>Ga0075420_100000371_pt1 | contig 34829 bp, 34 predicted proteins | sample SoiMetdeltSBSDD4_FD_75296 | JGI IMG/M metagenome (GOLD analysis project Ga0075420, IMG submission 75296) | Bulk soil microbial communities from a Populus tree surrounding site in Tennessee, USA - Soil MetaG P. deltoides SBSDD4 | ecosystem: Environmental > Terrestrial > Soil > Tree plantation...
GTGATCAGCGGGTTGATCGCTCCCCGGACAGCGCTTGGGTCGGCGGCGTAGGGGTTCATTCGATCTCCTTGCGTTCTGCGTTCGCGCCCTCGGCGCGAACACGGGCCTCGTCAATGATGGGTGATGCTGCTTCAAACATACTTCGGGCCGCGTCGATCGACGCGGCCCGAAGCGAACCTGGTCAGCGGCCTGCGGCCGCCGGAAACGTCCTACGCCGTCGTCAGCTCCGTGGCGTTGGTCTCGAAGCCCTTCGTGATGCCGAGCGCCTCGACGGCACCCTTGAGGTTCTCGACCCACAGCAGGCTGCCCTGGCTGATCTGCAGCGGGCTGTCCTGGATCGTCATCTCGTAGACGTCCTCGCCGGGGTAGCTGGCGTGGCCGTGCGGCATCCAACCGGGGGCGGTGAGCATCAGGTCACCCGCGCCCCACTCGTAGCGCTCGCCGCCGACGATGCTCCAGCCGCGGCCGGAGAAGATGTAGTTGACGGCGGCGGACGTGTGGCGATGCGGCTCGTCGATGATGCCGGCGGGCCGGATCGTGATCGTCGAGAAGAACGTGCCCGTCGTGCCCTGCGAACGGCCCGTGTTGCGGTCGTACATCAGGAACAGGCGGCGGCCCTTGTACTCCTGGCCGAGGTGGCGGAGCCCGTCGAGCTTGCCCTTCATCAGCTCCCACGTCCAGTGCAGCGCGGCCTGGTACGGCGGATCCGGGCTGATCAGCTGCTCGTACGTCAGCAGCGCCTCGCCCTGATCGCCGACGGTCTCGCCACGCTCGGACAGCGCGCGCTCAGCGTCCGGGTTGCCGAGCGGCTGGTCGGGATCGAGGCTGCCCGTCTCCTCGACGACGTGCACGCCGAGCGCGTCGAGCAGGCCCGCGTTCGAGTACGAGAGGCGGACGTGGAGCTCATCGGAGTTGTTGATGTGCTGGTGGATCGCCCACGGCGGCGTCGTGAACGTGTCGTACTCGTTCCACTCGATCTTGCGGCCGCCGATGACGCTCGTGCCGGAGCCCTTGATCGCGAAGTTCACGACCGAGGAGTTGTGCCGCTGCGGTGCGGTGCGCTCGCCGGGCAGCAGGACGTTGAGCGTGACCTTGACCGCCGGGTACAGCGCGCCGGTGGCGAGCAGCGCCGGATGGGCGATCGTCGAGCGGCGGCTGCCGCGGAACGGGCCGGAGGCGAGGCGCTCGATCTCGGCCTCGATCTGGTCCTTGGTGATCAGCATCGGCTTCAGCGGCCGGTACTCGACCTCCTGGCGGCCGGAGCGGTCGATGAAGACCGGGTTGTCGGGCGTGCCGTTCGGCACGTCGGGAACCTTCGGTGCAGCAGACATCTAGATGCCTCCTCCGTTGAACGGACGGTTGAACTGGTGCGAAGTCAAGATCTGGTAGGGGTCGCGGGCACGGAATGCGGGTCGGCGGTCGCCGGCAGCTCGGTGCCCAGTCCGCGGTCACGGGCGCGGCTGAGCAGCTCGACGCCGAGCGCGACGTCGGACAGGCCGACGCCCAGCGCCTTGAACAGCGTGATCTGCTCTGCGCTCGTTCTACCCAGTGAGGGGTCGGTCACAAGCTGGTCGAGCCCGAGCACGTCGTCCCAGGACAGCAGCCCGGCGTCCGCGGCGGCGCGCAGCTCACCGGAGTCGTCGCGCGCCTGCGGGACCGAGTCGCAGACGACGACGTCGGCGGCACCGACGGCGTCGGCCTTGAGCTCCGAGCGCGCGGCGACGATCGAGCCGACGGCGTTGAGGTGGGCGCCGGCGGGGATCATCGACGCGTCGATGAACGGCTCCGCGGCCCGCGTGATCGCGGTGATGACGTCGGCGCCGGCCATCGCCTCGGCGGCGTCGGTCGTGCCCGTGACGTCGGCGCCGAGCTCGGCGCCGAGCGCGTCGACGAAGGCGTCGAGCCGGCCCTGGTCGCGGCCGAAGACCTGCACCCGCGAGATCTCGCGAACCGCGGCGACGGCCTGTGCCTGGGCGATCGACTGCTTGCCGGTGCCGAGCACCGCGAGCACGGCAGCGTCGTCACGCGCGAGCAGCTTGGTCCCGAGGCCCGAGGTCCCGGCCGTGCGCCACTGGCCCATCCGGAACGCCTCGACGATGCCGAGCAGCGCGCCGCTCTGCACGTCCCACAGGGTCAGCAGCGGCGCGGCGCCGCCGGGGGTGTAGATCCAGCTCTTGACGCCCGCGATGCCGACGCTGGAGAGGATGCCGCCGACGGAGTGCAGGATCGCGTCGCCCTCGCGGGCGTGGGCGCGGCGCATCGGCACGGCGCCGGCCGCCATCTGCCGGTAGGCGTTCTCGAGTACGTCGATCGCCTCGCCGAGCGACAACAGCTGGCCGACATCGCCCTCCGACAGCCACAGAGGCGCGTCAGCCGTCTCGTCAGGACCCGAAGCATTCGTCACAGAACACACGATAGACCTCGTGGGAGGCATCGCAAAATACGGATCCCCGGGTGTGCGTATAGCTGCTCAGCTATAGAGATTCCGGGTCGGATCGGTCTGCGGATCGGTGCCGCGGCGTGCGGTCGCTACTCGGCGGTGCGGTCGAACGGCGAGGCGACGGGCACCGTCAGCGCCCACGCGTTCGACAGCGCCGAGTGGGCGATGTAGCGCGCGGCCATCATCATCACGCCGGTGGTGCCGTCCTGGCCGATCAGCGCCGCCAGCCGCTCCACCGCTGGGCCCGCGCCGTGCCCGTTGTCCTCGAGCAGCGCGCCTGCCAGTGCCGCGGCGGCGACCTCCTCCTCCGACAGCGTCGGGCAGTCGCCGGCGCTGCCGGCCTCGATCGCGAGCACCTCGTCCTCGGTCATGCCTCGCTTCAGCGCCAGCCGCTCGTGCTGGATCCGCTCGTACTCGTTGCCGGCGCGCGCGGCGATCGTCAGCGCGACCACCTCGGTCAGGCGGAACGGCAGCGCCGCCTTCAGCGCCTCGGTCCACTGGTAGAACAGCGCCAGCGCCTCGGGCTGGTGCCCGGCGCGCTGGAAGAACTCGCCGAGATAGCCGAGCCGCTCGACGCGCGGGCCGAGCAGCTCCTGCAGCTCGGGCGTCAGATCTTCGAGCTGGAGATGGGTCTGCTGTGAGGCGCTCATGGCGCGGGAACGTATCGCGTGCCCGCCGCCGCCGGCCGCGACCCGAGCTAGCGCCTGCCGCCGCCGAACAGCATCAGGAAGAACTGGAAGACGTTGATCACGTCGAGGAAGATCCCCGCCGCGATCGGAACCGACGACTCCATCCCCGACCGCCGCAGGCGGTTGAAGTCGAAGATCGTCAGCCCGCCGAAGACGGCCAGCCCGAGGAGGGCGTAGATCACGTTCTCGCCCGGGATCGTGACGAAGATCGCGACGAGCCCGAACCCGATCAGGCCGAGCAGGGCGAAGAGCAGGTAGCGGCCCCAGCTCGAGACGTCGCGGCTCGTCGCGTAGCCGTAGGCGCCGAGGCCTCCGACGAAGAGCCCAGTCGCGCCGGCCGCCTGGTAGACGATCGCCGGATCGGCATCCAGATAGCTGTTGACCATCGGCCCGATCGCGACACCGAGCGCGAGGCCGACGACGAACAGCAGGCCGATCGCGAGCTGCTCGCTGCGCGCTACGGCGGCCTGGAGGCCGAGGAGGCAGACGAACGCGACGGCGAACGCCAGCAGCCCGGCCCCTCCGGAGAGGTCCTTGCCGAGCGCCGCGCCGAGCGCGGAGAAGCCGAGCGTGACGGCGACGAGCCCCATCGTCTGCCCGAGGACGGCGCGGGCGTCGTGCGCAATGGCCGGCGCGCCTGAGATGACGCGCGACTGCGATGAGCCGGTGCTGGGAGTCATGCGCCACATGATGGCGCACCAGCGCACCGACGCAAGCCGAGCCACGACATCGTGGGTCGCTGCTCAGGGGTCAGGGGTCAGCCGGCGGCGACCGGATCGGGCACGCTGCTGACCTGCGGGCCGGGGCCGGGGCCGGGGTCGGGGTCGGGGTCGGCGTCGGGGTCGGGATCTGGCTCAGGCACGTCGAGCCGGACCTCGCCGGCGCGCGGCCCGAGGACCAGCAGCACCACGGCGGCGAGGGCCAGCACGCCGGTGCCCACCCACAGCGCGGACTGCAGGCCGCTCACGACCGCTTCCTGCGCGCTGGAGGCCAGAGAGGCGCCGCGCGCGCCGAGGCTGTCGACGATGCTCAGCGCGCCGGCGATCGAGTCGCGCGCCACGCCGGCCTGCGCGGGATTCAGACCGTGCACATCGACGTTGCTGGAGTAGCCGCTGTTGAGCAGCGCCCCCATCGCGGCGATGCCGATCGCACCGCCGACCTCCTTGGACGCGTTGTTGATGCCGGAGGCGCTGCCCCGAGCGTGCGCCGGGGCGCCTGACAGAGCGGACGCCGTCGCGGCGGCGCCCGAAAGGCCGATGCCGGCACCGGCGATCATCAAACCCGGGAGCAGGTCCCAGTAGCTGCTGTCGACGTCGACGAGCACCGCCAGCAGCGCGAACCCTCCGGCGATCAGCCCGAGCCCGATGGCTCCCGTCAGCCCCAGTCCGAGTCTGCGTCCGACGCCGTCGGCAAGACCGGCGGAGAGGACGATCGCCGCGCCCTGCGGAACGATCGCCAGGCCCGACTCGAGCGTGGAGTAGCCGAGGGCGTACTGCAGGTACTGGAAGATGATGACGAACAGGCCGAAGGCGGTCGCGTACTGCAGCGCCACCGACAGGTTGCCGGTGCCGAACGCCCGGTTGCCGAACAGCCGGGGGTCGAGCATCGGCCGCTCACGACGCAGCTCGACCAGGACGAACACGATCAGTGCGACGGTGCCGCCGATCAGGCCGATGAGCACGCCGGCATCGCTCCAGCCCCTCTGTGGCTGCTCGATGACGCCGTAGACGATGCCGCCGAGCGCGGCGACCGCCAGGGCGGTGCCCGGCACGTCCAGCGGCGCGGCCTGCTCATCACGAGACTCGGGGACGACCATCACGGTCGCGGCCAGGGCGAGGACGGCGAGCCCGGCCGAGAGCCAGAAGATGCTTGTCCAGCCGAACGGGTCGAGCAGCACGCCGGCGATGACCAAGCCGAGCGTGCCCGCCGCGCCGGAGACACCCGCCCAGATGCCGACCGCCTTGCCGCGCTGCTCGGCAGGGAACGTCGCGGTGATGATCGTCAGCGAGATCGGCATGACCAAGGCTCCGCCGACGCCGGCCAGGCCACGCAGGACGATGAGCAGCGTCGGGTCTCGCACCAGCGCACCGGCGATGCCGGCGCCCGCGAAGATCCCGAGCCCGGTCAAGAACGCTCGGCGGCGCCCGACGAGCTCGCCGATCGCGGCGGCGGGCAGCAGGAGCGCCGCGAACACCAGCGAGTAGGCGTTGACGACCCAGAGCGCCTGGGTCTGGGTCGCCCCGATGTCACGGGCAAGGTCGGGAAGGCCGACGTTGAGCATGGCCTGCGCGGAGACGACGGCGGCCAGCCCGAGAGACAGGACCGCCAGCTCTCGCCCGAAGGCCGGTGCCGCGGAGGTCGAAGGGGATGCGGAGACGGCTGCGGCGTTCATGTCCTGTCCTCGGTTCGAGAAAGTTTGTCCATCGCTTGATTGACAAACTAGCAAGACTCTTTCGAGAATGTCAAACGCATGCTTCAATAACCGCATGGCCACCGATCGCGACCACCACAAGGCCGATGGGCGACGAGTCGCCGGCGCCGAGACTCGTCGCCGGCTTCTCGCCGCCGCGGCCGACCTGCTCGCGGAGGGCGGCGAGCACGGCGTGACCTTGCGTGCCGTCAGCAGGGCCGCCGGCGCGAACGTCGCTGCGATCCAGTACCACTTCGGCTCCCGCGAAGCGCTTATCGCCGAGGTCGTCGGCGAGGCCGCGCGCCACGTCATCACCGCGCAGCTGACCGCGCTCGACGCGCTGTCCGGGCGCAAGCGGCGACCGACCGCCGCGGAGTGGGTCGAGTCCTGGGCCACTCCCTTGATCCGCGTCGCCACCGGCCGCACGGCCGAGGAGCGACGACTTGGCCGCATTGTCGGCCAGACCTTCGCGGCCCCGTTCGAGCGCCTCGACGTTCAGCTGCGCGAGCTCACCACCCAGCCGACCGAGCAGCTCATCGATGCGCTCGATCGGACGCTGCCGTCGGTCGAACGCCCCGAGATCGTCTTGCGCGTGGCCTTGATGGCCAGCTCATTGGCCGGCTTCGCCTCCGGCGCATTCGAACCGTGGCTCGCCGGGGCCGAGCCCAGCCGCGACATCGAGCGTCGCCTGCTCGCTCGCATGACGCGCATCGCGACGGGCTAGCGGCGCCCGCGAGGACTGACGACGTCAGCCTTCGGGACGGCCCGTCAAAGGGCTCGGTCACGATCGTGACCCCATCGCCGGCGAGCGCCTCATGGATCTGCTGGGGTCGGGTGCGTGCAACCACACCGCGATGCCTTCCCCGGGCTGCTCGATGGCGTCCAGATCGACTCCGGGCAGCGGATCGCGAACGGCGAACGCGACCGGCTTCGTGTTGAAGACAACGGCGTGCGGAGGGCCCGCGGGGTTGCGGACCAGACCGAGGTACCGCTCGTAGAACGCAGCGGAGCTTGCGAGGTCACGGACTTGAAGTGAGATGAAATCGGGCCCGTTTGCGGGCATGAGCAGCTCCTGGTAGGTGGTTGGACTCGCTGTGACCCTCGCCTCTCGCGAGGCCGAGATCGCCAGGCTGTTGATCAGGAGGGCAGGGTGATCACGATCTTGCCGTGGACGTGGCGGTCGGCCTGCAGCGTCACGGCCTCGCGGATCTGCTCGATGGGGAAGGTCGCCGCGATGTGCACGTCAAGCTCACCGGCAAGGATCGCGTCGGTGATCCGCTCTAGGGCATCCGGCGCGGCGTCGATGCCGCCTGTCGCGCGCACGCCGCCCGGCGGGTTGGGGCCGGCGGCGATCGTGGAGATCCGCTCCGGCGGCACACCGAGCGCCAGCGCGGCTTCGGCCGTCTCGGTGCCGAAGAGGTCGGTGGCGGCGCTGATGCCCCCGGGCGCCAGCGCGCGCACGCGCTCTGCCAGGCCCTCGCCATAGGCGACTGGCTCCGCGCCGAGCCCGCGCAGGAAGTCGAAAGTGCCCTCAGAGCCAGTCCCGATGACCGTCGCGCCCGCCAGGCGGGCGAGTTGCACGGCGAACACCCCCACCCCACCGCCCGCCCCGCCGATCAACACCGTGTCACCGGGCTTTGGGCCGACGGCCGCCAAGGCGGCCGAAGCGGTGGAGCCGGCCACAGGCAGCGTGCTGGCGATCTCGTCGCTGATGCCGCTGGGCGTGCGGAACAGCTCCGCGCCGGGCGTCGTGACCACGAAGTCGGCGGCGGCGCGCGCCTGCGCTCCGCCGAAGACGCGGTCGCCGGCTGAGTAGCCGTCCACGCCGTCGCTGACCTCGTCGATGACGCCAGCGAAGTCGTACCCGAAGCCGGTAGGCGGGCTGATCCCGAACTGCGCCGCCAACTCTGGCATCGAGGTAAAGCTCCAGTCCATCGGATTCAGGCCGACCGCGCGGACGCGAACCCGCACCTCACCGGGGCCGACGTGCGGCTCCGGCACCTGGCGCAGCTCCAGGACCTCGGGGCCTCCGAACCTCTCGTAGATGACGGCACGGCTCATTGGGACCTCCGGCAGTAGGGAGTGATGGTACTTGGTCCCATCACTATAGCGATTGATGGGACCACGTCCCGTTAGGCTGTCGCTATGGCTCGCTGGCAGGCAAATCCGCAGGAGCGCCTGGTCGCCTCCGCTCTCGACCTGTTCGCCGAGAAGGGCTACGAGAACACCACAGTCATTGAGATCGCCCAGCGCGCCGGGCTGACCAAGAGCACGTTCTTCCGCCACTTCCCTGACAAGCGCGAGGTTCTCTTCGGCGGCGACGCCATGGCCACGCTGCTGGCCGATGCCATCGTCGCCGCACCCGCCGGCGTGGCGCCGCTCGACGCCGTCGCCCATGCCCTCGACACGATCGGCAGGGAGGTCTTTACCGCCGGGCGTCGCGGGTTCGCCGCGCGTCGCAGCGCGGTCATCGCCGCCACTCCAGAGCTCCAGGAGCGTGAGGCACTCAAGGCACTCGGACTCACTGCCGCGATAGCCCACGCGCTCAAGCAGCGCGGCGTCCCGGAGCTGGAGGCGAACGTGGCCGCGCAGCTGGCAGCGCTCACCCTGAAGCTCGCCTATGAGCGCTGGATCAGCTCAACCCACGACGAGGCGTTCAGCGAAGTTGCCATGCAGGCGCTCCGGCACGTCCAGGCGGCGACGCCAACACAGTCCCGATGAGATTGCCGGGTCCGATCGCTGCTTCGGCATCGTTCTCGCACGCGACCCGCAGCTAGCCGATGTTCGCGCGCCCAGAACCAAATCCCCGGCGCGCGCAGGCGGGATGCGATCCAGCATCGCACTTCTCCGGAGACAAAATCACGTTGGTCCCCGTCCTCGAAAGCAGAAAAGTCCTGCTTAGCAGTCTTTTCTGAGCGCGCCCGAGAGGATTCGAACCTCTGACCTTCGGTTCCGTAGACCGACGCTCTATCCAGCTGAGCTACGGGCGCAGCGAGGAAGGCAGTCTAGTCGGCCCTGACGAGGCCGGCTCGGCTCGCAGGAACGAAGCGGAGAGGGCGGGATTCGAACCCGCGAAGGAGCATTCAGCCCCTTACTCGCTTAGCAGGCGAGTGCCTTCAGCCACTCGGCCACCTCTCCCGAGGACGCCGGAGTGTAGACGCCCGCGCGGCGATGGCTCACTAGCATCGGCGCTGCCCCGGAGGGGTGGCAGAGCGGTTGAATGCGACGGTCTTGAAAACCGTTGGGCCGGGTCCACCGGCCTCGTGGGTTCGAATCCCACCCCCTCCGTCCCGGCCCGCTCGATGAGCGCGGGCCGGCCGAGCGCTCGCTGTCGTCAGGCGCGGGCGGCGAACGCGGCGAGATAGGCGACGTCGCCGTCGAGCGCCGCGTCGAGATCGGCGTAGCGCTCGTGGATCAGCTCGTAGTGCGTCGGGTCGGTGAACAGCAGGAAGCGGCCCTGCTCGATCGCGTCGAGCACGATCTGGCCGACCTCCTCGGCTTCGACCGCGGGGCTGCCCTCCATCCCCGCGGCGGCCATCGCCTCGGGGTGGGCGGCCTCGCTCGCCGCGGTCCGCACGATCCACGGGCAAAGCACCGACACGCCGATGCCCTGCGGCACAAGCGAGAGGTAGAGCGACTGGCTGAGGCCGAAGACGGCCGCCTTCATCGCGCACAGCACCGGCCCGATCGGGTTGACCGGCAGCAGCGCGCCGATCGACGCGGTGTTGACGACGTGGCCGTAGCCGCGCTCGATCATGCCCGGGACGAACGCCTGCACGCCGCGGACGCCGCTCAGCAGGTCGGTGTCGACCGCGTGCCGCCAGGCGTCGGTCGGGAGCACGTGCGTCTCGCCGATCGTCAGGCCGCCGACGTTGTTGACGAGGATGTCGACCGGCCCGAACCCGGCGTCGGCGACGCGCTGGGGGAGCGCGGCGACGGCGTCATCGCGCGAGACGTCGCAATCCAGCGCGAGCGCGCGGACCCCGGATGCGCGGCACTCCTCCGCGACGACCTCGGCTGTCGCCTGGTCGATGTCGACGATGACGGGTTCGCAGCCTGCTCCTGCGAGGGCTCGCGCGATGCCGCGTCCGATCCCTCCGCCCGCGCCCGTGATCAGTGCTGTCTTGTCCTTGACGTCCATTGATTACGACCTTACGTGTGGCGGAGGGTGGAGTTGAGCGCGGGCCGGCACCGCGCGAACCGGTCCCAGGATATGGGTGGCCCGCGCGACGCCGGCGTCACGTCTACCTCGGGGGGAGATCCATTGAACGGCTCGCCGAAGCGGCCGCACAATGATCGATTCGCCGACGGCATTGATCGGCCGGATAGTGGTATCGCTCGTTGTTGGACCCCATGCCTGCGATTAGATGTCGCTGCGCTGCGCCCCATTGGATGTTCGCGTGCGCGCACACCCAACCCCTCGGAGGAGCCATGAGCAGAACCACAGACGTCACCCGTACGGCGGTGATCACGGGCGCTGCGCAGGGGATCGGCCGCGCCTATGTGCAGCGCCTCGCGGCGGACGGCTACAACGTCGTCGCCGCCGACGTCCAGCCGGCTGACGAGTCTGTCGCGCTGGCCACGGCCGCCGGCGGCACGGCGATCGCGCTGCACTGCGACGTCACCAGCGAGGAGAGCGTCGCGGCGCTGCACGACGCGGTCGCCGACCGCTTCGGCGGCGTCGACATCCTCGTCAACAACGCGATCGCCTACGCCCAGGGCTCGCTCGAGGAGCTGACGCTCGACGACTGGCGTCGCGTCCAGTCGGTCGGCGTCGACGGCCTCTTCCTGATGAGCCGTGCCTGCGTGCCGGACATGCGCGCGAAGAGCTGGGGCCGGATCATCAACATTTCCTCCAACACGATCGGACTCATGTTGCCCGGACTACTGCCGTACATCACCGCAAAGGGGGGCGTGATCGGGTTCACCCGCGCGCTCGCGTCCGAGGTCGGCGGTGACGGCATCACCGTCAACGCCGTCGCTCCGGGCCTGACGAAGACCGACCAGACGGCGGCGGTCATGGGGCCGACCGGCCTGTTCGAGCAGATGGCCGCGATGCAGGCGATCCCGCGCACCGAGCTCCCCGAGGATCTCGTCGGGACCGTGAGCTTCCTTGCCTCGGACGATTCCTCGTTCATCACCGCCCAGACGATCGTCGTCGACGGCGGACTGGTGCGTCACTGATGGCCGGCGCAGCAGTTCCCACCCGCCTCGTCGGCAAGATCGCGCTCGTCACCGGCGCCGCTCAGGGCATCGGACGCGCCTCGGCGCAACGGCTGGCGGCGGAAGGCGCCGTCGTCGTCGTCGCCGACGCCAACGCGGAGGGCGCAGAGGAGACCGCGAAGCTGATCCGTGACGCCGGCGGCAGCGCCAAGGCGAGGCCGGTCGACGTGACGTCCGCCGACCAGCTCGAGCAACTCGTCCGCGAGATCGTCGCGGAGTTCGGGCGCTTGGACGTCGCGCACAACAACGCCGGGATCGACATCGGCCGTCATCCGACGCTCGTCGACACGACCGAGGACGAATGGGACCGGATCATGTCGGTCAACCTCAAGGGCATCTGGCTGTCGATGCGCGCCGAGATCCCGGCGATGACGAAGGGTGGCGGCGGTGCGATCGTCAACACGGCGTCGGCCGGCGCCTTCAAGGCCGGTCCGGGGTTCTCGGCCTACGGGACGACCAAGGCCGGCGTCGTGATGCTGACGCGCGCGGCGGCGCTCGAGAACTCGGGCGCGAACATCCGCGTCAACGCGATCGCCCCCGGCATGGTGCGGACGCCGATGCTCGAGTCGGCGTTCTCCGACAGCCCGCAGCTCGAGCAGATGCTGGTCCAGATGACGCCGATGGCACGGATCTCGGATGCCTCCGAGATGGCCTCGATCGTCGCCTTCCTGGCGTCCGACGATGCGTCGTTCGTCACCGGGGCCACGATCGTCGCCGACGGCGGCAGCCTCGCGTGAGCGGGGCCGCGGTCCGGGCGCGCCTCGCGGGCAAGGTCGCGCTCGTCACCGGCGCCGGGTCGGGGATCGGGCGATCCTCGGCCCAGCGGCTGGCGGCAGAGGGTGCGACCGTCGTCGTCAGCGACCTCGATCTTGACGGCGCCGGCGCGACAGCCGGCCTGATCGAGCAGGCCGACGGCACGGCCAAGGCCGTGGCGCTCGACGTCGCCTCCGGCGATCAGCTCGAGCGCGTCGTCGCCGAGATCGTCGCCGAGTTCGGGCGCCTGGACATCGCGCACAACAACGCGGGCATCGACCTCGGCGCCTACGCCTCACTGGTCGACACGACCGAGGAGCAGTGGGAGCGCGTGATGTCGGTGAACCTCAAGGGTGTCTGGCTGTCGATGCGCGCCGAGATCCCGGCGATGACGAAGGGTGGCGGCGGCTCGATCATCAACACGGCGTCGGCGGGCGGCTTCAAGGCCGGTCCCGGGCGCGGCGTCTACAACACGTCGAAGGCCGGCGTCGTCATGCTCACGCGGGCGGCCGCGCTCGAGAGCGCCGCGGCCAACATCCGCGTCAACGCGGTCTCGCCGGGGATGGTGCGAACACCGGCGCTCGAGCGGGCCTTCGCTCAGAACGAGCAGCTCGAGCAGCGGCTGATGCAGATGACGCCGATGGGGCGCATCTCCGACCCCTCCGAGATCGGCTCCGTCGTCGCCTTTCTCGCCTCAGACGACGCGTCGTTCGTCACCGGTGCGTCGATCGGCATCGACGGCGGCGGCCTGGCCTGATCCTGGGCAGCCGCCGGCTCAGGCGGCGCGCGACCGCGCCCGCGGCTTGATCGAGCGGTCGAGCAGGATCGACCGCGTCACGGAGACGAACGCGCGTGAGGCGCTCGTCTCCTGGTCCTGCCGCCAGGCGAGCGAGATCAGGAACGGCTCGACGTCGGTGATCGGGACGTAGACGACGTCGTCGCGACGGAAGAAGAACGAGGTCGACGCGCCGGTGATCGCGATCCCGTGACCGGCGGCCACGTGTTCGAACATCTCCTCGGCGGTGTCCACGGCCGCTGCGTAGATCGGCGACCCACCGTCGGGCCGCGGGTCGATCGTCCACCAGTCGGCCCAACTCTTCGGCACCGATGCCGCCGTGATCAGCGGCTCGAGGCGGATGTCGGCGAGGACGATCGAGGAGCGCTGCGCGAGCGGATGATTGTCGGCCACCGCGGCGACGCGACGCTCGTGGAGCAGCGGCTCGACCGTGAGACCGGGCAGCGGGATGTCCGGCGAGCGCGTGAACTGCACGTCGACGCGGCCGTCGGTGACGGCGGAGATCTGCTCGCTCCACGGCAGGTGGCAGAGCTCGATCTTGATCTCCGGGTGCTGGCGGGCGAAGCTGCGGAAGATCTCGCTACTGCGCACGCCGGCCGCGCCGCTCGACCAGCCGACGCGGACGTGCTGTGCCGTCTCGCCGCCGTTGCGCCGCGCCTGTGAGTAGGCGCGCTCCAGTGCCATCAGGGTCACGGACGCCTCGGCCTGGAGCGAGCGTCCGGCGGATGTCAGCGCGACCTCGCGGCTCGTCCGGCGCAGCAGCTCGACGCCGAGCTCGGTCTCGAGCCGCTGGACCGCGCGCGACAGCTGCGGCTGGCTGATGCCGAGCCGCCGCGCCGCGCGGGTGAAATTGAGCTCCTCGGCGACGGCGAGAAAGCAGCGCAGTGGCTTCAGGTCATCGCCGCCAAGCGTCGCCGTCCCGTAGCGGGCCGCGAACTTCAGCGTCGCTCTCTCGTCCTCCTCCGCAGCGGACACCGCCGGAGCATTCCACACGGCGATCGTTCCGTCGAGGCGCTGGGCCTCGGTCGCAGGCCGTCGATCAGTGCCGGACGAGGCCGCCGTCGACGACGATCGTCTGGCCGGTGATGAAGGCCGCGTCGTCGGAGGCGAGGAACAGCAGCGTCCCGGCCAGGTCGTCGGGCGTCTCGGTCCGGTGGATCGCCTGGCGCGCGGCCATCACGTCGAAGAAGCCGCTCTCGCCGAGGAACGCCCACGTCTTGTCGGTGCGGACCAGCCCGGGTGCCACCGCGTTGACCGTGATCCCGTCCGCGCCGACCTCCGAGGCCAGCGCGCGCGTCAGGCCGATTACGCCCATCTTCGCCGACAGGTAGGGGATCCGGTTGTCGATCTTCATCCCGATCGTGTTCGACGAGATGTTGATCACGCGGCCCCAGCCGCGCTCCCGCATGCCGGGGACGAACGCCTGACACATCAGGAACGGCCCGTCGAGGCCGACGCCGATGACGTTGCGCCACTGCTCGAACGTCAGCTCCTCGAGCAGCCCGGTGGCATACGCGACGGCGTTGTTGACGAGGACGTCGCAGCCGCCGAATCGCTCCTCGACCTCTGCCGCGAGGCTCGTGACGCTGCCCGGGTCGGTCAGGTCGCAGGCGATCCACAGCGCGTCGCCGCCGGCCGCGCGGACCGCCGCGACGGTCTCCTCGCCGTCGGCGATGTCGACGACGACGACGGCGTCTCCCGCGGCCGCGAAACGCTCCGCGTACGTGCGCCCGATTCCGCCCGCGGCACCGGTGATCACGACGGTTCGCGGCGAGGCCATCGGCAAAACCCTATCGGCCATAATGAGCCGGTGCGTGCTCAGCCTTGGGCGGTCGACGGGCGGATCACCGTGCAGAAGCTCGAGGTCTTCTGCACCGTCGTCGAGCTCGACGGCGTCGGCCGCGCCGCCGAGCACCTGTTCCTGACGCAGCCGGTCGTGACGGCCCATCTGCGGACGCTGGGTCGTCAGCTCGGGGCGCCGCTGTTCGAGCGCGAGGGGCGCGGCCTGAAGCTGACCGAGGCCGGCGAGCGGGCCTACCGCTGGGCGCGCGAGGCGCTCGCTCGCGGTGCCGAGCTGCAACGCGATCTCGACGGGCTCGTCGACGGAAGCCAGGGCTCTGCGATCGTCGCCGCCGGGATGGCGGCCGGCACGTACATGCTGCCGCCGATCCTCGGGCGCTTCTGCCAGGAGTTCCCCGACGCGGCCGTCGCGCTCGAGGTCCTCAACCCTGAGCAGACCGAGGACGCGGTTCGGACGGGCGCCTGCGACTTCGCCGTGATGTTCACGCCCTTCACGACGAGCGGAGCCGGCTTCGTCGTCGATCAACTCGGCTTCGAGGAGGTCATCGTCGTCGCCGCGGCCGACGGACCACCGCTCGCCGACCGCGTTACGCCCGAGGCGCTCGCCGCCGTGCGGTTCGTCAGCTCGCCCCGCGACCACGCTCGGCGAACGCTGATCGACGCGACCGCGGTCGCGGCCGGCCTCGAGCTCGGCCCCGTGAGCATCGAGCTCGGGCATCCCGAGGCGGAGAAGCGCGCCGTTCGCGAGGGCCTCGGCGTCGCCCTGCTGCCGCGCAGCGCGGTCGCCGACGAGCTGCGCTCGGGTCAGCTGCGCGTGATCGAGGTCGAGGGCGTGCGGATGATGGTCCCCGTCTACCTGCTGCGGCTCGCGGGCCGGCAGCTGTCGTCACTGCAGCAGGCGCTCTATGACGAGCTCCGAGGCGGGCTCGTCGAGGTGCTGGAGCCGGTCGCCGACGGCTGACGGTGCCGCCGAAGCAATGATTCGGCGGCGCGAAAGCGATGGTTCGCCCCGAGTTCCGGTGGTGTACTGCGTGGTCGCAAACGACGGAGGAGCAGCAATGCGGTTCTACGCATACCTCAACCCGCAGACACGCGGGCCCGAGGAGGACGCCGAGATCATCGAGTCGGTCTACGAGCAGGCGATCGCGGCGGATCGCGCCGGGTTCGCCGGGATCTGCCTGACCGACCACCACTTCAGCGACTACAACACGTACGGCAATCCGTTCATGTTCGGCGCGGCGCTGAGCCGCCAGCTCGAGCAGGCCTGGATCATCCTCACCGTCGCGGTGTTGCCGACGTACAACCCGATGCGGCTCGCGCAGGAGATCAACCTGCTCGACATCCTGACGAAGGGCCGCTCGATCGTCGCGTTGGGCGCGGGCGGCTCGCCGCTGGAGTTCGCCGGCCTCGGCCGCGACCCGGCGACGCGAGCGGAGCTGTTCGACCAGAACCTCGAGATCATGCTCGGCGCCTGGGCGGCCGACGTCGAGGCCGACGGCCCGTTCGCGTACGAGACGGCGCACGAGCACGGCGTCCTGCTGGGGCGGATCATGCCCGGCCCCTACCGCAAGCCTCACCCGATGCTCGCCCGCGGGGTCGTCTCCGACGGCAGCATGCTGGCGACGGCACGTCGTGGCTGGCCGATCTTCTTCGGCCGTACGAACGTCGAGCAGACGGCGACGCGCCTCGGCCTCTATCGCGCCGAGCTCGAGGCCAGCGGGCACAGCCAGGAGGTCATCGACGAGTGCCTGCGCTGGACGGCGACGCAGAAGACCGTCTACCTCGCGGAGACCGACGAGCTCGCGATGGAGCAGGCGCGGGAGCCGCTGGCGAATCTCGGCCGGCTGTCGAAGCGTGCGTTCCAGGCGGTCCAGCCCAACGACGCCGTCAAGGCGTCGTCGGAGGAGGAGACCAAGGCGCTGCTGGGGATCTCCGCCAACGATCGCGAAGCCTTCATCGAGGGCGCGACGATCATCGGCAGCCCCGAGACCGTCACCGCGCGGATCCAGGAGTACGCCGACGCGGGCGTCGAGAACCTCGCGCTGCACTTCACCTGGGGCTACAACGACCTTGACCGCGTCAAGCGGTCGTTCGAGCTGTTCACCGACGAGGTGATGCCGCGCTTCGCCGGCAGCCAGCAGGCGATCTCGGCCGGAGGCCTGTCATGACCGAGATGCCGGAGTGGTACCAGCGTTTCGAGCAGGCGATGCACGGCCACGTCGCTCCCGGCCAGCGGTTCGTGGCTGAGAAGGACCCCGAGTACATGGAGGCCTTCCTCGCCTTCACGACGAAGCTGTTCACACGCCCTGGCAACGAGATCTCGCCCGAGGTGCGCGAGGTCATCGTGATCGCGATCCAGGCCGCGCTGGGGGCCTGGGATCCCGTCCGCGGGCACACGCGGCGAGCGTTGGTCAACGGCGTCTCGCCGAAGATGATCCTCGAGGGCATGGAGATCGCCGCGATGGCGGCCGGTGTCGGCGCCCTGTTCGGCGGCGCCGAGGTGCTCGCCGAGGAGCTCGAGTTGGCGGGCCAGGAGTTCCCCGAGAACTGACCGGCCGCGCCGCGGCCGAGGACCCGCCAAGCAGATGCTCGGACAAGCGGTCGTACCGGCGGGCCCTCATCGCACAACGCGGTGGGGGCCTGCACGCGTTTCGGTCTGCGCGTGTGCTCGCAAGTGCTCGTGAGCGACGGAGCGCTCGAGACCAGCACAGCGAGCGGCGTCGTCGAAGCGGAGCGGTGGTTCCCGACGTCCGTTACCTGTAGAGTTCAGCCGTGGCCGAAGATCTGTCAGACGACAACATCGTCAAAGCGCTGGCGCACCCTGCGCGCCGTGAGATTCTGCGCATTTTCGATGAGGGCATCGCGTCTCCCAAGGAGATCGCGGCGCGCGTCAAGCTGCCGCTGCCCAACGTCAGCTACCACGTCAAGATCCTGCGCGAGCTCGGTCTGATCGAGCTCAAGCGGACGACCCCGCGCCGCGGCGCGGTCGAGCATCACTACGTCGCTCGCGAGCGCCGCTCGTTGACGCCCCGTGCGGCCGCCACGCTCCCGTCGTCGGCTCGCAGCAGCGTCGCCCGCGCGAGCTGGCGTCAGCTCGCCGAGACGAGCGGATCGTCTGACACGCTCGTCCAGGTTCGTGAGCTTGAGCTCGATGCGAAGGGCGAGGCCGAGGCGGTCGAGGCGCTCGAGGCGCTGTGGACGAAGCTCGACCGTGTTCAGGAGGCCGCGAAGAAGCGCGCCGCCAAGGCCGGCGCGGCGACCGAGACGATCGTCACCGGGCTCGTCCTCGGCAAGGCGGAAGCAAAGCCGCGGCCGAAGTCGCGCGCCGCCAAGCGCTGATTCGCCGGAGTTTCGTCACAGATCGCGAGCGTGGGCCACTTGTGGCCCATGCTCCGAACCGACAGGTCCCGCTGTCAAGCCCCGATCGCGCGACCGAACGTCTTTTCCCAGCCCGTGCCGGTAGCGACGCAATACGGCATCACCGACCTCGGCCGGCGCGCGCTGCAGCGCTACGACGCGCAGGCCGGCGCCTCCGAGCGCCGCACCTCGCCGCCTGAGCGCCGCGCGACCGGCAACAGCTAGGCGCGCAGCAGGCCGTCGCCGACGTAGCCGCCGCGTACCGCGCCCGGCGGTACGGCGAAGACGGCGCTGCCGGTGTGGCGGATGTACTCGTTGAGCGCGTCGGTCGCGCCGAGCCGGCGCTGAAGCTCGATGAACTGCCGCGGGTCGCGCTGGAACGCGATGAAGAACAGGCCGGCGTCGAGCTGGCCGCTTGCGGCGTCGATGCCGTCGGTATAGGAGTAGCCGCGGCGGAGGATCGCGACCCCGCCGTTCGTCTCGGGCGCCGCGAGGCGAACGTGCGCGTTGAGCGGCATTGCAGGTTTGCCGTCGGCCCCCCGCGCCTTGAAGTCGAGCGCATCGTGCTCCTTGGTGCCGGTCAACGGCGATCCGCTGAGCTTGCGGCGGCCGATCGTCAGCTCCTGATCGTCGAGCGTCGTCCGGTCCCAGGCCTCGATCAGCATCCGGATGCGGCGCGTGACCATGTAGCTGCCGCCGTGCATCCAGCGCTGCGGCTCGCCGGCGCCGACGATCACGTGCTTGCGCATCGCGTCGTCGTCGTCGCCCTTGAGGTTCTTGGTGCCGTCCTTGAAGCCCTGGAGGTTGCGCATCGTCTCCTGGCTCGACGTCACCGATGACGTACGACCGAAGCCGAGTTGCGTCCAGCGCAGCGTCGCCGCGCCGCGCGCGAGCCGGGTCAGGTTGCGGACGGCGTGAAACGCTACTTGTGGGTCGTCAGCGCACGCCTGGACGCAGAGGTCGCCGCCGCTGCGCTCGGCTTCGAGATCCTCGCCGGGCAGCGCCGGAAGCTCGCGCAGCGCCTGTGGCCGCCGCGAGGCGAGGCCGAAGCGGTCCTCGCCGTCACGCTCGAACACCCCGGGCCCGAACCCGATCGTGATCGTCAGCCGCGCGGCGTGCAGGTCAAGCGCCTCGCCGGTGTCCTCGGGTGGCGCGAGCGGCTCGTTGCCGGGGTCGCCGGCGGGCACGCCGCGGGTCATCCGCTCCGCCGCCGTCGTCCAGGTCCGCAGCAGGTCGCGCAGGTCGGCCGCGGACGTCAGCGTCAGGTCGAGCGCGCCGAACGCGAGACGGTCCTGTGACGGGGTCGTGATCCCGGCCTGGCGCTCGCCGTAGAACGGGAACGTCGTCGCGGCGACGGCCTCGTCGTCGGTCGTCCGGCCGAGCGCGAAGCCACCGCCGGCCGCGATGCCGAGCGCCCCGCCTCCGGCGGCTCCGAGTAGACGACGGCGGGTGAGGTTGGGCATCGGCTTAGGTCGAGACCTGCGAGGCGACAGTCGACAGTGGCTCGGCGAGGGCGTCGATCGCCTGCGTCAGCGTACGACGATCGGCCTTCGTCAGCTCCTTGTAGGACGCCCAGCCCGACGGCTCGTCGCTGCGGCGGTACGTCGCGAGGGTCTTCTCGACGGCGGCGAAGCGGGCGCTGATCGTCGTCGCCAGCTTCTGCTTCTTGCGGTCGACGAGCACCGGCTTGAGCGCCTCGAACGCCGTCTTCGCACCGTCGAGGTTGCCCTGGAAGTCCGACAGGTCGGTGTGCGAGTAACGGTCCTCCTCACCGGTGATCTTCGACTTCGCGACCTCGTTCAGCAGCTCGACCGCGCCGTTCGCGAGCTGCGGAGCCTGATAGCCGAGCTCCGGGATCTCGTCGTGCAGCTTGGTCACGTCGGCGAGCAGCTTGTCGGCGTACTTCGCCATGCCCGCGGTCGAGTTCTTGACGAACAGGGCGCGCTCGATGCGGTGGAAGCCCGTCCACGTGTCGCCGCTGGCGACGTCGTTGACGCGCGCGTCGATCGACGGGTCGAGGTCACCGAAGCTCTCGGCGACCGGCTCGATGCGCTCGTAGTAGAGGCGCGTCGTCGCGAACTGGTCGCGCGCCTTGGCGACGTCGCCGGCCTTGACCGCGGCCGTGAACGCCTTCGTCCGCTTCAGCAGCTCGGCGGCGTTCTCGTCGACGAACTGCTTCCAGATCGCCGTCGCGGTCGCGAGCTTGGGATCTGTCTCGGTGCCGCCGGCGCCGGTGACCTTGAACGCGAACCGCTCGGTGTCGGCGTTCGGGCACTGGACCGTGTAGTCGCCGGCTTTCATGTTGAGGCTGAAGTCGGCCGACAGCCCGGGGGCGATGTTCTCGCGCTCGCCGATGATCACGCCCTTGGCGTCGAGGATCTCGCCCTCGGTCACCTTGGCGCTGCCGGAGTTCTCGACGACGAACGTGACGGCGCCGGCGGGGATCGACTTCTCCGACGGCGCGCAACCCTGGTCCGACAGCGTCAACTTGATGGTGCGCGCATCGCCGCCGCTGCTTGCCGACGTATCGTCGTCGCCGCAGGCCGCGAGGCCGAGCGCGAGCGCGACGAGCAGCGTCGCCGCGACGCCGCCCTTGATCGCGCGGCCGGCGCTGCGGGAGAGGCTCGTGCGCCGCGGCCAGAGGACGAAGGTCAGCATCGGCACCGCGTAGAGCAACCAGCCGACGACCTCGGCGACGACCGGCTGCGGCTGCAGCCCGAGGATGCCGGTCAGCAGCGAGCTCGAGACCGTGCCCGGAACGACCAGCCACGAGAGGTCGATCGCCTGTGCCTGGCCGCTGGTCAGCCAGGCGCCCTCGTGTGCGGTGTGCAGCGCGCTGGCGACGAGGCCGGCGGCGACGAGCACGAGCACCGCGGAGGTGAACTTGAAGAAGCGCGCGAGGTTCAGCTTGATGCCGCCGCGGTAGATGCCGTAGCCGATGATCACGGCGACGACGACGCCGAGCGTGGCGCCGAGGCCGGCAGACGCCGGGTCGCTCGAGGCCTGGAACGCGGCGAGCAGGAAGACCGCGGTCTCGAGGCCCTCGCGCAGCACCGCGAAGAAGGCCATTCCGACCAGCGCCCACATCGAGCCGCTCGCGAGGGCGTGTGCGGCGGTCTGCTGCAGCTCTCCGGCGAGGTTGGCCGCGTGGCGGCGCATCCAGACGATCATGAACGTGACCATGCCGACGGCGGCGAAGGCGACGACCGTCTCGAGCCGCTCCTGCTGGCGCTGCGGCAGATCCTGGTTGACCGCTTCGAGCACGAGCGCGACACCGACACACAGCGCGACGGCGAGCGCGACGCCGGCCCACATCGCCCGCAGCGCGTTGCGGTTGCCCTGCTGGCTCAGGAAGGCGGCGACGATGCCGACGATCAGAGAGGCCTCGACGCCTTCGCGAAGGCCGATGACGAATGTGGGAAGCACGGGAGCGGTCTCGATTTCGGGTTGGCGCAGGCTTAGGTTCGCCTAATAAGGGCGACCGAAAACCTATCGTAGTGGCAGGATTTGCGCACGCTTTCCCTGCGAGGCGGCGGGCTAAGGTGCTCGCGTGCGCGCTCGCTCGATCGTCGTCGCCTCGCTCGCCGCTGCCTGCACGCTCGCCGGCTGTGGCGGAAGCGACGCGGACGACCGGGCGAATACGTACGTCACCGCGGTCAACGCCGCGCAGACACGGTTCTCGACCAGCATCACCCGGATCGGCGCCGACACGAGCGGCTCGGCGGTAACCGTCGCGACCGTCAAGCGCTGGACGGGCGCCGTCGACCGGATGGAGCGCGAGCTGCGCGCGATCGACGCGCCGCCGCGCGTGGATCGGCTGCACACGCGCCTGGTCGGCGAGGTATCGGACTTCCGCGGCTCGTTGAGCAGAGCGCAGCGAGCGCTGCGCTCGGGAGATCACGCGGCGATCGTCGCCGAGCGGGCGCGGCTCGTCGCAAGCGCCCGGCGGGCGACGCGCGAGATCGAGACGACGCTCCAGGGCATCGACAGCACGCTGCGCTCGTGAGCGCGTATCGCGAGGCGGTCTGGCAGGCGGTGCCGGACGACGCGATGCCGGAGGCGTTCGCCGAGCGCCGCGCCTTCCTGCTGGCGTCGGTTCCGCCGCACGCCCGCGTGCTCGACGTCGGCTCCGGCGACGGCTCGTTCGCGCTCGAGCTCGCGGCTTCGGGCGCGCGCGTGATCGGCGTCGACGTCGCGCGCGAGGCTGTCGAGCGCGCACGGCGCGGCGTGGCCGGCGCCGAGTTCCGGCTCGCACCCGAGGACGGCCCGTTGCCCGTCGAGGACGACTGGGCCGACGTCGCGTGGGCGGGCGAGGTGCTCGAGCATGTCGTCGACGTCGTCGGCCTGCTGCTCGAGATCCGCCGTGTGCTCGTCAGCGGCGGGCGGTTGCTGGCGACGGTGCCGGCGACCGGGCCGTGGCTGACGCGAACGAGCACGCTCGACCCGTTCGCCGACCATGTTCGCTTCTTCACCCGCCGCTCGCTGCGGGCGATGCTCGCCGAGGCGGGCTTCACCGACCTCGACGTCCGGCGCCGCCGAGGGCGCTTCTACGCCCGGGCCGTCTCGGCCTGAGCGGCCGCGAAGCGTGGAATCAACCACCTAGGCTGGCGACATGGCCGTTCCGCTCTTCGACACCAGCACGCCGCTCGCGCCGTTGCGCACCGAGATCGAGGCGGCGATCGCGAAGGTGCTCGCCGGCGGGCGTTACATCCTCGGGCCCGAGGTGGCGGCCTTCGAGCGGGAATTCGCCGGCTACTGCGGGGCCGCCCATGCGATCGGCGTCGCCAACGGCACGGAGGCGCTGACGATCGCCCTGCGAGCGCTCGGCGTCGGCCCAGGCGACGAGGTGATCGTGCCGTCGTTCACGTTCTACGCCAGCGCCGAGGCGATCCCGCCGACGGGCGCGACGCCGGTCTTCTGCGACGTCGACCCCGACACGGCGTGCGTCACGGCGGAGACGGTCCGCGCCGCGATCACGCCGCGGACGAAGGCCGTCATCGCCGTGCACCTGTTCGGCAACGTCGCTCCCGTCGCCGAGATCGAGGCGCTCGGCGTGCCGGTGCTCGAGGACGCCGCTCAGGCTGCCGGGACGATCAGCGACGGCGGCCGCCCGGGCGCGCTCGGCACCGTCGCGACGTTCTCGTTCTTCCCGTCGAAGAACCTCGGCGGCTTCGGTGACGGCGGCGCGATCACGACGAGCGACGACGAGATCGCCGAGCGCGTGAGGATGCTGCGCTTTCACGGCAGCCGCGACAAGGTCACGTTCGAGGCGGTCGGCTACAACAGCCGCCTCGACGAGCTTCAGGCGGCGATCCTGCGCGTGATGCTGCCGCACCTCGACGGCTGGGCCGACGGCCGCCGCGCCGCCGCCGCGCACTACGCCGCGGCGGGCATCGACGCGGTCGCGGCGCCGCTCGTGGCGACGCCGGGCTCAGGGCCCGCCTGGCATCTGTACGTCGCGCGCCACGCCGACGCCGATGCGCTGATCGCCCGCGCGAACGAGCGCGGTGTCGAGTCGCGTAGCTACTACCGCACGCCGGCGCACCGTCAGCCGGCGATGGCGAGCTACGCCGCCGGCGTGACGCTGCCGGCGACCGACGAGCTCGCGGCGACGCACTTCGCGCTACCGATCAACCCCCTGTTCAACGCCGAGCAGGCCATTGAGGTCGTCGCCGCCCTACGCAGCTAGCGGCGCGAGGCGTCGAGGTCGCTCTGCAGCGCCTCGAGTACGCGGACGACGCGCAGGCCGCTGTGGCCGTCGCTCTGCGGCGTCGCGCCGTTGGCGACGCAGTCGACGAAGTGCGTCGCCGCGATGCGCAGCGGCTCGGCGTTCGGCACGCGCGGGCTCCACGTGTCGCCTGAGCGCGTGATGTACTCGCCGTAGCCGCGTGCCGAGGCGTCGAAGCCCTTGTCGTAGAGCGTCAGCTTGCGATCGAGGTCCATGTCGTCGAACGTCGCCATCCGCCGCGAGCCGACGACCGTGAAGCGCCGTTCCTTGTGCGGGTCGAGCCAGGAGAGGTGCAGGTGCGCCGACAGGCCCGACGGGAAGCGCAGGAAGGCGAAGACGACGTCTTCGATCCCTTCCCGCGTGTAGCACTCGCCGCGCGCCTGGCACTCGATCGGCTCCTCGCCGGCCAGCCGCAGCAGCACCGACACGTCGTGCGCGCCGAGCGACCAGAGCGCGTTCTCGTCCTTGCGCAGGACGCCGAGGTTGAGGCGGTTGCCGTAGACGTAGTGGATCTCGCCGAGCTCGCCGTCGTCGACGAGCTGCTTGAGGCGGACGATCCCGGGGTGGTACTCGAGCAGGTGGTCGACCATCAACACGCGACCGGCAGCCTCCGCGGCGGCGACGACCCGCTCGGCATCCGCGACGGACTGCGCGAGCGGCTTCTCGACGAAGCAGTGCCGTCCCGACTCGAGCACGCGGATCGCGATCTCGGCGTGCGTCGGCACGGGCGTCGCGACGACGACCGCTTCGACCGCGTCGTCGGCGAGGAGGTCGTCGAGGCTCGTGCTGCGGCGAGCGTCCGGATGCGCCGCGCCCGCCTCGGCGAGCGCGCTCTCGTCGCCGTCGCAGAGCCAGCGGACCTCGACGCCGGGGAGCGCCGCGAAGTTGCGCGCCAGGTTGGGCCCCCAGTAGCCCAGCCCGACGATCCCGATGCTCAGGCTCGCCATCGGCGACGAGTCTACGTCGCTCAGCGCTTGGGGCTCTTGCTTTTGCTCTTGGCGGCGTTGACGGCGATCGCGCGGTTGGCCTGGATCAGCGTGTCGATGTCATCTGTCGAGTGCGGATCGAGGTACAACGCGGCGCTCACCGTTGTCTTCGCTGTCTTGGGCCGCTTCAGGGCGTTGAGCTGGAACTCGGCCAGGCTCGACCACGTTTCCGGGTTGCCCGGCTGCAGCCGCACGGCGGCCTGGTAGGCGGCGAGCGCGGCTGCGTTGTCCCCGGCTCGTCGTTCGATCGTCGCGCTTGTGATGTAGGGATCGATCGACAGCGGGTCACGGTCGTGGGCGGCGTGAGCGAGCTTGCGCGCCTCGGCGATGTCGCCGCGGAAGAGGGCGTCGAGCGCGGCGTTGTTCGCGTTGATCGAGCGCTGCGGTTGCCATGTCGCCCAGGCAGCGGTGAGCGCCACCGCGGCGGCGACGACGGCGGCGGTTGCTCGCGGTGTCGCTCGTGTTCCAATCCGCATCCGTGCCAAGAGCCGGTCCGGCGCTCTCGTCGGGAGCTCGAGCGGCCCGCGCGCGGCGAGCCAGCCACCGAGCAGCAGCGGCGGGATGGCGACGCCGGGAATGAACCAGGTCCAGTCGACGAGCGAATGCACGCCGAAGACGACGATCACGGTGGTCATCGTCAGCAGCCCGATGCGCTCCGGCGAGCTCGGCGGGCGCGGTCGTCCGCGCCGACGGCGACCGAGGCCGGTCGCTTGGGCGGCGGCGATCGCGAACGCGACCAGCGCCGCCAGGCTGAGCCCGATCCCGATCAAGCCACGGTCGGCCAGCGTCTGCACGATGTAGCCGTGCGCGTGCTCGACGTCGGTGTGGTCGTCGCGCACGCGCAGGCGTGCGATCGCGTAGCCGCCGGAGCCGACGCCCGCGATCGGGTGCTCCTTGAAGATCGTCAGGGCGTCGTTCCAGTAGCGGGCGCGGACGCTGCCGATCTCCGTGAGTCGATTGGGCCCGTTGCTCGGCGTCGCGTCGGCGCTGGTGTCGGTCAGCTGATTCCATTCGTGCGAGATCGAGCCGGTGAGGCCGCGGTCGGTCGTGGCGAGCTTCGCCGCCCCCGCCACCGGCAGCAGCGCGAGGCCGACGAGGATCGCCGCGCCGGCGCGCCGCCGCGCCTGAGCGGAAGGCGCCACACGTGCCGTCCGGAAGCCGATCGCGAGCCCTGCCAGCAGCAGCGCGAGCAGCAGCACGAGCACTGCGGCGAGTAGCTCGTGGCCGGCGCCCTCGCGCTGCGCCAGCGGCACGTTGTCGTCGGACAGTGCCGGCTGCGAGAAGGCCCAGGCGATCACCGCCATGGCGCCGGCTCCGGCAATGCCGAGCACGGCCGCGCCACGCAGCCGCAGCGGCGTCACCGCGAACCAGAACGCGCAGCCGACGATGAGCGCCAGCAAGGCTCCGCGCGAGTACGACAGCAGCAGCACGATCAGCAACACCGCCGTCGCCGGGTAGGCCAACGCGTTGAGAGCGGCGTGGCCTGCGCGTCGGGCCCCGAACCAGAGGCAGCCGGGGATGCCCAGCGCGGCCATCAGGCCGACGGCGTTCCAATAGCCGAACGGCTGCTGCAGGCGGGCGTAACAGAACTGGTCGGCGCACTCGACGGGAAAGGTCACGTGACCGAGCGCGTACGCCGAGACGGCGACGGCCGCGACGGTGACGCCCCCGAGCAGAGCCGGCCAGCGGTGCGGCGCGAGGCGCGCAAGCGCCATCCCGATGAGGAACACGCACAGGTAGGAGATCAGCCGGTTGGCTTCGATCCAGCTCTGCGAGGGATCGATCGACCACACCGTCGAGACCATCGCGAACAGCACGAGGATCGCGAAGGTGACAGCGGCGACGGCACCGTGGCCGCGGCGCCGCAGGTTCGGCGCCGCCAGCAGCGCGACGACGGCGACGACGCCGGCGCAGAGGTCGACGGCGATCTCGACGGCCGTCACGTTGCCGACGCGTAACCCACCGTTGCCACGGATGGCGATCCACGACAGGACCGCCGCGAGGAGAGCGGTGTAGAGCCAGCCGGCGTTGACGACCGGAACGCGAACGGCGGCGATGGCGCCGCGGCGCCGCGGGCTACGCGCCGGCGCTACGGGCGCGGACACGGCCTCGGAGAAGGTATGCGCAGACGGCGATCGCCGCCGCGAGCAGCAGTAGCCCGAGGACCGCGAGCGGTGCCGGGAGCTTCGAAACCGAGCCGAAGTCGTGGTAGGCGAGCGCGCCGGGGCGAACGTCGATGTCGGCGAGCTTCTGGTCGCCACCACGCTGGGCGGCGACGATGTCGGCTTGCGCGCGCGTCTGCTCGTCGGCCGTCGGCGGCGTCGGCCCGGAGCCTTGACCGCCGCCCGTGCCCGAGCCGCTGTCGCCGTTGCCGCCCTGGCCGTTGTTGCTCGCGGCCTTTCGCTGCGCGCGCTTGATGATGTCGGGGCAGCCGTAGTACTGCGCTACGTCGGTCGGCATGTTGGCGAGCGCATCGCGGTACTGCTTCTGGGTGTAGGTCTTCTGCATCACGCCGTCGTCGGTGCAATCCCTGATCACGGCTTCGCCGGGGTAGCCGGCGGCCGTGGCGGGCAGCAGGCAGCACAGCGTGACCGCGGCGGCGGTGAGGCGTCGCAGCATCGGCTTCGACGCTAGCAAGCGCCCACATCCGCGAGCGCCGCCGTGAAGCCGCCTGCCCAGGCGTCGTACGTGTACGCCGCGACGTCCTCGGCGCCCTGCGCCGCCCAGCGGGCACGCGCCGGCGGATCGCCGGCGGCGCGCCGCAGCGCCGCCGCGAGCCCGGCGACGTCGCCGGCGGGGACGATCAGCCCGTTGCGCTCGTGGCGCACGAGACCGCCGGCGGCGGCGCCGACCTGGTCGCTGGCGATGATCGCTGTTCGCTGGTGCATGGCCTCGTTCGCCACCAACCCCCACGGCTCACGAAAGGTGCGCGTGTGCAGCGATGGCATGACGAGAACGTCCGCCGCGGCATAAAGGTTCCGCAGCTGTTCCGGCGTCTGGTCGCCGCCGGCGACGACGAGCTCGCCTTCGACACCTGCCTCGGCCCACGCCGCGCGCAGCACGCCGAGTCCCTTCTCGGGAACGTCGCGAGCGGCGAAGAGGGCGACGAACGGTTGTTTCGCGAGCGCTGCGTCGACAGTGCCCGGCGTGCTCCAGAAGCGGGCGTCGACGGCCTGCGGGGCGACATGGACCCGCCGCGCGCCGCGCTCACGGACGTAACGACTGACGTGCTCGCCGTATGTCACGACGGCATCGGCGCCGGAATAGATCCGCCGCATCGCAGCGTAGCTGAGCAGGTGCGCGGGTGTCCGCGGGTGCGCCCAGAGACTGGCCCAGAGGACGAACGGCAGGCCTGCGCGGCGGGCGCCGAGGTAGGCGCTCGGCAGCGCGACGCGACCGGCGGTGCCGCAGACGACGGCGCTCCAGCTTCCGCCCGTCACGATCCGTGCGACGTCGCGTTCGCGAATCCGTGTGCCGGCCCCGGTATCTGCCGTCGCGTGGGCGCTGCGACCGCCGAACGCGACGAGCTCGAGCGGGACGCGCTCGGCGAGCGCGGCGAACGCGCCGACGCGGTCGGGCGGCACCTGGTTGGTGACGAACAGGACGGGTGCGGTTGTCACAGCACGCTCGCGTACGCATCGATCGTCGCCGCTCCGCAGGCGTCCCAGGTGAAGTGGCGCTCGGTCAGCGCCCGCGCTTGGGCGCCGAGCTCGACGCGGCGCTCGAGCGCGTCGGCGAGGACGGCGCCGAGGTCGTCGCCGTCGCTGAGCAGCATCCCCGGACCGAGCGCCGCGATCTCCTCGGGGCCCGGCTCTCCACGGCGGCCGATCGCCGGCAGCGCCGCCGCCATCGCCTCGACGTAGGCGACGCCGAACGCCTCCCGCGTCGACGGCATCGCGAAGACGGCGCAGCGGCGGGCGCGGCGCAGCGCCTCGGCGTGGGCGAGCTGGCCCGTGAAGTCGGCGTCGACGCCGAGCTCGGCCGTCAGCTGCTCGAGCCGGGAGCGCTCGGGCCCGTCGCCGATGATCAGGTAGCGGCAGTCGCCGGGAAGCGCCCGCAGCACGTCCTCATGGCGCTTGCGCTCGATCAGGTGGCTGACCGTGACGACGGTTCGCGGCTCGTCACAGCGGACCTCGGCGGGCACGTCGGTGCCGAGATGGACGACGCGCGTCCGCGCCGCGCCGAGCTCGCGCGTGCGCTGCTCGATGCCGGCGGAGTTCGCGATCACCAGGCTTGCGGCCTCGAACGTCCGCCGGACCGTCGCGTCGCCGAACCGCGGCGCCGTCCAGAACACGTCGCCGCCGTGGACCGACACCACGAGGGGTAGCTCGAGCCGCGCCCGCCGAACGGCGTCGCCGGCCGGCACGGCGTTGTGCGCGTGGACGAGATCGAACGGCCACTCGCGCCGCAGCCTTCGCAGCGCGAGCGCCAGCGATGGCGCCGCCCACGCGCCCCAGCTGTCGTAGCTGCGCCAGCGCGGCGGCGCGACGAACGGCACGTAGCGGACCTCGATGCCGTCGAGCAGCGACCGTCGCGGATGGCGCAGCTCGGTCGTCAGCGCCTGCAGCTTGCGCGTCTCGGCGCGCGCCGGAAGCGGGCGCTGCGGGACGAGGACGCGGACGTCGGCACCGGCATCGCGGGCGGCGATCGCCTGGCGATGGGCCCAGATGCCGAGCACCGGGTCGTGGGCACGGGGATAGAACTCGCTGACGATGGCGACGCGCACGCGGCGCCATTGTCGCCGATGCGCCGGGGGTCATCGGAGGGGGCGCGGTCGTCACCGCCGTGTGGCGGCGTCACCAGCGGCGATAGGTGTCCACTGTGCGGACGTCGGCGGCACGCACGTACGGGCGATCGGCAAGGAACGCGCGCGCCTCGGCGAGCGCCTGTTCGCGCGGGTAGGAGCTCGCCACGGCGCCGTGCTCGTGGCGCACCGGCAGCGCGTCGACGATCCCGATCGGCCAGCCCTGGTGCTCGGCGATGGCGGCCCAGTGCAGATCGAGTCCCCAGGCCATCCGCAGCCGCGGAAACGGCAGCAGCTCAGCGAAGGCGTCGCTGTGGAAGGCCGTGACGGGGCCGATCTCGACGAACGTCGTGCGCCGCGCGACCGCGCCCGGCCGGCGGCGGGCGACGGGCCACGCGGCGTGCGAGGCGAGCGACTGGGCCGGCTGCGCCAGTACCAGCCCGAAGCGCTCGGCGAGGAACAGGAAGCCGTCGACGAAGCCCGCGGGAAGGACGACGTCGTCGTCGACGGCGAGCACCCAGTCGAACCGGGCCAGGGCGTGGTCGGCAAGGATCGCGTTGAGGTTCTCGAACTTGCCCGCGTCTCCGACCGGCCGCATGTCGACGGTCAGCTCGTGCCGCGATCCCGCGAGCTGCTCGGCGACCGTGCTCGTGGTGCCGCGGTGGGCGCCGATCACGAGCACGCGGCGGGGCGGCCCGGAGCTCGCCGCGCGTCGCAGACGACGGTGTCGTCCCGACGCCGTCGCGGTGACGTCGAGCAGGCGGTCGGCCACCAGGCGCGCCCGCCCGCGGAGGCCGCCGACGGTGCCGCTCGTGCCGGAGAGGAAGTCGTCGGCGGTGGGCGCTTCGGCGCTCGCGGTCCGTGCTGTCGTGGCGAGCGCCTCGCGCAGCCGCCCGAGCGCCGTCGCGGCGCCGACGACCATCAGCGCGCAGCGGAAGCGCACGACGTGCACGACACAGCCGGCGAGCACCCGTGCTTCGCGAACAGTGCTCGGCGCTGCGCCGCGAGCGGCATCGAAACGGCGCGCGCTTCGGCCACGCCCGTACGCCGAGCGGGCGAGCGCGCGCAGGCGCGCGTCGTCGCCGCTGCGGCGGTGGACGGCCGCGGCCGCGGCGACGTAACGGATGCGACCGCCGCCGGCGGCGAAGCGGCGTACCCACTCCTCCTCGTCACCGGCGCCGGTCGGCCACCCCTCGTCGAAGGCGCCCTGGCGCTCGAGCGCGGAGCGGCGGATCGCCATGTTGGCGCCGTAGGCGCGATCGCCGTCGCGATCCTCGTCACCGAGGTCGAGGAAGGTGATCGGCGGCCCCTCGCGCCCACATCCCCGCGGCGCGTGATCTTCGAGGCGAACGAGGATCCTGCCCGCCAGTACGCCCGCGTCGCTCGGCGCCGTGAGCAGCGCCTCGAGCCAGCCCGGCTGGGCCTCGATGTCGTCGTCGGCCAGGACCAGCAGATCGCCGGCGGCGGCATCGATGCCGCTGTTGCGGGCGCGATTGAGGCCGCGGCCGCGGTCGTTGACCAGGTAGCGCGTCCCGTGGCGCTCGGCGATGACGCGCGTGGCGCCGTCGGACCCGTCGTCGACGACGATGACCTCGGCGCCGAGCGCGTCCGCCTGCGGGACGATCGACGCGAGCGTGACGTCGAGGTAGCCGGGCCGCCCGCTCGTCGGAACGATGATCGAAGCGCTTGGCGTCATGGCCGCTGACGCGTCGCGACCGAGGGCGGCGCCATCGCTGCAAGGATAGCCCCGTGATCCTCTTCCTCCACAACCGCTACCGCACCGCCGGCGGCGAGGAGCGGGCGGTCGAGGACCTGCTGTGGCTCGTGCGCGATCAGCTTGGTGAGGACGCCGAGCTGTTGACGCACGACTCGTCCGCGCTGTCGCGCCGGCGCGCGGCGGTGACGCTGCTGCGCGGCGGGCTGCGATCCGACGATGTCGCCGCCGCCGTCCGTCACACGGGGGCGCGCCTGGTCGCCGCGCACAACGTGCATCCGTCGTTCGGCTGGCGCGGGCTCGCGGCCGCGCGCGACGCCGGCGCGGCGGTCGCGCTGCATCTGCACAACTACCGGCTCGTCTGCGCCGTCGGCACCTGCTTCTCGAGCAACGGCGAGGACTGCACGCGCTGTCACGGCCGCAACACGGCTCCCGGCGTGCGCCTGAACTGCCGCGGCAGCCGCTCGGAGGCCGCCGTCTACGGCGCCGCGCTGGCTGCCTGGCAGCGCCGGCTCGCGGCCCAGGTCGACGCATTCGTCGTGCCGAGCGCGTTCGCCGCCGACCGTCTCGCGGCGCTCGGGGCCCCGAGCGGCCATCCGCACGTCGTGCCGCACGTGATCCGCGGCGTCGTCGAGCGCTCGCGTGCGGCGGACGGCGGCTACGCGCTGATCGCGTCGCGGCTGGCGGTCGAGAAGGGCGTCGACGTCGCGCTCGACGCCTGCGCGCGCGCCGGGCTGCCGGTGGTCGTCGCCGGCGACGGGCCGCTCGCCGCCCAGCTGCGCGATGCGCATCCGCAGGCACGCTTCACCGGCCGGGTCGACGCGCACGAGCTCGTCGCTCTGCGTGCCGCGGCTGCGCTGGCGATCGTCCCGTCCCGCGCGGCCGAGACCTTCGGCCTCGCGGCCGCCGAGGCGATGGCCGCGGGCGTGCCGGTCGCGGCGACCCGGATCGGCGCGCTGCCCGAGCTGGTCGAGGACGCGGGGCTCGCGCCGCCCGGCGACGCCGCCGCGCTCGCCGAGGTCGCGGCGGGCCGGTTCGGCGACGCAGAGGCCGGGGGACGCGGCATGGCGCGTGTTCGCGAGCGCTGCTCGCCGTCCGTCGTGGCCGCGGCGCTGACGGACGCCTACGAGCAGGCGGCGCACCGCCGTCACGGCGAACGCACCGCCGCCTGAACGCCGCCCGCCATCGCTAGGATTCGCCCGACCATGCGGACGGTCATCACCGGCGGAGCCGGCTTCATCGGCTCCAACCTTGCCGACGCGCTCGTCGCTCGCGGACACGAGGTCACCGTCGTCGACGACCTGTCGAGCGGCAAGGAGGCGAACCTCCGTGACGCGATCGCCGCCGGTGCGGTGCTCGAGGTCGGCGACGTCCGCGATGCGGCGGCGATGCGCGATCTCGTCGCCGCGACCGCTCCGGGCGCGATCGTTCATCTCGCGGCCCAGATCGATGTCCGCGTATCGCTCGACGATCCGGCCTACGACGCGCGCACGAACGTCGAGGGCACGATCAACATGCTGGAGGCCGCGCGTCTCGCGGGCGTTCCGCGCCTTGTCTTCGCTTCGACCGGCGGCGCGATCTACGGCGAGACCGCCGTCATCCCGACACCGGAGACCGTTGAGCCGCGGCCGATGGCTGCCTACGGGCAGAGCAAGTACTGCGCCGAGGCATACCTCGGCCTCTACGAGCGCCTCTACGGCATCTCGACGCTGGCGCTGCGCTTCGGCAACGTCTACGGGCCGCGCCAGGATGTGCACGGCGAGGCCGGTGTGATCGCGATCTTCTGCGGGCTGCTGCGCTCGGCGAAACGGCCGAAGGTGTATGGCAGCGGCGAGCAGACACGTGACTACATCTACGTCGCGGACATCGTCGAGGCGATTGCGACCGCCATCGAGGGCGATGACACGGGACGGATCAACCTTGGCACCGAGGAGGAGACGTCGGTGCTGCGGATCGTCGAGCTGCTCTCCGGGCTCGAGCCGGACACCGACTTCAGCCCCGAGCTGCTCGACGCGCGGCTCGGCGAGGTCGAGCGCTCGTGCCTCGACGCGACGCGAGCTCGGGAGCTGCTCGGCTGGTCGGCGCGGACGCCGATCGCCGAGGGGTTGCGGTTGACGTACGCCGCGACGGCGCCGGTCAGCGCGCCGTGACGCGGACGCCGAACTCCGTGGCGTAGGTCGCGCCGCTCGCCGATCCGTGCTCAGGCGTCCCGATGGCGATGCCGACGCCGAGCTGGCGGAAACGGGCCGACAGCATGTTCTGCCGGTGAGACGGGGATCGCATCCACGCCGCGACCATCTGCCGCGGCGTCGCCAGATCGCCGTCGCCCCACGCCAGGTTCTCGCCGATCGACCAGCTGCTGGCATCGAGCAGGTAGAGCGTGACCTTGACCCTGCTCTCGGGCGTCGATCCGCTGGGCGAGACGTGGGCGAAGAAGCCGCGCGCCGTCATCGTGCCGACGTACTTGCTGGCCGCCTTCGTGAGCTCGCCATTCGAGGTCAGCGGCGCCCGGCCGCTGGCCGCGCGCTGGCGGTTGACGAGGCACAGCGTCGCCTCGCGCACGCGGTTGAGGTTGGACTGCGACGGGATCAGCGACTGGTTCGCGCACGGCGCCGCATCCGCACTCGCCGGGACCGTCGCCGCGAATGCGGTTGCGAGTACGGCTACGAGTCGTAGGTGACCATGCATGGCTTCCCGCGTACTGTCCGTCCGGCGTCAGCGTGGGCATCGTGCCCTCGCATGCGAAGCAGGGCATCTGCTTCGCGAGGCGCTGCACGAGCGTCCCTACAGCCCCGAAAACCGGCCTGCTACCTGCGCCGGAGGGCTGCCGAACACCCGCATCGCGGACCCTATCAGGAGCCGCGAACACGACGAGCGACCGCCTGAGACCCGGCAGCCGGGCAGGGCGTGCGGCTACAGACGGACCAGATGGTCGGCACGAATGCCGCGCGTCGCGCCGCGGAAGTCGACGACGAGCGGTGCCAGCGCGACGATCCGCTCGACGTCGACGCCGGGGTGTGCGGTGACGATTGCTGCGCAGTCACAGTCGCGCAGCGCCTCGTCGAGTGCCATGCTCGCCAGGCCGAACTCGGGCAGCTCCGGGACGTGCTCGTCGTGGTAGACGAGCCGTGCGCCGCGCTCGGACAGCAGCCGCGCGATCTTGACCGCCGGCGACTCGCGCATGTCGCCGATGCCGCCCTTGTACGAGACGCCGATGATCGCGACCTTCGAGCCCTTGATCGACTTCTCGTGGTCGTTGAGCGCGCGGCCGATCTTCTCGACGCAGAACAGCGGCATCTTCTGGTTGACGGTGCCGGCGAGCTCGATGAACTCCGTCGGCACGTCGAACTGGCGTGCACGCCAGGCGAGGTAGAAGGGGTCGACCGGCAGGCAGTGGCCGCCCATGCCGGGCCCCGGCTCGAAGCGCATGAAGCCGTAGGGCTTGCTGTCGGCCGCCTCGACGACCTCCCAGATGTCGATGCCCATCCGGTCGGCGATGATCGCGAGCTCGTTGACGAGCGCGATGTTGACGGAGCGAAAGATGTTCTCGAGCAGCTTCGTCAGCTCGGCCGCCTCAAGCGTCGAGACCTCGACGACGGTGTCGCAGACTTCGGCGTAGAGCGCGACGGCGCGCTCGCGACAGGTGTCGGTCAGGCCGCCGACGACCTTCGGCGTGTTGCGCATCACATAGTCGCTGCGGCCGGGATCGATCCGCTCGGGGGAGAAGGCCAGCGCGAAGTCCTCGCCGGCGACCAGGCCGGACGCCTCCAGCAGCGGCCGGACGTCCTCGCGCGTCGTGCCCGGGTAGGTCGTCGACTCGACGACGACGAGATGGCCGCTGCGGATCACCCCGGCGAGCGCGCGTGCGCTGTCGAGCAGCGGGCCGAGATCCGGCTCGCGGTTCGCGGTCAGCGGCGTCGGGACGCAGATCAGGATCGCGTCGGCATCGCGCAGCGGCGCGTGGCTCGTGCCGGCGACGATCCGGCCGCCGAGCGCCTCCAGCGTCGCCGACGAGATGTCGTCGACGTAGGACTCGTTGCGATCGAGCGCGGCGACCTTGGCGGCGTCGATGTCGACGCCGAGCACGTCGTGGCCGGCCTCGGCGAACGCGACCGCGAGAGGCAGCCCGACGTAGCCGAGCCCGACGATGCCGATCTGCATCCGCGCGAGTGTACGTGTGGCGCGGGCG
>Ga0075420_100000378_pt1 | contig 34630 bp, 34 predicted proteins | sample SoiMetdeltSBSDD4_FD_75296 | JGI IMG/M metagenome (GOLD analysis project Ga0075420, IMG submission 75296) | Bulk soil microbial communities from a Populus tree surrounding site in Tennessee, USA - Soil MetaG P. deltoides SBSDD4 | ecosystem: Environmental > Terrestrial > Soil > Tree plantation...
GGTTTTAACATCGTTTCTCAAAAAGGAGCTGACACTTTATTCTTTTCTTACGAAGGATTTCAACGGGAACATGCGGTCATAAAAGCCGATAGATTTCAAACCGTAAACCTTAAGCTCCTCCCTGGAGTTGTTTCAAGCATCAAAAAGAACAGGCTTGCTTCATTAACAAAAGACCTTTCAAGGGACAATCAAAGACGATGGTATACGGGCAATGAAACTTATGTAAGTCTCGTCGAAAATAATTTTGTCCATGCAAAAAATTACCCTACCACCAGTATTGCTTTGAATATTGACAGGGCGTCATACAGTAATATCCGTCGTTTTATCAATCTTGGACTTGAAGTGCCACCTGATGCCGTGCGTATTGAAGAGATGCTGAACTATTTCAATTTCGGATATGAACCCCCTGAGGACAATTCGTTATTTAAGTTCAAAACAACGCTTACTAATTGTCCGTGGAGTAAAGACAACCAGCTATTCTTTATCAATGTATTTTCAAGAAAACTAAATCTTGATTCGTTACCGCCTTCCAATCTTGTGTTTCTTGTAGATATTTCCGGCTCGATGGATATGCCAACAAGATTGCCGTTATTGAAATCGGCATTCAAAATGCTTGCTGCTAATTTGCGGCAGAAAGATACAGTCAGCATTGTGGTATATGGCGGAGCGGTCGGCGTGTTGTTATTTCCCACTGCAGGAGATGAAAAGGAAAAGATCAATCGTGCGATTGACGAAATGCAGCCCGGTGGTTCTACTCCCGGTGAATCCGGGATCAAACTTGCGTATTCTCTCGCAAGGAAACATTTCATCAGGAACGGAAATAACCGCATCATACTTGCAACAGATGGTGATTTCAATGTTGGCAGTCAAACGGAGCAGGAACTGGATGAATTGATATCACGACATCGCGAATCGGGGATCTATCTTACTTGCCTCGGTGTTGGAATGGGGAATTATAAGGATTCCAAGATCCAGACATTAGCCCGTAAAGGAAACGGGAATTTTGCCTATTTGGATACTTACCAGGAAGCGGAAAAGATCATCATGAAGGAATTTACCCAAACATTATATACTGTTGCAGACGATGCAAACCTGCACGTATCATTCGATCCTTCACTGGTAAAGCAATATCGACTGATTGGCTTTGATAATAAGGTTGGCGCACTTGTAGATACCTCTGCCGAGGTAGAGGGTGGGGAAATAGGATCAGGCCAATCCATGACCGCAGTTTTTGAGATCGAACCAAATTTTGTGAGCGGGGAAAATGTGTTTTCGGATCGATATGCACAAATCGAGCTCCGGTATCGCGTGCCGAAAGATACACTATTGCAACATTTAACAAGAACATTTGCCTATGATCCTGTCCAGTATAAGGACTTAAATGACGCTTATCGTTTTGCTGCTTCTGTCATTATGTTTGGATCAGTTTTAAGGGGCTCTTCATTCACAAAAGAATTAAGTTGGGGTGATGTAATGTACCATGCAAGTGAGTCTGCCAATCCCACTGATGCTAGCCAAAGCCAGTTTGTGGAACTGGTGTATAAGGCTAAAAACTATTATACAAAGCAAAAAAAGAAAAAGGGAAAGGATCAGTGGCGTCAATGAGTTTACCTCAGTGATCATTCATATTTAAAAATTATCATTACATTCTTTGAAAGGTCTGTAGAAGCGGTCAACCTGTATTTTTTTTCGCCTGCTTCAATGATCACCAGGGCAGTATTAGGAGGTATCCTGCCAAGATTATTTGCCACGAGAATTATTTCATGATAAGCATCGTTGTCATTAATCGGAATATTAAAAGTTGTTCCTTTAATGGAAACTTCTTGTTTGCTTAATAGCACTTTATTGTTATGAATGATACTGATGGTATCATTATCGGCAATGCCATTGTCGAGTATAGTTAGTTTTAATTCTTTTTCATGAGTAGTAATAACAGAAACGGTATCGGTTCTTCTTTCATTTTTCTGCATCAATATCGTATCAGTAAACGATATGACCGGTATTGGATTGGTAACTGAATCACTAAAAGTTAATTCTTTATCCTTTGTAATCATTGAGTCCGCATTTTCATGCCAGGGCCTGGCTGCCATCCATGTCTTCATAAATGCTGTAGTATCCACACTGTTGCTGATCTTCTTATAAATAACAAATTCAGGCAGACCAAAACTCAGGAACTTGCCCCCAATTGTTTTTGCAAACGCACTTCCTTTCAAATATTCCTGATCATCCCGCTGTGAATAATTGAGGTTGTATCTCGATTGCACATGAAAGAAAGTTTTTTGGATAAATCCTTTATTTACTCCTTTGAATTTGTTGCTTGAAGAATCAAATTCACCAATAAAATTACATTTGCAATAACCCATTCCTTCGTCATAAGTATAACCGATATAGGTGCCATTCCATTTAATGATGCTGATCTTACAATAATTCGTTGTGGTGCCACTGCCTTCCCATGTACCCGAAAGATCCTGTGAAAAAGACATGAAAGGAAAAAATAAGAGGCTTAGAATTCTCATAGCATTATTATATACCAAGATAAAAATTTATAGCGTTAACAAATAGCTAATAGCCCACCGTTGAGCCTTCCAAATTATAATGCTGCCTTATGAAACGGGACACTTTAAGAAAATAGTTCTCTCATCTTATCTAAGAAGCTCTTATCAGTTTTATCCGGGTGAGGTTTGAAATTTTGAGACTGACTTAGCTTTTCAAGCATAGCTTTTTCTTCTGAGCTCACATGCTGCGGGGTCCAGACATTCACATGTATAAGCTGATCGCCTTTCTGATAACTATTTACCGCAGGGAAACCTTTACCTTTTAACCTGAATATTTTACCACTTTGTGTGCCAGGGGGGATCTTTATTTTAGCTCTTCCATCAATCGTAGGCACTTCTATTTGGGTTCCGAAAACAGCATCGGTAAAGGAGATGTGAAGGTCATAAGCTACATTCATGCCGTCACGTTGCAGGTCTTTATGTTGTTCTTCTTCGATCAGGATGATCAGATCTCCAGCCATACCGCCTCTTTCACCCGCATTACCTTTACCACTCAAATTTAGCTGCATTCCCTCCTGTACTCCCGCCGGTATCTCGATCGAAAGCGCCTCCTCACCATACACTCTTCCTTCTCCCTTGCAGGAATTACATTTAGCCGTTATTGTAGTTCCTTCTCCGTTGCAGGTTGGACAAGTAGTGACAGTTTGCATCTGGCCGATAAAAGTATTGGTGACTCTTCTGACCTGGCCGGAGCCACCACAAGTAGCACAGTTCTGAACGCTGCCTTTATCTTTGGCTCCACTTCCACTGCAGGTATTACAAACAACATGCTTTTTTACCTTGATATTTTTTGTTACACCTTTTGCGATCTCTTCATAAGTAAGTTTGATCTTTACCCGAAGATTGCTTCCTCGGACACCTTTACTTCTTGATGTCCGGCCTCTGCCGCCACCAAAAAAACTACCAAACAGATCTTCTCCAAAAACATCTCCAAACTGGCTAAAAATGTCTTCCATATTCATTCCACCACCGCCAAATCCGCGGCCATTGCCTGCGACACCGGCATGACCGTACCGATCATATTGGCCTTTCTTGTCTGTATCACTTAAAATTTCGTACGCTTCTGCAGCTTCTTTAAATTTCTCTTCAGCAGCCTTATCTCCGGGATTACGGTCAGGATGGTATTGCATCGCCACTTTACGGTATGCTTTTTTAATCTCATCTGCGGATGCAGATTTATTAACTCCTAATACTTCGTAGAAATCTCTTTTTGACATAGTTCTTATTTCCCTACTACCACTTTTGCGTAACGGATTATCTTATCGTTGAGATAATAACCTTTTTGAATTTCATCGATCACTTTTCCTTTTAGTTCCGGTGTTGGAGCAGGAATTTCTGTTATGGCTTCATGCATGTCAGGATCAAAATCATGGTTGATCGTTTCCATAGGCTTTAACCCTTTTGCGGCTAATAAGTTTTTAAGCTTGTTAAACACGAGCATGACACCTTCTTTAGTTTGATTGACATCATCAGAAGCATTTATTTGCTTTTCGGCTCTTTCACAATCGTCTAATACTTCGAGCATATCAACTATCACCTCTTTCCCGGCGGTTTGGATCAGGTCCGTTCTTTCTTTCAAACTCCTTTTCTTAAAGTTCTCAAACTCGGCTACTTTACGGATAAATTTATCCTTCATTTCGCCAAGCTCGTTGCGAAGTGTTTCTATCTCAGGTTCGTTTGTCACAGGTTCATTCAAATGCGTTGTCCCGCTTAGATTCTCATCCGCGTTGATACCAACCTCAGCTTCTTCCCCCTGCTGCATTTTTGCCTGTTCCTTTGCCTCTTTCATATCTTTTTGACGCATTTTTTCAAAAATTGATTGCAAAGGTAAGGTTTCAATAATACTGCCAACGCCATTTTAGAGGACAAATTGACGGGCCAAAATCGCTCATTTTCAATGGGCCTGACGGCTACCTTTGCGCCATGATAAAGGTTTATTTGCGAAAGAAAATCAGTCGAAGAGTGGTGGAAGGGCACCCATGGATTTTTGCAAATGAGGTAGATCGTGTTGAAGGTACTGTGAACGGAGGTGAGGTCGTAACAGTTTTTTCACACGATAATAAGTTTGTCGGGAGCGGCTATATAAATCCCAGGTCGCAGATCATGGTGCGAATATTGACAAGAAGCAGAACCGATGTGATCAATGAGGATTTTTTCTATGAACGAATTTTCGCATGCTGGGAATACAGAAAAAAGATTGGTTACACAGAAAATTGCAGGCTTGTTTTTGGGGAAGCAGACTCCATGCCTCAACTAATTATCGATAAGTTCAATGAATATTTTGTTATTCAAACCCTGGCACTGGGGATTGATGTGTGGAAGCCTGCAATTGTCAAAGCAATACAAAAGATATTTAATCCCAAAGGAATTTATGAAAGGAATGATGTACCTGTAAGAGAGGTAGAGGGTATGACACAACAAAAAGGATTTCTATCAGGTCCATTTGATACAAAGATCACCATTAATGAGAATGGGTTAAAATTTTATGTTGATATTGAAGATGGACAAAAGACAGGTTATTTCCTTGATCAGCAAGATAACCGCAGAGCCATACAACATATTGTAAAGGATGCGGATGTTTTGGGTGCCTTTACCTACACCGGCACATTTGAAATTCATGCTGCGCATTATGGCGCAAAATCGGTTTTAGGTCTGGATATTTCCGAGAATGCCGTACAACAAGCAAATAAAAATGCCATCTTAAATGGTCTTGGAGATGTCTGTAAATTTCAAACGGCAAATGCATTTGACGTCTTAAAACAATGGAGCAAAGATGGAAAACAATATGACGTGGTGATGCTCGACCCACCCGCTTTTACTAAAAGCCGTGAGACAATACAGAAGGCAATTACAGGATACAAGGAGATCAATTTACGAGGAATGAAGCTGGTGAAGCCCGGGGGATTTCTTGTCACTTCCTCCTGTACCAGTCTCGTGAATGCCGAATTGTTTTTGCAGGTAATAGACATGGCCGCGAAAGACGCCAGAAGAAAATTAAGACAGGTATGTTTTCAAACACAATCACCCGATCATCCTATTATCCCGAACATTGAGAATACGCAGTATCTGAAGTTTCTTATTGTGCAGGTACAATAAATAAAAAAGCATCCCGGATTTCGGAATGCTTCACTAATATTTTAATTGCTATTATTTCGACACCTGGAATTTACCTGATTCAAGTACTTTGCCTGACGCATCTTTCAATTGATAGATATAAACGCCACGGTTATATCCTGAAAGATCAAGGGTGGTAGATGAATTCACATTCTTTGCTTCATATACCTGTCTGCCAATAAAGTTTATGATCTGTAAAGTATAACCTCTGTCAAAATTTCTTTGGAATTCAACTTTAATAAATGTGGTAGCCGGGTTAGGGTAGCACTTTAGGATACGCTGAGTTTCATCCTGAGGCGGCTCACGATGCGACTGACCCTTAGAGTTTGCGGTGGTCAACAGAATAATGGATACAAAAAGTAAAATTCTTTTCACTAAAACAAATTTAACTTTATTTGCGCAAAATAACAGGAATTTTTTTTCGTTGCAACGTAAAAACCCTATCCGGATAAAAAAACTGTAAATCACGGATTTAGCCTTACAAAACTCGTAAAATTCCCATCAGTTATTTCATGCCTTCGAGTGTAAGAGCAATGTTTTTAAAGTTTGGTTGCTCACTCGCATTTTCAAGAACTTCGGCATAACGAATGACACCATCCTTATCGATCACAAAAGCAGATCGTTTTGAAACACCTTTCATATTATAGCCAAACATTTCATAAATAGTTCCATACGCTGTTGAAACCTCTTTATTGAAATCGCTTAGCAGGGAAAAATTAAGACTTTGTTCAGCTTTATATTTTGCCAGTGTATGAAGTGAATCCACAGAAATGCCAAACACTGTTGCATTGACCTTGTTATAATAGGAGATATTATCTCTTACCGAACACAATTCTGCAGTACAGGTGCTGGTAAAAGCTAAGGGAAAGAAAAGCAGCAGAACATTCTGCCCACGAAAATCAGACAGGGTTACTTTATTTTTTGCAGAATCATATAATGTAAAGTCGGGAGCTGTTTGTCCGGTCTCTATTTTCATAAATGATTTTGTTTCAGGATGTGTGATCTTTATTTGTCAAAGAAACAATTAACTTTCCTAAATGTTCTGTTTTATTTAAATCCCTGGTAACGGGGGCAAAACCAACTGTTATGAAAAAAGTAATCACAGAATTCATCGGTACATTTTTTCTCGTTATAGGTGCAGCGTTAGGTGGTGGAATTGGCGCTGCGCTTGCGTTGATGGTAATGATCTATGCAGGCGGTCATATTTCCGGAGCCCACTATAATCCTGCAGTCTCACTTGCCGTATTTATCAGGGGTAAATTATCTGTCGGCGAAATGCTTGGGTACTGGATGAGTCAACTTGCCGGATGCATTTTCGCGGCGATTGTTGTAGCAAATGTATTTGGGATAGAAGGGACTTCAGATTGTGCAATTACTAATGATGGTGTGGTAAAAGCTTTGATTGCCGAGATTCTCGGAACGTTTGCATTGGCATATGTTGTATTAAATGTAGCGACCGCAAAGGGAACAGCTGGAAATAGTTTTTATGGGCTAGCAATTGGAGGCACTGTATTAGCCATGGCAACAGTTATTGGAAGATTCTCCGGCGGTGCTTATAATCCTGCTGTCGCTATTGGTTTGTGCATACAAAAAACATTCTGTTGGCCGCAGATATGGATATATATTATAGGATGTTTTGCAGGCGCTGCCTTAGCCGCATTTGTTTTCAGAATGAATAATCCAGATGACAAATAATAGTGATTAAAACCTGGGCTTAAAATAAGGATTTGAACGATCGGCCAATTTGCCGATCCATGTAACTGCGAGTTCAAATCCTCCGCGGCCATGGCTGCTGGGTTTCAGCTTTGAAATATTTGCATCGTAGCTAAGTGAAACAGAAAAAGGACTATAGTCTAATTTGACAACCGGTATCAATGCATCATTCCACCGGACAAACGTTCCAAAGTGAATAGCATAATCGGGCTCATCCGGATAGGCACCAATCTTTAAACCATACATAGCGCCGAAAATGGTTTCTTTAAATGAGCCTTGTCTTGAATGATCACCTAGTATCGTTATATAAGTGTACTCATTCACACCAAGTTTAAGACCGCCTGAAAAAACGAGCTTGGGATTCAGCTCTATTTCCTTGTTCTTGTAAAATGAATTTTGAGGACGATTAAAGTGGTGGTAAGCTGCGCCAATGTAAAAATTATTGTCCGGATTGTTATTCAGCACGGAATTTAAACTCATACCGACACTACCGTCAAGATAAGCGTACGTTGGATCTGTGATATTCTCTCCCAATCCCATTCCATCGTATTGACTATTGGTTGTGACTTTAGAGAGATCGATACTGTGTTGTACCCAACCACCCATAAATCCCAGCGACAAATAAGTATTCTTTTGATTGCTTATCGATTTATGGTAATTCAATGCAGGTAAAATTTTTGTTTGTGTAAATGAAACAGATCCCGCACGGTCATAAAATAATTGCAATCCGAAGGTGACATAATCATCTCCCTTTCCAACAGGCATTTTGTATTCTCCATTAAAGGATCCGGTTCTGTAGCCAGTCGTAACACTATTCCATTGATCACGATACACTGCCTGTAACCGAACATCGCCTGTGAATATCCCTGCAAGCGCCGGGTTTCTCAACAGCGGCGTTTCGAAAAATTGTGACATATGAAGATCCTGTCCCTGCATTTTGCTGCAAAAGATCAAAGTACAGGCTCCCATTACTATTGATAATCTCTTTCTCATTTGCACATTATCTTATTAAGGTTATGTTGCCATTATATGATATTAACTCGCCATTCTTACAATAGATCTCCAATTGATAAATATATACGTCAGCATTCGCTTTCTTTCCTTTCCAGGTTCCATCCCAGCCCACAGAAGCCACATTGATCGGCATATCATATCTTTCAAAAACAATTTCGCCCCAACGATTGAATATTCTCAAGACTTTTGCGCGATCAAGACCCGTTCCTCTTGGATAAAACACATCATTACTACCATCGGCATTGGGCGAAAATGTATTGGGAACAAAGAAATTTTGACCGTTACAAACAACTTTTACTGTCACCTCTCCTTTATTGGTGCATCCATAGCGGTCAGTAATATTTACTGCATATTTTGTGGTGAACTGTGGATTAGCTGTAGGAATAGGACAGGTTGTGCAGGTCAGGTTTTGTGCAGGAATCCAATTGTATGAAACAATGGGCCCGGTATAATTCATATTTAGTGGAGCCGTACCGCCGGAAATTATTGTTATCGGATCAGCGGCTGGTATTGCCGTTGGTCTTGGTACAGCATATACCGGGTGATAACTTGTATCAGCACACCCGATCTTATTTGTTGCGATGAGCTGAATATTAAAATTACCAGAGGTAGTATAAGCAGTTACGCCATCCTGTGATTGGCCAGAGGATCCATTTCCAAAATTCCACGCCCATTTAATTGTAGAGTCGGGCAATGTTAATATACCTCTGAATGTCTCAGGAATACTAACACAAACCGAGTCTTTACCAATAATCGATAATTCAGGAGTTTTATAAACAAAAACTGTATCAACAAAAGAGCTTGGACATTGGTATTGGGTATTCACAGAAAGTCTTACTATATAAGTACCCGGTGAATTATAATTATGTGTCGGGCTTGTTGTTGTGCTTGTGCTGCCATCACCAAAATCCCATACAGTTGAAATGATCGGATCATTGGATATTGAATAGTTTGTAAATGTGACATTGCCATTATCACAGAATTCTGTTTTATCAATTCCAAAAAGCGGCAGCGCTCCAAATACGATCACAGGTGCAGAAGGAACATATGCTTCGCAGCCATACCGGTCTGGAATTATCATATAAGGATAATAGTTACCAGGACTATTATACTTGTGCGTTATAGTGGTTTGGCGAGTGCTATCCAATTTACCATCGCCAAAATAAAATACATAATTAAAACCTGGCGGAGCGGTGATCGTGAAGGTAACAGTAATAGAATCACAACCTGATGCGGGCGTGAAGCTGACCTGGGTATTTGCCTGCGGGTCATATGCATTCACGACGGATAGCGCCGAATCCACGCAACCGCCTTCTCCCGTTACATACAATGTTGGATAATATGTACCGTACGAGTTATAGAAGTGTGATGGATCTTGTGCAAAGCTTGTAGTACCATCGCCAAAATCCCAACTGTAACCGGAATAATTACTTCCCTGGAAAATAAAGCTTGTTTGTAATGGTAAACAAATTCCGGTGCTGTCGATCATACTAAACGCCGCTACCGGTTTCCTGATCTTTACATAATTATTCTTTGTAACCGAATCTTCACAACCAACCAGGTCACGGATCTTAAGCTTGATGTTATAATCATTGTTTCCTGCGGGAAAACTATGGGTTGGATTTTGAAGCGTAGATGTTCCTCCATCGCCAAAATTCCAGAAATAGGTTAATCCGACGCCGGTTGAAGTATCTGTAAACTGTAATGGTGCCGATGGGCAATAAAAGGTATCTGCATAAAATGCAGCCCTGGGATTTGTGATCAATACTGCGTTTGTAATAGAAAATGTATCGGCACAATTAACATTGTCTTTGATTGCTAATGTTACGGTATAACTTCCTTCCAATGTATACGTGTGTGAGAAAGGCGGTGCAGTGTATTGCTGCTGCGTACCGTCGCCAAAATTCCAGGTCCATTGTGTAATGGGTGCGCCTGTAGGAGTGGAAAGGTCATTAAAGCTCATGGTTTTGTTTACACAAGCGCCAGTTCCATTGGGAGAAAAGTTTGCAATAGGTCCGCTTACTACCATAAAATTTGACTTGGTAATAGAATCTTTGCAACCATTGACGTCTTCGATCACCAATTTCACATCATAGGATCCATAATTGGCAATAGCGTAATCAATACTTCGTGTCGTGTCATTAAATACAGTTGTGCCGATTGTCCAGGTGTAATCTTTTATGTTAGCAGCATTACTTCCTGTAGCAGTTAAGGTAAACGCTTCACCCTTACAAACAGGATTTTGATTTGCTGTAAAGGCGGGTGTTTCACTAATGATCTTGATTTCTTTGGTCTTGGTATAAGAGCATGGGCCGTTTGTTACGGTTAGCGTCGCTGTATATGTGCCATAAGCAGGATAAGTAAATGTTGGCGGAGTAACGCTTGTAAAAATTGTATTGGCGGGATCCCCCATTTTCCATTCATAAGTTATCGGTCCGTAAACAGCATTCGTTAAAGAGCTATCAAGGAAAGTAACCTGTAATTTATTGCTGCAATTTGTCTGGTATCCAAATTTGGCAACAGGTGGCTTTACCTGAATTGGTTTGATCAAAGAATCAGTACAACCGTTATTAGAAACAACAAGTTTCACATTCAAGAATCCTGTATCAACATATGTATGAGATGGATTTTGCAATACGGAAGTAAGACTATCTCCAAAGTCCCATAACCATCTTACAGTCGCCCCGGGTGTTGTTGTTGAAAGATCCGTGAATTGTATGGGTGTACTGGCACAGGTATTATTCGGCGTAAAACTAAAATTAACTGTTGGCGGTGTTCCTGTTAATACGCCATTTGGAATATTTATCGTTTCAGTACATCCATTTTGCGTGGTGATTGTCAGTTGAAGATTATAATTGCCTGCGGTTGTATAAGTGTGAATTGGCGATTGCGTGGTATAGATTCCACCCGGTCCTAAATTCCATGAATAACTTATTACACTATCTACTGATTGGATAACTGCTATTGGCTGAAATGTAAATGGAATACATCCTCCTGTTGGAGCATTACTGATTCGCACCGTTGCCGGACTTATTTTAATATATTGATATTTAGTAATCGTATTGCTGCAGCCGCCCGGTAAGGTGATGGTTAATGTAACCGTAAATGTTCCAAGAGTGGTATAAGTATGTGATGGATTTCTTGAAGTAGAAGTTCCTCCATCGCCAAAATCCCAAAGCCATGTGCCGGCTGACGGACTTAGGTCCGAAAACTGAACAGTAAACGGAGTTTTGCACGAAGTTGAATCATTTGCTGTAAAATCAACAGTTGGTTGGGTGTTTACCGTTACCGTTTTTGTTATTGAATCAATACAGTTACCGTAATTATTAGTTAACCTTACCTGGAAAGTTCCACCCGACAAATAAGTTTTGATTGGATTGATTTGAGATGACGTAGTACCATCGCCAAAATCCCAATAAGATGTATTAGGAGCGGGGGAGGAATTATTCTGAAATGTTACTGATTGTCCAAGGCAAATACTTGAAGGAGCGGTAAAGTCTGTTGTCTTTCCGGCTACAATGACATTCTTCGTAATAGTTCCATTACAGCCAAGGTCGCTTTGGATCGTTAGGGTCACCGGGTATGTTCCTGCAGTCGCATAAGTAGCCGTTGGATTGGTTTGGGTAGACGTGGGTCCTCCGTTTCCAAAATTCCAGAGGTAGGTCAAGTTACCGGGGCCACTTGATTGGTCCTGGAATGAAATAATAAATGGACCCTGGCATGTATTGGGTTGCGAATAAACAAAATCCACATCGATCCCATTTATGATCCTTATATAGCGACCAATCGATTTAAAACTTTGGCATCCTGTACTACTTGTAACCTGTAATGACACAGTATAAAATCCTGCAGTTGTATAGGTGTGCGATGGGTTCTGTGATGTGGATGTCCCTCCATCTCCAAAGTTCCAAAGCCAATCCGTGATCGTACCGGCACCCGCAGGTACAGTTGTTTGATCTGTAAATTGAATGGTGGCCGGTACACAAGCAGTGGTAATATTGGCAGTAAATCCGGCAGTGGGCGATGGATATACCGTTATGTAATTTGTTTTCACTTCTTCGTCTACCCCATCGTTATTCCTTGCTATTAATTTGACGGTATAGGTTCCCGGAAGAGAAAAATTGGTTACCGGGTTTTGCGCCGTAGAAGTCACACCATTGCCGAAATCCCAGATCCATGCAGTAGGGTTGTTGGTCGACAGATCCTGGAAATTTACAATTAGAGGTGCGCAACCTGATACTTTATTTGACGTAAAATCTGCAACAGGAGCCTGAGCTGATGAAGTAATGATGGCTGCGATAGCAAAAACAGCTGTGGCAGCTATTCGCACCTTTAGCATCTTTAAGCTTCTCAATAGCGGTACGTTTAAAGGCAGGTTTATATAACGGCAGGGATAATTCAAAAACTATTGATTTAACAACAGATGTTTAAATGGTTAAAAATTGGTGGTTATAGGATACGGGAATTAATAGACCAATGAAAACTAAAATCTCAAAGTCATGTTATGACTTGAGCGGCGGTTTTTCGTTTAAGTAGATCAACTTTGTATTTGTCGATCCGGATAGGAGTTTTATAGCTTTACTAACTTTAATGTCTTTGTCTCGTTGCCGTTTTGCGTTGCTTCCACATAAGTCCAGCCACTATTGGTAATATTCCAGGTTCCATTAATAAGCGAAATAGGGTTTGGCGCGCTCGGAAAATCGGCCCAGGTCGTCATTGCAGCGGCGTTACCATCCCAGGTACCTGTTCTTTCTTTGGTTCCGTTCAGAATCGCATCTACCGTTTTGTTGCTGTAATATTGAAACGTGTAGCCCTCAAAGCTGGAAGTTATATCCGTACCGTTTTGAGTGAATTTGGTGATCTTCCACTGGCCATCCGTCATGGCTTTCACTACGGCATCTTCGGCAATTTTTTCAGCAATTTTTTTACAGCCGCCGAGCAGCATGATCAAAGCGAATAAGGTAATCAGTTTTTTCATAAGTGGGTCCTAGATGGGCGAGCAAGATAAATATAATCACTGGGTTATGCAATAGTAATATCAGCAATTGTACCAAAAAGAGGAAAGCGGCCGACAAGTACGCTTTCCCTCTTATTTTGAGAGAGTTATTTGGGAAAACCAGCGTCGGCTTTCACCTCGTTAAGTTGCTGTGTATGACGGTTGGTATGGGCAGAGATCATCAGACAAAGCTGGTAACAATCAAGTAAGCCAAATGGCATTTGCACAAAATGATTGCGCAGGTCTTCTGAGGTCGCTTTAATGTACTTAATATGGGCTGCCCTGGTAGTTTTAAAATCATTCATTGCTTCGTCGAGGCTCTTATATCCGGTATTTGGTGGTTCAAGGGGTGCAAAGGTTTTTACTTTATTTTCTCTTGATTGCATCACTTTTATCAGTTCCTCGTCGGTGAACTTGAGGTCTTTCTTTTTTTCAGGAGTAGCTGGTGCTTTCATACTTGTTTCAAGCATACCCCATAACATTTTTTCAGAAGCGGCGATATGATAAACACATTCCTTTACCGACCACCTATCTGCCGCAGCCTTATAATCGAGTTGGGCGGCACTAAGGCCTTTTACTGCATCCTGCAAAACACCTTTTGTGTTCTTCATATGCTCGGCTGCGAACTTTCTTTCTTTTTTTGACAGCACATCATCTGTTGGAGTGCCTGCTAAACCTGAAATAACAATAAATAAAAGGAGAAGTTGGTTATAGATTTTTCTTCGTGGCATAGCAATAGATTTTGTACAACAAATGGGCCGGGAAAGATTTAAAAAAGGGTTGGGATGGAAAAGTTACGAAAGCCTTTCAATTCAGTTGTCATTTTTTGTACACTTTTTTTTAAAAAAATACCTTCATTGCTTCATTATCTTTAGTCAATGAAAATAAGAGAGGTCATCGCATCACTTGAATCATATGCATCGCCCACATTGCAGGAAGGATATGATAACGCCGGTCTTATTACAGGGGACGAAAATGGGGAATGCACGGGAATACTGGTATCATTAGATGCAACAGAGGCCGTTATTACAGAAGCCATAAAGAAAAAGTGCAATCTTGTTGTTTCTCATCACCCTATAGTTTTTTCAGGATTAAAAAGAATAACCGGAAAGAATTATGTGCAAAAGACGGTAATTGCCGCTATCAAAAATGATATCGCACTGTATGCGATACACACAAACCTCGATAACGTAATCAGCGGGGTAAATGGAAGAATAGCGGAATTAATTGGATTGGGAGACAGGTCTGTATTGCTACCTAAAGAAAATCAGCTAAGAAAACTTTACACCTTTGTTCCTTCTGCCAAGGCAGATGAGGTAAGACAAGCCATATTTGATGCAGGCGGTGGGCATATTGGCAATTATGATGAATGTAGTTTTAATGCCGAAGGTTTCGGCACATTCAAAGGAGGAATGGACACAGATCCTTATGTTGGTAAACCGGGCGAATTGCACAAAGAGAATGAAATAAAGGTGGAAGTGATATTTCCCGCATGGCTTGAGGGTAGGATCGTCAAAAGTTTACTGGCTGCGCATCCTTATGAGGAGGTAGCTTATGATATCATTAAGGTTGAAAACAGGTTGTCGGCAATTGGTTCTGGTGTTATAGGAAAATTGAATGAACCAATGGATGAAATGGATTTTTTAAGACTTCTTAAAGAAAGGTTTGCGCTAAAGGTCATTAAACATACGCTGTTAATGAATAAACCGGTACAACGGGTTGCTGTATGTGGGGGTGCTGGAAGTTTCCTGATTTCCAGTGCATTGGCAGCCGGGGCCGACTTTTATATTACCGCTGATATCAAATACCATGAGTTCTTCGATGCCAATAATAGAATGGTCGTTGCAGACATTGGCCATTATGAAAGTGAGCAATTCACCATCAACCTTTTGCAGGAATTTTTGGAACAAAAATTCCCTACCTTTGCCGTCCTTAAAACAGAGGTGAATACAAACCCGGTAAGATACTTTCTGTAAAGCTGAATCAATAGTAGCACTAAGCCGGGCCATAAAAAATTCGAAAAACAATCAATCAAATAAATGAGTACAGTAAAAGAGTATTCGGTTCAGGAAAAACTAACCGGCCTGGTTACACTTCAGAAAATTGATTCCAAGCTGGATGAGTTGAAAATACTAAAAGGCGAACTTCCGATGGAAGTAGCCGATCTTGAAGATGAGATCCTGGGATTACATTCAAGACAGACCCGCATTGAAGAGGAGATCAATGGCATCACTGAGTTTATCGAGCAAAAGAAAGAAGCCATCAAGGAATCGCAGGCATTGGTGAAAAAATACGAGAAGCAAAGCAACAACGTAAAGAACAATCGTGAATTTGAAGCGATCAACAAAGAGATCGAGATGCAGCAATTGGAAGTAAAGCTTGCTGAAAAACATATCAAAGATGCTACCGATGAGATCGCTGAGAAAGCCGTGTCACTTGAAAAAGCTAAGAAGACAATCGGGGCTAAGGAAGGTATTCTCAATACCAAGAAAGAAGAGTTGGAGAAGATCATTGCTTCTACTGAAAAAGAGGAAAAACATTTTAATAAGATGGCTGCGGAAGCAAGGGAATCAGTGGATCCACGTTTACTCACCAGCTATTCCAAGATCCGTCACAGTTATCGTAATGGGTTGGCTGTAGTGCAGGTGGAAAGAGACGCTTGTGGTGGTTGTTTCTATGCAATTCCTCCGCAAAAGCAAAGTGAGATCCGCCAGCATAAAAAGATCATGGTGTGCGAGAACTGTGGCCGTGTATTGGTCGACAATGATCTTCATTCATCTGTTGAGATCAAGTAGTTGATATAAATATTTTTTTTCTCCCCGTTTTGGCTCCTGCCTGACGGGGTTTTTTTTGCTTTGCTGCGCTCGCAATGACGATGGAGACAAAATGCTTGAATCAATTTGGCCTAAATTGCATGTATGCTGAAACAACTTACCATTCAGAATTACGCCATTATAGATGCAATTGATATAAAATTTCCTGCCGGGATGAATGTGGTGACAGGTGAGACGGGTGCTGGAAAATCGATCGTCATGGGAGCATTAGGACTCATTCTTGGTGACAGGGCTGATTCATCAGTGCTGGTTAACAAAGAAAAGAAGTGTATTGTGGAAGGTGTTTTTGAAACAGAAAATAAGCCGGTGGTAAAAACCTTTTTGAAAGAAAATGAACTTGACTATGAAGATGAATTGGTTTTGAGACGGGAAATAGCGGTTAACGGTAAATCAAGGGCATTCATAAATGATACACCGGTAAATCTTGATCAGCTAAAAGATTTGACCGGTTTGCTGGTTGATCTTCATCAGCAGTTTGGTGCATTGCAATTGGGCGAAAATGATTTTCAAAGACAGGTGATCGATGCGTTGGCGGGGACCAATGATCTTGTAAATGAATATCAGGATATTTATCATCAATGGAAAGGCTTTCAGAAGGAATTAGATGAACTAAAACAAAGAAAGCTGCAATTTGATAAAGAGGCCGATTATAACAGGTTTCAATTTTCCGAACTTGAGGAAGCATCTTTTAAAGAAAATGAATTAGAGGAAATCGACATTGAATTGAAGATGTTGAATAATTCAGAAGATATTAAGAGCGCTTTGTCGAAAGTGTATTTTGAATTAAAAGAAAGTGAAAGCCCGATCGTTCAGCGATTAAAAAGCCTGGCTAACCAATTACAGGGATATGCTTCGTTTCATCCGCAATTGTCCGAACTAATTCAAAGATTGCAATCCACGCAATTAGAATTGCAGGATGTGGCCAGTGACCTTGACAGCGTAAGCAATCATATTCATTATAGCCCGGAAAAAATTGAGCAGTTAAATGAACGACTTGCACTGGGATATAAATTATTAAAAAAGCACGGGGTAAAAACGACCGCCGAATTGATGACCATTCAAAGGCTGTTCGAAGAGAAACTACAAGCGGTTTTAAATATCGATGAAGCGATCCATCAAAAAGAAAAAATTGTCGCGGACACATGGCATGCCTTGTCTCTACAGGCAAAACAAATATCCGATGCCAGGCATAAACAGGTAAAACCTTTGGAAGAAAAGGTTAATAAACTATTGACACAGGTAGGAATGCCGAATGCAAAGATCAAGGTGGAGGTTAAGGATGAGATTGAGTTGAATCCCTTTGGAATGAACAGCATTGAGTTTTTATTTGATGCGAATAGAAGTAAACAATTCTTACCGATACGAAAAGTAGCAAGTGGCGGTGAATTAAGCAGGCTGATGCTTTGCATCAAATCGTTGGTAGCGCAAAAGCTTGATATGCCTACGTTGATCTTTGACGAGATCGATACAGGTATTTCCGGCGAAGCTGCGAAGCAGGTAGGTGCAATAATGAAAGACCTTTCCGATAACCGCCAGGTGATTTGCATTACCCACCAACCCCAAATAGCGGGCAAGGCCAATGCTCATTTTTTTGTTTATAAAGACATTGTCAGGAATGAAGTGAAAACCAGTATCAGGTTACTCAATAAAGATGAGCGAATAACAACAATTGCGAAAATGTTAAGCGGTGAGAAACCAACAGCTGCTGCAATAGAGAATGCAAGGGAGATGGTGAACAATTAACAACCGGCAACGCGCAATAAGCAAATGAAAACTTTAATTGTTCTTTCGCTCATAATTGCTTTTATGTTCATAGGCTACTTCATAAATAAGTTTCTCCAAAACATTATCAGACCAAGACAGTCTTTTGGCAGATTACTATTCTACTTTTTATCGGTATTGATCTTTGTTTTTATTTTATCATTTCTCATGGTATTCGTGATCAGCAAACTTTATCCAAATGAGCTAATGAAATAACTTCTTACTTTTACCACCCAAAATAACAGGCTATGGCTTATAATCTACTAAAAGGAAAAAGAGGAATCATAACAGGCGCCCTGGATGCAAATTCTATTGCATGGAAAGTAGCAGAAAAGGCATATGAGGAGGGAGGAATTTTTGTATTGACGAATGCGCCGATCGCTATGCGGATGGGTGAAATAAATAAACTGGCTGAGAAAACAAAATCTGAGATCATTCCCGCCGACGCAACGAATGTGGATGAACTGACAAGTCTTTTTACTAAATCACAGGAGATACTGGGAGGCAAGATCGATTTTGTGCTTCATTCGATCGGTATGAGTGTGAACATCAGGAAAAAAATACCGTATACAGAGTCTAATTACGATTACTTCATGAAAGGCATTGATGTTTCTGCGATGTCATTTCATAAAATGTTGTCCGTAGCAAGAAAGCTTGATGCCATCAATGAATGGGGTAGCGTTGTGGCACTCACCTATATGGCTGCACAAAGAACCTTTCCTTTTTATACCGATATGGCAGATATCAAAGCAATGCTTGAATCTATAGCCCGCAGCTTTGGTTATCATTACGGCGTTGAAAAAAAGGTAAGGATTAATACCGTTTCCCAATCTCCGACAAAGACAACAGCCGGAACAGGCATTAAGGGCTTTGGCGATTTTTTTGATTTTGCTAATGCGATAGCGCCATTAGGAAACGCAAGTGCAGAGGATTGCGCCAATTATTGCATTACTCTTTTCTCTGATCTTACGAGAATGGTAACCATGCAAAATCTTTTTCACGATGGTGGTTATTCCAGCACAGGAGTCAGTAATGCAGTGATGCAAAAAATGGGTGTAAGTGAATAAGAATCGAATAACCGAATCGAGTACATAATTAAAAAGCCCCGAACGAAATCTTCGGGGCTTCAATTTTTTATTACTCGCAGTGCGAAGCTCTAATATTCATCTTCATTAAACATGAAATCTTCCTGGCTTGGGTAATCAGGCCATATGTCTTCGATGCTTTCATATACTTCACCACCTTCATCTTCTAACTCCTGCAGGTTTTCAACCACTTCAATCGGGGCGCCGCTACGGATAGAATAGTCGATGAGCTCATCTTTTGTGGCTGGCCATGGGGCTTCTTCCAGGTATGATGCTAACTCTAAGGTCCAGAACATTTTTCGGTTTTTTGATTTTTTAGGAATCGGGTTTATGGTGTACAACGCAAAACCTACCCCTCAAATTTTTCGCAAATGTAGCTTTAATAACCAATTTTCCAAATCTGGCCTTTTATGGCCGGTATAAAGGGTTTCTTAAATTTCCCAGCCTCATTTGCACTGCTTATTTTTAGGGCTCAGGTTTACAGATAATTGATTATCCAAATACCATAAAGGCTGCATGTTAACTGGCAAAAATATTTATAAACGTTACGGGGCATTGGAGGTACTCAGGGGTGTGAATCTCGAGATCAGTAAAGGTGAAGTGGTCGCAATTGTCGGCCCTTCGGGCTGCGGAAAGAGTACATTGCTTCACATCCTCGGCACGCTGGACAGGCCAGACATGGGAGAGATAATTATTAATAATGCAGGTCTAAGTGAGCTTTCCGGTAATAAACTGGCTGCATTCAGGAATAAACATATCGGGTTTGTATTTCAGTTTCATCATTTGCTTCCTGAGTTTACAGCATTAGAAAACGTTTGTATCCCGGGTTGGTTGGCTGGCCGTGGTAAGGCCGAGGTGAAGGATAAGGCTAGTCAATTATTGAATTTGCTTGGCCTGACTGAACGAATTGAGAATAAACCTAACCAAATGTCCGGCGGTGAGCAGCAAAGAGTAGCTGTAGCAAGGGCTTTAATCAATAATCCCGATATAGTTTTTGCAGATGAGCCGACAGGCAACCTTGATAGCGCCAATGCGCAGGAACTTCACCAATTGTTCTTCGATCTGAGAAAGCAGTTCAATCAAACATTTCTTATAGTGACCCACAATGAAGAACTCTCACAACTTAGCGATCGCACATTGCATATGAAGGATGGCAGGATAGAATAACTGGAAATATGCAAATGAATGAACAATTCATTAAAATCACGTCATGGAAAGATTAAAAGTATCATTGGCAAAATTGCACCTCAAAAAAGAAATGTTGGTTTGACGACCAACTCCGTCCCAAAGAATGGTATTACAAGCTTTTTGGCGGGCAACAATCATTTATAATGTCAACCGTCCTTTTTTTCTTCTTCTTTCGGACGTGTTACCAAAATATAATCTTTGATTTCATGTTCGATTATATTTTCGACGGTTGCTGCAAAATCATAATAGGCGATCTTATGGGTTTTATCTTTGTATTTACCAATAAGCTGCACGTAACGCCAACCTTCACATTGTAGTATTTCACTTGCAGCACGTTTGTCCCGCCATATCTCGCCAAATCTGAACAACTCTTCCAATCCCGCCGCGATGCCAACGACCAGGCTTAGTCCAAATGCAAACCATTGAAGTGTTCCTTTTTCGTTCATATTTGTAATTGTTGGCGCTGCCGCAGATCCTATTAAAGCCGGTAATGCCACAGCACCAACCACAACAATTGTTCTGAGTGTATAATATTTCCATTTATTTTCGGCTGCACGATCATCCCATCGTTTTACATAATGAACCCATCGGGAGTTGATGCATTCTTTATGCTCCGGTTCAAGATCCGGAAGATTGTTTATGGCTTTTATGAGTTCGTGTTTGTTAACCAAATGTGCCATAATATCAAGATTTATGAGTATATCAGCGTTAACGAAGGTATCATTGTAAAATGCCGAAGTCAATCCCCCAAACGCAGTATTTCGGTTTGTAGGGTCCTGGTTTATGGTAGGAGCTTAACTTTCAATGATAACAACAAGCTGCTATAAAATAAATTATTTGTAGTGGGGCACATTTGCATATTAGCACATTACATTCTGGGCTTCCACGGGATTTCCCCTACACCTAATTGATGCGCGGCGAATCTTGCCAAGACAAATAAATAGTCACTGAGGCGGTTGAGATATTTTACAATAAATGGTTCGACTTCCATTTCTTTCTTCTGCATTTTTACACAGCAGCGTTCTGCCCGTCTGCACACGGTTCTTGCAACATGAAGTGTTGATACTGCAACATGCCCACCCGGAAGAATGAATGATTTCATAGTCGGTAGCAGTTCATTCATCTTATCGATCTCTTTTTCTAACAAGACAATATCTTCTTCATGCAGATCGGGGATTTTTAATTTGGTTTCTTTTTCGGGATCACAGGCGAGCGCAGAACCGATTGTAAACAGCCGGTCCTGCACTTCCGCTATTACACTCGGTATGTTGTGTGGTTTTAAATGATCGTTGCATAGGCCAATGAATGAATTCAATTCATCGACGGTGCCATAGGCTTCAATTCTCAGATCTGATTTGTAAACTTTAGTGCCGCCAATTAGTGAAGTTTTTCCTTTATCACCGGTCTTTGTGTAGATCTTCTGAGACATAGTTTTTCAGTCAAATAAGTCAAATAAGTCATAAAAGTCAAATGTGACTAATATGGATACATTCACAAAAGTAGGAAGTTAAAAAATGACGAAGAATAATATGACTTATTTGACCAATACGACCTTAATGACTAAAGACGGTCGCATGTTCATTGATCGAGTCGCTTTCAATTAACCCGTCTCTTAACCTTACAATCCGTCGCGCATGATTGGCAATATCTGTTTCATGGGTTACCAATACTATTGTATTTCCTGCGGAATGAATCTTATCAAAGATCTCCATGATCTCGTAAGAAGTCTTTGTATCTAAATTACCAGTTGGTTCGTCTGCAAGAATTATGGATGGAGTATTTACCAAGGCCCTTGCAATGGCAACACGCTGACACTGTCCTCCACTTAACTCATTTGGTTTATGATGCGCACGATCGGTAAGACTCACAAGTTCCATTACATGTTTTGCTTTTTCGGTACGGACTTTCCTTCCCATGCCGGCGTATACCAATGGCAATGCTACATTTTCCAATGCTGTTAATCTTGGCAACAAATTAAATTGCTGGAACACGAAGCCGATCTCCTTATTTCTTATTTCAGCAAGCTTGTTGTCTTCGGTCTTGCTGATATCGTGTCCGTTTAAAATATAGGTTCCTGAAGTTGGGGTATCGAGGCAACCGATGATGTTCATTAATGTACTCTTACCAGAACCCGATGGTCCCATCAGCGCAACATATTCGTTTTTCTTAATGTCAAGCGCAATGCCTTTAAGAACCTCGAGTTCCATACGGCCCATGAAGTAACTTTTTCTGATCTGATCGAGATGTATAATGCTGTTCATATTCTGATATCGGAAGGCCGAAGTCTGAGGTTAGAAGAGAGTTCGCATTTCTGACCTCAGACTTTCGACTTCATTTTTTTATGACCTTCGGTACTTTAAAAAATTTATCGTCGTGTGCCGGTGCATTCAGTAGCCCTTCTTCACGGCTGATTGATCCTTTTACTTCATCTTCTCTTAACATATTTATGTTAGAGGACATATGCAATAAGGGCTCTGTATCACTCAGGTCAAGTTCATCGAGTTTCTCTACAAAACTGATCATCCGCTGCAGATCATTTTTGATCTGTTCTTTATCCGCAGCATTAAATTCCAGTCTTGATAAATGGGCCAGCTTCTCTACTAAAGCATCGGTTACTTCCATTCTACAAATATAAAGGAATATGCAATGGACAATTGGCAATTGACAAGTCCTTAAATAGTAGGAAAGCCGGCTGTAAAAAATCGTTGATTGCCTATTGATTATTGCCAATTGGCTATCTTCGCCGCCGCATGAATATGAGGAAGGAAATAGTAATGAGTGGTATTCGGCCGACAGGGTTTTTACATCTCGGGAATTATTTCGGGGCGTTAAGAAATTATGTGCTGATGCAGGAAGAGTACCAATGTTTTTTCATGGTGGCCGATCTGCACTCACTTACTACACATCCCGATACCAGGGAACTGAAGCAAAACGTGCATCGTGTTTTAGCAGAAAATATAGCCTGCGGCCTGGATCCAAACAAAGTGGCTCTTTACTGTCAAAGTCATGTTTTCGAAACCAGTGAGCTTTATTTGTACCTGAACATGCTTGCTTATAAAGGAGAACTGGAAAAAACAACCACCTTTAAAGATAAGGCAAGGCAGCAACCCGATAACATCAATGCCGGCTTATTGACCTATCCTGTTTTACAAACTGCCGATATCATTATCCACCGGGCTTCGTTAGTGCCTGTTGGAAAAGACCAGGAGCAGCATCTTGAAATGGCCCGCAACTTTGCGAATCGTTTCAATCATCGTTATGGTGAAGTATTTCCTGAACCAGCGGCATTTAATTTCGGAGCAGAGCTGGTAAAGGTCCCAAGTCTTGATGGGTCGGGTAAAATGAGTAAGAGTGAAAATCAAAATGCTACGCTATATCTTGCCGATGAGGATGACCTTATCCGCAAAAAAGTAATGAAGACCAAAACGGATAGCGGGCCAACAGACTCAAATTCAGTAAAGCCTGACTATATTGAAAATATTTTTCTATTGATGAAACTGGTAAGTACGGAAGATGCGTATAAGAAATTTGATGAGGATTATAATAAATGCACCATTCGGTATGGCGATATGAAAAAACAATTAGCCGATGATATGGTAAAATTTATTTCACCAATAAGAGAAAAAGTAAATTCAATATTGGGAGATGAAAATTATTTAAAGCAGGTGATGGACCAGGGCGCAGAGAAAGCACGTAAAAGTGCGAAGACAACCATGGAGCTTGTAAGGGAAGCGATGGGTTTAAAATATTTTTGATCGAGGATTTCAGATTTCGGATTTTAGTTTACATTTATCTGTCTTGAATACATACCGGGACTAGCGGACTTAATTTTCACAATGGCAAAAGCAAAATCTAAACCCAAACATATTGCCATAGCGGGCAACATTGGTGCTGGCAAAACAACACTTACCGAATTGCTAAGCAAGCATTACAAATGGATACCACATTTTGAAGATGTGGATCACAACCCATACCTCTACGATTTTTATGAAGATATGCCCCGGTGGAGTTTTAACCTGCAGATATATTTTTTAAATAATCGTTTATCACAACTGGTAGAATTTCAAAAAGGAAGTGAAACGGTAATCCAGGACAGGACGATCTATGAAGATGCGCACATATTTGCCCCCAATCTTCACGAAATGGGATTGATGAGCAAAAGGGATTTTGATAATTACTTTCAATTTTTCCAGACGCTGAAACAAATGATCAAGCCACCTGATCTGCTTATTTATCTAAAGGCATCAGTGCCAACATTGGTTGGTCAGATTCAAAAAAGAGGCCGGGAATATGAGGAAAACATAAGATTGGACTATCTCAAACGTTTAAATGAATTTTATAACAAATGGATCGATGCTTATAAAGAAGGTCCGTTGCTGGTGATCGACATTGATAAGAATAAATTCCCGGAAAATGAGGAACATCTTGGAGACATTATTCGGAAAGTAGATGCCCAGATCTATGGATTGTTTTGAAATCACAGATCTCAAAAATTAACAATTGCTGTTCATTACGAGTGGTATTATAAAATACCTTTACAAACACACTTATAATTAATGTATGAACAGGATATTTTTCTTTCTCGCTTTATTCATTAGCGTTAATTCGTTTTCTCAATCATTAAGGGACTCATTGTTTAGCGGCAAACTGAAAGCGGATTCTACACTGGTAGCCAAAAGCAAAGTGAATGAGCAAAAGATAAAGCAAGACTCTATAAAGAAGGTGCAGATCGACTCTCTTAAAAAGATCGGTGCCGATACCACACAGATCACCGGACCGGCTCCCGTCGAAAAGAAAGAGATCAAATATTCTGACAACAGCAGGACCTGGAAAAAATTTACAGATGAGTATGTCAAGATCATCACCGATGAAATGGCAACCTCAAAAAAGATAAAAAAGGGTGGTTATACGGTGACACTTGAATATGAGATTGGAACCGATGGTGTAGTGTCTGCAAAAAATATTATCTGCGATCCGAAAAGCGAAGCTCTCGTTGCACTTATACAAGAGCGAATGATGCCTAATGCTCCGCAGTTAGCTCCCCAGGTTGTGAACGGAACACCACGTATATCGACCAGGAGATCGGTACTTGTTTTTGTAAAGGAGAAGAACTGATCTTCCACTGATTCACGTATTATGGAATTTGCCATGGCAGGCATCTCGTAAGAAACCTGTTTATGAAGAAAACCATATTTCTTTTTCCCTTTCTCTTCGTTTTTGGAGTTGTGAATGCACAGGATAAATACAAAGTCTTTGAAAAAGTTGAGCTTGATGCCCATACAAATCCAAAGAAATGGGCAGAGCATATTCATAAGAAATCTCAATTACCCGATTCTGTGACAAAGGATATTCCTGCCGGTACGTACACGGTAAAAGTTCAGTTTATTGTGGACATACACGGAAATCTTGGGCAAATAAAAGCTTTGAATGATCCCGGTTATGGTTTTGCAAATCGGGCTGTCAACATCATATCAAGTTATAGGGGAAAATGGGAGCCGGCGAACCAATGTGGGAGAAATGTGAAAGCCTACCGGAATGAAATGATCACCTTTGTTCTTTCGGCTCAATAGCCAGCCCAGGGTTTGGTTAATTTTAGATCCGATTCAATTTTTTTCATCCATTCTTCCTGCTTTGTTTTATTCCGGCTGTAATCGGTTTCGTCATCATACTGTTGCTGGAATTTTTCTTTTTCATCAACAACAGATCTGTAAATGCCATCAAGATCTTTCTGAAAACTTGTTCGGTTGAATTCGTATTCGCTAATGTCTTTATTTAATTTTCTTGCAAAGATCTCAGCAATATCAAAATGCCCCTGCTCATGTTTTAATATCCAGTCATTTTTTACCAGTCCCCAGGACTTATTCTTTTCAAAACGGCAATCGATAGCATATGTAACGTTTCCGTTTTTTACATTGTAAGAAAAACCAAGATGAGTGGTTGTCATTGCGGCTGTATTGCCTAACTTTTGCGCGGGAGCTTTAAAATCATCCCAGGTCAATTTCCTGTCCTCATTCCATTTTATGAAATCGTCTTCCAACTGTGATGAGAACAGCAATGGAAATGCGAAAGCGGCGAGTAGGAGCACCTTTATCATGGCTAAATAACAACAGCAATTTGGCAAAAAAATTTCAAATAGAATCTTAAAAAATTAAACCCCGGTAGCGCTACCGGGGTCGTGGGCAAGCAACAAGAGGCCATTTTTATATTTTCGGAGCTGCAGCCAATACCTCGTCAGAAACTCCGGTCGCATATTTTTCAAAATTCTTTATAAATAAGCCCCCAAGATATTTTGATTTAGCATCGTAAGCAGTTCTATCTTCCCAGGTATTTCCCGGATTCAGGATCTCAGAAGGCGCGCCTGGGCAACTGGTTGGCATTGCTACGCCAAATACCTCATGCGTTTCAAAATTCACTTTATCCAGTTTACCTTCCAAGGCGGCAGTGATCATGGCACGGGTATACGAAAGTTTCATTCGCTTTCCAACACCATAGGTGCCACCTGTCCACCCTGTATTGATGAGCCACACATTTACTTTATTCTCCTGCATCTTTTTACCCAGCATCATAGCATACTTAGCCGGATGTAGCGGTAGGAAGGGAGCGCCAAAACAGGCACTAAAAGTAGGTTTTGGTTCTGTAATGCCTGTTTCCGTTCCGGCAACCTTTGCGGTGTATCCACTGATGAATTGGTACATTGCCTGGCCGGGCGTAAGTTTTGAAATTGGTGGCAATACACCAAATGCATCGCAGGTTAAAAAGAAAATATTTTTGGGTAAACCACCGATAGATGGCTCAGCGGCATTACCAATAAAGCTCAAGGGATAAGAAACCCTTGTGTTCTCCGTAACGGAAGCGTCTTCAAAATTGATCTTATTGGTGCCGGGGTAAAACTTTGTGTTCTCTACCAGGGCTCCGTGGCGGATAGCCTGGAAGATTTCAGGTTCTTTTTCTTCGGTAAGGTTGATACACTTTGCGTAACAACCGCCCTCGAAATTAAAAATATTATCGGCGGTCCATGCATGTTCATCATCGCCAATCAGCATTCTGTTGGGATCAGCGCTCAACGTTGTTTTGCCAGTACCGCTTAATCCAAAGAATATCGCAGCATCACCATCTTCCCCCATATTGGCACTGCAGTGCATGCTCAATACATTTTTTTCATAAGGCAAAATGTAATTTAGAATAGTAAAGATGCCTTTCTTCATTTCGCCTGTATAGCCGGAGCCGGCGATAAGTATCATTCTATGTTTAAATGAAACCAGAGAAACATTATGCTGTCTTGTGCCGCATTCTGTTGCATCAAGTTTCAGGCCGGGGCAGGCGATCACATGCCAATCAGGCTTGAAATTCTCGAGCTCATCATCAGTTGGCCGCAGAAACATATTGTATGCAAAAAGATTGCTCCAGGGCTTTTCATTGACTACACGAATATTTAACCGATAGCGGGGGTCAGCGCATGCGTGGCAGTCTCTAACCCATACTTCAGGAAGCCTTTCCAGGTAGTCGATCATTTTTCTGTAAATGACGTGGTAATATCTCTCGTCGAGCGGGACATTAAAATCATTCCAGTCGATAGTGTTGGAAGTGGTCTCGTCCCTGACAATAAACTTATCTTTTGGGCTTCTTCCTGTAAACTCTCCGGTTTGAATAACGAGGGCGCCGGTATCATTTAATACACCTTCGCCAAGCCGAAGTGTATCCAAAACGAGGTCGCCGGGAGAAGTTTGATAATGAACGTTTTCAGAGAACTTTAAGACAGATTTCATGAGGTTTTTCGTGGAAAAAGAAATGGTTGGTATTGCCATAGCAAGCTTTTTATTTTTCTAGCGGAACACAAAGGTAGGCACTATGCCTATTCAAAACATACAAGTGTTCGTTGCACACATTATAACGTCATGAAAATAGAATTAGTCTGTGGCTAAAAGTCATTGATTAATAGTAGTATTGCAAAAAGCAGCTTTGAGAAATATTTTTCCTTGAGATTTATCAACTTCTGGGGAAAGAATGAATAGCTTTCAAATCACACTGTATAATTGTTGAAAACAGATTTTACAATGAAATATCTCCCGCTGAACCCACAGATCTTTATTCAAAACAGGCAAAGATTTATACAAGAAATGGCCCCCAATTCCATAGCCATTTTTAACAGCAATGATGAGTTGCCTATGAATGCCGATGCACTCCATAAGTTCAAACAGAATTCGGACCTCTACTGGCTCACAGGCATTACACAGGAAGATAGTATGTTGATCCTTTTTCCGGATAATCCGGAAAAAAAATTCCGGGAGGTGTTGGTGTTGGTTCGCCCCAATGAATTAAAAGAAAAATGGGACGGCAAAAGATTTCGTAAAAGTGAAGCTACGGCTGTTTCAGGAATTGAAAATATCGTATGGCTTGACAGTCTTGAGCCCTTGCTGCAAAAATGGATTCACTGGAGTGATACAATTTACCTGAATACAAACGAGCATGACCGCAAAGCCAATTGGGTGCCGGTAAAAGACTACCGCTTTATTGAGGAGATGAAAAGAAAATATCCGTTACATAATTATAAACGCAGCGCACAAATATTAAAAAGGCTTCGTGCAATTAAAACATCGCTCGAAATTGAAGTAATGCAAAAAGCGATCGACATTACTGAAAATGCGTTTCGCCGACTGCTGAAATTTATTAAACCAGGTGTTTGGGAATACGAGATCGAAGCCGAGATCTATCATTCATTCTTGATGCAAAGATCATCAGGACCTGCGTATGGCAGCATCATTGCAAGTGGTGATCGGGCAAGAACATTGCATTATGTTTCGAATAACCAGGAATGCAAAAGCGGTGAGATCATCCTGATGGATTTTGGAGCTGAATATGGCGGATATAATGCCGACCTTACAAGATCAGTGCCTGTAAATGGCAAGTTCACTGCAAGACAAAAAAAGATTTACAACGCTTGTCTTGATCTTCATAATCGTTGCAAAGAAATGCTGAAGCCGGGAATTTCAATTATGGAGTATCATGAAAAAGCCGGCGATATTGCTACAGAATTATTTCTAAAAACCGGCCTGCTGAAAAAATCGGATGTAAAGAATGAAGATCCCGATAACAGGGCTTATCGCAAATATCTTTATCATGGCATCTCTCATCACCTTGGTATTGATGTACACGACCTGGGAACAATGACAGACCCGATAAAACCAGGAATGGTATTTACCGTTGAGCCCGGAATTTATATTGAAGAGGAAGGGATGGGTATCAGAATCGAAAATAATGTTTGGATAACTCGGAATGGTAATAAAGACCTGATGAAAAATATCCCGGTTACCGTAGAAGAGATCGAAACCCTGATGAAGAAATAATGTGCAAATAATTCTATGTTTTAAAGATCAAAACCAATTTACTTTGCAGCGCCAATGAAGCAAATCCCCAATCTTTTTACATTACTGAATTTATTTTTTGGTTGCATAGCAATTGTGTTTGCTACGCAATCCGGTTTAACACCGATGTATAATGAAAAAGGTGTCCCGTTCACCGATTACATGGGCAACCAGTTTATAAATCTGCCGGAAGAAATATGGTTTGCTTCAATATTCATTATGGCTGCTGCGGTGGTTGATTTCCTGGATGGTTTTGTTGCACGTTTATTTAAAGCGTCAAGTGAAATGGGGAAGCAGCTTGATTCATTGGCTGATGTTGTAAGTTTTGGTGTGGCTCCCTCGGTCATCGTTTTTCAATTCCTGCGTTTGTCGTATTCTCAGCAGGAAAATGGATTAGATACGAGCATGCTGCTGTTATTGCCTGCCTTTATTCTTCCCTGTGCCGGTGCATACCGGCTGGCAAGATTTAATATCGATCCGAATCAAAGTGAAGTGTTTAAAGGACTACCCATACCTTCAGCCGGAATGATCATCGCCTCTTTTCCCCTCGTTTATTGGTTTGAAGAGCCAGCATGGATGCTGAGTATTCTACAAAACAAATGGTTTTGGTATGCGCTTATCATTATTCTTAGCTGGTTAATGGTGAGCAAGCTTCCATTGTTAAGTTTGAAGTTTAAAGATTTTAGTTTAAAAAATAATTTACCAAAATGGCTGCTTGTCGTGGTAGCAATTGTTTCAGCTGTGTTATTAAAATGGCTGGCGATTCCGGCAACTATCGCCATTTATATCATTGTATCTTTGATCTTTAAAAATAAATCAGCATGACGTATACGGTTCAGATAAAAGTGATGCCTTTGAAAGAGTTACTTGATCCGCAAGGAAAGGCTGTGATGGGAGGTCTTCAAAATCTTGGATTAACAGGTGTGGAAGATGTAAGGGTGGGGAAAAATATTACGCTCCAATTAAATGCAGCGTCTGCCGAACAGGCAAAACAATTAGCAGAGGAGGCAAGTAAGAAGTTGTTGGCCAATCCTGTGATGGAGTATTTTGAAATATCAGTGAATTGAGCCGTGAGCAATTAGCTGCGAGCTGCGAGCTACTCGAAGCTCATTGCTCGAAACTCGAAGCTTATGTTGTATATCGTTCCGACTCCCATTGGTAATTTAAAGGATATCACTTTAAGAGCATTGGATGTGCTGAAAGAAGTTGATCTAATTCTTGCCGAGGATACCCGCACCACTTCTCATTTATTGAATCATTACGAGGTAACAAAACCTATTTCACCTTACCATCAGCACAATGAGCATAAGGTGCTGCAGCATTTGATCGATCAGTTATTAGCCGGAAAAAAAATAGCGTTGGTAACAGACGCCGGTACACCCGGTATTTCCGATCCTGCATTTCTGCTAATAAGAGAATGCATCCGGAATGATATCAAAACTGAATGCTTGCCCGGCGCTACGGCCTTTGTTCCTGCGTTAGTGAATAGCGGTATCCCTTCGAACCGGTTTATTTTCGAAGGATTCCTTCCTGTTAAGAAAGGAAGACAATCGCTTTTGAAATCATTAGCAGAAGAAGAACGTACAATGATCTTTTATGAATCCCCGATGCGATTAGCGAAAACATTGGAAGAATTCATGCAGTATTTTGGCGAAGAGAGACAGTGTTGCGTAAGCCGCGAGATCACAAAAATGTTCGAAGAAAATAAACGAGGAACGCTTAGAGAAGTCCTTAACCATTTTAACGAAAAGACAGTAAAAGGTGAGATCGTGCTTATTGTAAAGGGAAAAACATAATATTCACAATTCTTTGCATCATTTTTAAATCCTGCTGCGTCTTGATTTAGCTGGTTATCCATCAAAATTTGTTTCGGCATAACCGCTATTTCTCGAAATTTGCGGGCTCAAATCATACTTCATGAAAAATAGATCGATCATTCTTGCTATTTGTTGTTTTTGCTCTGTCGTAGCATTCTCCCAACCTGATCGCTGGCAGCAGCGAGTTAGATATACGATGAACATTGATATGGATGTGCAAAAGAATCAATTCAAAGGAACTCAGAAACTCGAATATTCAAACAATTCTCCCGACACACTCACAAGAGTTTTTTACCATTTATATTTTAATGCATTTCAGCCAAACAGTATGATGGATACCAGGAGCCGCATACTCGGGCAAACGGTGTTTGGCAACAGGCCGGATTGGGATCCGCGGGTGAGAGACAGGATATTGAATTTAAAACCCGATGAGATCGGTTATCATAAGATCATTTCTTTAAAGATGAATGGAAAACCGCAGGAGTTTATACTGCAGGAGACCATTCTTGAAGTAAGGCTCGATAAACCGATTCTTCCAAGGTCAAAAGTTGTATTTGATATGGAATTTGAATCGCAGGTGCCATTGCAGGTAAGAAGAAGTGGAAGAGATAATCCTAACACAAAAGTCCGTTATTCAATGAGCCAATGGTATCCAAAGATCTGCGAATATGATTACGAAGGCTGGCATCCGACGCCTTATGTGGCAAGAGAGTTCTACGGAGTATGGGGTGATTTTGACGTCACTATCAATATCGATAAAACATATCTACTCGGAGGAACAGGGTATTTGCAAAATGCAGATCAGGTTGGATTTGGTTATGAAAAGGCAGGCGTAAAAGTTCCAAGTCATTCGGGAGAAAAATTAAGCTGGCGTTTTATTGCACCCAATGTTCATGATTTTATGTGGGCTGCTGATCCTGACTTTGTTCATAAAACGAGAAAAGTAAGAGACAGTCTTGTTTTTCATTTATTATATAAACACGGAAGAACCGCTGATAAAGAATGGGAGGATATTTTAGACTATGCTGAAAAAGCCTTGCCTTTTATCGAAAAGAATTTCGGTACCTACCCATACAAACAATTCTCATTTATACATGGCGGTGATGGTGGAATGGAATACCCCATGGCAACTTTACTTGCAGGCCCCGGTGCCTGGTTGCATGAATGGCTGCACAACTGGTACTATGGTATGCTTGGAACAAATGAATCCGAATATGCATGGATGGATGAAGGATTTACCGAGTTTGCCACCGATCGTACCATGGCATTTCTTCAAAATTCTGCGGGCTTTCCTCATGAAGATAATTATGGTGGATATTATTCATTGGCGAAAAGCGGCAGAGAAGAACCATTGACGACCCATGCTGATCATTACAACACAAATATGGCTTATGGCTCGGCTGTCTATTCGAAGGGATGTGTTTTCCTTTCTCAACTTGGTTACATTGCAGGCGAAGAGAATTTAAAAAAGATCATGCTTGAATATTATCGTTTGTGGAGATTCAAACATCCGAATACAAATGATTTTGTACGCGTAGCTGAAAAAGTGAGTGACATGAAACTTGATTGGTACCGAGAATACTGGGTCAATACAACAAAAACGATCGATTATGCAATTGATAGTTTGTGGGAAGAAGGGGGGAAAACAAGGGTAAGGATAAGAAGGATCGGGCATGTTGCAATGCCGATAGACTTTCAACTTACGTTTAAGGATGGCACCAAAGAACTTCATTACATTCCCATGTACCTGATGTTTGGCCTGAAACCGGCTGAAGACGCATCCATTACCCGCAAAGTGTACGAGCCATGGAAATGGACTCACCCAACCTACGTGATCGAGTCGTCAAGAAAACTTACAGATATTGCGATTGGCGAAATCGATCCTTCGCAACGGTTGGCTGATTTCGATAAGAAAAATAATAAAATAGACCTGAGCGCTATTAAATAAAATTGAAAAACCCGGACTTGCTCCGGGTTTTGTTGTAAGACATTTTCTGTCTTTTAGAAAGGTTTAAGATCAATGGCCGGCGATGAGGGACCTTTCAAACAGGAACTTAAAATTATCGATAGGCTTATTCCCCGCCAATACCACTTTCGTGGTATTTTTTTGAAAGGCTCACAAAGAACTTAATCAACGCCCAAAATATTTGTTGACAGCTTCAACACGATTGGTCACATGAAGCTTTTCATAAATATGATAAACATGTTTTCTTACTGTTTCAGCGCTGATGTATAAAACACTGGCTATTTCTTTATACATCAAACCACGGGATAGCTCTTCCAATATTTGCTTTTCCCTGAAAGAGAGTAGTTCAATATCACCCCCGCTGGTCGCTGAAGCTGGCTTGTTTTGAAATGCAAAGACAACTTTCCTGGCGATCTGGCTGCTCATAGGCGCGCCGCCTTCATGCAATTCTTTTATGGCATCTAATAACTTAGAAGGCTCGGTCTTTTTAAGAATATAACCGCTGGCGCCTGCCCTCAACGCCTCAAATATCTTTTCATCATCCTCGTAAACGGTGCACATCATATAATTTGTTGAAGGGGTCATAGGCTTCAATTCCCTAACACAATCGATTCCGCTTTCACCCTCCCCAAGATTTATATCCATTAATACCACTTCAGGTTTTAATAAAGGAATCCTTGTCAATGCTTCGGCGGCGTTGCTCATCGTGCCAATACATTTATAACCATCAGCAGAGGATACGATCTCTTCCAGGGCTTGTCTCAATTCACTCACATCGTCTACAATGCACACGCTGATCTGTTTCATTTTTCAAAGGTAGGTGCCGGGCCAAGACAGGGCATACCACTTTTAGGTATTTTTTTAATCAGCGGGAGACATACAGGAGGTACTTCATCTTAAAATATGCTTCATTGAATATTTCGGAGATTTCCATGATCCTTGGCCTTGTGCCACTGTCCTGGATCTCAGCGGCAAGATCACCACCTTTTAAGCAAATAAGCCCCGGTGGCGGAAGATCTGAGTCGAGGCTTTGCCGTTCAGCATTATGATGGCTCCTTTGAAGCATCGGTTTGCTCCAGTTCCATAATTCTTTCAGCGGCGCGACAGCACGGGAAACGACAAAGTTGAATTTCCTGTTCTTTATTTCCTCTGCCCTTGTATGTTGGGTAGATACATTTCTTAATTCCAAAGAAGTTGCTACAGCATCCACAACTTTCAATTTTTT
>Ga0075420_100000380_pt1 | contig 34580 bp, 39 predicted proteins | sample SoiMetdeltSBSDD4_FD_75296 | JGI IMG/M metagenome (GOLD analysis project Ga0075420, IMG submission 75296) | Bulk soil microbial communities from a Populus tree surrounding site in Tennessee, USA - Soil MetaG P. deltoides SBSDD4 | ecosystem: Environmental > Terrestrial > Soil > Tree plantation...
GCAGCAGCAGCAGCTCCGGCCGCCACGGCTCCCGCAGCCGCGGCGGCGCCCGCGACGGCTCCGGCCCCCGCCCAGCAACCCGCCGGGATCGCGGGCGGCGAGGAGCTCCTCCCGGTCTCGCACATCCGGCGGGCGATCGCGCAGCACATGAAGCAGTCGCTCGAGGTCTCAGCCAGGGCCTGGAACGCGGTCGAGGTCAACATGGAGAACGTCGCCCGCCACCGAGAACGAGCCAAGGAGGCGTTCAAGGCGCGCGAGGGCTTCGGCCTCACGTACATGCCGTTCGTCACGAAGGCGGTCACCGAGGCGCTGCTCGCGCACCCCATGGTGAACGCGGAGCTCCGCGGCGAAGAGATCGCCGTGAAGCACTTCGTGAACATGGGCATCGCGGTCAGCTACGACGAGGGGCTGATCGTCCCGGTCCTCAAGGGATGCGACACGATGAACCTGCTCGGGATCGCGCGCGGGATCAACGACCTCGCGACACGTGCCCGCGCGAAGAAGCTCCAGCCCGACGAGGTGCACGGCGGGACGTTCACGATCACGAACCCCGGACCGTTCGGCTCGCTGATCTCGGTGCCGATCATCAACCAGCCGCAGACCGGCATCCTCGGCTTCGATACGGTCGAGAAGCGGCCGGTGGTGATCGACGACACGATCGCGATCCGCCACATGGTCTACCTCTCGATGTCGTGGGACCACCGCGTGATCGACGGGGCGCTCGCATCGCAGTTCCTGGCCCGGGTGAAGCAGAACCTCGAGTCCTGGGACTTCGCCGAGGACCTCGCCCTGTAGCGATGACCCGGCTGATCCGTCCCGAGGGTCTCGTCGACTACGACGAAGCGAACGCCGCGATGCACGCGCTCGTCGACGAGCGCCTGGCCGGGCGCGGCGAGGACGCACTGATCTTGATCGAGCACCCGCCCGTCTACACGGCAGGGCGGCGATGGAAGCCCGGACACATCGTGTGGACCGAAGACCGGATCAAGGAGGCGGGCGCCGGGCTGCGGTTCATCGACCGGGGCGGCTCGCTCACGTTCCACGGGCCCGGACAGCTCGTCGGCTACGCGGTGCTCGACCTCGGGGTGCGGCCGGACGCGCTCGCGTTCGTCCGGGGGCTCGAGGAGGTCGTGATCCGCGCCGCGAGCGACGTCGGCGTTGAGCTGCACCGCAGCGAGATCCAGACCGGCGTGTGGTCGGGTTCGAGCAAGGTCTGCGCGATCGGCGTCCGCCTCGCCCGGATGCGCGTCTCGCTCCACGGCTTCGCGCTGAACTGCACCACGGACCTGTCCTGGTACGACGCGATCGTGCCGTGCGGCCTGCCGGGTGAAGGCGTCGCCTCCCTCTCCCAGCTCGCCGGGCGAACCGTCACCGTGGACGAGATGGCCCCGCTCGTCGCGCGTTGGTTCGAGGAGGTTTTCGACCGGCCGCTCGCGGCGACGGACGAGGCATGGCCGTCGCCCCTCCCGGTCGCCGCGCCGGCCGGCTGACGGAGCCGGCGCTGCGCACCCCCGTCGTCTACCCGGCCCCGCGGGAGGCCGCGTGAAGCACCACATCCACGACGCCGCCGCCCGTGGGTTCGAGGCCGCGGTCGAGCACTACGGTCGCGGTCGTCCCACGTATCCAGACGACGCGCTCGGCTACGTGGTGCGGGAGCTCGGCCTCGCCGAGGGCCGCGACGTGCTCGAGCTCGGGGCCGGCACCGGCAAGTTCACCGAGCTGATCGTGCACTCGGGCGCCCGGATCACCGCGGTCGAGCCCGTGGACGCGATGCGCGCGTCGCTCGAGCGAGCCTGTCCGACCGTCACGGTGCTCGACGGGACCGCCGAGGAGATCCCCGTCCCCGATGCATCGGCGGACGCGGTGATCGCGGCCCAGGCCTTCCACTGGTTCGACGGCGGGCGTGCGCTGCCCGAGATCCACCGCGTGCTCCGCCCCGCGGGCGTCCTGGGGATGATCTGGAACGTGCGCGACGATGCGAGCGATTGGGCCGAGCGGCTCACGGCGATCTTCGACCGGCTCGCCGGGGAAGACGTTCCCCGCTACCGGCACGGGAGGTGGCGCGAGGCATTCGAGCGCACGGAGCTGTTCGGCCCGCTGCACCATCGCGTGGCCTACCACGTGCACCACGTGACCCCGGAGACGTTCCTGGACCGGGTGCTCTCCGTGAGCTACGTGGCCTCGGCGTCCGAGGACGAGCGGGCCGGCGTCGTCGGCGAGGTCCGCGAGCTGCTCGCGACCGACCCCGAGCTCGTGGGACGCGACGAGATCGTGATGCCGTACCGCACGGACGTCTTCTGGACGACCCGGCGCGATCAGGCGTCGGCGACCAGCGCGTAGCGGGGCCGCCGCTCGAGCCACCCGAGCGGCCAGGGCTCGTGCAGCATGGCCGCCCATTCGACATCGCGGAGCCGCTTGATGCGGACGGCCGACCACCCGGCCTCCTGAACCGCCTCGATCAGCGGCACTGGCGACGGGAGCCGCGCGAGCGGCAACTCGGCGAGCACGTCCTCCGGATAGGGCGCGTGATGGTCGTGCGGGGTCCCCATGACCCGGCGCAGCGCTTCCGCCGCGAGATCCTTCGCCCGGCGCCGCAGGTCGCGCTCGCCCCACACGCCTTCGAACAGCACCAGACGACCCGCGACCTCCTTCCAGCGCGCGAGCCCGCCGACGGGATCGGTCATCGTCCAGAGCACGTGCCGCTCCATCACGACGTCGAACGGTCCAGATGGCGGCTCCATGCCCGAGCCGACGACGAACGTCATCCGCTCGTCGAGGCCGCGCTCCTTCGCCTTCAGCTCGGCGCGTCCGAGCATGCCCGGCGACAGGTCGAGCGCCGTCACCTCGTGTCCGAGCTCGGCGGCCAGGATCGCGAGCGCGCCGGTGCCGGCGCCCACGTCCAGCACCTTGGAACCGGGTGCGGGAAGCGCCTCCTCGAGCGCACGGCGCCATGTCGCGGCCTCGAGCGGATCCGAGACCGCGTGCGACTTCGCGGCGTCGTAGGTGTGGGCGTCCTCGTCCCAGAACTCGCGGATCCGGTCGTGGACGTCGCCGCTCATCGGCCCGTCAGAACAGCGCCGAGGCGAGCCTGCGCCGGTACTCGGGCACCAGGTCGTGCTCCTCCCCGAGGACCGAGAAGACCTCGAGCATCGCCCGACGGGCGTCGGGGTCGTCCTGGAGCGCGCCGAGCATCCCGTCGAGCGCCTTCTGCCAGTCGCCCTGCGCGGCCAGCCGCTTGGCGGACGCGAGGGTCCCCGGCTCCGTGAGGTTCGCCCAGTCGCGCACCTCGAGCATCGCGAGGATGCGTTCGGCCTCGGGGTCCGGGAGCGCCGGCATGAGGGTCTCCCGCGCTTCCTGGGCCCGGTCGGTCTCGGCCAGGATGCGGCCCAGGCCGATGCGGGCGTCGCGGTTGTTCGGATCCACACCCAGCGCCTCGCGGTACTTGTCCTCCGCGTGCGCGAGATCGCCGTCGAGCTCCTCCTCGAGCGCCTCCTCCACCTCGAGCTCGGCCTCGGTGGGCATCAGGCGGTCGACGAACTCGTTCACCATCGGCTCGGGGATCGCCCCCACGAACCCGTCGATCGGGCGACCGTCCCGGAACGCGATCACGGTCGGGATGCTCTGTACGCCGAACTGACCCGCGGTGTACGGGTTCGCGTCGACGTCGAGCTTGGCGAGCAGGAAGCCGCCGGCTCGCTCGGAAGCCACCTTCTCGAGGATCGGTCCGAGGGTGCGGCAGGGACCGCACCAGGACGCCCAGAGATCGAGCACGACCGGCCGCCGCTTCGACTCCTCGACGACCGTCTCCACGAAGTTGTTGTCGGTCGCCTCGACGACGACCGGCTCGATCTCCTTGACCTGCGCCATCCTCTGGTCCCTCCTGGTCCACACCAGGGTACCCCGGGCAGGTTGCAACGGCCCCGACCCGTTACTCGGCGACCCGATCCACGAGCCGGCGCTCGATCGCCGACCGGACCTGGGCGGTGAGCCCGGCGGCCCGCGCGCGGCGCTCGACGTGATCGTCGACGCGCTCGACGGCGATCGCCGGGCCGAAGGCGACGCGGACCATCACGATGCGCGGACGCTTGGCCTCGCGCGTCCGGTCGGTGCCGGAGATCGCGCACGGAACGATCGGCGCGCCGGTGAGCAGCGCGACCCACGTGGCGCCGTCGAGGAACGGCAGGAGCTCGCCCGGCGACCGCGTCCCCTCCGGATACATCCCGAGCACGTTCCCGTCTCGAAGGACCGTGAGCGCGATCCGCACGGCCCGAAGATCGAACCGGTCCCGGTCGACGCGGAACCCACCGAGGACGCGCAGCCACCACGACAGGAACGCGTTCTTGAACAGCTCCCGCTTCGCCATGAACACGATCCGCCGAGGACAGGCGACGACGATCAGGGGCACGTCCAGCGCGCTCTCGTGGTTCATCGCGACGACGACCGGACCCGAGCGCGGGACGTTCGACGCGCCCTCGATCCGAAGGCGGAACCATCGTCGGAGCCCCCAGCCGCCGACCACGGCGGCGAACCCCTGGAGCCACCCGGTGCCGAACGGTACGCCCTCTGGCGGCTCGAGCCGGAGGGCGTCGACGGCGGCGAGCACGTCGCCGACCGTGTTCGCCGCGTCGAGCGTCTCTGCATCGGCGAGGTCCACGCCGAACTCGCGCTCGATCGCCACGGCGAGCTCCGCGAGACCGAGCGAGTCGATCCCGACGTCCTCGAGACGATCTGTCAGAGAGGCGTTCGGCGATCCCGAGAGTTCGCGAAGCAAGGCCAGCGCCCGTTCGGAACGTTCGGACATCGGGCGTAGCCTATCCAGCCGCGCCGCACCGAGGATCAAGGAGACCCGATGCTAGACTCGCGAACGTGGCGACGCGAGTGACGACGGAGCCGTCGCACGAGGCCCTCGGCCTCTCCCCGGACGACCTCCGATCCATGTATCGCACGATGGTGACCGCACGCCTCGTCGACGAGGCGGCGTTCCGGCTGAACCGTCAGGGCAAGGCGCCGTTCGTCGTCCCGGTCTCCGGCCACGAGGGGTGTCAGGTGGGCACCGCGTGGCCGCTCCGGCAGGGGCACGACATCTGGGTCCCCTACTACCGGGACGTCGCGGTCGTCCTGATCGCGGGGATGAGCCCGTACGAGATCTTCCTCGGGCTGTTCGCGAAGGCCGAGGATCCCTCCTCTGGCGGGCGGCAGATGCCGAGCCACTGGGGCTCGAGACGGCTCGGCATCATCAGCCACTCGTCCCCGATAGCGACCCAGATCCCGCACGCGGCCGGGATCGCCTACGCGGCGAAGTACCGCAAGGAGGACGCCGTCGTCGGATGCTGGTTCGGCGAGGGCGCGACGAGCGCGGGCGCCTGGCACGAGGGTCTGAACTTCGCCGGCATCCATCGCCTCCCGATCGTCTTCGTGTGCGAGAACAACCGCTACGCGATCAGCGTCGCGCAGCCGATGCAGATGGCGATCGAGAACGTCGCCGACCGGGCGGCCGGCTACGGGTTCCCCGGCGTCGTGGTGGACGGCAACGACGTGCTCGCGTGCTACGGCGCGATGAAGACCGCCGTGGAGCGGGCGCGGGCGGGCGAGGGCCCCACGCTCATAGAGGCGAAGACCTACCGGTTCTTCCCGCACACCTCGGACGACGACGATCGGTCGTACCGGACGCGTGAAGAGGTGCAGCAGGCGAAGGACCAGGATCCGATCACGCGTTTCGGCGAAGAGCTGAAGGGCGCGGGCGTGATGGACGACGCCGCGATCGAGGCCGTCTGGGCCGAGACGAAGCCGAAGGTCGACGAGCAGATCGATCAGGCATGGAACGCCGCCGACCCCGATCCCGAGACCCTGGGCCGGCACGTGTACTTCGAAGCCGACGACGGCTGACGTGGGCCGGACCGTGACCGAGAAGAACGTCGTCACCGCGATCCACGACACGCTCCACGAGGCGATGGTGGCGGACGATCGAGTGGTGGTCCTGGGTGAGGACATCGCCGTCCGCGGCGGCGTGTTCCGGGTCACACAGGACTTCCTGCACGAGTTCGGCGAGGAGCGGGTCATCGACACGCCGCTCGCCGAGGCCGGCATCATCGGCCTCGCCGTGGGCATGGCGCTGCACGGGCTGCTCCCGGTCGCCGAGATCGAGTTCGCAGACTTCATCCACCCCGCGTTCGACCAGATGGTGTCCGAGGTCGCCCGGATGCGGTATCGGAGCAACGGCGACTTCGGTCTGCCGATGGTCGTCCGCGCCCCCTGGGGCGGCGGCGTCCACGGCGCGTTGTACCACTCGCAGTCGATCGAGGCCTTCTACGGCCACATCCCCGGCATCAAGGTCGTCGTCCCTTCGACGCCGGCCGACGCCACCGGCATGCTCCGCTCGGCCATCAAGGACCCGGATCCGGTCCTGTTCCTCGAGCACAAGCGGACGTACCGGCTGATCAAGGGCGAGGTACCCGACGAGCCGTTCGAGGTCCCGATCGGCAAGGCCGACGTGAAGCGCGAGGGCGAGGACCTCACCGCGGTTTCGTACGGGCTGTCGATGCACCAGTGCCTCGAGGCGGCGTCGCGGCTTCAGGACGAGCACGGCGTCTCGGTCGAGGTCGTCGACGTGCGCACGATCAGCCCGCTCGACACGGAAACGATCCTGTCTTCGGTCCGCAAGACCGGGAAGGCCATGGTCGTGTACGAGGACAACCGGACCTACGGGGCCGGGGCCGAGATCGCGGCGACGATCGCCGAGGAGTGCCTGTTCGATCTCGACGGGCCGATCGTGCGGCTCGGGGGACCGGACGTCCCCGCCATGGGCTTCGCGAGCAATCTCGAGCAGGCGTTCCTGTTCGACGCGGACAGGATCGCCGAGGAGATGCTCGAGCTCGCCCGCTTCTGACAGGGCTCCGCGCCGACCGCCCGGCCCTCGCCCGCTCAGGGGACCCCCGATCGGGCCGATAACCCTTCGGGGACATGAGGGCACGCTCAGGGCGACGGCGGACCACGGCGGCGCGGGATCTCCTGCTGATCCTGCTCGGTGTCGCCGTCGTCATCGCGCTCGGCCGCGCCGGTGGCCTGTTCGAGGCGGGGTACGAGTGGCTCGACGTCCACGCCCAGGGGGACCTCGCCGAGACGATCGCGGTCCTCCTGCTGCTCGCGGTCGGGCTCGCGATCTTCACGTTCGGTCAGTGGCGGGCGGCCCGGACCGAGTTGGCCTCACGACAGGAGGCCGAGGACCGCTTCCGCACGCTCGTGGAGGAGGTCCCGGCCGTGATCTACACCTGGGACCCGCGCCGCCCGACCGGGTCCGCCCCGTCGATCTACGTGAGCCCGCAGGTGGAGCAGGTCATGGGCTTCACCGCCGAGGAGTGGACGAGCGACCCGGGCCTGTGGATCCGGCAGATCCACCCCGAGGACCGCGAAAGGGTGCTCGCCGCCACCCAGCACGCCGACACTACCGGCGAACCGCTCGGCGTCGAGTACCGGCACGTGCGCCGCGACGGCTCGACGATCTGGGTGCGCGAGGAGGCCGTCGTGATCGAACGCGACGAGCAGGGGCACCCCTCGCTCGTGCAGGGGATCATGTACGACATCACCGAGCGCAAGCGCGTCGAGCGCGACCTCGAGGAGGCGGAGGGCCGCTACCGCACGCTCGTCGAGCAACTACCGGTGGTCGTCTACCGGGACGCGATCGACGACCTCAGCACCGCGCTCTACATCAGCCCGCAGTACGAGCGCGTGTTCGGGTTCCCGCCCGAGGCACGCCTCCACGATCCGTCGTTCTGGATCGACCATCTGCATCCGGAGGATCGCGAACGCGTCCTGGAGCTCTCGAAGTGGACGAACGAGACGGGCGAGCCGTTCTCGGCCGAGTACCGGTTCCTCGGGGCCGGCGGTCGCGTCGTCTGGGTCCGCGACGAGGCCGAGCTCCTCCGCGACGCCGACGGCAACCCGATGCTGTGGCAGGGCGTCCTGCTCGACGTCACCGCGCGCAAGCAGGCCGAGGCCGCGCTCTCGCGCAGGGACGCGGTACTCGAGGCGATCGGGTTCGCCGCCGAACGGTTCCTCAAGAGCGACTGGGGATCCGCGCTTCCCGAGGCGCTCGAGCGGCTCGGATCGGCGGCCGGCGCCGGACGCGTGTACGTGTTCGCCAACGAGCCGCTCCCGGACGGAGGGCTCGGCATGCGGCTCCAGCACGAGTGGCTCGCGCCCGACGCACCGCGCCGGCCCGGTGTGCGACCGGTCCTCGCCTACGACGAGGGGTTCGTCCGGTGGCGCTCGGTCCTCTCGTCGGGGATGGAGCTCCATGGGCTGGCCCGCACGCGGCCGCTCGAGGAGCGAGAGCACCTCCGGGCCGAGGGCATCCAGTCGCAGATCGTCCTGCCCGTGTTCGTCGGCGAGGAGTGGTGGGGCTTCCTCGGTTTCGACGACTATGTGGCCGAGCGCATCTGGCCTCCGGCGGAGGTGGACGCGCTGAAGACGGCGGCCGACACGCTGGGCGCCGCGATCGGGCGCGCCCGCGCCGAGCACCTGCAGGCCGAGGCGGAGGCCCGGTTCCGCGCGATCGTGGAGCACGTCCCCGCGGCGATCTACGTCGACGTGCCGGACGGCAGCATGACAACCCTCTACGTGAGCCCGCAGATCGAGCAGATCATGGGCATCACACCCGGGCGGTTCCTCGACGATCCGAACGCCTGGCTCGAGCTCATGCCCGACCCCGAGCAGCGAGAGCAGATGCGGGACGGCTACCTCCGGGCGATCGACGACCGCACCCCCTGGGTGGCCGAGTACCTGATCCGCCGGCCCGACGGCCGCGAGGTCTGGGTGCACGACGAGACGACATTCGTGATGGACGACGCCGGCGAGCCGCTCTTCCTGCAGGGCGTGATGTACGACGTGACCGAACGCAAGCGCGCCGAGCACGCGCTCATGGAGAGCGAGCGGCAGGAGCGCGAGGCGGCGGAGCGGCTCCGCGCGGTGGACGAGATGAAGACCACCTTCCTCGCGGCCGTCTCGCACGAGCTTCGGACCCCGCTCACCTCGATCCTCGGGCTCTCGCTCACGCTCGAGCGGGAGCCGCTCGGCGCGGCGGATCAGGGCGACCTGCTGGGTCGGCTGGCCAGCAACGCGCGGAAGCTCGACCGGCTCCTGAAGGACCTTCTGGACATGGACCGGCTCTCGCGCGGGATCATCACGCCGAGCGCCCGCCCGACGGACGTGGCGGAGCTCGTCTTCCGGGTCGTCGAGACCCTGGATGTCGTCGAGGAGCGCTCGATCCTCGTGGAGACGCGACCGGTCGTCGTCCCGGTCGACTCGGCGAAGATCGAGCGCATCGTCGAGAACCTCGTGATGAACGCCGCGAGGCACACGCCGCCGAACACCGCTATCTGGGTCCGGGTCTTCGAGCACGAGGACGGCGCGATGATCGCCGTCGACGACGACGGTCCCGGCGTACCGACCGAGCTCGCGACCGAGATCTTCGAGCCGTTCCGCCAGGGCCCGACATCCGAGCCACACTCGCCGGGGACCGGGATCGGCCTCTCGCTGGTGGCGATGTTCGCGGAGCTGCACGGCGGCCGGGCGTGGGTCGAGGACCGCGAGGGCGGCGGCGCGTCGTTCCGCGTCTTCCTCCCGGCGACCGGGCCTGCCCCCATCCAGGGCAACGGGAACGGGTACGGACGAGGGTCCTCGACCGTCGAACACGCGACCCGCGGCTAGACTCGGGAGTCGATGGCCGTTCGGGAACACAACCCGCTCCAGCGCCGCCTGCACCTGCCGATCGTCTCGACGAACGGCGCGCCGGTCTCGACGGAGCGCAAGCCTCCGTGGCTGAAGGTCCGGCTCCAGCGTGGGCCGAACTACCGCGAACTCGAGCGCATCATGCGCGGCCGCGATCTGCACACCGTGTGCCAAGAGGCGATGTGCCCGAACATCTCCGAGTGCTGGGAGGAGCGCGAGGCGACGTTCCTCATCCTCGGTGACAAGTGCACGCGGCGGTGCGGCTTCTGCGACGTGATGACCGCGAAGCCGGACCCGGTCGACGAGGGCGAACCGGCCAGGATCGCCGACGCGGTCCGCGAGATGGGTCTGCGGTTCGTCGTCGTGACCGGGGTCGCGCGCGACGACCTGCCCGACGGCGGCGCGAGCATCTGGGCGGAAACGATCCGCGCGATCCGGTCGGCGGTGCCGGGCTGCGGCGTCGAGGTCCTGCCGACGGATTTCAAGGGCGGCGAGCGCGACATCGCGACCGTGATCGAGGCCGAGCCCGACGTCTTCGCCCACAACCTCGAGACGGTGCGGCGGCTGCACGGCCGGATCCGGCCGGCGTTCGGCTACGACCGGACGCTCGAGGTGCTCCGCACGGCGAAGCGCCTCCACGCCGGCCAGGTCACGAAGTCCAACCTGATCCTCGGGATGGGCGAGCGCCGCAACGAGATCCCCGAGGCGCTCCGCGACCTCTCGGACGCCGGGTGCGAGATCGTGACGATCGGCCAGTACCTGCGCCCGACCGAGCATCACCTCCCGGTCGACCGGTGGGTCACGCCCGACGAGTTCGCGGAGTGGAAGACGCTCGGCGAGTCGTTCGGCATCGCACACGTCGAGGCCGGACCGCTCGTGCGCAGCTCGTACCACGCGGGGAAGATGAAGGCCCAGGTGGACGCCCTCAGGTGATGCTCTATGCACGTACTGCAACGGTGTGATTCGCTCGTAACGTGTGTGCACGTTACTCAATGGGTTACTCAAACCGCCACTGTAGAGGGAGCCCCGCAACGGGAACCAGGAAACCGCAAACCGCCACGGGGCTCCATGGCCGCGCCGCACTTGGGGTTAGCGTGACCGCTCCGATCCTACCCGTGCATGCCATCCGTTTCTGACACGCCAACTCTGACATGCCAAACCACTGTGCACTTGACTCGACCGAACGCGCATAGCACCCTTGCTCGCATGTTTGTCGCGAGATGCCTATGCCCTACCTGCGGGAGGGTGGAATTCCCCGCCGAGGACTTGATGCTGGACGTGATCACCCAGGATGAAGAGACCGCCGCGGAGCGGATGGTGGGTCGCTACGGCTTCCTCTGCCCCGAGTGCGGAGACACCGTGTGGAAGGACGCAGATAGCGGCACCCTGAAGATGCTGGTTACCCAACGTATAGAGGACCTTCAACAGGCTGCCGAGCGAATCCTCGAGCAGGCGGCGAGCTAGGGTCGCCCCGCCCGCTTGAGTTGGTCGTAGACGGCCTGCCGGCTCGATGCCAAGACAGTGACGCCGCTCGTCGCCAACTAGCACGGCTCGTCGGGACAATAACGACACTCCGGAGTTCGAGACTGCCCGGCCCCCTGGCGTCGCGGCCCCTTCGCCAGCGCCTTGATGCCCTCCCGCCGCCGCCCGCGGCGAACTGCTCCACGTCCTCATGCTGCCCGACTTCGAGCGCGCCGAGCGGATCGGCGAGTTCTGCTGCTATCCGCAGAGCCGCACCTTCGCCGAGCAGCTGACCAACTGCGAGAAGGACCGGACACTCCGGCCGGTGCTGGTCGGGACACTCCGGGAGGCGCGCCTGACCAGATAAGACCGCGAGTCCACGCCACGCCTGGCCAGTTTAGGGCCAACCGCGTTCCTGGTAACGTCTCTTCGTAGGCGATTCCGCCTCGGTTCGCATCGAGCGACCGTCCGATGGCCATCGCACCTCTGTTGTCGGCCTCTTGTTCCCTACGGATCGACGAAGAGGAAGGAGCACGATGGCGACGCCAATCCGCGAGTTGGGATGGACGTACTCTTGTCCGATCTGTGGGACCTATCTTGACCAGTTCGACTTTGACAAAGCTCCAGAGGATTACTCCTGCCCGTTCTGCTGCACGCAGGTGCGACCCTCTCAGGTTGCCGATCGTGCCGGGTGGGAGTACCCGGACTAGGCGGGGCATCGAGATGAGCACCAACATCTACGGTCCACCACAGAAGGGACGACAGGTCGAGACCTATCCCGAGAAGCGAACGTGTTCGGCAGACGGGTGCTCGTCCCGACTTTCCATCTACAACCCGTCGCAGCAGTTCTGCTGGCTCCACGAATGGGTCGGTCCGAAACGTGGCGTTTCACCCACACGTTCCTAAACCCCATGTCCGGGAAGGGACTCCGCCGATGAACGTTAGAGCATCTGTCGCAAAGCTCAATTCACTCTGTTCGCGATGTGGCCACTCGGAGTTCGTGCATAGCGACCGCCAGGCACATTCCTGCCTCTTCAAGAGGTGTACTTGCCGGCTGCTCTATCCCATGCATGAGTTGCTCATCCGCGAGCCAGCGACGCACGGCGTGCCGAACTTCTGATCGCCTGCGAGGAGAACCGGACGCTCCGGGCGGTGCTGGTCGGCATGAGGACCGGCCAGAGGCGGGAGGTATCGATTGGAGGGGTCCGAGGTTCGCTATGAGCCTCCGCGTCGTGGTTCGGCAGGCCTAGATTGAGTCCCCTCTCTGCCAAGTTTTCTCGGCGACATCGACCTCAGGAAGCCACTGGCCTTGCCACAGCTCAGCGATCCCGACATAGACGCGGGCCACTTCTCCCCACGGGAACACGTCCAAGTCTGGGGTCCTGTCGGCTGGGTCGCGTCGACGCAGCCGGATCTCAACAGCGTGAGGCAACAGGCTGACGTCCTCCGCGTCGGCAACTCGAACGCGCCCGTCGCGCAAGAACACCAACGCCTTTCGCTCTATCTGCTCGTCCTCGCCCATCTTCTCCTCACGACCGGCTGTCCGGGCAGATTCACTCAAGAGTGTAGTGATTCACCCGCCAGTTCACGAAGTGCCTCACGCGGTCGGCATGCCGCATCTCGCGATAGCACCCCCGACAGAGGTCCCGCAGGGCGTAGCCGGACTGCTGGGCGCTGACTCGGCTGAGGTACCTGACTCGGAACTCGGCCAGCGGAGGACGACCCTACGCTCGGGGCGGTGCTGGTCGGGATGTTGCGGAGGGCAAGCGCCGGGGTCCTTCCTAGGACGGACTCTCTCCGTCGAACACCCATGCCTTGGGCTGTTGAGTCATATACCCCAGGATGCGACGCAGAGAACGTGACGCGTTCAGCAGGACGACGGGGCGACCGGTCGCTTCGAAGGTACCGACGAGAACATGCATGGCACTGGTATCCAGGAAGGCGAGTTGGGCCAGGTCGAGAACGATCGGTTGCCCTGGGACCATGATTTCGTCGATCTTGTCCTGGAGCTGTTGGATCGTCGCGACGTCGAGTTCGCCCGTGAGCACCAAGGCTCCCGTCGAGTCGGAGCGCACCGTGAACATGTCCTGCCTAGAGATCGACATCGCTCCCTCCTATCGCAACCAGCTCGAACCAGACCTTCTTACCGGCCTCATCAGGCTCGACGCCCCAGGCGCTGGCAACCCCATCCACCAGCCTCAGACCCTGACCGCTCCCGGCTCGGGTGCTGGTCGTCTGCGGCTGAGGGTCGAACATCGGGCCTTGGTCTACGACCTCCACTCGGACGAGCTTGTTCCTCCTGACGCGCACGATCACCGCCTGTGTCCCGCGGGCATGTCTGATCGCGTTCGTCACGACCTCTGTCGTCAGCAGTTTGGCATCGAGCAGGATCGGTTCCGGCAGGTCGGGCGCAACGGCCTCCAGTACGGCTCTAGCCACGGCCGCCGCGGTCGGTTCGGCCGGGAGTCGAAATTCAAAGGTCTTCATTCCTCCCGGTCATACCCATCTTCCCCGCTACCCGTAACCTGCGATTTCCCTGGATGGCTGAGCTGGCCAACCGTCCCGCACCTTCACCGGGCTCCTGATCGACTGCGGGAGGACACTTCGGCGGTCTGATCGGGATGCAACGGGAGAGCGAACGGACCTAGCTGGTCTCTAGCGTCTGGGGTCCGTTCGGACGGCTATGTCCTCGGGCGTTCCCCGGCGCTTCGCGACAATGAGGAATCCGTCGCTCTCCTCGACGACATCCTCGACCTCAGAGATGAGATGCGCCGGCAGGATGACGAACTGGCGAGGATCGCTTCGAACTCGCTCGTACACAGGCCTGGTGATTGCCAAGACTCGTTCGCAGTCCTCCAGGCCGCATTCGCACAACGCGTGGATGAAGGTGCTGGCGGGGCGGGTGTCCGCCTCCTCAATCGACTCGTTGACCGCCCTCGCAGCCACCTCGTTCTGAGCGACCCGCTCCTCGCGAAACTCACCTTCGAAGCATATTGGGGTTCTGGATTCTGGGGTTCCGGGGAGCCCGGCGCCCGCGACCGCCAGAGGAAGGTGGAGGAGTCGGCCTGTACGCCGGATCCTGTGCCGGGCCTCGCGGCCCGGCGGCGACCATCTGTCTGAGCGCCCTCTCGAGCGCCCCGGGGCCGAAACCCTCGTGCGGCCTACCCGGGAGCTCGGGCGGGCAGCCCTCGAACGCTCCCTGCTTGGCCTAGCTCCGGGTGGGGCTTGCCGATCCGGGCCGGTCACCCGGCCCGCTGGTGAGCTCTTACCTCACCGTTTCACCCTTACCGCTCGCGCGGCGGTCTGTTCTCTGTGGCGCTTTCCGCGGGTCGCCCCGCCTGGGTGTTACCCAGCACCCTGCCCTGCGGAGTCCGGACGTTCCTCGAGCGTCGCCGCCCGCGGTCGCCCGGCCGGCTCCTCCGCGACCAGTATAGGGACAGACCACGGGCCGCCGTATCATCGGCTCGTCCATGCGCCGCTCCCGACTCGTCGTGCTCGTCGTCCCGCTGGTCCTCGCCGCGACGGCCTGCTCGGCCGAGTCGCAGGGGCCGATGGCCCCGATCGCGCCGGCGCAGCTCACCCCCGGGCCCGCCCTGGACGCCTCGGCGGCGCGCCAGACGGTGGTGGACTTCGTCGAGGCCTATCGGGCGTCGCCGGAGCAGGGCGTCGGCCCGCTGTTCGGGCTCCTCGCGGGCGAGGAGCTCGCGGAGTGGGCGCGCTGGCTCGACGTCCAGCACCGCGAGTTCGACGGCGAGATCGTGGGGATCTCGGACGTCCGCGACGTCGAGTTCGTGGGCTCCATCACGGCGCGGCGCACCTCGGCGGCGCAGGTCGGCCTGTCGGCCTCCGTGACGTTCACGTTCGCGCCGGTCGGCGACGACCCGATCGAGCTCGTTCGCGTGCTCGACGGCCCGGTGACCCTCGTCCGTGCGGACGTCGGCGACTTCCGGGTGCTGGACCTACTGCGCAACGGCGTCCCGATGTCCGACGGGATCGAGCCGTTCACGGGCGAGCGTCGTTCGAAGGACGGCGTAACGGTTCGTCTCGAATCGCTCTTCATGTTCTCGCCCCTGTGGCAGTTCAACGTCACGGTCTCGAACACGACCGACGAGGACGCAGTGCTCGACCCGGCCGGCGCGGCCCTGTTCGTCGAGCGCGGCGACGGGTTCGACCGCGTCGACGGCACCCTCACGAACTCGCTCACGATCGTCCCGGCAGGGACGACGATCGACGGCCTGATGGTGTTCGACGAGCAAGCCAGCGCCGAGGGTCGGGTGCTCTCGCTCGTCTACGGCAGCGGGCCGGACCGGCGGGTCTTCGAGTTCCCGCTCGGCGACCTCGTCACCGCGGTTCCTCCTCCGCCTCCCACAGGCGAGGACTCGGAGGCGGGCGCTCCCAGCTAGCGCCCTCCCCCGCCAGCCACTCGTCGACCCCCGCGTTGGCCAGCCGGTCGGCCTCGACGTTGCGTTCGCGGCGGACGTGCTCGTAGGCGATGCGCTCGAACGCGGACGCGACCGATCGCACCTCCTTGTGGAGCCGCTGGAGGGTCGGGTTCTTCACCTTGAAGCGGCCCGCGAGCTGCTCGATCAGGAGGCGGCTGTCCGAGCGCAGGACGATCTCCTTCGCCCCGAGCTCCCTCGCGCGCTCGAGGCCGCGGAGCGCCGCGGTGTACTCGGCGACATTGTTCGTCGCGACGCCGATGCCCTCGGCGATCTCGTCGAGCACCTGGCCGTCCTCGTTGGCGATCACGACGCCGACGCCGGCGGGCCCGGGGTTCCCCCGCGCGGCGCCGTCGCAGTGCAGGATCAGGCGAAGACCACGATCCGCCGGCAGTATTCACACCTCTTCACGCCGTCGGTGCGCTTGAGCCGGTCGAGCTCGACCGCCGAGAGCTTCTCGTGACAGGCCTGGCAGACGCCGTCGACGATCGCCGCGGCGCCGACGCCGTGCTTCTGCCGCCGCAGGTCCTCGTAGAGCTCGAGCAGCTCCTCGTCCACCTCGGGCACGATCGCAGCACGCTCGTCACGCCGTGCGGTCAGCTCGGTCTCGATCCCCTCCTGCTCGCGGACCGAATCGCCCCCGAGCGCGTCCACGCGGGCGCGCGCCTCCTGGACCTCCGTGTCGGCCGCGGTCCCCCGGGTGTCGAGGTCCTCGCGCCGCAGCATCTGTTCGAGGAGCTCGTCCTCGGCCCGCGAGCGGCGCTCCTTCAGGGCGGCGATCTCGTGCTGGAGGGCCTCGAGTTCCTTCGCGTTGGCGATCGAACCGTCGTACATCCGCTTCTCCTCGGCGGCGAGCTTGAGGTTCATCGACTCGATCTGGTGCTCGAGCCGCCGGGACTCGCTCGTGACGGCGTCGGAGGCGAGGCGGATCTCGCCGAGGCGCGCCTCCGTCTCCTCCATCTCCTTGCGCGCGGCGGAGAGCTCCTCCCCCGCCTCGAGCTGCCCGCGGCGCTGTTCGAGCCGATCGATCGCAGTGTCGATCGCCTGGAGGTCGAGCAGCCGGTCCATGCCCCGCATCGGAGCGCAAGGGTAGCCGATGCCGCCGGCTAGACGAGCGTGAGTTGCTGCGGCGTCGGGTCGCCGCGTCTCCGCCCCCTCGAGAACCTGGCGGGGGGCTCGCCGGTCGAGCGCACGCCGCCGAGTTCGCCCACGATGCTCGAGACGCGCCGGCCGAGCGCCTCCTGCTCACCTTTCGGGGCATACGGCCGTCGGTACAGCTCCTCGTAGCGGCCCACGAGCTCCGGGTAGTTGTCCTCGAGCCACGGCAGGAACTCCTCGCGCACGCCGGGCCGCAGGTGGAGAAGGATCGGGGAGACGTGGGTGGCGCCGGCGTCGATCGCGGCGGCGACCACCTCGCGGAGCTGCCGAGGGTCGTCCGTGATTCCAGGCAGGATCGGCGCCATGAGGACCCCGCAGGGGATCCCCGCCTCGCTCAGGGCGCGGACCGCGTCGATCCGCTTGCGCGGGTGCGGCGTCCCGGGCTCGCTTCGTTTCCACGCATCCTCGTCGAGCGTCCCGATCGAGAACGCCGTCGACACGTCGGTGACGCGCGCGGCCTCGACGAGCAACTCGACGTCGCGGAGGATCAGCGTCCCCTTCGTAAGGATCGAGAACGGGTTCCGATAGTCGGTGAGCGCGCGGATGATCCCGGTCATCAGGCGGTACCGTCCCTCGGCCCGCTGATAGGGATCGGTGTTCGTCCCCATCGCGATGCCGTCGCCCTTCCACCGCTTGGCGGCGAGCTGGCGACGCAGGACGTCCGGTGCGTTCACCTTCACGACGATCTTGGTCTCGAAGTCGCGGCCGGCGCTCATGTCGAGGAACGTGTGGGTGGGCCGGGCGAAGCAATATGTGCAGGAATGGGTGCATCCTCTATACGGGTTGACCGAGTACTTGAACGGCAGGTAGTTGCCAGGGACCGGGTTGATGATCGTCTTGCACTCGGCCTCGATGAACTCGATCCCACGGAACTCCGGCGTGTCGAACCGCCGCCTCGCGATCTCGAACAGCTGCTCGGGGGCCATCGACCCACGATAGAACATACGTTCGATTCGGGCAATCCCCTCTCTCACGCCGTCCTAGCTTCGCGCATGTCGATCTGGCTGGCCGGACGTTCGAGGGTGTGTTCTCGAGCCCGACGTTACGAGCCAGGGAGACCGCCCGGATCGCGGGTTTCGGCGACCGCGACGTCGTCCGGGACGAGATCCGCGAATACGACTACGGCCACTACGACGGCCTCACGACCGCGGACATCTGGCAGGAACAGCCCGCGTGGGAGCTGCTCCGCGACGGGGTGTCCGGCCGGCGAGACGCCGGACGAGATGTTGGATCGGGTGGACGCGCTCCTGGCCGAGATCAGCTCGCACGATGGCGACGTGCTGCTGTTCGGCCACGGGCACTGCTTCCGCTCGGTCGGCGCCCGCTTCCTCGGCCTCCCGATCCAGGCGGCGACCGGGCTGCGGCTCGACGCCGGGACGCTGTCGATCCTGTCGGACGGGCGCGACGGCCCCTCGCTCGTGCTGTGGAACCGGCACGTCCCGTCGCGCGCCGCGATCATCGCGGACATCGCCTCGGCGATCGCCCGGGCCACGCCCTGAGCGGCGGCCGTTCGGCTGCCCTAGGATGCACGCGTGGGCTGCCTGTTCGCGGTGTTCGCGCTCATCACGCCGCGGTTGATCCTGTTCATCCTGTGGCTGTTCACCGATTACCTGAACACCGCGATCTCGAGCGGCTGGCTCGGACTCCTCGGGTTCTTCTTCCTGCCGACGACGACGATCGCCTACGCGATCGCGAGGAACGAGTTCACGACGATCACGGGCGGCATCGAGGCGGCGGGGATCCTCGTCATCGTGCTCGGCGTCGTGATCGACGTGGGCCTGCTCGGCGGCTCTGGCCGCGGCGTGGGCAAGCGCGGCTGAGCCGCCGCGGTAGGGCGTGAGCCGGCTCCCGGCCTTCGAGCACGAGGAAGCGACGATCGCCGAGTTCGGGTCGGCCGTGGCGTCGGGCGCGCTCACGTCGCGGGCGATCACGCAGGCCTACCTCGAACGCATCGAGGCCGTCGACGCGCGCCTCGGGTCGGTCCTCGAGACGAACCCCGACGCCCTCGAGATCGCCGACGCGCTCGACGCCGAGCGCCACTCGACCGGGCCGCGCGGCCCGCTGCACGGGATCCCCGTGCTCGTGAAGGACAACGTCGACACCGCCGACCGGATGAAGACCACGGCCGGGTCGTTCGCGCTCGGCGACGCGACGCCCGTCCGCGACGCGTTCCTCGTTCGGCGGCTCCGCGAGGCGGGCGCCGTCGTCCTCGGGAAGGCGAGCCTGTCGGAGTGGGCGAACTTCCGCTCCACTCGCTCCTCGAGCGGTTGGAGCGCCCGTGGCGGGCAGTGCCGCAACCCGTACGCGCTCGATCGGAGCCCCTGCGGCTCGAGCTCGGGATCGGGCGTCGCCGTCGCGGCGAACCTGTGCGCGGTCGCGGTCGGCACGGAGACCGACGGCTCGATCGTCTGCCCCGCTTCGGTGAACGGCATCGTGGGGATCAAGCCGACGGTCGGGCTGGTGAGTCGGTCCGGCGTGATCCCCGTCGCGCACTCGCAGGACACCGCGGGACCGATGGCGAGGACCGTCGCTGACGCCGCGGCGCTGCTATCGGTGCTCGCCGGCGTGGACGCCGACGACGACGCCACGATCGGCGTGCGGATCGAGGGGGACTACACGGCGTTCGTCGGCACGGACGGGCTCCGGGGGACGAGGATCGGCGTGGCGCGGCACCTCGCGGGATTCAGCGACCGCGTGGATCGCGTGTTCGACGACGCGATCGACGTCCTGCGGTGGCTCGGCGCCGAGCTGATCGACCCCGTCGAGATCGCTCACGTGTCCGAGCTCGAGGAGCCGGAGCTCGAGGTGCTGCTGTACGAGTTCAAGGCCGACGTCGAGGCCTACCTCGCGACGCTCCCGGCCGAGCAGCCGTCCCGGACGCTCGCCGACCTGATCGCGTTCAACGCCGAGAACGCGGACGTCGAGATGCCGCACTTCGCGCAGGAGCACTTCGAGCACGCGAACGAGAAGGGACCGCTCACCGAGCCCGCGTACCTCGAGGCGCTCGCGACGTGCCGGCGGCTCTCGCGCGACGAGGGCCTCGACGCGGTGTTCGACGAGCACCGGGTCGACGCGATCGTCGCGCCCTCGAACGCGCCGGCGTGGCTGACCGACTACGCGAACGGCGACCACCATGTCGGCGGCAACTCGACGCCTCCGGCGGTTGCGGGCTACCCGAACGTGACCGTGCCGGCCGGGTTCGCGTTCGACCTTCCGCTCGGGATCTCGTTCATTGGCAGACCGTGGACCGAGCGCACGTTGATCCGGCTCGCGAGCGCGTTCGAGCACGCGATGGGCCATCGCAGGCCGCCGGACCTGCGACCGAGGGTGGGCGCTGAAGGACTCGAACCTTCGACCGCTCGCTTGTAAGGCGAGTGCTCTACCTCTGAGCTAAGCGCCCGTCCATACCGACTCGACCGGCTCCCCTCGCACGTGCCCGCACGCCCGGCACACCACCTGCCCCAGCATCGCCGACAGCCGCGTGGCGCCGCACGCCTCGCACCGGTCGAGCTGTACCGCCCAGTCCGGCCGCTCTTCCTGACAGGACGGGCAGACCAGCACCTGGTGACCGTTCGAGGTCGCCCGGACCCACGGCCGCTCCCGCTTGTCCGGGTCGTAGGTCGGGCGTCCGCACAGGAAGCAGGTCGGCTGGTGCTCCGGCGCCACGGGTTCGTCGATCGAGCCCATCGACGCGAAAGGATATCCACGAAGGGCCTCGTCCAATCGTCGACCGGCGAACCGAGTCTCTCGGCCTCGAGCATGGACTCCTAGGATGGCATCGAGGAGGTGCTCGTCATGGACCAGCCACACGCACAGCACGGGGTGCTGAAGACGGTCGAGGCGGCGGGCGACGTGAGCGTGGAGCGCGCGCTCGTCGGCGTCGTCAGCGCCCGGGACGTCTCGATCCGGCAGGCGGCCGCCGGACCGGTGGCCACCCAGGGGAACGTGTTCGTGACCCAGGGGGGTTGCGGCCCGGCGCTCGTGGGCGGCGACCTCACGATCCGGCAGGGCGGCTGCGGGCCGACGATCGTCCGGGGGAACGTTTCGTTCGAGCAGGGCGGGACCCAGAGCGTGCTCGCCGCCGGGAACGTGACGATCGGACGGGGCGGCTTCGTCGGGCTCGTCGCGTCGCCGAAGGTGACGATCGAGGACGGCGCGAGGGTGCTGATGGCAAAGCCCCTGGTCTTCGCGGCGGGCGCGGCGGTCGGGGCGCTCGCAGCGCTCGTGTCGGCGAAGCGCCGCCGCCGGTCCGAGACCTAGGGGGACTCGGCCTCCGCGAGCCGCTGCGCGAGCACCGGCAGCATCGCGACCGCGACGCGCGGCTCGCGGTCGAGGAGCTCGGAGAACTCCTTGCGGCCGATCGCGAGGCCCTTGACCGGCGTCGAGGCGCGCACGCGCGCGATCCGCCCCACGTCCGCGAGCAGCGCGAGCTCGCCGAAGAACTCCCCCGGCCCGAGCTCGACCGGACCCGTCGGGAGCTGGACCACGACGGTGCCCTCGGTGATGAGGAACATCCCCGAGCCGGGCTGGCCGTGCTCGGCGAGGACGTGACCGGCCGGGACCTCGAACTCGGTCGCGAGCTCGGCGCAGAGCTTCAGCGCCGAGTCGTCCATCGGTGCCATCAGCGGCACGCCGCGGAGCCGTTCGACCGCCCCCGGTTCGCTCACAACCCCACCCCTTCCTGTCCGGCCTCCCGTTCGACGAGCGCGCCCTCGGCCGTCGTCGCGCCGATCTCGGCCTCGACCCGCTCGCGCGGGACCGGCATCTTCCCACCCGTACGGTGGCGGCCGCCCCCGCCGCGGGCCCTCCAGATCGCGAGGAGCGCCGCGCCGAGGCCGAACACCGCGCCCGCAACCCAGACGAACCCACCGACGTAGGGGATCGCGGCCACGGCGGCCAGGATCGTCCACCCGATCAGGAACGCCGTCACCCGGCCGTGCGGCTCCGGCCAGAGCACCCGCCCGAGCGTGAACGCGCTCCACGACACACCGATCGAATACAGGAAGAAGAGGGCGAGGAGCAGACCCAGCCCGAGCGGCAGGCCCACGAGCGTGATGATCGCGACCGCGCCCCCGAGCGGCAGCGCGACGAACGTGAGCGCTCCCCAGCCGAGGGAGCCCCACGGCCGCGCGCGAGCGACGTTCGCGACGGCGTCGGCCCCCCGTGGCGCGAAGAGCAGAAGCAACAGTCCGAGACCCAGGACCGAGGCCCAGATCGCGAGCCAGGAGGCGAACCGCCCGAGCGCCTCGATCGGGGCACGGAGGGCGAACGTGGCACCCTCGCGAACGTCGCCGTCCACCTGCGCGCCGGCCTCCACCCGCACGCGACCGTGCGCGAGGACGTCCCCGCCCACGTGCGCCGACGGGCCGAGGGTGACCGGGCCGTCCACGCTCACGACCGAGCCGCTCACCTGCCCGGTGACGAGGATCCGACCGTCGATAACGACGACGTCGCCTCGGGCGATGCCGGCCACGGTCGCGGTCCCGTGCAGGACGACGACCTGGCCCGCCTCCTCGCCGCGCCGGACCGACACGTCCCCCGACAGCACGATCTGATCGCGGGGCGCCTCCACGATCTCGTCGGTCTGCGCGGCGGCGGGGGCCGCGATCGACAGGACGAGCGCGCCCACGAGCGCGGCCGATGCTCTCCGGGGATACCGCACGGTGCGCATCCTACCGGCGCCCTCTCGCCGCCCAGACGGTTTCCCGGTCAGACCGTGTCCGGTCTTCGCGATACCGTGAGGCGGTGAGCCTCGACCGCTTCTCCCCCGCCGTCCGCGCCTGGTTCGGGTCGACGTTCGATGCGCCGACGCCGGCCCAGGAGCAGGGCTGGCCCGCGATCGCCGAGGGCGGCCACTCGCTGATCCTCGCGCCCACCGGCTCGGGCAAGACGCTCGCCGCGTTCCTCTGGGCGCTCGACCGGCTGATGACCGACTCCCCGCCCGCGGCCGAGCGCCGGTGCCGGGTGCTGTACGTGTCGCCGCTCCGTGCGCTCGCCGTGGACATAGAGAAGAACCTGCGGGCACCGCTCGCCGGGATCTCCCTGGCCGCAGAACGCCTCGGCGAGCACGTCCACGAACCGACGGTCGCGATACGCACCGGCGACACGCCCGCGTCCGAGCGCCGGCGGATCCAGACCCGGCCACCCGACGTGCTCATCACCACCCCGGAGTCGCTCTACCTGATGCTGACGTCGCAGGCCCGCGAGGTCCTACGGAGCGTCCGATGGGTGATCGTCGACGAGATCCACGCGCTCGCGGGCGGCAAGCGCGGCGCGCACCTCGCGCTCTCGCTCGAGCGGCTCGAGGAGATCGCGCACCAGCCGCCGCAGCGGATCGGCCTATCGGCGACGCAGCGTCCGCTCGAGGAGATCGCGCGGTTCCTGGGCGGGCAGACGCACGAAGGGCCGCGCGAGGTCACGATCGTGGACGCCGGCCACCGCAAGCCGATGGAGGTCGGGGTCGTCGTCCCGGTCGAGGACATGGCCGAGCTCTCCGACGTCGCCGAGACCCCGCAGCGCATGCCGGCGATGGAGGGCCCCGCGACCCCCGGGACGGCGCCGCCCCGCGCCTCGATCTGGCCGGCGATCCATCCGCGGCTCCTCGAGCTGATCCGCACCCACCGGTCGACGATCGTGTTCGTGAACGCCCGGCGTCTCGCCGAACGGCTCGCCGCGCGACTGAACGAGCTCGCCGGCGAGGAGCTCGTGCGCGCGCATCACGGTTCGATCGCGCGGGAGCAGCGGCTCGAGATCGAGGACCAGCTGAAGCGCGGCACGCTGCGGGCGATCGTCGCAACCAGCTCGCTCGAGCTCGGCATCGACATGGGCGCGGTGGACCTCGTGATCCAGGTCGAGTCGCCGGGGTCGGTCAGCCGTGGGCTCCAGCGGATCGGCCGCGCCGGCCACCAGGTCGGCGAGCCGTCACGCGGCACGGTCTTCCCGAAGTACCGCGGCGACCTGTTGGAAGCGACGGTCGTCGTCAAGCGGATGCTCGAGGGTGCGATCGAGGAGACGCGCTACCCGCGCAACCCGCTCGACGTTCTCGCGCAGCAGCTCGTCGCGATGTGCGCGATGGACGAGTGGTCGCTCGAGGACCTCGGGCGGGTCGTCCGTCGCGCGGCCAACTTCTCCGATCTCGGTGACGAGCTGCTCCACAACGTCCTCGACCTGCTGAGCGGGATGTATCCGGCGGACGGGTTCTCGGAGCTCCGCCCGCGGATCGTGTGGGACCGGAAGACCGACCGGCTCCGCGCGCGCGAAGGTGCGGGGCGGATCGCGATCGCGTCCGCGGGCACGATCCCCGACCGCGGGCTCTTCGGAGCGTTCACGACCGACGGCCGTCGCGTCGGCGAGCTCGATGAGGAGTGGGTGTACGAGAGCCGCCGCGGCGAGGTGTTCGTGCTCGGCGCCAGCTCGTGGCGGATCGAGGACATCACGCTCGACCGCGTGATCGTCTCGCCGGCGCCGGGGCAGCCCGGGAAGATGCCGTTCTGGCACGGCGACAAGCCGGGCCGGCCGATCGAGCTCGGCCGCGCGCTCGGCGAGACCACGCGTGAGCTCGCGGCGGCGCCGCACGACCGCGCGATCGAACGGCTCAGGACCGAGTTCGGGCTCGACGAGCTCGCCTCGGAGAACCTCACCGCCTACCTCGAGGATCAGAAGGACGCGACCGGCGTCGTCCCCGACGACCGCACGATCGTCGTCGAGCGCTTCCCCGACGAGCTCGGCGACTGGCGCGTCTGCCTGCTGTCACCGTTCGGTGCGCGGGTGCACGCCCCATGGGCGATGGCGATCGAGGCCCGCATGTCCGAACACTCGGGGCTCGACGTGCAGGTCCTGTGGAGCGACGACGGCATCGCGATCCGGCTGCCCGAGTCCGAGGAGCGGATCCCGGTCGAGGACCTGCTGTTCGACCCCGAGGACGTCGAACGACTGGTCGTCGAACGCCTCCCGGCGACCGCGATGTTCACGACGGTCTTCCGGGAGGCTGCGGCACGCGCACTTCTCCTCCCTCGCCGCACGCCGGGCCGCCGAACCCCGCTCTGGCAGCAGCGACGCCGCGGCGCCGACCTGCTCGAGGTCGCGTCGAAGCACCCGACCTTCCCGATCCTGCTCGAGGCGACGCGGGAGGTCCTGCGCGACGTGTTCGACGTGCCCTCGCTGAGGGAGATCCTCGGCGAGATCCGGTCGCGGAAGATCCGCGTGGTCACCGTCGACACGGCGCGCTCGTCGCCGTTCGCGCAGTCGCTCCTGTTCACGTGGATCTCGGTCTACATGTACGAGTACGACGCGCCGCTCGCCGAGCGCCGGGCCGCGGCGCTCGCACTCGACCGCGACCTGCTGCGCGAGCTCCTCGGCGCCGAGGACCTCCGGGAGCTGATCGACCCCGCGGCCCTCGACGCGCTCGAGCTGGAGCTGCAGCACCTCGCGGCGCCGCGCCGAGCGCGGAACGCCGACGACGCGCACGACCTCCTCCGCCGGCTCGGCGATCTCACCGTCGAGGAGGCCAGAGCTCGCGCGGTCGGTGACGCGGCGAGTTGGCTCGCCGAGCTCGAGCGCGGCACCCGCGCGATCCGCCTCCACGTCACCGGCGAGGAACGGTTCGTCGCGATCGAGGACGCGGCGCGGTACCGGGACGCACTCGGGGCGGCGCTCCCCGTCGGCGTCCCCGCGGCGTTCACCGAGCCCGAACCGGAGCCGCTCGAGTCGCTCGTCGCGAGGTACGCGAGGACGCACGGGCCGTTCCTAGCGCGGGACGTCGCCATTCGCCTCGGCGTCACCGAGGACCGCGTGAGCGGAGCCCTGGCGGCGCTCGAGGGCCGAGAGAAGGTCGTGCGCGGCGAGTTCCGGCCCGACGGGCTCGAACGCGAGTGGTGCGACGCCCACGTCCTGCGGATGCTTCGGCGCCGGTCCCTGGCCGCGCTTCGCCGCGAAGTCGAGCCGGTGGACGCCGCGACCCTCGGCCGGTTCCTGCCCGAGTGGCAGGCCGCGACCCGGCCACGGAGCGGGCCGCCGGCGCTGCTCGAGACGATCGGCCAGCTCCAGGGTGCGGCGATCCCGGCGTCGATCCTCGAGACCGACGTGCTCCCCTCACGGATCCGGGGTTTTCGACCGGCGGACCTCGACGCGCTCTGCGCGAGCGGCGACGTCGTCTGGGTCGGCGCCGGCGGGATCGGCGCCGACGACGGCCGGATCGCCCTCGGGTTCCGCGACGACCTCCGCCTGCTCGTCACCCGGCCGTCGGAGGCGCCGTCCGGTCGAGTGCAGGACGCGCTGCGGTCCCATCTCGAGGAGCGGGGGGCGTCGTTCTGGCCGGAGCTCTACGCCTCGGCGGGGATCCCGGACGAGCGTGTCGTCCTCGACGCGCTGTGGGACCTCGTCTGGGCCGGCGAGGTCACGAACGACACCCCCGCGCCGCTCCGCGCGTACCTCGTGCGGCACCGCCGCAAGGCCGCCCGGCAGGGCGGGAAGCCGCGGCCGGGTGCCCTGCGGCAGGCCGGGCCGCCGGCGGCCGCCGGCCGATGGTCGCTCGCGGCGTCCGTCCTCCGCCCCGAGCCCACGCCGACCGAGAGCGCCCACGCGCGTGCGATGCAGCTGCTCGAACGCCACGGGGTCGTGACGCGCGAGGCGGTCGTCGCCGAGGGCATCCCGGGCGGGTACGCCGGCGTCTACGCGGTCCTTCGGGCGCTCGAGGAGTCCGGGAAGGTCCGCCGCGGCTACTTCGTCGACGGACTCGGGGCGGCGCAGTTCGCGCTCCCGGGCGCGGTCGACCGGATCCGCGAGCTCCGCGATGCTTCCGGCGAGACGTCGGTGCACGTCCTCGGCGCCGCCGACCCGGCGCAGCCGTACGGCGCCGCGCTCGCCTGGCCGGAGAACGCCGGGCGGCCGGCGCGCGTCTCCGGCGCCTACGTCGTCCTCGCGGACGGGAACGCTGCCGCCTACCTGGAACGCGGCGCCCGGACGCTGCTGACGTTCCCTGCCGGCTCGGAGGGCTCGTGGGTGGATGCGGTCGCCTCGCTCGTCAAGGACGGGCGGCTCCGCAGGATCGAGCTCACGAGGATCGACGGCGCGCCGGTCGTCGAGTCGCCGTTCGCCGAGGCGCTGCGCACGGCCGGGTTCGTCGAGGGCTACCGAGGTCTCGCCCTGCGAGGCTGACCGATCAGTCGGACGTCGCGCGGCCGAGTCGCGCGCGGACGTGCGACATCTGCGGGACGTCGCGCATCGCCATGTGCGTCTCGTTCGTCATCGCGTCGCCCCGGACCTCGATCCGCCGACGGAGCTCGGTCACATGACCCGCGGTCGTCGTGAGCCCCACGGCGGTCGACGCGACCTCGATGACCTCGCCCGCGACCGTGCCCTCCGCGATCTCCGTGATCCCGAGCGGGTGCGCCAGCACGAGCTCGACGCGGCCGGGACCGGCGGGACGCACGAACCCGCGCTCGAGATGCACCGGCGAGCCGTCGTCGAGCGACCACGACCGGTGCGTGTACACGAGGTAGTTGTCGCCGACGTCCTCGAACGCGACCTCTTCGCCGTAGCGGAACGGCTCGGTGCTCGGCCACTCGCCGTCGCCCTCGCCTCGCCAGGTACCGAGCAGGAACGCCACCTCGCCGAGGTCGGGATGGAGCTCCGGGGTCGCGGCGAACGCATCCGAGTGCGGGACGGTCTCCACGGCCGAACGCTATCACGCACCCACTCGCTGCCCAGTTGGTAGCGTGAGCCCGATGGCACGGGTCGCGCGGTTCAACGTCACGCCGGTGAAGTCGACCTCGCTGCATCATCCCGACCGGCTGCGGTTCGACGCGCGGGGCGCGATCGGCGACCGCCGCTTCTTCTTCGTCGACGGCGACGGCAAGCGGTTCTCGGGCGCGACGAAGGCCCCGATCCTGCCGGTGGTCTCGGCGTACGACGAGGACCGCGATCATCTCGAGCTGCGGCTCCCCGACGGCGTCGTGGTCTCCGGACGGCCCGAGGCCGACGGCGAAGCGCTCCTCGTCGACTTCTACGGACGGAGGGTGTCCGCGCGCGTCGTCGACGGGGACTTCACCGAAGCGCTCTCGCGCTACGCGGGCCACGAAGTCCGGCTCGCGCGGCCCGACCGGCCGGGCGACGCGCTCGACGTTCGGCCGGTGACCCTCGTCTCGCTCGAATCCGTCGCGGAGCTCGCGGAGCATGGTGGCCACGACGGCACGCTGGACCCGGGGCGGTTCCGGATGACGATCGAGATCGAGGGTGTCTCTCGGCCGCACGAGGAGGACTCTTGGGCGGGGCGTGAGGTCCGGGTCGGCGAGGTGCTCCTGCGGGTCGGGACGCCGGTCCCCCGGTGCGTCGTCACCACGCTCGACCCGGCGACCGGCAAACGCGACTTCCCGACCCTGCGCGTGATCCGCGATTACCGGGGCCTGAACGCCGAACGCGAGCTCGAGTTCGGGGTGTATGCGGAGGTCGTTCGGCCGGGCGAGGCTCGGGTGGGCGACCCGGTCGAACCGATCGAGTAGGAGCAGCCGTCGACGAGATGGTTCGGCGGGCGCCCGGCCGGGTATGAGCCCGACCCGTGCTCGAGATCCAGCTCCCCGCAATCTACCGAGCTCGATCCGCGGCGCCCGACGGCGAGGACGTTCCGCAGGTCGCCGGAACAGCAGGGCTGCGCGAGGACCGCGGGTTCGAGTCCTCGGCCCGGCCGCTCCGAACGGTCCCGGCTGCCCCACCGATCGAGGAGGACGACGTCGGGCTCGACCCGGGCCTCGTCGTGACCGATGAGGACGTCGTCTCGATCGATGAACTGCTCGTCTGGGAAGGCACTGAGGAGCAAGGACCGATCGATACGCGGATCGGGCGGCTCGCCTCGTTGCTCGGCATCGCGGCGGTGCTGATCGCGGTGTTGGTCCTCGTGCTCGCCGCCCGCACTGACGTCAACTCGTTGTTCCGGTCGCTCCCCGGTTCCTGAACGTCATCGAGTCGGTCACGCCGGTGCGGCCACGGCCATCCACAGAGACGACCGACGACGTCGCAACTTCCGCTCCAATCTCGCGGAACAGGTCCCGATCACGGCGTCCGGTCCTCCTCGTGATCCATCAAGGAACGTGTCCTGGGTCCGTTCCGAGCAGGAGCACGGTGGTGATGACCCCGCAGATCACGATGACGCCCGCGCTCATGACGGCGATACCCGGAGCGGGCAGCGTTGGCCTTCGCGGATCGCCGCGTCCATCGCCCGCCAGCGGCGGCCTGCTCCGTTCGCTCATCCCGCACCCCACTCTCGGCCAGGTGCCCGCAACATACCGGCCTACACCGCTCGGAGCGTCGGGTCCTCGTCCTGAGAGCTGGTCCACCTCCTAGTCGATTCAACAGGCTCCGGTCACACGCCGGCGCGCCGTTCGGCGCCGGGGCGAGCGGTCTATTCGAACATCCCTTCGTTCGGAGCCGCGTCGAACACCGGCTCCCCGTCGCCGAAGATGGTGCTTGCCTTCCAGCGAATGGTCTTCGTGGCTTGCAGGGATACACGGGCACCCGGCAGCTAACGCCGTAGTGTTCGGGCGAGCCATCGTCCGACCCTTCGCGTTCGCCAACGAAACGGAAGGCTCCCCTCCTGAGTAGACGGCCGCTCCTTGTGAGGAGCTCGCACCCGTTGCCCTTTGGGTCCCGGATCCAGATGCGGAGGACTGCGTCGGCCTGCCGGTCCCCTCGGGCATCCAGTTTCACGAGCACATCGACCCAACCAACTGGAAATCCGAGTCGTAGGTCCTGATTCCGATCCTGAGGTTCACGCGGCGTCGTCCCTCCACGACGCTTCGAGTGCGAAGCTGATGTCGTAGCGGTCGTCGGTGCTACCTCCTTCGGGGTCGGTCCCGCTGTCGACGTAAGCCCCAGCTGAGGCGGCCGACATGACCAGGCTGACCAGTACCGCACTCACAAGGATGAGACGCGTCCCTCGCATCCAACGCACCCCTGAGGAGATCGTTGCCCGATGCGCCAAAGGAGGTCAATAGGCATGATCGAGTCGTCGTGCTCGACATCCGGTTCGCGGCTGCGGCGCCGGCAGCGGTGCCCCCCGCGGTCACGGTCTTGACATCGACCGATCCGGGGAGTCCCCTGCCCGTGTCAGGGGGGTATGCGATGGGTTCCTGAGGGCTTTCGGGACACACGTTCCGGACGAAGGCGGCGATCCGTCGCAAACGCTACGTTGAGCTGGCTATGGAGAAGAACAAGACAGACCAGGAGTTGACCTCTCCCCGGGATCTGGATGGCGAGCTCCTCGACGCCCATCTCGTCCCCCTGGCCGGGCGACGCAACCCCCGGGGGCGTGATGGGGCCGTCTGTGATCCGAGGCGCACCCCGGTCTGAGAGTCCCGCCTAGACCGCCGGCTCGCCGTGCTCGGTTCGGTCAACCATCGGAAAGAATCGCGGGCACTTGCATTCGGAGTACAAGCACGGCCCCGGGTCGGTGTGTATGAACTCGGAGTGCTGGCACCAGGAGCAAGCGGAAGCCAGGCTCGCACCGAGATCGATCTGGCGAACGGTGAAAAGCTTCGGGTTGGTCATCGGTCAGTCACTGTAGGTTGTGTGGTCCACGAAGGCATCGGCCGGTTGGGGCGACTCCTGCATAGGCCGAAGGTCCTAGTTAGACCTGCTTCGATCGAGGCGATATCTCCGGTGCGATGGCCCTTTCGGCACAGACGAGTGGTCTGAGAAGCATCATCTCCGCATGTCCGATCCATGCTGATTGCACGATCGAGGTGATGTTCGGCAGTGAGGAAGATGGTCGTATCCCGTTCCCCGACCCCGCTCTGCAGCCGATAGAGGTTGACTTCCCCGGACTCTCGTGCCGAGCGAGGCGAGGCATCTGTCACGGAAACGGCGTGCTCTCTAGGCGTCAGGAGCCTTCTAGCTCTGCTCCCTGCCCATCTCCCGAAGCATGTCCACGAGCATGACCCGGCGAACGCGGACCTCCTAACCTTGCCCAAACGAAGGAGGTTCGCATGACCGTCAGCGCGATCGCGGAGGGCTATAACAGCGTCACGGCGTTCTTTCACGTCAGGGACGCAGATCGGCTGATCGCGTTCCTGCGCGTGGCGTTCGGAGCCGAGGAGACGCAGCGGACCCTCGACGCCGGAAGAGTGGTGCATGCCGAGGTCAGCATCGGGGATTCGAGGGTCATGATCGGCGAGCCGTGGGGGGGTGGGAGTTCCCTCGGGGTCTTCAGCACGCATACGTCTATGTGGAAGACGTCGATGTGACCTTTCGTCGTGCTGTCGATGCCGGGGCTACTCCAATCCTCGAACCAGGCGACCAGTTCTGGGGGTGACCGCCTTGCCGGAGTCGAGGATCCAGGCGGCAATCGCTGGTGGATCGCCACTCACACGAGGGACATGGTCCCGCCCCTGCCCCGTTACTGGTAGGGCCGCACGTTCTCGTCGACGGACTGACCCGTGTCCCGGGCGGTAAGACACATCCGGTTTCGTCCGACTGGTCGTGCAAGGCGCATGTATGCTGCCGTCGCGTGACCGGTGTCACGCGTCGCCTACTTCCGCTCCATCTCCCGGAGCATCTCAGCAGCACCGCCCGAAGCGTCCGATCAGCAACTCGGCGAAGGCACCGCAACCGAACACGAAGAGGCCCGGACGGGAGGAGTTCCCAGCCTCTTCGTTATCGCGAACCGCGCCGACGCTACGAACCCGACGGGCCGTGCGACCCGGAGTTGCCGTGCTCGGAGTTTCCGGGCGTCCCTGCGGCCTTTGCCGCCTGCCTGGCGGCATGCGCTTCGGCATTCGCCCTGAGGTGCGCGAGGGAGTTGGTAAGCCCCGGATTGTTTGGCTTGATCTTGAGTAGCGCCTCGTGACGGCAGATCGCGTTCTCGAGCCCCGTCTCGCCGACGCACGCGGAGAAGTCCGGTGCGGTACCGGCCTCGTCCGAGCTTGCCGCTTCAGCTTCGGTGGCCTCCGTCTCGGTGGGTTCGGGGGCCTCCGTCTCGGTGGGTTCGGGTGTGGGCGATTCCGACACGGTCACCGAGGGACTTGGCGTGGGCTTGCCGGGAACGCCGCCGGTGGCGGCGCCGGCCATCGTGCCGGCTACGACGATCATGGCAACAGTCGTGAGCACGACTCTGAGGTGCTTCCTGAGGCTCTTCATGTGCGGAGTATCGGTCGTGCGACCTTGCGAACGGGATCGGTCAAACGGCCATTTCGTGGCCTCCATAGGGTACGCCTGAAGCCCTCGCTTTTCACCGATCCGGATCACGCTCCCGCAGCATTTCCGACGAGCATCGCCCGCAGCGTCCGGTCATCCTCGCAGTCGATCAGGAGCGGCTCGCCTGTCGCTCGACGACCCCCTGGCTAGCGGGCATTCGTGTGAAGCCGCCCGCGCCTAGATCGGACCGACGATCAACTCTTTGTCGTATCTCTCGGCGAGCTGCGCCAGCTTCGCTAATGCTGGAGGGAACGCCTCGGGGAGGTCTTGGCCGAGTGCCGATCCGTCTATCTGGACCTCACTCACGCCCTTGTCCAGCAGGTGCTCCAAGGTTGCCGCGATGATTGCTGTGGTGGCATCTTCGGAAGTATCCAAGCCTGCGTTGAGGTCGATGCGGACCGTCCGCCCTGTCCGAGTCACGACCCATCCGGCACCAGACCTCATGCCTGACCCGTACCCGGGGCCCGTTATTCGAATCCTTGGATCGCTCGCAGCCCCCGTTCCATCTCCCGCAGCATCCCCACCAGCACCGCCCGCAGCGTCCGGTCCTCCTCGCGGTCGATCAGGTACTGAGCGAAGGTCCGGCTGCTACTCCGAGGACCCGCCTCCTCGCCGTGGATCCGGACATCCTCGAGCGCCGGCTGCAGGCGAACCTCGACGCGATGCCCAGGGCCGCTCGCGCCGGACGTCTTGCTGGCCATCCAGATTCGGTCGAGACTGAGGCGGGCTGTTCACGTACCGGCCGCCTAGGGGGGCGAGGACATGCGTAAAGGCAAGGCGTTCGCGATCGGGATCGTCGTTGGCACCCTCCTTCTAAGCACCGCCGTCCCAGCACAGGCTGTGTCGAGGGTCCGTCACTACAAAGGCAAGACATCCCAAGCGCACAACATCTCGTTCTTCGTGGCCAGGAGCGACGCGGGGCGGTTCATCAAGGAGATGTGGTTCAACGTCGACATGACGTGTGAGGACCAGACGACCCAGCAGGTCGGAGTTGGCTACGGTTTCGCCAGAAACCAGGTACCCATCACCGCAGGAGCCTTCTCAATCGACGAAGTCGATCAGGGTGCGGCCCTGCATGTCGTCGGAGACCTCGGGCCGCTGCAAGGGCAGGGCACTTTTTCTTGGGCCTTCCCCGCCTTTACCCCCGACGAGCAGGTTCAGTTGTGCACGACCGGCGATTTGACTTGGGAGGTTGAGTTCCGCCGGACCATCCCTCGAGGCAAGGTCGATGCGCCTGCTGGGCTCGCCATACGCTCCGCCTAGCATCCGTCGTGGAGGTCCACGAACTCGAGGCACTGATCCACAGCGTCTCGACGCGATGCCCAAGGCCGCCCGCGCCGAGCTCCTCCGTGTCCTCATGCTCCCCGACTTCGAGCGAGCCGACCGGATCGGCGAGTCCTGGTCTTACCCGCAGAGCCGCGCCTTCGCGGAGCTCCTGATAGATGCGGAGGAGGACCGAATCGTCCGGGCTCTGCTGGTCGGGATGCTGCGGGAACGCTAGTCAACGGTGAATCGTCGAGATGGTGGCATGGCTTGCGCACGATGGGTCCTCGTATGCCTCGTGATGCTGGGAGCGTGCACGTCGTCCGCCAACTCGGACCGAGCTCCTACGACCAACGGCACGGGTCCGCTTCCCAGCGAGTCCACCCCGTCCGTCGCCTCGCAGATCACGTTGACGCTGAAGTTGAGCGAACCGCCAGTCGAGTGGCGCGAGGTCGCCTTCCTCCCGGCCGGCGACGCCGACGACCAGATCGGGATTGATCGGTGCTACCACTGCGAGGCCGTCACGCCGGCGGCCCTCGCGGTCGGACCGGACGGCAGCTTCTGGATCGGCGACACGGTCAAGCACCGAATCGCCCACTTCGGGCAAGACGGGTCATTCCTCGGGGCGATCTACATGGACGTCGGCCCGGCGGACCTGGCCTTCGCCGGGGATCGTCTGTTCGCCCTCCCCAGGCCGGGGGCTCGCACGGTCACGAGCGTGCCCAAGGACGGTGACCTCGAGGAGATCGTCGTCGCGCTAGACGGGAGGGCGCACCACGTCCAGGCGCTCGTGGGCGGACAGGATCGGCTCACCGCGGTGATCGCTGGAGCGGAGAGAGCCCTCGGGCGGTACTGGGCGGTCGCGTTCATCGACGAGGAAACGGGGGTGCTCTCGCCGGCGCCCGGCGTCGCGGTCTCGGGCGACACCTGGATTGACCTCGTCCCGCTGATCGGGGAACGGCCACCGGCGTTCGAGGTTCGATGGCTCGATGGGAGGACCATCACACAGGTGAGTCAGGTAACGATGCAGGCCATCCGTAACGGATCGCCGGTCCGGACGACGGTCGGCGACACGTTCGTCCGAACGGCGACGGCGAACGGGGTGGCGGCGATCGGCAGCATGCGCTCGGCCGCCTGGTACCTGGAGATCCCCGCCGACGGCGGCCGACCCACGCTCGAGCGGATCCCGTACTCAGGCTTCGTCGGCGACCTGATGATGTCGCTCAGCGTCGGTCCCGACGGACGCGTGTACTGGATGCAGCTCAAGAACGACGGGCTGCACGTCTATCGTCGCTGACCGAGAGTTCGACCCGGTAATGACGGCGAGAAGGACCAGCCAAGACCGAGACC
>Ga0075420_100000382_pt1 | contig 34502 bp, 34 predicted proteins | sample SoiMetdeltSBSDD4_FD_75296 | JGI IMG/M metagenome (GOLD analysis project Ga0075420, IMG submission 75296) | Bulk soil microbial communities from a Populus tree surrounding site in Tennessee, USA - Soil MetaG P. deltoides SBSDD4 | ecosystem: Environmental > Terrestrial > Soil > Tree plantation...
TGCCCTCGTCGTCGATCGAGAGCGAGCCGCGGCGCTTCGACAGCGTGCCGTCGTCGACCACCGTGACGCCCTTCGACGCCACGCGCTGGCCCATCAGGCCGGCGAAGGCGGAGGTCTTCTTGCGGTTGAAGTCGCCTTCGAGGCCGTGGCCGACCGCCTCGTGCAGCATCACGCCCGGCCAGCCGGGCCCGAGCACGACGTCCATCTCGCCGGCCGGCGCCGGCACCGCGTCGAGATTGACCAGCGCCTGGCGCACCGCCTCGTCGACCGCGTGCTGCCACTTGGTCTCGTCGAGGAACGGGTCGAAGCCTTCGCGGCCGCCGTAGCCGTAGCTGCCGGATTCCTGGCGGTTGCCGTCGCCGACCACCACCGAGACATTGACGCGCACCAGCGGGCGCACGTCGCGGTAGGCATCGCCGTCGGCGCGCAGGATTTCCACCACCTGCCATGACGCGCCGAACGAAACGGTCACCTGCCGCACGCGCGGGTCCTTGGCACGCGCATGGGCGTCGATCGTCTCCAGGAGCTTCACCTTGGATTCGAAGGTCGGCTCGCCGAGCGGGTTCTCGTCGCCATAGAGGCGCACATTGGTGCGCACCGGCGCTGCCGCGTACTGGCCGGAATAGCCGCCCTTCACCGCGCGCACTGCTTCCGCCGCGCGTGCCACCGCGGCATCCGACAGGTCGGAGGCGTGGGCGTAGCCGACCGCCTCGTCCTTGACCGCGCGCAGCCCGAAGCCCTGGGCGGTGTCGTAGGTCGCCTGCTTGAGGCGTCCGTTGTCGAACGCCAGCATTTCGGACTGCTTGTATTCGAGGAATAATTCGCCGTCGTCGGCACCTTCCAGGCCGCGGGCGAGGTGCCGGCGGGCGGCGTCACGGTCGAGGCCGGCGCGGTCGAGCAGCGAGAGGGTCGAGGTCATGTCGGGAACCGCCTTGTTGGGGGATTCGTCCCACGAAAAGTAGTGCCTCACGCCCGGTCTTGCGAGGGGGCGTCAGCTACCCCTCCGGTCATTCCGGGGCCGGCCGAATGGCCGGAGCCCGGAATCCATAACCCCGATGTTGAAATATGGATTCCGGACAGCCGCTTTCGCGGCTTCCGGAATGACGATGGAGAGAAGCGTTGCGGAGCTGTCAGGGCAGCTTATCGAAGCCTTCGCCGAAGCCCTTGAGGCTCATCGGGAAGCCGATGCCCTCTTCGGGGGTCTGGAAGATAATGAAGGTGGCGGTCTGGCCCGAGCGCATCTGCTTGACCAGGTTCGGGTCCATGACCACCTCGGCGACGCAGCCATTCGGCAGGCAGCGGACGAAGCCGGCGCGGCCGACGTCCTCGTTGTCGATCTTGAGGCCGAGGCCGGACGGCAGCAGCACGCCCATGGGGGCGACGATCCGCATCAGCCGCGACTTGTTGTCCGAGGTCTTCAGTACGATGACGGTGAGGCCGACATTGGCGCGGTCTTCCGCGGTCACGCTCTGGATCAGGGCGCATTGCTCGCCCTGTGCGCCCGGCGGGGTGTCGCAGCGGATCTGCCAGTCGGCATGGACCGAGCGGACGACGCCCTGCGCGGCGGCGGAACCCGTCAGGGCGACTAGCCCGACCAGAACGCCAAGCGCGCCGACGAAAGCCGGCGCAACCCTGCCAGTAAGCCTTCCGGGCTGAGATGAACCCATGGTTGCCTCGATTGTCGGGCGTCTTTGAATGTCGGGCCGTCTTTAGCGTGGTCGGGGACCGCCACACCAGCACCGAATCACCGGCTTCGACCCGGGGACCCCGTCATGGTCGGGCTGTCCCGTCAAGGAACGGTAAAACAGCGCATTGTGGCCGAGTTGGGAACCCCGGACGGTGCGTCATTCGCAGGTCGCGCGAGGAAGGCAAATATCGCATGGGACCCACGGTCAAGGTGCATTGCGAGAGGCTCTAAAGTATGGTTTTGAGTGCCTGGGAATCCCCAAGGTTCCCGCCCGCACTAGCCGAGGAGCCGCCCGTGGCGGGCGTCGCACCCGGAAGCCTCTACGACCTGCAAATGGGGGCCCGGCGGGCATGACGGCTTCATCGAAGGAGCGATGACGACGATGCTGGTGTTCAAGCGGCTGGCCGCCTTGGCGGTGACGATCGGGGTGGTACTCGCGGGGGCGGGGATCGCGCTCGCGGGAGACGGGCAGCCATCGCCATGGCAGCTGGGTTTCCAAATGTCGGCGAGCCCGGTGATGGACAACATCATCTCGTTCCACACCTTCGTGCTCTACATCATCATCGCGATTTCGCTGTTCGTGCTGGTGCTGCTGCTGACGATCATGGTGCGGTTCAACGCCCGCGCCAATCCGACCCCGTCGCGCACTACCCATAACACCCTGCTCGAGGTCGCCTGGACCCTTATTCCGGTGGTGATCCTGGTCATCATCGCGATCCCGTCGTTCCGGCTGCTGTTCTACCAGCTCACCATCCCGGCGATGAGCGCCGAAGCCGGCGACGTGACCATCAAGGCGACCGGCCGGCAGTGGTACTGGAGCTACGCCTATCCGGACCACGGCAACTTCGAGTTCGATTCGCGCATCGCCTGCGATCAGGAACGAATCAAGTGCCAGTCGCCGCGCCTGCTTGCGGTCGACAACGATCTGGTCGTGCCGGTGAATAAGAACGTCCGCATCATCACCACCGGCGGCGAGGTGATCCATGCGTTCGCGGTGCCGGCGTTCGGCATCAAGATCGACTCGATCCCCGGCCGCATCAACGAGACCTGGTTCAAGGCGACCCGCACGGGCATCTACTACGGACAGTGCTCGGAACTGTGCGGCAGGGATCACGCCTACATGCCGATCGCGGTCCGGGTGGTGAGCGAAGAGCAGTTCAAGGCCTGGGTTGAGGGGGCGCGCAAGAAGTTCGCGCGCGAGGACGTAACGCCCGCCACCACGGTGGCGACGGTGGAGCAATCGACCGTCCGCTAACCCCCACCCATCCCTCCTCCGCGAGCGGGGGAGGGTAAGGGCGGTAAGCGACGGCGCGGTAACGACTGAAGTCGAAGGAACTGACAATGGCTACGACCGCACACTCCTACGGCGCACACGATGCTCATGGCGCGCACGATCACGCGCATCACGACGGGCATGCGACGCCCACCGGCTGGCGGCGCTGGGTCTACTCGACCAATCACAAAGACATCGGGACGATGTACCTGATCTTTGCGTTGTTCGGCGGTCTGGTCGGCGGCGCGCTGTCGATCGGCATCCGGCTCGAACTGCAGGAGCCCGGCCTGCAGATTTTCCACGACGCGCACTTGTTCAACGTGTTCACCACCGCGCACGGCCTGATCATGATCTTCTTCATGGTCATGCCGGCGATGATCGGCGGTTTCGGCAACTGGTTCGTCCCGCTGATGATCGGTGCGCCGGACATGGCGTTCCCGCGCATGAACAACATCTCGTTCTGGCTGCTGCCGTTCGCGTTCACCCTGCTTTTCATTTCGTTGTTCGTGGAGGGTGAGCCGGGCGCGCCCGGCGTCGGCGCCGGCTGGACGATCTATGCGCCGCTGTCGACGTCCGGCCATCCCGGCCCGGCGGTCGACTTCGCCATCCTGGCGCTGCACATCGCGGGTGCGTCGTCGATCCTCGGCGCGATCAACTTCATCACCACGATCTTCAACATGCGCGCGCCCGGCATGACGCTGCACAAGATGCCGCTGTTCGTGTGGTCGCAGCTCGTCACCGTCTTCCTGCTGCTGTTGTCGCTGCCGGTGCTCGCCGGCGCGATCACCATGCTGCTCACCGACCGTAACTTCGGCACCACGTTCTTCGCGGCCGACGGCGGCGGCGACCCGGTGCTGTTCCAGCACCTGTTCTGGTTCTTCGGTCACCCCGAGGTCTACATCCTGATCCTGCCGGGCTTCGGCATCGTCAGCCAGATCATCGCGACCTTCTCGAAGAAGCCGGTGTTCGGCTATCTCGGCATGGCCTACGCGATGGTGGCGATCGGCGGCATCGGCTTCGTGGTGTGGGCGCACCACATGTACACGGTCGGCATGTCGACGGCGGCGCAGGCCTATTTCGTCGCCGCCACCATGGTCATCGCGGTGCCCACCGGCGTGAAGATCTTCTCCTGGATCGCCACGATGTGGGGCGGCTCGATCGAGTTCAAGGTGCCGATGCTGTGGTCGGTCGGCTTCATCTTCCTGTTCACGGTCGGCGGCGTCACCGGCGTCGTGCTGGCGAATGCGGGCATCGACCGCTCGCTGCAGGACACCTACTACGTCGTCGCGCACTTCCACTACGTGCTGTCGCTCGGCGCCGTGTTCACGATCTTCGCCGGCTGGTACTACTGGTTCCCGAAGATCTCCGGCTACATGTACTCCGAGTTCATCGGCAAGCTGCACTTCTGGGTCACCTTCGTCGGCGTGAACCTGGTGTTCTTCCCGCAGCACTTCCTCGGCCTCGCCGGCATGCCGCGCCGCATCGCCGACTATCCGGAAGCCTTCGCCGGCTGGAACCACGTTTCTTCCTACGGCTCGTACATCTCCGGCGTCGGCGCGCTGATCTTCTTCTTCGGTGTCGCGCAGGCGTTCGTGCGTAAGGTTCCGGCGGGCGACAATCCGTGGGGTGCGGGCGCGACCACGCTCGAGTGGACGCTGTCTTCGCCGCCGCCGTTCCACCAGTTCGAGAAGCTTCCGCTCATCAAGTAAAGCGAACGATCGATGACAATGATCGGCGACATCGTGAAGCTGCCGGCGCCCGTTGAGGGCGCCGCGCCCGCGCGCCCGCAGGTGAGCGTCGCTGATGTCGGCGACTATGTCGCGCTGTTGAAGCCGCGGGTGATGTCCCTCGTGGTCTTCACCGGGCTGGTCGGAATGGTCGCGGCGCCCGGCGCGATCCATCCGGTGCTGGCGTTCACGGCGCTGCTCTGCATCGCGGTCGGCGCCGGCGCCTCCGGCGCGCTGAACATGTGGTACGACGCCGACATCGACGCGCTGATGTCGCGCACGTCGGGCCGGCCGATCCCGCGCCGCCGCATCACGCCCGGCGAAGCGTTCGGCTTCGGCATCACGCTCTCCGGGTTCTCGGTGGTGGTGCTCGGGCTCATGGTGAGCTGGCTCGCCGCGGCGCTGCTCGCCTTCACGATCTTCTTCTACGTCGTCGTCTACACGATGTGGCTCAAGCGCTGGACGCCGCAGAACATCGTCATCGGCGGTGCCGCGGGCGCATTCCCGCCGGTGATCGGCTGGGCGGCGGTGACCGGCTCGGTTTCGATCGAGCCGTTGCTGATGTTCCTGATCATTTTCGTCTGGACGCCGCCGCACTTCTGGGCGCTGGCGCTGCTCCGCTCGGACGACTACGCGCGCGCCGGCGTGCCGATGCTGCCGGTGGTCAAGGGCGCGGCCGCAACCCGCCGCCAGATATTCGCTTACTCGGTGCTGCTGCTGCCGGTCGGCGCGTCGCCCTGGTTCCTCGGCTATGCCGGGCTCGTCTATGGCGTGACGTCGCTGGTCGCCGGTGCGCTGATGGTCGCATTCGCCTGGCGGGTCTTGACGTCGACCGAAGGCGCGCGCGCAGTGTCCGCGGCCCGGCAGATGTTCGCCTATTCGATCGCTTATCTCTTCGGCCTGTTCGCGGTTCTCCTGATCGAGAGCGTTGTCGGGCGCCTGGTCGCAGGAACCCTGGCCGGATGAGGACGTTATGGAAAACAAGCCGGAACGGGTCGAGCTCACCGAAGAGCAAAAACGCAGCCGCCGTTCGCGCTCGATCGCGATCGCGGTCGTTCTCGGCGTGCTCGTTGTGCTGTTCTACGCCATCACGCTGGTCAAGGGACCGGCGATCCTGAATCGCCCGCTGTGAAACAAGCGATGACCGCTTCCCAGCCAACTGAACGCTCCCGACGCCGGCGCGACCTTCTGGTCGCGGCCGCGTGCGGCGTGTTCGCGGCGGGGATGGTGGGCATGGCGTTCGCCGCGGTGCCGCTCTACGACTGGTTCTGCCGCACCACCGGCTTCGCCGGCACGCCGATGACGGCCAAGGCCGCGCCGGCCAACGTGCTCGACCGCAAGATCATCGTGCGGCTCGACGCCAACGTGGCGGGCGCCTTGCCGTGGCGTTTCATGCCGGAGAAGAACTTCGTCGAAGTTCGCGTCGGCGACGTGCTGACTGTGAACTACATCGTGGTCAACGAATCCGCGCAGGAGATCGTGGGCAACGCGAGCTACAACGTGTCGCCGCCGACGGTCGGCGCTTACTTCACCAAGATCAACTGCTTCTGTTTCACCGAGCAGCGCCTCAAGCCCCACGAGCGGCGCGAGATGCCGGTGGTGTTCTTCATCGATCCGAAGATCGCCGAGGATTCCGAGCACGACGGTCTGAACACGATTACGCTGTCCTACACCATGTATCGGGTGCGCCAGAGCGAGCCGCAAACTGTCGGTAGCGCTGGCGCAGGGACCGCTCCAAGCACGACGAACTGACGGAGAGACTCTCGATGGCCGACGCCCACGCCAAGCAACACGACTATCACCTGGTCGATCCGAGCCCGTGGCCGATCGTCGGCTCTGTCTCCGCTTTCGTGATGGCGCTCGGTGCGATCTTCTGGATGCACCACAGCTTCGCGGCGGCGCCGTTCCTGTTCTTCGCGGGCACGCTCGGCGTCCTCTACACGATGATCGGATGGTGGCGCGACGTCACGCGCGAGGCGACGAGCGGCGGCTATCACAGCCGCGTGGTGCAGATCTCGCACCGCTACGGGATGATCCTGTTCATCGCGTCGGAGGTCATGTTCTTCGTCGCGTGGTTCTGGGCCTATTTCAACGTCGCGCTGTTTCCTGGCGACATGCACCAACTGGCCCGCGCCGAGTTCATCGGCGGCGTCTGGCCGCCGAAGGGCATCGAGACCTTCGACCCCTGGCACCTGCCGCTGCTCAACACCCTGATTCTGCTGACCTCCGGCACGACCGTCACTTGGGCGCACCATGCGCTGCTCGAGAATGACCGCGAAGGGGTCAAGTGGGGCCTGATCCTCACCGTGGTGCTGGGCGCCTTCTTCACGATGGTCCAGGCCTACGAGTACAGCCACGCGGCGTTCAAGTTCAGCGGCAACATCTACGGCGCGACCTTCTTCATGGCGACCGGCTTCCACGGCTTCCACGTGCTGGTCGGGACGGTGTTCCTACTCGTATGCTTGGTCCGCACCTATCTCGGTCACTTCACGCCCAAGCAGCACCTCGGCTTCGAATTCGCCGCCTGGTACTGGCACTTCGTCGACGTGGTGTGGATCTTCCTGTTTATCTGCATCTATGTCTGGGGCGCCGGCCCGATGGCCGGAATGGCCGCTGCCCACTAAGCACAAGATACAGATGACGAATTGCAAGGGGCGGTCGCGAGGCCGCCCCTTTCGCTTATCGGCGAGAGGCTTAGATTGGGCGCATGACGGAACATGATCACTCGCTGCATGAGGCGATCCGGCGCGGCCTTGCCGGCCGCTGTCCGCGTTGCGGCAAGGGGGCGCTGTTCTCAGGGTTCCTCACGGTCGCGCCGCGCTGCGAAAGCTGCGGACTGGATTTCGGCTTCGCCGATTCCGCCGACGGGCCGGCGTTCTTCGTGATGTCGTTTGCCGGCTTCGTGGTGGTCCTGGCCGCGCTTGTGGTCGAGGTGGTGTACCAGCCGCCATACTGGGTGCACGCGCTGCTGTGGGTCCCGCTCATTCTCTTCATGACGCTGGCTCCGCTGCGCCCGGCAAAGGGCCTGCTGATCGCGCTGCAGTTCCACCACAAGGCCGCGGAAGGCCGGTTGACCAGCGGCGACCGCCCGTGACGGATCGGCGAAGCCTCTTGTTGCCCGGTATCGTCGCGGCCGTGGCCTTCGCGATCCTGATCGCGCTCGGCGTTTGGCAGATCGAGCGCAAGGCCTGGAAAGAGGGCCTGATCGCCACGCTGGGCGAGCGCATGGCAGCGCCGCCGTCGCTTCTCCCACAGCGTGGCGAATGGCAAAATCTCACGCCACCGGCCGACGAGTTCCGCCGCGTCAGGGTGCGGACGCAGCTCGATCCCAAGAACGAAGCGCGCGTCTATAGCGGCGGCGCCGGCTTGCGTGATGACGTGAAGGCACCCGGCTATTTCGCCTTCGCGCCGGCGCGGCTGGCCGACGGCTCGACGGTCGTGGTCAACCGCGGCCATGTCGACAATCCCAATCCCGACGCCGCGCTCAAGCCGATCGCGGTGCCGGAGGCGCCGACCGAGATCATCGGCGCGCTGCGCTGGCCGGAGCAGCCCGGCTCGTTCGTCACGCCTTATGCGGAGCGGTCGGATCTATGGTTCGTGCGCGACCACCGCGCGATGGCGGCGCGTTATGGCTGGGGCGAAGTGGCGCCGTTCTATCTCGAGATGGAAAGCCCAGCGCCGCCCGGCGGTGTGCCGCGGCCTGGCACGCTGACGGTGAAGCTGCGCAACGACCACCTCGGCTATGCGCTGACCTGGTTCGGCCTCGCCGCGGTGTTGCTCGGGGTGTTCGGCTTCTGGGCGGCCCGCTGGCGGGCCGGTGCCTAAGTAATTTGTACGGTCCGCTCCAGGAACTCCGCTCATTCGCGCCCCCGATCAAGTCGGGGGTAAACTCCAGCGGGAATCCAGAGTTTTCTTTTGTAGCCCCTGGGTCCCCGCTTTCGCGGGGACGAGCGGCGAGAGAGCAACTCAATCCGACTGGCCGCGCCCTAATTCTTCGCGCCGGCGATCTCTTTGAATTGCGCGATCACGTCCGGTGGCGTTGCCGCCATCTGTGCGATCACCTTGAGCACGCCCAGGCCATCGATCGGCGTCAGGTCGAGACTCATTTTCTGGGCCTCCGCGATGAATGCGGGGTCCTTGGTCATCGCCATGAAGCCCGCCTGCAGCGTCAGGGCGCGGTCGGCCGGCAATCCGGGCGGCGCCACCAGCGGCAGCGCCATGAAGAACGGCGATTCCGCGAAATCGAGCAGCCGCAGTGCCTGCGGATCCTTGGTCAGTTCGCGGCCGGTCGGCACGTCGGGGAACTCGGCGAAACGCGTGGTGCGTCCGAACATGATCAGCGGCCGGAACGCGCCGGCCTGCCACAGCGCCGGCTGCCCGACCTTGATCGAGGACAGGCCGACCACCTGACCATCGAGCTCGGTGCGCTGCTGCGCGAGAAACACGTCGGCGGCGCCGCGATAGCCGCGCACATGCTGGATGTTGAGCTTGAGTACGTCCTTGGCGATGTTGGTGAAGATGCCGTTGGTCGCGCCCGCGCCGGTCGAGCCGATCTTGGCGGACGGACGGTCGGTGGTGCGCAGGTCTTCGACCGTCTTCGCATGGAAGGTCGCATTGACCGACAGGCTGTAGGCATCGTTGCCATAGGACGACACGCTGCCGAGCCAGGTGATCTTGAGCGGGTCGAAGCGCGCGTTGGGGTCGCCCATGATGGCGACCTGCGGTGCGCCGCGTTCGACGATCCCGATCAGCAGGCCGTCCTTGTCCGGCGTGTTGTAGATGCGGTTGATCAAGGCAAGCCCGGACGATTGCAGGTTCTGCACCACGATGGTGGGGTTGCCCGGGATCTGCTTGCCGAGGTGGCGTGCAATCAGCCGCGCGGTCAGGTCGTTGACGCCGCCCGGCACGCTCGCGACCAGGAAGTTGATGGTCTTGCCTTTGTAGAACGGCTCGGCGGTTTGGGCCGCGGCTTGCCGGCTCACGCCCGCCACGAGGCCAACGCCGACCATCAGCAAGAGAATGGTTTGTCGTACGCGTCGCATGGCGATGCCTCCGCTAGAAGTGTCTGCTACCGGGGGCACCCTGGGCGGTCAAGGGACGCAACGCCGCGATGCAGAACCGGCAGGGCCGATCCGTTGCGCCGCTGGCTTGAGGCGGCTAATGGGGGCGAGTTAAGACGCGACAACACGTTCCAGGGCGCCAACGCTTGGCCGAATCCATACAGGCTCAACCAAAACACCGCGCCTTTGCCGCGTTGCGCCAGCCCGGCTATGGCGCCTATCTCGGCGGCACCATGCTGGCGATGTTGGCGGACTCGATCGAGCACGTCATCAGCTATTGGATCATCTACGAGAAATTCCACTCGCCGGCGCTCGCCGGCTTCGCCGTGATCTCGCACTGGCTGCCGTTCCTCCTGTTCTCGATCTGGTCGGGCGCGCTCGCCGACCGCTTCGACTCGCGCCGTATCATCCAGTTCGGCATGCTGCTGTTCATGCTGTGCTCGCTCGGCTGGGGCGTGCTGTTCGCCACCGATACGCTTCAGCTCTGGCATGCGGTGGTGCTGCTGACGATGCACGGCATGGCCGGCGTATTCTGGGGGCCGGCCTCGCAGCTTCTCATCCATGACATCGCCGGCCGCGACAATCTCCACAGCGCGGTGCGGCTGATGGCGATGGCGCGCACGCTCGGGCTGCTCGGCGGCCCCGCGGTCGGCGGCGCGATGCTGCTCGCCTTCGGTCCCGCGCTTGGGATGCTCATCAACGTGCTGATCTATGTACCGCTGACCTGGTGGCTGTGGAAGGCGCCGTTCGGGCCGGCCTTCGCCAAGGCGACGCGGATCGCGCCGAAAGTGGTTCGCGGTTTCGCGGGGGTGGTTGCGACCGCGCGCGAGATCACCGGCAACCGGATCGTGATGTCGATGACGCTGCTCGCCGCCGCGTCGTCCTTCGTCATCGGTAATGCGTACCAGGCGCAGATGCCGGAATTCGCGGCCGATCTCGGCCACGACCACGCCGATTTCCACTACAGCATGCTGCTGGCCGCCAATGCCGCCGGCGCGCTGGCGGCGGGGCTGATCTTCGAAAGCTACGGGTTGATGCAGGCGCGGCCGAAACTGGCGGTGGTGCTGGTCATCCTGTGGGCGATTTGCATCGGCGGCTTCGCGGTGTCGGATATCTACGCGCTGTCGATCGCCTTGCTGGTCGCCGCCGGGTTCCTCAATCTCGCCTTCAGCGCGATGGCGCAGACGCTGGTGCAGCTGTATGCGCCGGTGCACATCCGCGGCCGCGTGATCGGCCTCTACAATATGTGCTTCCACGGCATGCGCGCGTTCTCCGGCGTCACCGTCGGCATGGCGGGCAGCTTGATCGGCGTGCACTGGTCGCTGGCGCTGAGCGCGGTGGTCATGGTCGTGATCGGGTTCGGCCTGCTCGCCTTCGAGATGCGGCCGCACGCGCCGGAGTAGCACGGCTCAAGAAAATCGGGCACAATGCGCCCGATCAATGACCGGGGTGAAACCGGCCGCGCGCAGGGAGAAACAAAAAATGTTTTCGAAGATCAATCACGTCGCCATCGTCAGCGAGAACTACGCGCAACTCGCGCAGTTCTACATGGCGGCCTTCGGCATGAAGACTTCCGACAAGACCCGACCGGGCCGGGCGGTCACCGTGCGCGACGGTTATGTGGGGCTGAACATCAATCCGCGCCGGGCCGGGCGCTCCGCCGGCCTCGACCACTTCGGCATCCAGGTCGACGACACCGAAACCTGCTTCGAGCGCATGCGCCAGAAATATCCGACCGTGAAGTGGCTCAAGCGTCCGTCGACGCGGCCGTTCGCCGGCATCAGCACGCACGATCCCGACGGCAACATGTTCGACATCTCGCAGAAGGACATGGCGAACCGCACGTCGGTCTATGTCGAGAACGACGGCAAGGCCAATCCGCGCCACATCAACCACGTGGCGCTGCGCACGATGAATCCCGACGACATGGCGGAATTCTATCGCGACGTGTTCGAGCTCGCGCCGTCGAACGTCAAGAAGCGCGCCGACGATCCGAACCACTACCTGACCGACGGGCACATGACGCTGGTGATCATGCCGTGGGACATCACCGACTATGACGGCACCGGCATCATCACCATGGGCATGGATCACATCGGCTTCAAGGTCGAGAGCGTCGAGGCGTTCAAGGCCGACGTCGAGCGCATCGCCGGCGACAATCCGCGACTGACGCCGGCGCCGGTCAGCACCGGCGCGGAAGGCGCGGCGCTCGACCAACTGTTCGCGCGCTCGTGCGCCATGGGTCAGCACCGGCTCGCCGACCCGGACGGCATCCTGATCGACGTGATGCAGGACTAAGAAGGTTGTCATTCCGGGGCCGGCGGAACGCTGGAGCCCGGAATCCATATCCCCGGTCTGCTCGGATCATGACCACCGGGGTTATGGATTCCGGACAGCTGCTTCGCAGCTTCCGGAATGACGGCGGAGCAGGGGAGATGCGACCATGATGTGGCATCGATTGGCCGCTCCGCTCGCGGCGCTCATGCTCATGTCCGGCGGCGCCGGCGCCGACCCGATCGCCGAGTTCTACAAGGGCAAGAACATCAACTGGATCCTGAGCGCCGGGGCCGGCGGCGGCTACGCCAGCTATGCCCACGCCTTCGCGCCGTTCCTGAGCGCGCATATTCCCGGCAAGCCGCACATCGTCGTGCAGAACATGCCGGGCGCCGGCGGCATCCGGGCGATGCTGTATCTCAACGGGGTCGCGCCCAAGGACGGCACCACCATCGGGCTGGTGCATTCGAGCGTGCCGTTTGCGCCGCTGTACAGCATTCGCGGCGCGAATTTCGATCCGCGCCAGATGCAATGGATCGGCAGCCTCACCTCGGCGTTCGGCATCTGCGTGTCCTGGGCGAAGTCCGGGATCACCCGATGGGAGCACATGTTCGAACGCGAGTTCATTGTCGGCGGCACCGGCGCCGGCTCGCAGATGGAAACCATGCCGGCGATGCTCAAGCAGCTGTTCGGCGCCAAGGTGCGGATCGTGTCGGGCTACAAGGGCGGCAACGACGTCTATCTCGCGATGGAGCGCGGCGAGGTGCACGGCCGCTGCGGCGGTCTCGTCTCCTCGATCAAATCGACGCGGCCAGACTGGTTCCCGGAGAAGAAGGTCGCGGTGCCGGTCCAGATCGCCCTGCAGCGCGATCCTGAGTTCCCGGACGCCCCGGCGGTGATCGAATTCGTCAAGGACGAGCGTACCCGGCAGATACTGGAACTGATCCTGTCGCCGTTCGCGATGGACCGGCCGGTGCTGGCGCCGCCCGGCACGTCGCCGGAGCGTCTCGCCGCGCTGCGCAAGGCGTTCAGTGCGGCGATGCGCGATCCGGGTTTCATCGCCGAGGCGCAGAAGCAGAACCTCGAGATCAAGGAAATCTCCGGCGAGAAGGTCACCGAGGTGCTCCACCGCGCCTATGCCATGCCGCCGGAGGTCATCAAGGCCGCCAACGACGCGATGAGCCTCACCGGGACGGCACCCTAGGCCGCCAAAGTGGGTTCAAGACGCCCGATTCGGGGCCGGCCGCCCGTTAACCGGGGTCGCAGGCTCCTGGCTGGCCCCCGGCAAACCCCTGTTCCACGTCCTTGTGCGGGGTACCCGCAGCCTCTAAGATTCAGCCCTGCCGTGGCCTGCCTCCGGCTGCTTCGGATCAGGAAACACAATATTAATCAATGGCTTGCGCAGTTCCCGGAGGCGGGAGAGAGGCGCCGGCGGGCGGCTCTTGTAGGTATCGGGTTAAGCTCAGTCTGGTAGGTCGACAGTGCGTTATGTATCCACCCGCGGCGAGGCTCCGCCGCTCGGTTTTGTCGACGTGACCCTCGCCGGGCTCGCCCGCGATGGCGGTCTCTACGTGCCTGAGACCTGGCCCCAGCTCGACCCGCAGACGATCGCGACATTTGCCGGCCGGCCCTATGCCGAGGTGGCCGTCGAGGTGATCCGGCCGTTCGTGGGCGACGCCATTGCCGAGCACGACCTCGCCCGAATGGCGCGCGAGGCCTATGGCAGCTTCCGCCATCCCGCCGTGGCGCCGCTGTCGCAGTACGGCGCCAACGATTTCATGCTCGAACTCTTCCACGGCCCGACCCTCGCCTTCAAGGACCTGGCGATGCAGCTTCTGGGCCGGCTGATGGATCACGTACTCGCCGCGCGCGGCGAGCGCACCACCGTTGTCGTGGCGACTTCCGGCGACACCGGCGGCGCCGCCGTGGAGGCGTTCCGCGGGCGCGAGCGCACCGACGTCTTCGTGCTGTATCCGCACGGGCGTATCTCCGACGTGCAGCGGCGGATGATGACCGCGGTCGAGGGTGACAACGTCCACGCGCTGGCGATCGAGGGCACCTTCGATGACTGCCAGGCGATCGTGAAGGGCCTGTTCAATCACCACGCCTTCCGCGACCAGGTCGCGCTGTCGGGCGTCAACTCGATCAACTGGGCGCGCATCGTCGCGCAGGCGGTCTACTACTTCACCGCGGCGGTCGCGCTCGGCGCGCCTCACCGCAAGGTCGCCTTCACCGTCCCGACCGGGAACTTCGGCGACGTCTATGCCGGTTACGTCGCCAAGCGCATGGGCCTGCCGATCGACAAATTGGTGATCGCCACCAACGTCAACGACATCCTGGCGCGGACCCTCGCCACCGGCGCCTACGAGACCCGCGACGTGGTCGCGACCTCGTCGCCGTCGATGGACATCCAGGTCGCCTCGAATTTCGAGCGGATCCTGTTCGAGCTCGGTGGCCGCGACGACAAGTCGATCCGCGCGATGATGGGCTCGCTGGCGCAGTCGCGCCGCTTTGCGCTGCCGGGTGAGACGACGTCGGCGCTGCGCTCCCTGTTCGGCGCCAACCGCGCCGACGAGCAGGAGACCGCCGCGGCGATCCGCACGCTGTTGCGCGAAACCGGCCGGTTCATCGACCCGCATACCGCCGTGGCCGTCGCCGTCGCCGAAAAGGAAGCCCACGACCCGGCGACGCCGATGGTCGTGCTCTCGACCGCCCACGCCGCCAAATTCCCGGATGCGGTCGAGGCCGCCTGCGGTGCGCGTCCGCCATTGCCGGAATGGCTGGGCGACCTATATGCGCGTGCCGAACGATTCACGACGCTGCCTGTCGATCAGGCCGCGGTCGAACGTCACATCCTTTCCTCAAGTCGCGCCGCACGCGAAGGAGCCGCCGCATGAGCGTTGAAATCACGCGCCTACCCTCGGGCCTGACCGTCGTGACCGACGAGATGCCGCACCTGGAATCCGCCTCGCTGGGCGTCTGGGTCGGCTCCGGTAGCCGCGACGAGCGGCCCGACGAGCACGGCGTTTCGCATCTGCTTGAACATATGGCGTTCAAGGGCACCAAGCGGCGCACCGCCCGGCAGATCGCCGAGGAGGTCGAGGCGGTCGGCGGCGATCTCAATGCCGCGACCAGCGTCGAGACGACTTCGTATTACGCCCGCGTGCTGCGCGCCGACGTGCCGCTCGCGGTCGACGTGCTTGCCGACATCCTGTCGAACCCGACCTTCGACCCGGAGGAGCTGCAGCGCGAGCAGAACGTGATCGTGCAGGAGATCGGCGCCGCCGAGGATGCGCCCGACGATCTGGTGTTCGACAAGCTCCAGGAGACGGCGTTCCCCGGCCAGCCGGTGGGCCGCTCCATCCTGGGCACGCGCGAGAGCGTGCGCTCGTTCGACCGCAAGCGGCTCGCCGCCTATCTGACCCGCAACTACCGCGCGCCCGACATGGTGGTGGCGGCCGCCGGCGCGGTCGGTCACGCGGCGCTGGTCGAGCAGGTCGAGAAGCAGTTCGCGAGCTTCGCCGGCCCGGCCGCGCCGGTGCCGGAGCCCGCGCACTTCGTGGGCGGCACCTATATCGAGAAGCGCGATCTCGAGCAGGTGCATGTCGCGCTGGCGATGCCCGGCCTGCCGCAGCGCGATCCCAACCTGTTCAACATGCAGGTGTTCACCAGCGTGCTCGGTGGCGGCATGTCGTCACGCCTGTTCCAGGAGGTGCGCGAGATCCGCGGGCTCTGCTACTCGATCTACGCGTTCCACGCGCCCTATTCGGACACCGGCATGTTCGGCCTCTATGCCGGCACCGACGCCACCGATCTGCCGGAACTGATGCGGGTTGTGGTAGCCGAGATCGCTAATGCCGCCGAGACCGTCACCGAGGTCGAGGTCGCCCGCGCCAAGGCGCAGATGAAGGCCGGCCTGCTGATGGCGCTGGAAAGCTCCGGCGCGCGCGCCGAGCAGCTGGCGCGGCAGATGTTCGCGTGGGGCCGCCCGATGCCGTTGGCGGAGGTGGTGGCGAAGATCGAAGCGGTCACCGCCGAGAGCGCCCGTGCTGCGGGCCGCGCCTTGATCGCGCGCGGCCGGCCGGCGATCGCGGCGCTTGGCCCCGGCACCGGACTTGAAAGCGCGGCGTCGATCGTCGAAAGTCTCGTTCCGCGGGCGGCGTGACGCACGACCACCATGACGGGTGACGGGCCGTAGACCACAGCGCGCCCGCGCCCGTCCGCCGCCGCTTCTGTGTCGGCTGAAAATACATGGCGTTCTTCCGCAGCGTCAGCTTCTCTGAACAAACGCCCGCCATCACCGGCGATGCGGTGCTGTTGCGCGCGCCGCAAATGTCGGACCATGCCGAATGGTCGGCGCTGCGCGCCGCGAGCCGCGATTTCCTCACGCCGTGGGAGCCGACTTGGCCGGCCGACGACCTGACCCGCGCCGCGTTCCGTCGCCGCATCCGTCGCTATGCCGAGGACCAGCGCAGCGATCTCGCCTATCCGTTCTTCATTTTCCGCAAGACCGACGGTGTTCTGGTCGGCGGCCTCACGTTGGCCAACATCCGGCGCGGCTGCGCCCAGGCCGCGAGCCTCGGCTACTGGATGGGGGTGGGCTATGCGGGGCAGGGCTACATGACCGCCGCGGTCGCGACCGTCCTGCCGTTCGCATTCGGCACGCTGCGGCTGCACCGCGTCGAGGCCGCTTGCATCCCGGCGAACGACGTCTCGATCCGCCTCTTGGAAAAGACCGGGTTCCAGCGCGAGGGATTCGCCCGGCAATACCTCTGCATCAACGGGATCTGGCAGGATCACCTGCTGTTCGCCCGCCTGCGGGACGATCCGTCGCCTTAACCAAAGCGGTGGCCGGCCTTGGGTCCGCCACGGTTGGGCTGCTATAAATCGCCGAAACGAGGGGACCTTTGTCAAAGCTGGGTATGATGGGGATCGCGGGCCCGAAGGATCGATTGCGCAGTGCCATCCGCCTTGCCGCAGCGCTAGGCGGTGTCGCGATCGTGGCCGGCTGCTCGACCGGAAGCCTGCCGTCGCTGAGCGGCAGCCTGCCGGGATGGTTCTCGCGTTCCGGCGGCAGCCCTGCGGAGGCCCAGGCTCAGGCCGCGGCCGTAGGCGGGAAAGTGCTGGATGAGGACTGTCCCGGCGTGGACGTCCGCACCGGCGCGGGCACGCTGGCGGTTGCCGCCAAGACGCAGGAGGCGACCGCGAACGACCTGCGTTACCAGCTCACCTTTATCGAGCTCGCGCGCCAGTGCGTGGTCGATGGCACCGGCACCGTGCGCATGCGCGTCGGTGTGCAGGGCCGTGCCGTCGTAGGCCCGGCCGGGGCGCCGCCGCAGGTCACCGCGCCGATCCGCTATGCGGTCGTGCAGGAAGGCGTGCAGCCGAAGACCATCGTGACCAAGATCCGTCGCGTGCCGGTGGCGCTCGGATCGGGCAACGTGGTGTTCACCGACATCGAGGACGATCTGAGCTTCCCGCTGCCGCCGGTCGACCAGTTGCAGCGGTACGTCGTCTATGTCGGTTTCGACGATGCCCCCGAGCGCGGCCAGGCGCCGGCCAAGAAGGCGCCGAAAGCGAAGAAGAAGCTCGACCGCACGGTCGCGCCGGAGATGCGCTGAGGCGACGGTCCCCGGCGCGTGACCGTTCTCGCTTGGTATGGCTCTCTCCTCCGCTCATTCCCGCGAACGCGGGAATTCAGAGTCTTGCTTTGTCGCTCCTGGGTCCTCGCTGGAGTTTACCCCCGACTTGATCGGGGGCGGGGACGAGCGGCAAGAGAGCGAGCGCTCAGGCCTTGATGAACGCCAGCAGGTCCGGGTTTATGACGTCCGCATGCGTCGTGCACATGCCGTGCGGGAACCCCTTGTAGACCTTCAGCGTGGCGTTCTTCAAAAGCTTGGCGGAGAGCAGCGCCGACGTTGCGATCGGAACGATCTGATCGTCATCGCCGTGCATGACGAGAACCGGGACGTCGATCGCCTTGAGGTCGTCGGTGAAGTCGGTTTCCGAGAAGGCCTTGATGCAATCGTAGTGCGCCTTCGCGCCGCCGATCATCGCCTGCCGCCACCAGTTCGCGCGGACGGACTCGATCACCGGGGTGCCCGGACGATTGAAGCCATAGAAGGGGATCGGAAAATTCCAATAGTAGTCGGCCCGGTTGGCGGCGAGGCCGGCTCGAATTCCGTCGAACACGTCGATCGGCAATCCGCCGGGGTTGTTCGGCGTTTTCACCATGACCGGCGGCACGGCGCCGATCAGGACGGCCTTCGCGACCCGGCCCTTGCCGTGCCGCGCCACATAGTGCGCGACCTCGCCACCGCCGGTCGAATGGCCGATATGGATCGCGTCACGCAGATCGAGCGTCGCGACGAGCTCCGCCAAATCCGCGGCGTAGGTGTCCATCTCGTTGCCGGTGGCGGTCTGGGTCGAGCGGCCGTGTCCGCGGCGATCGTGAGCGATCACGCGAAATCCCTTGTCGAGGAAGAACAGCATCTGGGTGTCCCAGTCGTCGCCGCTGAGCGGCCAGCCGTGGTGAAACACGATCGGCTGACCGGTGCCCCAGTCCTTGTAATAGATCTCGGTGCCGTCCTTGGTGGTGATCGTCGTCATGGTGCGGGCTCCGTCTCTTCGGTTGCGAGCGCGATGGGAGGACGTCGCGCCAACGCCGTGCACGCCGATCAGGTTTCGGCGCGATAGGGAATTCGCAGCGGGTGATTCAGCTCGACTGTTGCGGAGTGCTTGGTTGCACCAGCGTAGCCCGCAAGCGTGACAGCATTGCTGCTACAAAACCGACAACTCTTGTTGAATTCGCTGGTTGATGCCGTTCTGTCGACGGCAACACAGGCTATAAATTTCGTGCAAACGATGTTGATGGAATGTTGATGCCGCAATTATCGGCATCATCCGCCAAATCGGATTCCAGCCTATCCGGGATTCATTCTGCTGAAGGGCAGGGCGTTCGAATGACGCCCTAGTTCAGCTTCGCCTTCACTTCGGCGATGCCCTTGCTGATCAGGTCGTCGGCGAGCTTGCTGCCCTTGACGGTGTCGGTCAGCACGCGCTCGGCGGCGGCGACCGCGGCCTCGGCGGCGGCGTTGCGCACGTCGGCGAGCGCCTGGGCCTCAGCCTGTGCGATCTTGGTCTCGGCGAGCTTGGTGCGGCGCGCGAGGAATTCCTCGGACTTGGTCTTGGCTTCGGCGGCAAGCCGCACGGCCTCCGCCTTGGCGCCTTCGAGGATGCCGGCCGCTTCGCGCTCGGCGTCGCCCTTCTTGCGCTCGTACTCGGCAAGCAGCGCCTTCGCCTCTTCCTTGAGGCGGCGGGCTTCGTCAAGCTCCGCCTTGATCTTCTCGGCGCGCTGGTCGAGCGCGGCGAGCACCATCTTGTGAGTGCCGAAATACATCAGCACGCCAATGAAGATGAAGAAGGCGACGGCAACCCAGAATTCGGCGGTGAACATCTTGGGTCCTCAGCGCTTCAGCGTGCCGGCCACGGCATTGGCGACGTCAGGCTTGGACGGCGCGTTGCCGGTGAGACGCTCGATGATCGCCGCCGCGGTCTCGATGGCGATGTCCTGGACGTTGCTCATGGCGGCGGTGCGGCGGGTGCCGATCGCCTTCTCGGCCTCTGCGATGCGCGTGTTGAGCGTCGCATCGAGCTCCTTGCGGGCGGTGTCGGCCTCGGCCGCGTATTTCTCGCGGGTCTCGTTGGCGAGCGCCTGGGCGCGGCCGCGCGCCTCCGCGAGCGCCTTCTCATAGGCCGCGATGGCGGCGTCGGAGGCGTCCTTGTGGCGCTTGGCCTCGGCAAGGTCTCCTTCGACGCTCTGGCGCCGCGCGTCCGCGATGGCGCCGATGCGCGGCAATGCGATCCGCGACATCAGCAGGTAGAGCACCGCGAAGATCAGCACCAGCCAGACGAACTGAGACGCAAACGTATCCTTCTGGAACGGCGGAAAGTCGGCCTTTCCGCCGCCGGGGACTTCCGTGTGCGCGCCTTTAGCCGCCATGGGGATGCTCCGCTCGCCTTAGATCGGGGCGAACAGAAGGAGCAGCGCGATCAGCAGCGAGAAGATGCCGAGCGCTTCGGTCACGGCGAACCCGAAAATCAGGTTGCCGAACTGGCCCTGAGCCGCGGACGGATTGCGCAGCGCGGCAGCGAGGTAATGACCGAAGATGGTGCCGACGCCGACGCCCGCGCCGCCCATGCCGATGCAGGCAATGCCCGCGCCGATCATCTTTGCAGCCGTGACTTCCATGACAAAGCTCCTTCTGGTGGACCGATCAATGGCCCGGGTGAATTGCATCGTTGATGTAGATGCAGGTGAGGATGGCGAACACATAAGCCTGCAGGAACGCGACCAGGAACTCGAGTGCGGTCAGCGCGACGGTGAGGCCGAGCGGGAGGATTGCGCCGATCCAGCCGAGGAAGCCGGCGGCACCGAGCATGGTCACGAAGGCGGCGAACACCTTGAGCGTGATATGGCCGGCGAGCATGTTCGCGAACAGACGAACGCTGTGCGAGATCGGACGCGAAATGAACGACAGGACTTCGATGAAAGTGACCAGCGGCAGGATGTAGATCGGGATGCCGCTCGGCACGAACAGCTTGAAGAATTTCAGGCCGTTCTTCTTGAAGCCGTAGATGATGACGGTCAGGAACACCAGCATCGCCAGCGAGATGGTGATGACGATGTGGCTGGTGACGGTGAAGGCGTAGGGGATCAGCCCCAGCATGTTCACCGCCAGGATGAACATGAACAGCGTGAACACCAGCGGGAAGAACTTCATCCCCTCGCTGCCGGCGCTCTGCCGCAGCGTGGTGGCGACGAATTCGTAGGAGATTTCCGCGACCGACTGCATGCGTCCGGGAACCAGCGCCCGCGACGCGGTCGCGCCGATCATCAGCGCCGTGATCACGCCCAGCGCGATCACCATATAGAGCGCCGAATTGGTGAAGGCGATGTCGTGGCCGCCGATGCGGGTCAACACGAAGAAATTCTTGATCTCGAACTGGTGGATCGGATCCATGGCGCCCGTCAAACCGTCTTCAAATTCCTGCCGCCCGGAAGCGGCGCTTGTCTATTGCCGCCCGTTGGGCGGCGTCGGTCTATTTCGAACCCGGTGGGTCAAGCCTGTTGGGCTTAACCACCCCCGCTGCCCGCATCACGTTGAGAACACCCGCGGCGAAGCCAAGCAGCAGAAACACGATCATTCCAAACGGCGAGATCCCCAACCACCAGTCGAGCAGCCAGCCGATGCCGGCACCGACCAGCACGCCCGCGACGAGCTCGACCGAAAGCCTGAAGCCTCGGGCGATAGCCGACGGATCGGAAGCCGGAGGTGAGCCAGGCTGACTGCCGGGGTTACGGCCACGGTTGATAGAACCGAGCCGTTCGCCGAGACGCTGGAACCGCGCAGAGAGCGCGGCCTCGTCGGTTGGCTGAAGCTTGCGATCGTCTTTGTCGTGTTTGCCGCGCGCGTCGTCGGCCATGCTTTCGACACCCGCAACAATACGGAGAGATCGCGGCAGTCGCCGCCCTTGAGGCCGCGCGGACCATACTGGCCGACTCTGGTCAAGTCAAGGAAAGTGGGACCATGGCTAAGAGGCTGAAAAGCCTTTCGGATCGGGCTTTTTCACAGGGTCGCAAGTGGCGCCGAAACCGTCATCGCCGCGCCGATCAAATGAGCATACCAGTGCGTCGCTATGGGATCCTAGTACGGTTCTGCCGCGTTGCTTGAGATGCTAGCGTGCCGGGGCTCGTTCGTGGGGTCCGCGTGGCGGCGGAGTGAGGGAGTTCAGGATGATCCGGTCGCGCCTCCTGGCCATCATTGTGATCGCGGGTTCGGGTCTGGCCGCGGCAGCGGCCAGCGCCCAGCCGTCCTCGCCGGAAGGCGGCGATACCCGGTTCACCTTCCATCGTGCCGATGACGGCGGCTACCTGCGGCTCGATGGGCGGTCCGGCCAGGTCTCGATGTGTCAGCGCCGCACCACCGGCTGGCAGTGCCAACTCGTCCCTGATGAGCGCACCGCGCTCGAGGCCGAGATTTCCCGCCTGCAAAGCGACAATGCCGTACTCAAGAAGGAACTGCTGAGCCGGAACCTGCCACTGCCGGACGGCATGCGCCCGGACCAGCCGGGGTCGAAATCGCTCCCCAAGTCACAGGTCCAGCGGCCGCAGTTGCCGGACGACGCCGAACTCAACCGGATCATGGGCGTCATGGAAAAAATCTGGCGCCGCATGGTCGAGATGATCCAGAGCGTGCAGCGCGATCTCCAGAAGCGCATCTGACCCGTGCCCAACCGACTATCCGCGATCACTGGCGTGACCCCTGAGCTCATCGCGACCGCGACGCTCGGCATCGATACGCCGGGACCGGGCTTCGTCGACTTCACCCGCGATGCGGCGCGCTTCCTCGCCGAAGCCGGCGCCGGTGAGGGGGCGTTACTCGCGTACCTGCGGCACACCTCGGCGTCGCTGGTGATCCAGGAAAACGCCGATCCCGACGTGCAGACCGATCTCGTGACCGCGCTTGACCGGCTGGCGCCGGCGGATGCGCCCTGGGTGCACGACACCGAAGGCCCCGACGACATGCCCGCGCATGTGAAGTCGATGGTCAACGGTATCTCGCTGCATGTTCCTGTCGTCGGCGGACGGCTTGCGGTTGGGACCTGGCAGGGCCTCTATCTCGCCGAGCATCGCGCCGCGCCGCACCGGCGCGAGATCGTGCTGCAGTTCATCGGCAGCAGAGCATGATCTGAAAAGCTTGCCCCGCACTTGATGCGGGGTGGGAACCGATTTTCGGACAAGATCATGCGCAATCAAGATCGCGCTCGCTAGAAGCCGGCGTGATTGCGGATCAACTTAGAGCGATCGCGTTCGAGAATTCGCAGCCGATATTCTGTTCCAGCTTGCGACATTCTGGATTCGGCGTAGGCTTGTAATCAGGTCAATGCATGCCTGCGTGTGTGGAGTTGGGGCCATGGCTTTGCTGGACCACTTTCGTCGCCGTGCCATTCGCGACCATGCGACGGCCGGCGCCTTTATCGACGAACAAGCGTTCCATATCGCTGAAAGCTGCGTGCGCGACTATTCCCGCCTGCGGGCCGGCGATGGTGCCGACGCGCTGCTCGCTGATCCTGCGTTCGCCGCTGCGCTCGACAAGGCCTGCTGGGAGGCCTATCCGCGCGCGCTCGTGATGGTGGGAACGGTCGCGGAGGTGGCGCTGCGTCCCTATGCCGGCGACAACGCGCATCCGATGCTGTTCGGGCTGATCGCGTTGATCCTCGATCATTTCGACCAGCGTCCGGTACCCCGCGCGATCGGCGATGTCGAATGGCGCGCGGCGCGGGCCGACATTGAACGCGCACTCAACGATCTCGTGCGGGCGCAGCCGAAGACCGCAGAGGCGGTCGCGCGTGACCATTCGAGCTTCTATCTCGCGATCATGCCGCTGCATCCGAAGCTCGGAGCCGACGACTTCGCGGCGCTGGGCAGCCAGCTCAAGCTGGCGCTCCTGCAAATCCAGGAGGCGTTCGGACAGCGGGCGAACCTGCCGGCGCTGGCCAACGCGTTGGCGGGACGCGTCCCCAAGGTCGAAGCGCACGAGGCGCCGTCAGCCCCGGCGTGAATTGGCCCGTCGAGCGGGCATACGCGGCCTGCGCGGGCGTCATTTGACGCCCCGCGATGCGCGCGGCATTGATCGCCCGCGATGCCCTTACCCCCACGCACCACCGTCCTGCCGGCGGCCGAGACCCTGCTGATCGCTGCGGCGGGCGGCACCGCCCTGGCGATGCTCGGGATTCCGGCCGGACTGGTGTCCGGCTCGGTGCTGGCGGTGGCGATCGCAGCCTTGGCCGGCCGCCAGATGACCGTGCCGACCCCGGTCGCGCGGGTCTGCTTCGTGCTGATCGGTATCCTGCTCGGCGCGATCGTCACCCCGGCGACGCTGCATGGCATGGCCACCTACCCGTTGAGCGTTGCGGTGCTTGCGGTCGGGACCATCGCCATGATCGCCACGACCACCTCCTACCTGCGCTTCGTCCATCGCTGGGATTGGCCTTCGGCCTTCCTGGGGGCATCGCCGGGTGCGATGGCGCAGGTCGTTGCGCTCGCCGCGGAGTTCAAGGCCGATGTGCGCGGCGTGGCGATCGTGCAGGTGATGCGCGTGCTGCTGATCATGATCGGCCTGCCGGGCAGCCTCGCGCTGGCCGGGCTCGCCGCCGGCGCGGTCGTTGGCGCGCCGGAGCCGGCGGGCGGGTCGTCGCTGGCCGAACTCGCGGTCCTGGTCGTCGTGTCGACGACGCTGGCGCTGCTCCTGCGCTGGATCAAATTCCCCGGCGGCCTCCTGTTCGGCGCGATGGCCGGTTCCGCGATCCTGCACGGCACCGGCTGGGTGCAGGCGGTCCTGCCGTGGTGGCTCGGCGGCAGTGCCGTGATCGTGCTCGGCGCGGTCGCGGGCTCGCGCTTTTCCAACACCAGTTGGCGCACGGTGCTCGACTATCTCGGCGCCGCGATCGGCTCGTTCGCGGTCGCCATCACCACGGCGGGCTGCTTCGCCGCGCTGGTGATGCTGCTGCTGCCGTTCCGCCCCGCCGACGTGATCATCGCGTTTGCACCCGGCGCACAGGATCAGATGATGCTGCTCGCGCTCGCGCTGACGCTCGACCCGGTCTATGTCGGCGCCCACCATCTGTCGCGTTGGCTGATCTGCACGTTCTCGCTGGCGATCTTCGCGAAGTCGCTGTCCTACGGCAAAGGCAAGCCGCCCGAGCCGCCGAAAACCTGGACGCGTCCGGGGCAGGGGATGTCTGACGATTGAATGATACCTGGCTTGGTCTGTCCCCGCCCACATCCTGAGGAGCGAACGAAGCGAATGTCTCGAAGGATGGGGCGGTCGCCGAGGCAGCGAGTTGTTTTGAGTAATGATTGGGAGAGATTGTGCAATGGGTGGAGTCTGCTGCGGCAGGTCAGTCGGTTAGCGATCACAAGCAAAGAATTTCAACAATGCCCTTCACGGTCACAGCAGTCTCACCGCTTACGGTCACGGGCACCGGAACTGCGGGCGATTACGTAATTGTGCAGCACGGCTTCCATCCTCAGCTAGGCGAAGCGTATCACTACATCGACAAAAGGTACGATTTCTATTTCTATCTTCAAACTAAAGATGATCAGCCCCCAGACACATTCAGCGTGTGGTACATCTCTCGTCAGCTTTTCGCGGGAGGGACGCCAACCGTCGATCCCACGGACGCAAATTATCTCGAGCAGAACATCAAAGATTACTTCGAGAATGTCAGTCTTTGGAGCACTGATCACGTCGTGGCACCGATTCCTGTTCCAACAATCAGATTTGATTGGAGGATTCGGCGATGACCACGTTTGAGGATCGTCTCGCGGCAGCTACCGACCTCGCGTGACTGCGGTCAGTAGTCATGGAATTGTCTGCGGCGGCCAGCACATCATTAGGACCAGGGGCCAACTCGTCCAATGCTGTCGGCCTATGGTTCGAGACGGCGCTGCGCGCCTCCTCACCATGAGGCCGAGAGAGGGCGGTGCTTGGAAGCCTACTCCGCCGCCATCGCGCGCGGCTTGAGCGGCAATTCCAGCCGCTCCCACACGTCGACCAGCGCTTCCGCCAGCATGTCGATCAGCGCGTCCTCGTGATAGGGCGAGGGCGTGATGCGCAGCCGTTCGGTGCCCTTTGGCACGGTCGGATAATTGATCGGCTGGATGTAGATGCCGTGCTCGGTGAGCAGGATGTCGGTCGCTTCCTTGCACTTCTCCGCATCGCCGATGAACACCGGGACGATGTGGGTGTCGTTCATCATGACAGGCAGGCCGGCGGCGGAGAGCACCGCCTTGACGCGGGCGGCGCGCTCCTGGTGACGGTCGCGCTCGAAGCTCGACGTCTTGAGATGACGGATAGCGGCGGTCGCGGCGGCGCAGATCGCCGGCGGCAGCGCCGTGGTGAAGATGAAGCCGGCCGCGTAGCTGCGCACCGCATCGATCAGCGGCCCCTTGGCGGCGATGTAGCCGCCGAGGCAGCCGAACGCCTTGGCGAGCGTGCCTTCGAGCACGTCGACGCGCGCCATTGCGCCCTGCAATTCAGCCTGGCCGCCGCCGCGCGGGCCGTACATGCCGACCGCGTGCACCTCGTCGGCGTAGGTCATGGCGCCGTACTTGTCCGCGAGGTCGCAGATCGCGTTCACCGGCGCGACGTCGCCGTCCATCGAATAGAGCGTCTCGAACACGATCAGCTTCGGCCGCTTCGGATCGGCGGCGCGCAGCAGCTCTTCGAGATGCGCCATGTCGTTGTGGCGGAAGATCTGCTTGTCGCAGTGCGACTGCCGGATGCCCTCGATCATCGAGTTGTGGTTGAAGCTGTCGGAGAGGATCAGGCAGTTCGGCATCAGCTTGGCTAGCGTCGAGATGCCGGTCTCGTTGGAGACGTAGCCGGAGGTGAAGACCAGCGCGGCGTCCTTGCGGTGGAGGTCGGCGAGTTCGCGTTCGAGTTCCACCAGCGGATGATTGGTGCCGGCGATGTTGCGGGTTCCGCCGGCGCCGGTGCCCATCTTGGTCGCGGTCTCGACCATGGCGCCGATCACCTTCGGGTGCTGGCCCATGCCCAGGTAGTCGTTGGAACACCAGACCACGACGTCGCGCGGGCCATCGGGCGAGTGCCACAACGCGCGGGGAAAGCGGCCCGCCAGGCGTTCGAGATCGGCGAAAACGCGATACCGGCGCTCGTCCCGCAGACGGTCCAAGGCCTCGTTGAAGAACGCATCGTAATTCATGGACAGCCTTCCCGACCCGCGCACGGTGCTTATTCTGTGTCCAGCAGCCCCTCCTTTTTAGAAGGGTTCCAGCGGGTTTGTCGAGGTACCGTTTGGTATGGGTGGGGTACGCCTCGGGACTAGTGGCGGCCGGGCGGGGGGCAGGTCGCTACGGTGGGGCTAAGCCGCTTTAATGCGGGGCGATTTCGCGCCCGCGATCCATGGGCTGAACGGCTGCGGCGGCACCAGGCCTTCGGTCACCGACACCGGGACGATCCTCCCGTCCTTGGCGATGCGGCCGATCATCGCCGGCTTGTAGAGATGGTGGCTCTGGCCGTCGACCTTCACCTCGAAGCCGGACGGCGCATTGATGCGGCGGCCGGCGAGCGCGCGGCGGACCTTGTCGATCTCGGTCGACCCGGCCTTCTCAACCGCCGCGGCCCACATGTGGAATCCGATCCAGGTGGCTTCCATGGGATCGTTGGTGACGGCGTCGGCGCGTCCGGTGAAGCGGCGCCAGGCGGCGAGGAAATCGCGGTTCTCGCGGCGGTCGAACGCCTGCAGATAGCTCCAGGCCACCAGATGGCCGGCCGGGTTCGAGCGCATCAGCGCCGGCAGCTCGGCCTCGGTGATGGTCAGCGACATCACCGGGATCTTGTCGGCGCGCACGCCCTGCTGCGCGAGCTCGCGGTAGAAATGCAGATTGGCGTCGCCGCTCACCGTCGAGATGATGGCGGCGCGGCCGCCGCGCGCGAAGCCGCGGATATCGGCGACTACGTCGTGCCAGTCGGTCTGGCCGAAGGCGGTATAGCGTTCGGCGACGTCGTCGCCGCCGATGCCGTTGGCGGCGAGATAGCCGCTCAGTACCGCGTTGGTGGTGCGCGGATAGACGTAGTCGGTGCCGACCAGGAAAAACCGGCTGCGGCCTTGCGAGCGCAGGTAGTTGATCGCCGGCAGGCCCTGCTGATGCGGTGTCGCGCCGGTGTAGTAGATGTTGGGGGAGGATTCCTCGCCCTCATATTGGCTCGGATAGAACAGCAGCCCGTTGCCGCGCTCGACGACCGGCAGCACCTCCTTGCGCGAGGCCGACGTCCAGCAGCCGAAGATCGCCGCGACCTTGTGCTCGGCAAGTAGCGTCTGCGCCTGCTCGGCATAGACCTTCGCATCGGAACGCGGGTTCATGATGATCGGCTCGATCGGACGGCCGAGCAGGCCGCCGTCGCGGTTCTTCTGCTCGATCAGCATCATCAGCAATTCCTGCAACGGCCGTTCGCTCGCCGTCACGGTGCCGGACAGCGAATGCAGGACGCCGATTTTGATCGATCCGTTTTCGAGGTCGGCGAAATAGCTCGCGATCGCGCCGGACACCCATTCGGAACGGCCGACCAGGTCTTCCGCCGTGCCGAGCACGGTGCTTCCGCTTTCCGCGACCTCGGTGACCACCGCGGAGATCGCCGGCAGCACATTGGCCAGCGTCCCGGCGACGGTCTCGGCGCGGGTGCCGATATTGTCGATGTCGACCGCCTGGTGATCGAGGATGCCGGTGAGCTGGCGGTTGGCCTCGCTCATGGTGGTGACGCTCGACGACACTGCGGCGATCACCGACACCGTCTCATCGACCGCATGCTGGATGTCGTGGATCAGCGTGCCGATCTCGCCGGCTGCCTTGGCGGTCTGTTGCGCCAGCGACTTCACCTCGCTCGCGACCACCGCGAAGCCGCGCCCGGCGGCGCCGGCGCGTGCGGCTTCGATGGTGGCATTGAGGGCAAGCAGCGAGGTCTGGGCGGCGACGCCTTCGATCAGCTTGACGACGGTGCCGATGCGGGCGGCGGCGGCGGCAAGGCTGCGCACGGTGCGGTCGGAGCGGCCGAGCTGGTCGACGGTGTGATCGGTCGCGACCTTGGCGGCGGCGACTTCGTTGCTGGAGCGCGCGATCAGCGCCAGCAGCGCGCGCGCGGCGTTCGCCACCGCGCCGACGTCGCGCGCCGCGACTTCGGCGGCGTCGGCGGCGTGCGAGGTGCGCGCGTGCATGTCCTTGTTGCGGCTGCCGAGGTCGGCGGCGGTGACCTTGATCTCCTCGCCGGCCTTGTCGAAGGCGCCGACCAGGTCGACCACCGTCGAACGGAAGCGCTGGGTGAAGAAGGCGCGGCCGGCATGATGCAGCTTGGCCTCGGCCTCGCGGCTGCGCTGGTCGACCGCGAGCGCGTCGGCGTCGATCAACGACTGGCGCATCCGTTCGGCGGCAACCGCGATGTCGGTCATGGCGCCGCCGCCGATGCGCTCCGGCAGCGCAGCATAACGGTCGCCGGAAGCGATGAGCGTGATCGCATCGACCACCGAGCGCAGCCGCCGCTCGATCCACCAGGCGGCGGCAAGCGCGGCCGGGATGGCGGCGGCAAGGCCGGCGACCCAGCTGTCGGTCAGCATGAGCGTGACGGCGGGAATGGTCGCAGCCCCGAGCGCCGGCAGCAAAATCCAGCCGGCTGCAATCACCCTGCGACGCTCAATTTTCATCGGAAAATCAAATCTCAACGAATCCCGCCGGCTCCTCTGAAAATTGAGTGCATTCGCTTACCAAATCCTTTTCAATAGTGGGTCGCCGCCGCATCAAATAGCGGCAGGTGTGCACAAAATGTGCGCTCACGGATCGCGCGCAAGTGCGACAGGGGTAGGTGCGCCAGAACAAGCGCGCCGGGGACATGCCTGAGGAAGAATGGGATGGCTGACAGCGCTACCGGGTTCAAACACGGCCTCACCAACTACGGCGACAAGGACTTTTCGCTGTATTTGCGCCGTTCCTTCGCGCGTTCGATGGGTTATTCGCGCGAAATGCTGGAGCGCCCGGTGGTCGGCATCGCCAATACCGGCTCCGGCTTCAACAACTGCCACCGGCATTTCCCGGAGCTGCTCGACGCGGTAAAGCGCGGCGTGCTGGCGGCGGGCGGCCTGCCGATCGATTTCCCGACGATTTCGCTTGGCGAGGTATTCCTCAATCCGACCAGCCTGAAATTCAGAAACCTGATGTCCATCGACACCGAGGAGATGATCCGGGCGCAGCCGATGGACGCCGTGGTGCTGATGGGCGGCTGCGACAAGACCGTGCCGGCGCAGCTCATGGGCGCGGTCTCGGCCGGCCGGCCGGCGGTGATGCTGGTCGCCGGTCCGATGATGACAGGTCGGCACAAGGGCGAGCGGCTCGGCGCCTGCACCGACTGCCGCCGTTTCTGGGGTCGCTACCGTGCGGGCGAAGTCAGCGCCGAGGAGATCGCGCAGGTCGAGAGCAACCTCGCGGTGACCGCCGGCACCTGCGCGGTGATGGGCACGGCGTCGACCATGGCCTGTATCGCCGAAGCGCTCGGGCTGATCTTGCCCGGCACCGCCGCGATCCCGGCGGTGCATGCCGACCGCCTGCGCGCCGCCGAGGCGACCGGCATGGCGGCGGTCAATCTGATCGGCTCCGCGGTGACGCCCGATAAGATCGTCAACGAGAAGTCGGTCGAGAATGCATTGCGCGTGCTGCTTGCGCTTGGCGGATCGACGAACGCGATCATTCACCTGACCGCGGTGGCCGGACGTGCCGGCGTGAAGATCACGCTCGACCAGCTCAACCGGCTCTCCGACACCACGCCGGTGCTGGTTAACCTCAAGCCGGTCGGCAACGGCTACATGGAGGATTTCTACGCCGCCGGCGCCATGGGCGCGCTGCTGCGCGAGCTCAAGCCGCTATTGCATCTCGATTGCCTGACCGTCACCGGCGGGACGCTCGGCGAACGTCTCGCCGCCGATGGCGACGACAGCTATGTCGACCGCAACATCATCGCGGCGCGCGACAAGCCGTTTGAACCGCAGGGCGGACTTGTTGCGTTGTTTGGCAATCTCGCGCCCAAGGGGGCGATCCTCAAGCGCTCCGCGGCGGACGAGAAACTGTTCGAGCACGAAGGCGTCGCGGTGGTGTTCTCCTCGCTCGCCGATCTTGCCGCGCGGATCGACGATCCGACGCTCGAGGTGCGGGCCGAGGACATCCTGGTGCTGCAGAACGCGGGCCCGCACGCGCCGGAGGCGATGCCGGAGGCCGGCTACCTGCCGATCCCGAAGAAGCTCGCGCAGGCCGGCGTCAAGGACATGGTCCGCGTCTCCGACGCGCGCATGAGCGGCACTGCGTTCGGCACCATCGTGCTGCATGTGACGCCGGATGCTGCGTCCGGCGGCCTGCTCGGGCTGGTGCGCAACGGCGACCGCATCCGGATTTCGGTGAAGGAACGTCGCGTCGAGCTCTTGGTCAGCGACGAAGAGCTGAGCAAGCGCGTCGCGCCGGTGCATCCCGAATTCGAGAAGCCGACGCGCGGCTATTCCAAGCTTTACGCGGAACAGATCCTGGGCGCCGACGAGGGCTGCGACTTCGCATTCCTGCGGCCGGCACAATAGGCAACAGAGGGGAGACGACGGTGAAAAGCGAAGCGGTGAAGTATTCGGTCGGCGGCGCCAGCCATCAGGGGCAGCTGATCTACGACGAGAGCAAGCCGGGCCTGCCGCTGCTGCTGGTCGCGCCGAACTGGCGCGGCGTGACCGCTGACAATATCGCGGTCGGGCAGAAGCACGCGAGCGACGGTTATGTCGTGTTCATGCCCGATATGTTCGGCGAGGGCAAAGGTCCGAAGGGCACCGAAAACCCGATGGAGTTCCTGGCGCCGTTCATCGAGGACGTCGCCGGCACGCGCCGCGCCATCGTCGGCGCGTTCGACGCCATGACCGCCGAAGCCGCGAAGCGCGGCATCGGCGACGGCAAGCGCCGCGCCGCGTGTGGCTACTGCTACGGCGGGGCCAATGTGCTCGATCTCGCGCGCGAAGGCGCCGATGTCGCCGCGGTGGTGTCGATCCACGGCGTGCTGGCGACGCCGAAGCCGGCGACCAAGGGCGGCATCAAGGCCAGGGTGCTGGCACTGCACGGCGCCGCCGATCCGGTGTCGCCGAAAGCGCACCGCGACATGTTCGAGGCCGAGATGGACGCCGCCGGGGCGCGCTGGATGCTCCTGAATTTCGGCGGCGTCTTGCACGCCTATACCGACCCTCATGTGAACTTCCCGCCGATGGCGAAATACGACGAGCCGGCATCGCGCTACACCAGCGCCATGCTGCATGCGTTCATCACCGACGCGTTCGCCGGGAAACTGTAGGCTATGCGCGCTCTCTCTCGGCCTCATGGTGAGGGCGCCCGAAGGGCGCGTCTCGAACCATGGGGCCGCCCGGGTCTGTGGCCATCCTTCGAGACGCCTTTGTGCGGCTCCTCAGGATGAGGTCGGAGCGAGAGGCTTGGTCGGAGTAGGCGCATGATCCGCACCGTCACCGGCGACGTCGCGACGATCAGCGGGCGGATCCTGGCGCACGAGCATCTGCAGATCGATCTCTCGGCGCAGAAGGGCCCGGCCAACAAGGTCGGCGCCGACGAGGAAGACGCTGTCGTCGACGACCTGGTCGCGGCCAAGGCCTACGGCCTTGCCGCCGTCACCGATCTCAGCGCGCCACGTTGGGGCCGCGATCCCAAGGCGCTGCGCCGGATCAGCGAGCGCGCCGGCGTGAAGGTCGTGTGCGCCGCCGGCTTCTACTGGGACCCGTTTCCGGAGATCGCGCTCGCCAGCTCGGTCGAGGAAATCCGCGACGCCATGATCGCGGAGATCGAAGTAGGCACCGACGGCACCGACGTGCGCTGCGGCGTCATCAAGGTCGGCACCGCCAAGGAGCCGAACGAGCCCGCCGAGCGGCTGTTCAAGGCGGCGGCGCTGGCGTCGCGCGCGACCGGCGCCCCGGTCATCACGCATACGTCGAACACCGCCCAGGCGGCGTGGCACATCCGGGTGCTGGAAGCCGCCGGCATGGACATGACGCATGCCGTCATCAGCCACATGGGCGCGGCGAAGGATATCTCGGAACTGGTCGAGGTTGGCCGCTGCGGCGCCTTCATGGGCATCGACAAGGTGAGCTTCCCGAAGGGCCCGACCAACGTGCAGCTTGCCGATCTCGTGCGCGATGCCTGCGACAAGGGGCTCGAACGGCAACTCATCCTTTCGTCCGACATCGCCCGCCGCACCATGCTGTCGCGCTACGGCGGCAAGGGCTATCCGACCGTGCTGCGCGACTTCGTACCGATGCTGAAAGAGCGCGGCATTCCGGACGGAACGATCGAGACGATGCTGTCCGGTAACCCCGCGCGGATGCTGACTTTTGCGGCGTGATGGGGGTCGCGGCGTGACGGGATTGACGCGGCGGAGCGTTGGTCCGATCATCCACGCTATGGAGGGCCTCGCCATGTCCGACCCCGACCATCACCGCAGCATGAATCGCATGAGCATGATCGTCTTCGTCCTGGCGGCGATCGTGGCCTTGCTGTCGATCCTGTATGTCCGGCCGGCGCCGGCGCAGGACGCCCCGTCCGCGATCGCGAGGAGCTTCTGATGCACAAGATCGCCATTCCACAGTCGGTCGTCGATCGCGTGATCGCGCGGCGCGGCCGCGAGCACATCCATGACGATCTCGATCCGTCGCGCACCGCGCTGGTCGTGGTCGACATGCAGAATGCCTTCATGCTGCCGGGCGTCGCGCATGCACTGTGCCTGGAAGCACAGGAGATCGTGCCCAACATCAACCGCCTCGCGCAGGCGGTGCGCGAGACCGGCGGCGCAGTGGTCTGGATCCAGACCGCCTACACCGACGAAACCAGGAAGAGCTGGTCGGTCTACTACGACATCAGCAAGCCCGCACAGAACGCGAAGCGCGCCGAGGCGTTGGCGCGCGGCAGCAAGGGCTATCAATTGTGGGAGACGCTCGACGCGCGGCCCGACGATCTCTACGTGGAGAAAAACCGGTTTTCCGCCTTCATCCAGGACTCGTCGAATCTCGCCGAGGTGTTACGGGCCAAGAATATCGACACCATCCTGGTTACTGGCACGGTCACCAATGTGTGCTGCGAGTCGACCGCGCGCGACGCCATGATGTGCAATTTCAAGACCGTGATGGTCTCGGACGGCAACGCCGCCGCCTGCGACGAGGACCACAACGCCTCGCTGGCGGGGTTCTACCTGACCTTCGGCGACGTGATGTCGACGGATATGCTGATCGGCTGCCTGCGCAACAACGCGAAGAAGGGTTTGGCGGCGGCGGAGTAGGCTCTCTCTCCGCACCGCCCTCCGTCTCCGCCCTCGTCCTGAGGAGCCGCCATAGCAGGCGCAGCCTGCGTACACTTGGCTGCGTGTGCGGCGTCTCGAAGGATGAGGCGGCCCTTAATAGGGTGCGCAAGTCGGGTAAACCCGACTTGCGGTGCTTCGAGACGCGTCCTTCGGACGCTCCTCAGCATGAGGCCGAGAGAGGTCGACCTCGTCGCGTCAATTCTTCGCGCGCGCCGCCTCGATCGCGAGCCACACCTTCTCGGGTGTCGCCGGCATTTGCACATAGGGCGCGCCGATCCGCGCCAGCGCATCATTCACGGCGTTCATGACGGCCGCGAGGCCGCACACGGTGCCGGACTCGCCGGCGCCCTTGACGCCGAGCGGGTTGATCTTGGTCGGCACTTCGTTCTCGCCGGCAACGATATTGCAGAGAAGGTCGGCGCGCGGCATGCCGTAATCCATGAAAGTCGCGGCCAGCATTTGCGCCGACCCCTTGTCATAGATCGCGTGCTCGACCAGCGCCTGGCCGATGCCCTGTGCGATGCCGCCATG
>Ga0075420_100000384_pt1 | contig 34448 bp, 34 predicted proteins | sample SoiMetdeltSBSDD4_FD_75296 | JGI IMG/M metagenome (GOLD analysis project Ga0075420, IMG submission 75296) | Bulk soil microbial communities from a Populus tree surrounding site in Tennessee, USA - Soil MetaG P. deltoides SBSDD4 | ecosystem: Environmental > Terrestrial > Soil > Tree plantation...
GAGGTCAAGGAGATCAAGCTCCGGCCGATGATCGACGACCACGACTACGACGTGAAAATGCGCTCCATGCAGCGCTTCTTCGAGGACGGCGACAAGGTCAAGATCACGCTGCGCTTCCGCGGCCGCGAGATGGCGCACCAGGAGCTGGGTACGGCGCTGCTCAATCGGGTCAAGGAAGACGTGGCGAAATTCGCCAAGGTCGAGCAGGAACCACGCTTCGAAGGCCGGCAGGTCGTGATGGTGCTGGCGCCCCGGTAGGCGCCTCCCCTTCAACTCACCAAGACAAGCCACGAAGGCAAGTACGATTTTACGCGGCGCGGCCTATCGGTTCGCGCCGCAAACGGTATTTTCGAGGCCTGATTTGGCCGGACTAACGGAGACTGATCGATGCGCGCCATCCTGGTAGCGGCCGCCCTCACGGGGCTGCTCGCGGCAACCCCCGCAGCCGCCGACGACTACGGCGAAAAGCTTTGCAAGCAGTACATGCCGCCCGGGACCCCCTGCACCTGCGTCGCGCCGATCCTGGAGGAGGAGTTCGACGAGGAAGAGCTCGAGCCCCTGATGCAGTTCCTGCGCTCCTTCATGGACGGCCTCAAGGGTGACGAGGCGACGGCCCAGAAGACCATCGACGCGATCGCCGCCAAGCATGGCAAGAACAAGATCGAGGACTGGCTGAAGCGGTTCGAGGGCCTCTCCCCGGAAACCTCAAAAACCTGCAATTTCAAGTTTTAGAGCCTGATCCCGGCTAAAGCCGGCACCCGCAGCTAATTGGCTGGGTGGCCGGTTTTCCGGAAAAGATCCTGCCCGAACAAGATACTTAGGCGTCCGGCCGCCGCCTGGTGGCCGGGCCCAGACGGTTGCAGTCCGGGGGCGTATCTGCCATAACGCCGCCCTCTCGTCGCCCGGCCATTAAGGGCTGCCGTGGCGGCGTGAAGTGCTCAATCAGCACGCTCATTTCGAGCAAATCAACCGGCGAGGCGTGCCGTAAGGCGTGCCGTTGCGTCCGGAAAGGAGAGCCAAATGCCCAAGATCAAGACCAAATCGGGCGCTAAAAAGCGCTTCAAGATCACCGGGACCGGCAAAGTGGTTTACGCCCAGGCCGGCAAGCGTCACGGCATGATCAAGCGGACCACCAAGCAAATCCGCCAGCTGCGCGGCACCAACGTGCTGTTCAAAACCGACGGCGACAACATCAAGAAGTACTTCCTGCCGAACGGCTGAACCGCCACCCCGCGCATTCCTGAAGGAGATTTGTCATGGCCCGCGTCAAACGTGGCGTAACCGCACACGCCAAGCACAAGAAAGTTTTCAAAGCCGCCAAGGGTTTCTACGGCCGGCGCAAGAACACCATCCGTGTCGCCAAGCAGGCGGTCGAGAAGGCGAACCAGTACGCCTACCGCGATCGCAAGCGTAAGAAGCGCACCTTCCGCGCGCTGTGGATCCAGCGCCTGAACGCCGCGGTGCGGCCGTTCGGCCTGACCTACAGCCGGTTTATCGACGGGCTGAACAAGTCCGGCCTGATGGTCGACCGCAAGGTTCTGTCGGACCTCGCCATCACCGAACCGGCAGCTTTCCAGGCGATCGTCGAGAAGGCGAAGGCGTCGTTGCCGGCCGCGGCGTAGTCCCGTTGGCGTAGGCGTTAGGTCTCTCCGCGTCATGCCCGGCTTTGTGCCGGGCATCCACGTCTTCCTTGCAGAAGCGAAACGTGGATGGCCGGAATCCGGCCATGACGGTTACAGGAACCGTGCATGTCCGACATCGGAAACCTCGAGCAGCAAATCCTGGCCGACGTTGCCGCAGCCGCCGATGAGGCCGCGCTGGAGGCGGTGCGCGTCGCCGCGCTCGGCCGCAACGGCACGATCACCGCACTGCTCAAGACCCTCGGCCCGATGACGCCGGACGAACGCCGCGTGCAGGGGCCGCTGATCAACGGCCTCAAGGACAAGGTCACGGAAGCGCTCACCGCGCGCCGCGACGCGCTCAAAAACGCCGCGCTCGACGCCCGTCTCAACACCGAGACCGTGGACGTCACGCTACCGGTGCGCGAGCCGCCGACGGATCAGGGCCGCATCCATCCGATCAGCCAAGTGATCGACGAGTTGACCGCGATCTTCGCCGACATGGGCTTCGCGGTCGCGGAAGGTCCCGACATCGAGACCGACGATCTCAACTTCACCAAGCTCAACATCCCGGAGGGCCATCCGGCCCGCGAGATGCACGACACGTTCTTCTTCAATCCGAAGCCGGACGGTTCGCGGCTGCTGCTGCGCACCCATACGTCGCCGGTGCAGATCCGCACCATGCTGACGCAGAAGCCGCCGATCCGCGTGATCATCCCGGGCCGCACCTATCGCGTCGACTCTGACCAGACCCACACGCCGATGTTCCATCAGGTCGAGGGGCTGGTGATCGACAAGGGCTCGAACCTCGGCCACCTGAAATGGATCCTCGAGGAATTCCTCAAGGCGTTCTTCGAGGTCGACCAAGTGAAGATGCGGTTCCGGCCGTCGTTCTTCCCGTTCACCGAACCGTCGCTCGAGGTCGACATCCAGTGCCGGCGCGAGAAGGGCGAAGTGCGCTTCGGCGAAGGCAACGACTGGCTGGAGATTCTGGGCTGCGGGATGGTGCATCCCAACGTGCTGCGCAATTGCGGGCTCGATCCCGAGGAGTACCAGGGCTTCGCCTGGGGCATGGGGATCGACCGCATCGCCATGCTCAAATACGGGATGCCGGACCTGCGCGCCTTCTTCGAGGCCGACGTGCGCTGGCTCTCGCACTACGGTTTCCGCCCGCTCGACCTGCCGACTCTGGCGGGGGGATTGAGCTGATGAAATTCACCCTCTCCTGGCTCAAGGATCATCTCGACACCGACGAGTCGGTGGCGGCGCTTGCCGACAAGCTGACCATGATCGGGCTCGAAGTGGAAAGCCTCGCCGACAAGGCGACGCTGCTCGCGCCGTTCACGATCGCGCGCGTCATTGACGCGAAGCAGCATCCGAACGCCGACCGCCTGCGCGTCTGCATGGTCGACACCGGCAAGGGCGACCCGGTGCAGGTGGTGTGCGGCGCGCCCAACGCCCGCACCGGCATGATCAGCGTGTTCGTGCCGCCCGGCGCCTACATCCCGGGCAAGGACATCACGCTCAGCGTCGGCAAGATCCGCGGCGTCGAGAGCCACGGCATGCTGGTCTCGCAGGCCGAGATGCAGCTCTCCGACGATCACGACGGCATCATCGATCTGCCCGCGGATGCGCCGATCGGCGAGATTTACGCCAAGTGGGCCGGGCTCGACGATCCCGTGATCGAGATCAAGCTCACACCCAACCGGCCCGACTGCACCGGCGTGCACGGCGTTGCGCGCGACCTCGCCGCCGCCGATATGGGCAAGTTCCTCGACAAGATGGTCAAGCCGGTGAAGGGCGACGGAGCCTGCCCGCGTACGGTCGCGCTCGACTTCGGCGCGACACCGTCGCTTTGCCGCGGCTTCGCGCTGCGGCTGGTGCGTGGCGTGAAGAACGGCCCGTCCCCCGAGTGGCTGCAGAAGCGCCTGACCGCGATCGGCCTGCGTCCGATCAATGCGCTGGTCGACATCACCAACTACATCACCTACGACCGCGGCCGGCCGCTGCACGTGTTCGACGCTGCCAAAGTGAAGGGCAACCTCGTCGTGCGGCGCGCGAAGCCGGGGGAGCAACTGCTCGCGCTCGACGGCAAGACCTACACGCTCGACGACACGATGTGCGTGATCGCCGACGAGGCGGGACCTGAGTCGCTCGCCGGCATCATGGGCGGCGAAGCTTCCGGCTGCGATGAGAACACCACCGACGTGCTGATCGAGTCGGCCTTGTGGGAGCCGCTCAACATCGCGCAGACCGGGCGCAAGCTCGGCATCAATTCGGACGCGCGCTATCGTTTTGAGCGCGGCGTCGATCCGGCGTTCCTGGTGCCCGGGCTCGAACTCGCGACCCAGATGGTGCTCGACCTCTGCGGTGGCAAGCCGTCGGAGATCACGGTTGCCGGTGATCCGGAGGTACCGGAGCTGGTGATCGACTTCCCGCTCTCCGAATTGAAACGCCTCGGCGGTCTCGACGTTCCGTTCCCGGAAGTGCGCGGCGTGCTCAACCGGCTCGGCTTCATGGTCGCCGGGCAGGACAAGCATGTGAAGGTCGCCGCGCCGTCGTGGCGGCCGGACGTCCACGGCAAGGCCGATATCGTCGAAGAGGTCATGCGCATCGTCGGTGTCGATCGCGTGCCGTCGACGCCGTTCGACCGCGGCCCGCATGCGCGCAAGCCGATCCTCACCCCCGTTCAGGTGCGTACCCGCAAGGCCAAGCGCGCGCTCGCAGCGCGCGGCATGGTCGAGGCGGTGACGTGGTCATTCATCGCCAAGGCGCAGGCCGAGCTGTTCGGCGGCGGCAAGGCTGAGCTTGCGCTGGCCAATCCGATCGCGGCCGATCTCTCCGACATGCGGCCGAGCCTGTTGCCTGGCCTGATCGCCGGCGCGCAGAAGAACGCCGATCGCGGCTTCCCCGATGTGGCGCTGTTTGAAGTGGGCCAGATCTTCCGCGGCGACCGGCCCGAGGATCAGTTCATTGCGGCCTCGGGCGTGCGGCGCGCGCTCGCCAAGGCCACCGGCATTGGGCGGCAGTGGCAGGGCTCCGGCGAAGCCGACGCCTTTGACGTGAAGGCCGACCTGCTGGCGCTGCTGACCGCCGCCGGCGCGCCGCCGCAGGCGCTTCAGGTGGTGCCGGGCGGACCGGCCTGGTTCCACCCCGGCCGCTCCGGGACGGTGCAGATCGGACCGCAGAACGTCATCGGTCACTTCGGCGAGGTGCATCCGCGTGTGCTCGAGGCGCTCGATGCCGCGGGCCCGCTGATGGCGTTCGAGGCGATCCTCGAAAAGATCCCGGAGCCGAAGGCCAAGCCGACGCGCGCCAAGCCGGTGCTTGACCTGTCGCCATTCCAGCCGGTGTCGCGCGACTTCGCGTTCGTGGTCGACCGCGCCGTCAAGGCCGCCGACCTAGTGCGCGCCGCGCAGAACGCGGACCGCGCGCTGATCACCGGCGTCACGGTGTTCGACGTCTACGAGGGCAAGGGCATCGATCCGGGCAAGAAATCGCTGGCGATCGCGGTAACCATCCAGCCGCGTGACAAGACCATGACCGACGCGGAGATCGACGCGCTCGGCGCCAAGATCGTTGCGGACGTCAGCAAGCGCACCGGCGGCGTGTTGCGCGGGTAGGCGCAGCGACCGCCAGCTTTCCGGTATTTGAGACAAGTTGCAGGCGTTCGGCCTCGCGTTGTGCCGCAGCAGGTGCTGTGGCAGATTCATAGAAGCAGATTTCAGAACCTGACACTGCGTTGAGGACGTCGCGCATGTGGCCGCTGATCGATCCTCGCAAGGGCGATTTTGAAAGCGACGCATCGAGCTCGCAATCCCGATCGCTCTGGTCGATTGCCGGCGGCATGCTTGCCGAGATCAGCCTTCCGAAGCTGATCGTCGCCTGGTTTGTCCTGCTTGGCCTGCCCGCGCTGCTGCTGGGCGCGATGCCGATCGTCGCTTCGATCTGGATCAATGCCACAGCGCTGACGCTGGTCGAGTTCAGCTACGGTCTGGTGCCGCTGTTGCTGCTGATCGCGCTCGCGGCGGCGGCCCTGCTTGGCGCCCGCCGGCTGTTCGGGCTGGCCGAGCGCAGCTTCTGGTCGCTGAACGCCCTTGCCGTGCAGCCGGCCTATGCCCTCTGTCGCGAGGTCCTGAGCCAGATCGCAGAACGGGTGCTGCCGCGCGACGTGACGTCGACAAGGCGGGCGAAATGGCGGGCCATCACCGCCATCTTGTCCGGCTCGATCATCTGCCTCCTGTCGATCGGCATCCTGCTGCTGGTGTGGCCGCACGTCCGCTTTACGGTGGAATTCTCTGCGCTTCACCAGCCCATCGCGCTCGCCAAGGCGGCGCTTGCCAACAGTGTCGCCATTGTCGCGGCTTACGTCGCGGCCGCCGTTCTCGTCTGGTCGGTCGCCGACGCGACGATACCGATGGCGTGCGATCTGGAACATTTTGCGGAGGCGCCCCCTAAAGAACGAACCTGGCGCGTCGCGCATCTGTCCGACATTCATGTCGTCGGCGAGAAATATGGATTTCGGATCGAAAGCGGCCGGTCAGGTCCACGCGGCAACGACCGCCTGATCAGAGTCTTGCAGCGCCTGGACGACATCCAGGCCGAGCAGCCCCTGCATGCGATCCTGGTGACCGGCGACATCACGGACGCCGGACTTGCGACGGAATGGGCCGAATTTTTCGACGCGCTCGCGCAGTTCCCGCGCGTCGCAGAGCGGATGCTCGTGATCCCAGGCAATCACGACATCAATGTCGTCAATCGTGCGAATCCGGCGCAATTCGACCTGCCGACCAGCCCAAACAAGAAGCTTCGCAAGCTGCGGGTTCTGTCCGCGCTCAACGCCGTTCAAGGGTCGCGCGTTCACGTGCTCGACCGGCGAACCAAGCGGCTGGGTGAGACGCTCGCGCGCGCACTCGGCCCCGCGATGGCGGGCATGGTGGCATTCGCCGATACCGGAAGGCCGCGCCGCTATGGTGCGCTGGACGATCTCTGGTCGAACGCGTTCCCGATGGCGCTGCCGCCGGACCGGGACGACGGACTTGGCGTCATCCTGCTGAACTCAAATGCCGATACCCATTTCTCATTCACGAATGCGCTGGGGATGATTTCCGCCGACGAGTTCTCAGCCGCCGCCGCCATCATGACGCAGTATCCCCGCGCCGGTTGGGCCGTGTGCATTCATCACCATGTCGCCGAATACCCGCGACCCGACGTGAAGCTGTCCGAGCGCATCGGAACGGCGCTGATCAACGGACAGTGGTTCGTCCGACGGCTTCAGCCGTTCGCCGACAGGGTCGTCGTCATGCACGGCCATCGGCACGTCGACTGGTTCGGAAGATGCGGCGCGTTTCCGATCCTGTCCGCACCGTCGGCGGTCATGGGCGGGCCGGACAGTTCGCCGACGCGCTTCTACGTCCACACGATCGCGATCGGCGCCGATGGCAAGATCGAGCTGTTGCAACCGCAGCCCGTCGTGGTGGAGGGGCCGCAAGTCTGACCGCGTAGCCTAGTTCGTCGGCGCGGGTAGCAGATCGGCGAACGCAAATCCCTCGCGCTCGACCACATCGCCGAGCGCCACGGGAATCCGCCGCGTCAGCATCGGCCCGGCCGCCACGAAGGTGTGGAATTCGCCCTTCTCGCCGCATGGATCGGCGCTCACCGGCAGTTCCGCGAGCAACGCATGGTCGAGCCTGCGGCCGGCGAACGCGATCGGAAGCTGCTTGAGGTCGACGCAGGCGAGATAGGTCTCGATCCCACCGTCGATCATCTCGCGGGCGAGCACATCCGTGGGGCGCTGCCAGAGCGGGAACACCGGCGCGATGCCGGTGCCGGCGAGCTTCTCCTCGCGATAGCGGCGGACGTCCTCCAGAAAGAGATCGCCGAAGATCACATGGGTGACGCCGCGCGCCTTCGCGTCCGCCAGCGCGGTCGCCATCCGCTGCTCGTAGACTTCGTTCGGGCACGGATACGGGATCGGCACACGGATCGGCGTGAGCTCCGCGGCATCGAGCTGCGCCGCGAGCAGTTCCTCGCGCACACCATGCATGCTCACGCGACCGAAGGTCTCGGTGACCGTCGTCAGCGCGCCGACGATCTCGTAGTCGCCGCGGCGCCGCGCCTCATGCAGCGCCCAGGCGGAATCCTTGCCGCTCGACCAGGCGATCAATGCTTTGGGACTCATGGCGTGCTCATCCCGGGCGTGGTTGCTTCGGTTGTGGCTTCTGCTTCGCAGGCGGCTGCTTCGGCTCCGGCGCCGGCGGCGCGATCACGCGCAGCGCCGCGGTGGCGGCACGGTCGCCGGACTCCCAGGCGCCGGCAACGGTGCCCCACAGCCGCTCATGCGCCGCCTCACCCGCGAACCAGATTCGGTTGTTGATGGATTCCATCAGCGCGCGTCGCGCAAATTGCGCGCCCGGCGCCGCCGCCGACATCGCCCCCAGCACCCAGGGCTCCGCGTTCCAGTTGGTCGCATGCGAGCGGCCCGCGGCGCGCTTGAGGCCGGAGCCATAAAGATTGTCGAGCCAGTCGAGCGCGAACGCGACCATCTCCTTCGGTCCCTTGGCGGCGAGGTCGCGGCCGAAACGACCGCCCACGTCTACACTGCACAGCGTGCTGCCGGACATGTTGGCGAGCAGCGCGCCGGTGCGGGTGTTCGACGAACGTTCGAATACCAACTCATCGGTGCGCAAGCCGAGCGGATTGCCGGCGAGCTCCAGCGTCACGTGATCGTAGCTGCCGAGCTTGAGCCGGTCGATCAAGTCGACCAGCCGCTTCGGCAGATCGGGCGTGAAGCGCAGCTTGCCGGCGGCCAACACATTGGTCGAGGCGGTGACGATGACGGCACGGGCATCGATGGTTCCCTGTGCGGTCTCGACCTCGACGCCGGCGCGGCCGCCCCAATTGATGCGCGTGGCGGGCGTCGACAGCCGCACCGGCAGCTCGGCGGCGAGCTTCGCGATCACCGCGCCCAGGCCCTGGCGGCAGTAGGCCTGCACGTCGCGCTCGGCGGCGCGCGCGATGTCGGCGGCCGACGTCTCGGACACGTCCTTGCCACAGAAATACGGGCCGAGCATGAATTCGATGGTCGAGCGCCATTCGCCGAGGTCTTTCGGCAGCGCCTGCGCGGTGGCGACGTCGGACTTGCGCGCGAGATCGGCGACGGCGCCGTTGGCACGCGCCATCGCCGCCAGCAGGTCCTCCATCTCGCTTTCGCGCGCGTAGCGCCGCGCAATGCGGATGCGCTGGCCCGGCGGCGCTGGATAGATATCGAAGCCGTTCTGGGTCGCAAGGCGCACGACCGGGTTTGATTCCGGCGTATGGAGCGCGCGCGCGCCGCGATCGTACGGCACGCCAAACAGCGCGGTGTCGGTGATACAGCGGCCGCCGACCACGCCGGACGCTTCCAGCACCACGCATTTACGTCCGGCGGCGACGACCCGCCGCGCCGCAGCGATCCCGGCGACGCCCGCACCGACAATGACGACGTCGACGCCGGACCGCGGCTCGGTCGCCGGGCCCTTGGATTTCTGCTGGACCGCGCCAAACGCTGGCGTTGCGGCAGCGAGACCAGCAGCGGCAAGGAACGATCGGCGCGTCAGTTTGGACATGAGTTAGCGGCGTCCCCGGCACAAATGGTTCCGGACATTGCCCGATCCTGACACTGCTCGCAAACCTTCGCGACAAATCGGCCCGTGGCGGGCTATTAAATACGCGAAAGGTCCCTTCATGCTCGATGCCGCATTCAAAGCGCTCGCCCAGATGTTCTCGCCGCCGTTCCGCAAGATCCTGCTGAAATCGGCGGGCATGGCACTGCTGTTGATCATCGTCGCGGCGATCGGCCTGCATCGCGTGCTGGCGTGGTTCGCCGAGGGTGGCCAGGCTTGGTTGCAGACCACGCTCGGGCTCACCACCACGACACCGCTCACGATATTGTCATGGGTGATCTCGATCGCGGCCGCGCTCGGCATCGTCGCCGGCTCGATCTTCCTGATGCCGGCGGTGACCGGCCTGCTCGCCAGCTTCTTTGCCGACGACGTCGCCGAGCAGGTGGAACGGCGTCACTATCCTGGCGATCCGCCGGGGCATGCGCTGCCGATATTTCCGGCAGCGCTCCAGGGTCTAAAGACCGCGATGCTCGCCATCCTCGTCTACCTGGTGGCGCTGCCATCGCTGCTGCTGGCTGGCATCGGCGTCGTGATCTTCTTCCTTGCGACCGCCTTCCTGCTCAGCCGCGAGTATTTTGAACTCGCGGCCATGCGCTTCAACTCGCCCGCCGATGCGCGGAAGCTGCGCAAGGCCAACCAGAGCACGGTGATGATCGCCGGGCTGTTCCTCGCCGCCTTCGTGTCGATACCGATCCTCAACCTCGCGACGCCGCTGTTCGGTACCGCGTTCATGGTGCACGTATACAAGCGGCTGGCGGGGCGTCCGACGTCGCGGCCGCTGCTCGAAGGCGAGCGCGCGAGCTAGCGGACGAAATGACGGCCCTATCGGGTCCAGAATTTCCACCAAGGACGTTTGGTCGGGGTGGTTGATATCTCATCCCATCCGCCGTCGGCGCGGCGGACCAATTTCTTGTCGACGCCATCCACGGTGACCGTTGATCCGGCGCCGTGATCGACAAACTGGACCAGTTCCGGTGCAAACCAAAACGCCTCATTGCGGCTCTCGAAGTGCACATTCAGAGCAGCGTCTTCGGTCGCGTTGCCAATAACCGCCACGCCCGTCGCTGACGGTGTCGTGAAGCCATAGACGACCCCGTGCAGCCCGGCGAAACCTCGCGCGCGGGTCAGCGGTGTATCAACGATGCAGACAGTGTCGCCAAATTCCGGACGGGTCATGAGATCAGTCACAGACCGTCACTTCGGCAGCGACGTGACCGAAACCTTCGCCGCGCCGTCGGCTTCGGCGATGATGCGCAGCGTCGTCGCGTCGAACGCGATGTCGACGACCCGCAGATCGGTGACTGAGGCATCGACCCGCACGCCGTCACCGGCGCCACGGAACTCGGCGATTGCCGCCTGGATGCTCTTGCGCGCATTGGCGGCGAACGGCTTGAGATCAATCACGGTGCGGTCCGCGACCGCCGCTTCGAGATGGGGCGCCATCGCGCGGACGGCGGCGCCCATCATGCCTTCCGATTCGACATCGAGCACGACGTCGGTGAGCCGCAGCACCTGCGCCTTGGCATCGAGCACCGGCCGTCCCCAGACGTAAACATTCGCCTCGGTTCCAAGGCCGAACCAGCTCTTGCGCTCGGTGGCGTTCACCCGCAGCGAGATCAGCAGCCGGTCGCCGGACGGCGCGACATTGGCGCGGCGCACCGTCACCGCAAACGCGTTGTCGTCGGTGAACGTCTTGCCGGCGAACTGCGCCTCCATCAGGCGGTTGACCTCGGTGAACGGAACGTCGATCGGCACCGCGATATTGACGCGGCCCTGCTCACCCTGCGGCAGGATCTCGAGCGCCGCCGGGAACGGGCATTCCGGCTTGGTCTGGTTCGCGACGATCCGCGTCTCGGCCTCGACCCCGACCAGAAGCGTGACGGCCTCGGCATCGACCCGCGGCTGCGCGGCGATCGCGCGGGTGGGACGAAGCTCGAGCCACAGATTCGGCAGGCCGGCGCCGGCGGCGCCGATCGAGAGCGAGCGGCAGAGCTTGGCCCACTCGCGGCGCGCGACCTGCTCCAGGAACGGATCGTTGCGCAGCCGCGCCTGCAAACGCGCGACCTGCTCGTTGACCTGCCGTTCCATCAGCGGCCGCACTTCGTTCGCCACGTTCAGGCGCACGCCGACGATGGTCATGTTAGCGTCGGCAATCGAGAACTGCGTGGTGAGATTGGGCTCGAGTCGCCATGCCGGCGTGAGCTGCGGCTGCGAGATCATCGCGACATTGCCACGAATGTCGGTGCGCTGGTCGAGCGTGCGGCCCGCGAGCTTCTCGACATTGCGGCCGAGTTCGCGGCCGAGAACTCCGCTGATCGCGCCGCCAAGGCCGCCCGCCGCGTTCGTCGCCAGCTGGCCGGTCGCGCGCAGCGAACCGCTCAGCACGGTCGAAACCCCAACGACGTCGGGTTTGCCGAACACGCCGAGCGGACCGCGGTTCACCGTCCAGCCGATCTCCGCGTTGGACAGGATTTTGGATGCAACGTTGTCGCGCTTGCCGTTGAGATCGCGCGGCGCCGTCGCCTCAAGCAACTCGCGAATAGCGCCGAGCGCGATCACCGTCGGCGCCACGATGGTCGAGGTACGGCTGACGGGAGGAAGCGGCGGAACCTCCGCGAGAGCGGGCCGCCGGCCGCCCTCAGTGGCTGGCCACAGCACCTGCATCGCCAGCGTCGCGCCAACGAATGCCATCGCCAGTATGGCGATGCCGATCAGGATCGTCCGCAAACGCATGCCGTCCCAACCATGCTCCGGGCGCAGCCCCACAAATTCCGGCCTGAAATCCTAGTCCATGACGCAGAAACGCGCCAGCGCAGCGCGAGATGGTGTTACGCCGCTACCGTCTTTCCCGGCCATTTGCATAGGTCGGCAATGAGGCATTTTTCGCACAGCGGCCGGCGCGCCAGGCAGACATAGCGCCCATGCAGGATCAGCCAGTGATGCGCGTGCAGCATGTATTTGTCGGGTATCACCTCGAGCAGCTTTAGCTCGACCTCCAATGGGGTTTTTCCCGGAGCCATGCCGGTGCGGTTGCCGATCCGGAAAATGTGGGTGTCGACCGCCATGGTCTTCTCGCCGAACGCCATGTTGAGGACGACATTGGCGGTCTTGCGCCCGACCCCGGGCAGCGCTTCGAGCGCTTCCCGCGAACGCGGCACCTCACCGCCGTGCTCGGCGACAAGGATCTGCGAGAGCGCGACGACGTTCTTCGCCTTGGTGCGGAACAGGCCGATCGTCTTGATCAGGTCGCGCACCTTATCCTCGCCGAGCGCCACCATTTTCTCCGGCGTCGGCCCGGCCGCGAACAGCGCGGGCGTCGCCTTGTTGACGCCGGCGTCGGTCGCCTGCGCGGACAGCACCACCGCGACCAGCAGCGTGAAGGGATCGTTGTGCAGGAGTTCGCCCTTCGGCACTTCTGTCGCGGCCTGGAAGCGGCGGAACGCTTCCTCGATCTCGGCCGGCGTCCAGGGCGGGGTCACGCCTTCGGCGGCCTTGCGATCGGCCGCCCGTTGCTTGACCGGCGGCTTGAGGGTCGCGGCCTTACCCTGGCGCGCCTTGTCGAGGCTGCGGCGAACCGATTTGGCCGGCGTTTTCTTGGATGCTTTCTCGGGCGCCTTCTTGCCTGGTTCCTGCTTCCCAGGGGCCTTCTTCCGAGGTGTTTTCCGCGCCATGCTTTCCCTATATTGAGCCCCATGACCGCCGACAACACGCCCGAGCGCGATCCCGACCGGGAACCACCGATCTTTTCGGCGGTGCTGACGCCGCATCGTTCGCTGAGCCCGACCGGCTTTCTTATCTTCATGGCGGTGCTCGGCGGCATCAGCTTCATCACCGGCATGGTGTTCCTGCTGGCGGGCGCGTGGCCGGTGTTCGGCTTCTTCGGACTCGACGTGCTTCTGGTCTACTGGGCGTTCAAGCTGAACTACCGCGCGGCGCGGGCCTACGAGCAGGTGACGGTGACGCCGTCCGAGCTGACGGTTCGCAAGGTCAGTCATCGCGGCGGCGTGCGCGAGTGGACGCTGAACCCGGTGTGGGTGCGGCTGCACCGTGACGAGCACGAGGAGTTCGGATTGCAGCGCCTGTTCCTGGAATCGCAGGGCCGGCACCTGACGATCGCCAGCTTCCTGCCGCCGCAGGAGAAGGAGAGCTTCGCGACGGCCCTCTCAGGTGCGTTGGCGGAGGCGAAACGCGGGCCGACACGGACGGTGCTGGAATAGCGCATGAAGTGGCACGACCTCTCAACTCCCCTCCCCCCATTTGCGCAGCAAATGGCGGGGAGGGGAACGGAGAGACCGAGCCCATATGAAGCAAAGCGAAGCACCAACTTGGCGCGCGCTACTACTCAGGAATCGGGTGGGAACGGCCGCCACGCAGCCCTAGATCGAGAGTAACGATGGAGAACACCATGCTCTCGCCCGACCGCGTTGCTTTTGCGCCAATGCACGCCGCAGCAAGCGACTACGACATCGTCCGGCGCGCCATCGGCTTCATCTCGGAGCAGTGGCGCAAGCAGCCGGAGATCGAAGAGATCGCGCACGCCGTCGGCGTCACCGCGACCGAGCTGCACCACCTGTTCCGGCGCTGGTCCGGATTGACGCCGAAAGCGTTCCTGCAGGCGATCACGCTCGACCGCGCGCGCACGCTGTTGCGTTCGTCCGCGAGCGTACTCGACGCCACCTACGAAGTCGGCCTGTCCGGACCGGGCCGGCTGCACGACCTGTTCGTCACGCACGAAGCAATGTCGCCGGGCGAATGGAAAGCCGGCGGCGACGGCCTCACGATGTACTACGGCTTCCATCCAAGTCCGTTCGGCACCGCGCTGGTCATCGCCACGCCGCGCGGCCTCGCCGGGCTCTCGTTCGCCGATCCGGGCGAGGAGAAGGCCGCGCTCGCCGACATGCAGGGCCGCTGGCCGAAGGCGCGCTATGTCGAGGACAGTGCGCGCACCGCGCCATTGGCTCAGCGCATTTTCGATTCCACGAAGTGGCAGCCGGATCAGCCGCTGCGCGTCGTGCTGATTGGCACCGACTGGGAGGTGCGGGTCTGGGAGACGCTGCTGAAGATCCCGATGGGCCAGGCCACCACCTATTCCGACATTGCACGCAAGGTCGGCAGCGAGAAAGCCTCGCGCGCGGTCGGCGCCGCCGTCGGCAAGAACCCGGTGTCGTTCGTGGTGCCGTGCCATCGCGTGCTCGGCAAGAGCGGCAAGCTCACCGGCTATCACTGGGGCATCACCCGCAAGTGCGCGATGCTCGGCTGGGAGGCCGGCCGCGTCGGCACGGCTTAGCTGCCCCGCAAGCTCCCTGATCGTCGCGGCGGCCCTAGTTGATTGACGCTCGGACCGCAATCGCGCAAAACCGGCTCGAATTTTGCTGTCTGATCCCCATGTGGGAGACGGACGGTCTGCCATCAGGCCGGTGAACAAGGAACTTGCGGATGCAGCGGCGACGTCCCGTGATGCTTGCCATTCTGGACGGCTGGGGTTGGCGCGAGGACCCCGCCGACAACGCCGTCAAACAGGCGCGCACCCCCAATTTCGATCGGCTCTGGGCCTCCTGCCCTACTGCGCTGCTGCGCACGTCCGGCAAAGACGTCGGCCTGCCGCAAGGCCAGATGGGCAATTCCGAGGTCGGCCATCTCAACATCGGCGCCGGGCGCGTCGTGATGCAGGACCTGCCGCGGATCGGCGACGCGATCGCCAGCGGCGAGATCGAGCAGCAGCCGGCACTGCAAGACCTGATCGCGCGCCTCAAGGCCAATGGCGGCACTTGCCACCTGATGGGCCTGGTTTCGCCGGGCGGCGTGCATTCGCATCAGGATCATGCGGCCGGCCTCGCCAAGATTCTGGCGGCCGCCGGCGTGCCGACGCTGGTGCATGCCTGGACCGACGGACGCGATACCCCGCCGCAATCGGCCGGCGACGACATTGCGCGGCTTGCGGCAGCGTTGCCGAAGTCGGTCCCGATCGCGACGGTGTGCGGGCGCTATTATGCGATGGATCGCGACAATCGCTGGGAGCGCGTGAGCAAAGCCTACGCGGCGGTGGTCGACGCGGAGGGACCGCGGTTTCCCGACGCCGGCGCAGTCATTGCCGCGGCCTATGCGGACAAGAAATTCGACGAGTTCGTCGTCCCGGCGATCGTCGGCGACTATCGCGGCATGCGCGACGGCGATGGCGTGCTCTGCTTCAACTTCCGCGCCGACCGGGTGCGCGAGATCCTCGCGGCGATCCTCGATCCGAATTTTTCGGGCTTTGAACGCAAGCGCGCGGTGAAGATTTCCTGCGCCGTCGGCATGACGCAATATTCGGAAGCGCTCGACAAGTTCATGCAATCGATCTTTCCACCGCAGTCGCTCGCGAAAATCCTCGGCGAGGTCGTCGCCGGCGCCGGCCGCACGCAGCTGCGCACCGCCGAGACCGAGAAATATCCGCACGTCACGTATTTCCTGAACGGCGGCCGCGAAGAGCCATTTCCGGGCGAGGACCGCATCATGGTGCCATCGCCGAAGGTCGCGACCTACGACCTGCAGCCGGAGATGTCGGCGCCAGAACTGACCGACAAGGTCGTCGCCGCGATCGATTCCGGCAAATACGACCTGATCGTTCTGAACTACGCCAACGCCGACATGGTCGGGCACACCGGTAGCCTGCCGGCGGCGATCAAGGCGGTGGAGACGGTCGACACCGGGCTCGGTCGCATCGCCGACGCCATCGAACGCGCGGGCGGCGCGCTGATGGTCACCGCCGACCACGGCAACAGCGAGATGATGCGCGATCCCGAGACCGGCGGGCCGCATACCGCGCACACCACCAATCCGGTGCCGATGTTCCTGCTCGGCGCGCAGAACCGCGCGCTGGTGACGGAAGGCCGCCTCGCCGACATCGCGCCGACGCTCTTGGAACTGATGGACCTGCCGAAGCCGGCGGAAATGACCGGCCGATCGCTCTTACGCGGCGACGCGTGAGAGCAAGCGCTTAGGCTCACTCCCACAGCTCCGCCAGGAACCATCCGACCGCGCGCGCCAGCGCGTAGATCGCGAGCGCAGCCGCCGGCGCGAACAGCGCGACACCGTAGTGCTCGTTGCGGTCGTCGAGATCAACCTGATGCCAGCCGTCGAAGGCGGCCCAGCCCGCAAGCACCAAGAGCGGGACCGCCATCGCAAGGCCGAGCCAATGCGCCGTGCGGTGACATCGGCTGAAGATAGCACCCACACTTTGATCCACTACTTTGATCCGTTACTGCGACGCGCCGGTGGTCTCGATCGTTTCCGCATTGGACTCGTGATGGACAAGCATGTTGATGCCCATTCCGCCCAGCAGCCCAATCACGATCACGCCGACCGCGATCCACATGTAACGGTCATCGCTGCGGTCGACCTGGTGCTCGTTGACGCTTGGCTTGTCTTGGTTCGTCATCACTTCCTCCTCGGAAGCACGTCGCCCACGACTTACGTAACGGCCCACTGAGGAAAAAACGCGGCCAGCACGCCCAGGCCGGCGCGCAATTTCTCGTGAAAATTCCGGCGATTCCGTTATGGCGAATTTATTTCATTACAGTCGCGCCATAACGACAACGGCGGCCCATCCGAGCGCCCGGCACGTCAGATAGACCAGCACCGATGCAGCAGCGGCCATCGCACTGACAAGCGCGATATCGTCGATCGTCACTGTCGCGGGAAACTGACCGCGCAGCCATTCGACAAAGCCCCAGATCACGACAGCGAGGATTGGCAGTGTCAGAATGACGCCAATCAGATGAAACACGCGATGGATGCGAGCTGGCAACAGCTCACACGTCCTTGAGGCCGAGCACATCCGCCATCGAATAGAGGCCGGGCTTCCTACCGCGCGCCCACAGCGCCGCATGCACCGCGCCGCGCGCGAAGATCATGCGGTCCTCGGCCTTGTGAACGAGCTCGATGCGCTCGGCGGGACCGGCGAAGATGACGCTGTGATCGCCGACGACAGTGCCGCCGCGCAGCGAAGCGAAGCCGATGTCGCCTTTCTTGCGCGCGCCGGTCTCGCCGTCACGACCGCGCGCCGAGTGGTCGCTAAGATCGACCTTACGGCCTTCGGCGGCGGCGCGGCCGAACATCAGCGCGGTGCCGGACGGCGCGTCGATCTTCTTGTTGTGATGCATTTCGACGATCTCGATGTCGAACCCGTCATCGAGCGTCGCCGCGACGCGCTTGACCAGCGCCGCCAGCAGATTGACGCCCAGGCTCATATTGCCGGACTTCACGATGACGGCGCGCTTCGCCGCTTCCGCGATCAGCTTCTCGTTCTCGCCGGAGAACCCAGTGGTGCCGAGCACATGGACCTTGCCGGCCTTGGCGGCGAGCTCGGCAAAGATCACGCTGGCGGCCGGAATGGTGAAATCCACGACGCCGTCCGCCGCCGCGAGCAGCGGCGCGATGTCCGTCGTCACCTTGATGCCGTTGGCGCCGAGGCCGGCCAGCTCGCCGGCATCGCGCCCGAGCACGGCGGAGCCGGGCGCGTCGACGGCGCCCGCAACCACCGCGCCGTCGGCAGCGGTAATCGCCTGGATCAGCGTGCGGCCCATGCGCCCACCGGCGCCAGCCACGATCAGCCGCATATCGGCCATGGATCAATCTCCCGGATGCGGCTTCGGGTATAGCGGCGCCTCATCGCTAAAGAAAGTGCGGGCTACGAACGGGCCGCCGCGGCGATCTCCGCGACGATCGCCTCCGCCGCCGCCTTCGGATCGGGCGCTGCGACCACCGGCCGGCCAACCACGAGATAGTCGGCACCAGCCTTGATCGCCGCCGACGGGGTCATGATGCGTTTCTGGTCACCGGCGTCGGCGCCGGCTGGGCGGATGCCGGGCGTCACCAGCGTCATCTTAGGACCGACGATCGAGCGGATGTTGGCAGCCTCCTCGGCCGAGCAGACCAGCCCGTCGACGCCGACGTCGCGCGCCTGCGCCGCGCGCTCCGCGACCAACTCCGGCACGGTGAAGTCGTAACCCGCCGCCGCCAGGTCGGCATCGTCGTACGACGTAAGCACGGTGACCGCGAGGATGCGCAGCTTCGAGCCGGCCCGAGCATCGACCGCGGCGTGCATGGTCTGCGGATAAGCATGCACCGTGAGGAAGGTCGCGCCCATTTGCGCGATGCTCTTCACGCCCTGCGCGACGGTGTTGCCGATGTCGTGCAGCTTCATGTCGATGAAGATCTGCTTGCCGGTATCGGTCAGCGCGCGCGCGAAATCGAGACCGCCGGCAAAGCCGAGCTGATAGCCGATCTTGTAGAACACCACCGCCTCGCCGAGCCGCGCCACCATCGCCTCCGCTTCGGCGACGGACGACACGTCGAGCGCAACGATCAGGCGTTCGCGTGGATCAAGCATGGTCTCCTCAACCGCCAAACAAGCGCGCGTAGTCGACGAGCTTCTTCAACACCGTCTTGAGCTGGCCGGCGGCGCGGGCGTCGGCGAGCTCGTCCTGCGCGTCGAACGCCTGCTCGGCGTTCGGGATCGCGACCTGCTCCGGCACCACGAATGCGCGGCAGCCGATCGACAGCACCTGCCGCAACGTCAGCAGCGAGTTCAGCGCGCCCGAGCGTCCCGGCGATGCGCCGCCGATCGCGAAGGCGCGGTTCTGGAACACCGCGAGCTGCACCTCGCCGGGCTCGCGCACCACCGAGATCCAGTCAATCGTATTCTTCAACAGCGGCGTGATCGAGGCGTTGTATTCCGGGCTCGCGATGAACACGCCGCGATGCGCCGCAAGCAATTGCTTGAGCTTGACCGCATTCGCCGGCGGGCCCTCTTTGGCGACCCGATCGGCATCGTAGAGCGGCAGCGGATAATCGGCGAGCGAGATGCGGGTGACGTCCGCCTCCGCCAGCGTCAGCTCCTTGGTCGCGACCGCGGCCAGCCGAATGTTATAGGACGCGCTGCGCAGCGAGCCCGGGATCACCAGAATTTTCGGAGCGGACATTTTGCCTGCCTTACCTGCCATCACCACGGATCATAGCCCGGGCATGACTTATCAAGGCCGGTTGGTCCGGTACACCCACACCCGGGCGGGGGGGATGTTTCTCCACACGCGGCCGGACGCTTCGGCGCGGACGCGGCCGTGCGAGCGCGGGATCGGCGAGATCGCGTTGTAGGTGAACTGCACGAACGGCGCGTCGGCCCGCATCAGCTCGAACGCCTGGTCGAGCAGATCAAGCCGCATCTTCAGCGGCTTGTTGAACAGCGGCAAGCCGGACACGAACGCAGCCGCCGGCTCGCGCAGTACGCCGTCAAGTGTCTGCCGCAGATTATAGGCGTCGCCCTGGACGACGGTGGCGGCGGGGAAGCGCTGTTGCAGCAGCCGGCAGAATTCCGGATCGTATTCAACCAGCGTGAGACGGGCGGGATCGATGCCGCGCTCGACCAGCGCTTCGGTTACCGGCCCGGTACCGGGTCCAAGCTCGACGATCGGCCCGGTCGCGTGGGGATCGACATAATTCGCCATCACCCGCGCCAGCGCCTTGCCGGACGGCGCGACCGCGCCGACGGACAATGGCTTCTCGATCCAGGTACGGATGAAGCGGAATTCGTCGCGGTTGAGATTCTTCTGCTCGAAGGCGCGCAGCCGCCACCCGATCCGGCGACTGATGGCCCCGCGCTTGAGCTCGATGAACCGCAGCTGCCGTTGAATCTGGCGCTCGAGATTTTCCAGGGCACGCATCGGCATCGGTCTAGATCCCGGGAACTCTTGCCATTTCGCCTTTTTGCGTAAGGCCGGTAGCCGCCGCGGTCAAGCGGCTAACCCGCGCGGCTGAGCAGATCCTTCACGCGGCCGAAGAACCCCGTCGACTCCGGATGCGTGTCCCGGGACGAAAGCCGCTCGAATTCCGCCAGCAGCTCGCGCTGCTTCTTGGTGAGCTTCTGCGGCGTCTCGACCACGATCTGCACATACATGTCACCGACCTGTCGTGATCGGAGCACCGGCATGCCCTTGCCCTGGAGCCGGAAGCGGCGTCCGGACTGCGTACCCTCCGGCACCTTCACGCGGGTCTTGCCGCCGTCGATGGTCGGCGCTTCGAACTCGCCGCCGAGCGCGGCCTGCACCATCGAGATCGGCACCCGGCAATGCAGATCGGCGCCGTCGCGCTGGAAGAAATCATGCGCGCCGAGCGACAGGAAAATATAGAGGTCGCCGGCGGGGCCACCGCGCATCCCCGCCTCGCCCTCGCCGGCGAGCCGGATGCGGGTGCCGTCCTCGACGCCCGGCGGGATATTGACCGACAGCGTGCGCTCGCGCGTGACGCGGCCGGAGCCGGTGCAGGACGGGCACGGATCATCGATCACTTGGCCGCGGCCCTGGCAGCCCGGGCAGGTGCGTTCGAGCGTGAAGAAGCCTTGCGCGTGACGAAGCCGGCCGGCGCCGCCGCAATGCGGGCAGGCCTTAGGTTTCGATCCGGCCTTGGCGCCGGTGCCGGAGCAGGATTCGCACGAGACCGAGGTCGGCAGCCGGACCTGGGCGGCCTTGCCGGTGTAGGCCTCCTCCAGGCTGATTTCCATGTTGTAGCGCAGGTCGGCACCGCGCTCGCGGCCATCGCGGCGGCCACGCCCGCCGCCGCCCATGCCGAAGATGCCTTCAAACAGATCGGAGAACGCCGAGCCGAAGTCGGCGCTGAAGCCGGCGCCACCACCGCCCTGCTCGAACGCGGCATGGCCGAAGCGGTCATAGGCCGCGCGCTTGTCGCCGTCCTTGAGAACCTCGTAGGCCTCGTTGATTTCCTTGAAACGGTGCTCGGAGTCCTTGTCGCCGGGATTGCGGTCGGGATGCCATCGCATGGCGAGCTTGCGGAACGCGGTCTTGAGCTCACCGTCCTTGACGGAGCGCTCGACCTCCAGCACCTCGTAATAGCACCGCTTCGACATCCCCTCGTTCCACCCCGTGTCCGCCGCGGCTTCACCGCTATGCGTCATCTTACGCCATCACCGTCCGCTGAAAAAATAACACCCACCCGCGCTTGCGCCCGGGTGGGTGATGTTCATCGCGAGATTTTTCCGGTCGTGGATTGCATGACGCAATCTGCTACGCCGACTTCTTGTTCTTCTTGTCGTCATCGACCTCGGTGAATTCCGCGTCGACGACGTCGTCTTTCTTGGCACCACCAGGCTCGCCGCCCGGCGCAGCACCGGCGCCACCGGCGGCCGCTTCCTGCTGCTGGTTATACATCGCCTCGCCGAGCTTCATCGACGCCTGCGCCAGCGTGTTGGTCTTGGCGGCGATCGCTTCCGCGTCATCGCCTTTCAGCGCTTCCTTCAGGTCCGCGAGCGCGTTTTCGATCGCATTGCGCTCGGGCTCACCGACCTTGGAACCGTGCTCGGCCAGCGCCTTCTCGGTCGAATGGACGAGAGCCTCGGCGTGGTTCTTGGCCTCGACCGCCGCCTTGCGCTTCTTGTCTTCCTCGGCGTGCGCCTCGGCGTCCTTGACCATCTTCTCGATGTCGGATTCGGACAGACCACCCGACGCCTGGATGCGGATCTGCTGCTCCTTGCCGGTGCCCTTGTCCCTGGCGTGAACGTTGACGATGCCGTTGGCGTCGATGTCGAACGTGACCTCGATCTGCGGAACTCCTCGCGGAGCAGGGGGTATGCCCATGAGATCGAACTGGCCGAGGATCTTGTTGTCGGCCGCCATCTCGCGTTCGCCCTGGAACACGCGGATGGTCACCGCGTTCTGATTGTCCTCGGCGGTCGAGAATACCTGGCTCTTCTTGGTCGGAATGGTGGTGTTGCGATCGATCAGCCGCGTGAACACGCCACCCAGCGTCTCGATGCCGAGCGACAGCGGCGTCACGTCGAGCAACAGCACGTCCTTGACGTCGCCCTGCAGCACGCCGGCCTGGATCGCCGCGCCGATCGCGACCACTTCGTCGGGATTGACGCCCTTGTGCGGCTCCTTGCCGAACAACTGCTTCACGACCTCCTGCACCTTCGGCATACGGCTCATGCCGCCGACCAGGACCACCTCGTTGATCTCGGCCGCCGAAATGCCGGCGTCCTTCAACGCCTGACGGCACGGCCCGACGGTCTTCTGGATGAGATCGTCGACCAGCGCCTCGAACTTGGCGCGGGTGAGCTTCATGGTGAGGTGCTTCGGACCGGACGCATCCGCCGTGATGAACGGCAGGTTGATCTCGGTCTGGGTGGTGGACGAGAGCTCGATCTTCGCCTTCTCGGACGCTTCCTTGAGGCGCTGCAGCGCGAGCTTGTCGCGGCGCAGGTCGATGCCCTGCTCCTTCTGGAACTCGTCGGCGAGATAGTTGACGAGACGCATGTCGAAGTCTTCGCCGCCCAGGAACGTGTCGCCGTTCGTGGACTTCACCTCGAACACGCCGTCGCCGATCTCGAGGATGGAGACGTCGAAGGTGCCGCCGCCGAGGTCATAGACCGCGATGGTGCCGGTCTTCTGCTTATCGAGACCGTAAGCGAGCGCGGCTGCGGTCGGCTCGTTGATGATGCGCAGCACTTCAAGGCCGGCGATCTTCCCGGCGTCCTTGGTGGCCTGGCGCTGCGCGTCGTTGAAGTAGGCGGGGACCGTGATGACGGCCTGGTCGACCTTCTGCCCGAGATAGGCTTCCGCAGTCTCTTTCATCTTCTGCAGGATGAAGGCGGAAATCTGCGAGGGCGAATAGGTCTTGCCGTCGGCTTCGACCCAGGCGTCGCCGTTCGAGGCGCGCGCGATCTTGTAAGGGACGAGCTTCTTGTCTTTCTCGACCATCGGATCGTCGTAGCGCCGTCCGATCAGGCGCTTGACCGCGAAGATGGTCTTCTCGGGATTGGTGACCGCCTGGCGCTTGGCCGGCTGTCCGACGAGTCGTTCGCCGTCATCGGTGAACGCAACGATCGAAGGCGTCGTGCGCATGCCTTCGGCGTTCTCGATGACCTTGGGATTCGCTCCCTCCATCACGGCAACGCACGAGTTGGTGGTGCCGAGATCGATACCAATGACTTTGCCCATGGTTCTTCCTCTTTCTTCTGGCAGGTCGGCCGGGCCCTGTCGGCACCCGAATGAGGATCACGATGGTTCGTGAAACCCTCGTCCGACCCCCTGATATTGCACGTTAAACGCCGCCCCCGCGGCGTCCTGCCTCATATAGGAGGGCGCCTTAGGGCCGCAAGTCGAAACGCCGATGAATCCGAGCCCCGCGGGGGTCCGGACCATCTGCCGACCGTTAACAGGCCCCTGCCTCGACGACGAGGATGGGTCCGCAACCATGCGGCACGGGGCGCGGGGACGATGCCGTTCCCGGATTGGTCCCTATCTAACCCGAACCCATCTAACCCAAAGCTATCTAGCCCAAAGCTATCTAGCCCAGGACAGTGGCTCTTGAAGGGGTGTGACCACGGTGGACGGCCTGCGGATCGTGCCCGGATATCTCGACCGCGCGGCGCAGGCGGCCGTGCGGCAGGCGTTGCAGGACGTGTTCGACCGCGCGCCGGTCTACACGCCGCGCATGCCGAAAACCGGCCGGCCGATGTCGGTACGCATGACCAATTGCGGGCCGCTCGGCTGGGTGACCGACGAGGGCGGCTACCGCTATCAACCGACCCATCCGGAAACCGGCGACCCGTGGCCGCCGATGCCCGCCTTGCTGCTCAACGCGTGGCGCGAGCTCGCAGCCTACGCCCAGCCTCCGGAGGCCTGCCTGATCAACATTTATGGGCCGGCCGCGAAGATGGGGCTGCACCAGGATCGCGACGAGCGCGATTTCAACGCGCCGGTCGTGTCACTGTCGCTCGGCGACACCTGCCTGTTCCGCATCGGCGGCTTGAAGCGCTCCGACCCGACGCGCTCCGTGCGGCTTGCATCGGGCGACGCAGTGGTGCTCGGTGGCGAGGCGCGGCTCGCATTCCACGGCGTGGACCGGATCATGCCGGGAACGTCGACGCTCCTGCCGGAGGGCGGGCGCATCAACCTCACCATGCGGCGCGTCACACGGGCGTGATGCCGCATTTGCTCGCCCCAATGCGCTCGTTTTTGCCTGAATCTCCGGCCATGCTAGGGACCACCATGACCTTCCTCCGCTCAGTGTTGATGATCGCCCTCCTGGCCGCGCTTTTGGCGGCGCCTGCACAGGCGGCCGATCCCGTCTATCCCGCGGGTTCCCGCATCGGGCTGGTGCCGCCACCCGGCATGACGAACAGCCAGGCCTTCACCGGCTTCGAAGACCGCGACAACCGCGTGGCGCTGGTGGTCGTCGCGCTGCCGGCCGCCGCCTTTGCCGATATCGAGAAGTCGACCACGCCCGAGACGTTGCAGAAGCAGGGCCTGACGCTCGAATCGCGCGAGGACGTCACGCATCCGCTCGGCAAAGGCATGCTGGTGCATGGATCGCAGCAGATCGAGGACGTGAAAATCCGCAAATGGATTTTTGTGGTGCCGGCCGGCGATCTCACCGCGCTCGTGACCATGCAGGTGCCCGAGGCCGCGCAGGCCATTTATCCGGAGGCCGCGATCCGCGCCACGTTGATGAGCGTGTCGGTGCGCCCGAATGTGCCGGTCGACGAGCAGCTGACCTTGCTTCCGTTCCGGGTGAGCGAGCTTGCCGGCTTCAGGATCGGCGGCATCGTCGCGGGGCGCGCCGTCATGCTAACTGACGGACCGCCCGAAAAACCCGCTGCCATCGACACCCACATCCTGGTCGCGCTGGCGCCGGGCGCGCCGGCGCAGGCCGCCGATCGCGGTCGGTTCGCACAGGAAGTGTTCGGCAGCCTCCCCAACATCAAAGACATCCGGATCAATTCGGCCGAGACGCTGCGCATCGGCGGCCAGCAAGGCCACCAGATCATGGCGCGCGGCAAGGACGGCACGACCGGCGAAGACGTCACGATCGTGCAGTGGCTGCGCTTCGGCGGCACCGCCTACCTGCACATGGTCGGCGTCGCGAAATCGGACGCCTGGACGCCGGCTTATGCGCGCTTCCGGCAGGTGCGCGACGGCATCGACCTGCACTGAGCCACCGACTTGCGCTGAGCATCGCTACGTCCAGAATTCGCGGGAGGCGATGCGCGCGCCTTCGGCCATCGCGGCAAACTTGGCCCAGACCACATCGGGATCGACCGCGGCCTGACCGACCCAGGTTCCGTAGCCGCAGTCCGAGCCGGCCATGACGTTTTCGCGGCCGACGAGACGGGCGTAGCGCGCAATGCGTTGCGCGATCAGCTCCGGATGTTCGATGAAGTTCGACTTCGATTCGACCACGCCGGGAATGAGGATCTTGCCGGCCGGCAGCTTCACGCGCTCGAACACCGTCCATTCGTGACCGTGGCGTGGATTGGCGGCCTCGAACGAGATCGCGCTCGGCCGCGCCGTGAACACCACGTCAATGATGTCCACGAGCGGCACGTCGCAATGGTGCGGGCCTTCGTAGTTGCCCCAGCACAGATGCATGCGCAGCTGCTCCGGCGGGATGTTGGCGAGCGCGTGGTTGAGTGCCGCGATGTGCATGCCGGCACGCTTGCGGAATTCGGGCACGTCTAGATCGGCGTACTGGATGTGCCGGCCCATGGCGAGATCGGGACAATCGATCTGCAGCACGAAGCCGGCCCTGGCGACGGTCTCGTATTCGTGGCGCATCGCCTCGGCAATGGCGAACAGATAGGTCTCGTGGTCCTTGTAGTGTTCGTTGCGGAAGAACAGCGAGATCACGCCCGGCGAGGCCGCGCTCATGAAGGCGTCGGTGCGGTCCACCGCTGCGAGCGCCTTCTTGAGCGCCGCGACGTCGTCATCGGCGGCCGCGGCATCGCGCACGGCGATCGGCGCGTTGCACCCCGGCGTCTTCCGACGCGAGCGGCCGGGATCGCCGAACACGCGTTTGGCCAGGTTGGGGAAGTCGACGAGGTCCTGGTAGACGAAAGTGTTGCCGGTGCCGCCGAAGCCCGCGAGCCGGTCCTTCACATAGGTGGCGTAGCTCGGCTTCGACATTTCGCCGTCGTTGACGTAGTCGATGCCGGCGTTGACCTGCCTGCTCACGACCTCCGCCACCGCATCGCCGACGCGCGCAATGAGCGCGGCGCGATCGACCGGCACGCCCTCCTCCTTGGCGTACATCATGCGGATGAGGTCGGCAGGCCGCGGCAGGCTGCCGGCGTGCGTGGTCAGGAATCGCTCGGTGCTGCGTCGCATGATGCCCTCGCGCCCAAAGGCGGCTCAGGGCTCAAGCATAGCGCAATTGTCAGTCGTCGCCCCGCGGGCCGGACGCGGCATTCGGATTGTCGTTGGCCGGTGCGGGCTTGGGCCCACCCTTGGCTACGCCCACAGCCGCCGGCCGCAGCATCCGATCGCCGATCATGTAGCCGGGTTGCACCACCTGCGCGACGGTTCCGGCGGGCTGCGAGGGGTCCGGCAGCTCGTACATCGCCTGATGCAGGTTAGGATCGAACTTGTCGCCCTTCTTGGGCTCGAACTTCTTGACGCCGTGCTTGTCGAGCACCTTCAAGAGCTCGCGCTCGGTCAGCTCGACGCCGTCGAGCAGCGCCTTGACGCCGGGGTTCGCGGTCTCGCGCAATTCAGCATCGAGCGCTTCGAGCGCGCGCTCCATGTTGTCGGCGACCGCCAGCACGTCACGCGCGAACGACGCGATGCCGTACTGGCGCATATCCGCGACCTCACGGTCGGTGCGCTTGCGCAGGTTTTCCATCTCCGCCAGCGTCCGCAACAGCCGGTCCTTGTGCTCGGCGTTCTCCCGCGACAGCGTCTCCACCAACTCGGCGACCTTGACCTGCTCGGCGCGCGAAAGTCCGGGCTCGGCGCCCTGGGCCTCCGGGGCCGTGTCCTCGGGGCGGCGTACGGTGTTGTCCGTCATCGCTTGGATCCGTTTCGCAATTGCGTATGTTCGCCCCGGATATCAGGGCTTGGGGCCGAAAAATCAAGTTCTGTGGTTCCGCCCGCCTTTTAGGCGCCGATCAGCTTGCTCACGACCTTGGCGGTATAGTCCACCATCGGGATCACCCGGGCATAGTTAAGCCTTGTCGGGCCGATCACCCCGATAACGCCGATGATACGGCCGGAACCGTCCCGATAGGGTGCGATGATGGTGGACGAGCCCGACAGCGAGAACAGCTTGTTCTCCGAGCCGATGAAGATGCGCGCACCATCGGCGCCCTCGGCGCGGCCGAGCAGGTCGATCACCCCGCGCTTGGTCTCGAGGTCATCGAAAAGCAGACGTACGCGCTCAAGGTCTTCCACCGCCCTCAGATCGTCGAGCAGATGGGCATGGCCACGCACGATCAGTTTGCGGTCGTCGTTGCCGCCGCCCGACCAGCTCGCGAAGCCGGCGGCGACGATCTTGTGGGTCAGTTGATCGAGCTCGGCCTGGCTTTGCGTCAACGCCTTTTCAAGCTCCCCGCGCGCTTCGGCCAGGGTGCGGCCGCGTACATGGGCGTTGAGGAAGTTACCGGCCTCGGTCAGCGCCGACGTCGGCAGCCCGATCGGAACATCGATGATGCGGTTCTCGACCTGCCCGTCGTCGGCGACCATCACCACCAGCGCGCGCTCGGGCTCGAGCCGCACGAACTCGATATGTTTGAGCCGGACGTTCGCCTTCGCCGTCATCACCACGCCGGCCGCATGGGTCAGGCCGGACAGCATGCCGGAGGCCTCGCTCAGCACCGCGTCGAGCGGCTTGCCGTGGGCGGCAAGCTTCGCCTCCATGCCCCGGCGGTCGTCCTCCGAAAGGTCGCCGATCTCCATCAGCGCGTCGACGAAGAAGCGCAGCCCGAGTTCGGTCGGAAGCCGGCCCGCAGAGGTGTGCGGCGCATAGACCAGCCCGAGCTGCTCAAGGTCCGACATCACGTTGCGGACCGAAGCCGGCGACAGCGGGGTGGTGATGAGCCGCGAGATATTGCGTGAGCCGACGGGCTCGCCGGTGGCGAGGTAGCTCTCGACGACCTGACGGAAGATCTCGCGCGATCGCTCGTTGAGCTGCGCGAGGCTCACCTGGGTCGAGCCGATCGTGACGTCATGCGAGGCCAAAAGGGAACTCCAAGAACCCAGCACACAATTGGCGTTTTGAGCCGCGAATTCAAGCGGAACGCGTGGTCTCCCTCGGCCGTACCGGGCTCTTAACCACGCCGACGGACAACGCCACCCTCAGCCCTTCATGGTCCGGCGCTCGATCTCGAGCAACTTCTCGAAGCCCGAGGACTTCTGCGCCGCCTTCATCATGTGTTCGGCGCCGCCCTTGCCGAGGAACGGATCGAGCGTGTTGTTGGCGAGGCACTCGTAGGATTGGCGGATTGCCTTGTACATCGCCGCGAGCGCGGTGCCCGACGATGCCGCCAGGCGATAGCCCATATCCCCGAGTTCACGCTGCGACAGCCCGAACGTGCCGAAGCCGTCCGCCGGCGCGAACATCATCAGCGGCGGCGCCACCCGCTCGGAGACGAAGCGCAATTCCTCGGGGCTGCGCGTGTAGCAGAACACCATGTCGGCGCCGGCCTTCTGATAGGTCTCGCCGCGCCGCACCGCCTCCTCGATGCCGCCGACGCGCAACGCATTGGTGCGGGCGATAATCACGAGATTGGGGTCGGTGCGCGCCGCCATCGCCTCGTTGAGCTTTTTGAGGAAGAACTCGTTAGGCACGAGATGGTCGATGCCAACGTGATGCTCCATCCGCCGCGGCAGCAGCTGATCCTCAATCTCGATCGCGGCGAAGCCCGCCGCTTCCGCCAACGCCACGGTGCGGTGGATGTGCACCGGATCGCCCCATCCGCCACCGGCGTCGAGCACGATCGGCAGCTTGCAGACCGCGCGCATGTCGACCGCGACCTCGGCCATTTCCGGCAAGGTGAGATTGGCTTCGGTGACGCATTTGACCCAGCCGAGCGACCCGCCCGAGAGGTAGACCGCCTGGAAGCCAGCCTCTTCGGCCATGCGCGCCATCAGCGGGTTGAGCGCGAGCGGCGCGACCACGAGATCGTTGCCGCGGATGAGGTCCTTGAGCGTTGCCAAGTCAAGCTCCCATGTCCTAGTGGAAGTGGACCGGCAGAATGGGGAAACAGGTGGCAAAGCTCAAGGTGATGTGCGCGCGCTCGATGCACCAGGTGGTGGGCGCATTGACGGAGGCGTTCCGGCGCGAGAGCGGCCACGCGGTCGAACTCAGCTTCGGCACCGTCGGCGCGCTGCAGAAACGGCTCGACGACGGCGAGACCGCGGACGTACTGGTGCTCGGTGCGCCTGCCATCGACAAACTCGTCAAGGCCGGCACGGTCGGGACTGCGAGCAACATCGCCACCACCAGCGTCGGCATCACCGTGCGCGAAGGCACGACGCCGCCCGACGTCTCGACGCCCACCGCTTTCAAGCAGGCCCTGGTCGCGGCCCGCAGCGTGGCGTTCAGCGATGCCGCGGTCGGCGGCTCGGCCGGTGTCTACCTCGCCAAATTATTTGTCGAGATGGGGCTTGCCGACGCCATCGCGCGCAAGGGCATGCCGCAGCAGTCCGGCGGCGAGGTCGCGAACCGGGTCGCCAGCGGTGAAGCCGATATCGGCATGACGCTGATCGCCGAGATCGTTCCGATCCAGGGCGCGCACGTGATCGGCCCCCTGCCCGCACCACTCGGCAACGACACGACCTATGCCGGCGCGGTGACGACCGGCAGCACCGCAAAAGACGCCGCGCAGGCGTTCATCGGCGCGCTGACGCACGCCTCGGCGCACGGCGCCTGGGAGGCCGCGGGATTCAAGGTCCCGAAGCAATTGTGATCGGACGACGATGGGACCGAAAACACCATCGAAAAAGCCCCCGGCGAGAAATGCGTTCGGACGCGATTCCGAAGCTGGAGATATCTATTCGTTCCGCACGTCTCCGATCACGGAGTTCAGCCCACGGGAGACGAATAGATATGCTGCTTTCAAGATATTGGGGTTGATTGACGGACGTGTGTGCTTCGTCGTGCTGGATGGCACATTTGACCGCCATCCGGAGCTTGTCCAAGTCTCCGATCTTGCATGGCTAGCCGTGCATAGATTCTCTCATTGGGAAATACCTAGACCTGCTTGGTCCACCACCCCAAAGAATTGGAAGTGCGATTTGGACGACCTCCGCTTCGTCGGCAGCGTCAGCATTTCGCCGGAAGAAGCGGACTTGGTGCCGACGTGTCCATCAATCGGAACCTGGACTGTTGCAAGCGCCCATGCCGAGGGCGAATGGCGTTGGCGCAATGATCGCACCGCATTCGAGGAAGAAGTTGAGCGCGCCAGGCAAGTGCGCAATGCGCGAGCCGCTGCTGAGCGTGAGCGATACGAAAAGCGTCTAAAGCTGTTGACCTGGGAGCAGCTCCTGGAGGAACAGTTGCTTGCGAGGTGGAATGAGCATCCGCCGTTTCCACCCCCTGATTTTGTTGCCGACGCCCGAAAATTTCTTCGATCCGTTATCGTGGAGCTTCAGTCCCTCGGTCCAAAGCCGAAGAAGGCTCAAGTCCGCGCCGTGCTTAAAGCCTGCGTCGATTGGTTCAATCGGAAAGACACGGAGTTTGGCCAAGTGATCGAGACCGAGGAGCGAGAAGACATATGCGCGGTTCTCGAAGAATTTGCCGTTGTTGCGGGACACAAATCACTTGTTACAGAAATTGACACGTGGCGGGAATGGTGACGAGGAAGATCACACCCGCCTGCCAAAGATCGCAATCACGGCCACCGGCACGATCAGGCCGATCAGCGTCACCGTGATCAGCAACACGCCGAGCTCACCATAGTCGCCGCGCCCGACCGCGTAGATCTGGTTGAGATACTTGGTCTGCAACTGACCCGCGACCAGCGCGAGATTCATCAATGACGCCATCAGCGCGAACCAGGTCGCGCGATGCCCGGCCGGCGCGTAGTAGGCCGTAAGAGTCAGCAACGGAATGATGCTCAGTTGTGCGAACGGCGAGCTCGCCGCCGTGTCGGCGAACGCGATGACGCGGGCGCCGAAGCCGAAATGCTCTTCGGTCCAATGGTGCACGCCATAATACAATCCGATGCTGGGCAGCGTCAGGATCGTGCCGGCAATGGCGATCCATAACAACGTCTTGGCGACCGAGTATTCGGTGATCTGCTTGGCGAGGAACCACATCGCGACGATCGCGATGATCGCGCTGGTCTGCTTCAGCAGGCCAAAGAACGCCTCGTCGAACTTGAGCACGTCGATCGAGAACCAGAAATAACCTTCGCCGACACTTGGAACCGAACGAAAGGCGAAGATGATGATGGCGGCGTAGAGGATGATCATCCGCGTCTTGTGATCAAGCTCGCGCGTGACCACGACCAGCATCCCACAGACCACAGCCATCGAGACCACGAAGATCAGTTCCTGCGCGAACGGCACGCCGCCCAGCCCGAGCGCGGCAACGACCGTACCGAAGGCAAGGCCGCCGCCGAGGATGCGCCAGTCGATCGGCCGCCGCTCGACGACCTCGGCCTTGATCAGGAACACGCCGAGGAGTGACACCGCCGGCACCACCAGCGCCACCAGGAACACCATGCCGCGCGGCAGCGCGAAGGCGAGCACGCCGGACAGTCCCGCCACCGCGAGGATGCCGGCCGAGAGCGAAATGCGGCCAAGCACCTGCACCATGCCGAGGTCGGCGCGCACGTCCGCGTCCGGCCGCGGTTTGCCGTCGGCGTCGACGCGGGGAACGACCTCCGTCGACATGGCGTCGGCGACCACATCCTGGATCACGGTGCCGAGGACGATCAGCATCGAGCCCAGCACATAGAGCTGGTGCGGCGGCAGAAACGCGAGCCATTGCCCGGCGGCGCCCGCGAGTGTGACCAGGCCGGCGGAGGTACAGGAAGCGCCGATCAGGATGTAGGCGCGCCGCTGCGAGCCAAGGACCGGGACGCAATCGACGAGCTCGCCGAACACCATTTTCACGGTCCAGGGCAGGGTCAGCCAGACCCCGATGGCGGCAAGCTCCGCCGGGCTGAGCGTAAGGCTCTCCCTGATCCAGAAGTCGCGGGTGACGTCGATCAGCCCGAGCGCGCCATAGGCGAAGTAGACCATCAATAGCGGCACGTAACGCACGTGAAACGCCTGTAGCGGGCGGATCAGGCTGGCAATGACGGCATTCAATGCAATTCTCCGAGACAACGGCATTCCGCGACGTAATCGGCTGCCCCCTTTGTAGTTCCGCGTGCCGAATCGGAGAAGCCCGCAAAAGGTCTGCGAGAAAGAAGGCTTGCGGGAAAGAACTTGCGCCTGCGCCGGAAATTTGGCTCACATGCCGCCCGATCAAGCCGATGGAGAGAGCGTATGCGGCCGAGCCGCCGAGCCCCTGATGAATTGCGTGCGGTATCGCTGGAGCGCGGTGTCGTGAAGTATGCCGAGGGCTCCTGTTTCGTGAAATTCGGCGACACCCATGTGCTGGTGACCGCGACGCTGGAAGACCGGCTGCCGCCCTGGCTCAAGGGCCAGGCGCGCGGCTGGGTTACCGCCGAATACGGCATGCTGCCGCGCGCGACACACGAGCGCACCCGCCGCGAAGCCTCCGCCGGCAAGCAGGGCGGCCGCACCGTGGAGATCCAGCGGCTGATCGGCCGCAGCCTGCGTTCGATCGTCGACCTCGCGGCGCTCGGCGAACGGCAGATCACGGTCGACTGTGACGTCATCCAGGCCGACGGCGGCACCCGCACCGCAGCGATCACTGGCGCCTGGGTCGCGCTGCACGATTGCATCGCCTGGATGAAGTCGCGCGAAATGATGCCGGGCAATCCGCTGCGCGACAACGTCGCGGCGGTGTCGTGTGGCATCTGCAAGGGCACGCCAGTGCTCGACCTCGACTATGCCGAGGATTCGGACGCCGAGACCGACGCCAATTTCGTCATGACCGGCGACGGACGGATCATCGAGGTGCAGGGGACCGCCGAGAAGGTCCCGTTCACGGAAGAACAGCTGCTGACGCTGCTCTCGCTTGCCAAGAAGGGCGTCGGCAAGCTCGTCGACCTGCAAAAGCTGGCGGTGATGTGAGCACGCCGCATCGCCAGCTTGCGGGCCGGGTCGTCATCGCGACCCACAATCCGGGCAAGCTGCGGGAGATGCGGGAACTGCTGGCGCCTTACGGCATCGAGGCCGTCCCGGCGGCCGAGTTCGGCCTGGGCGAACCGGAAGAAACCGGCGCGAACTTCCGCGACAATGCCCGCATCAAGGCGCGGGCGGCGACAAACGCGACGAAACTTCCCGCGTTCGCCGACGATTCCGGACTGGCCGTCGATGCGCTCGGCGGCGCGCCCGGCATCCATTCGGCGCGCTGGGCCGGCGACGACAAGAACTTCACGCGGGCCATGGAAACCATCGAATCCATGCTGCACGACCACGGCGCCGATCGCCCGGCGCTGCGGCGGGCACAGTTTGTGTCCGCGCTCTGCGTCGCCTGGCCCGACGGGCACCTCGAGGAATTCGAGGGGACGGTCGAAGGCACGCTGGTGTGGCCGGTACGTGGAACCGCCGGGTTCGGCTACGATCCGATGTTCCTGCCGGACGGCCATACCCGTACCTTCGGCGAGATGACGGCGGACGAGAAGCATGGCCTGCCGCCGAAGGGCCAGGGCCTCTCGCATCGGGCCCGGGCGTTTCTGAAGCTGGCGGCAGCCTGCCTCAAACCCTGATCTGCGGCTCGACCGCGTGGGTGACGTCGGCCCCCCAATGGTGCCATATGCTGGCTCAATGACCGCACCGGACGAATCAGCCTTCGGCGTCTATGTCCACTGGCCGTTCTGCCTGTCGAAATGCCCGTATTGCGACTTCAACAGCCATGTGCGCCACGCCAAGATCGACGAGCAGCGCTATGTGCGCGCCTTCGCCGCTGAGATTGCGGCGACGGCGGCGCGGGTGCCGCAGCGCACGGTCACGAGCATTTTCTTCGGCGGCGGTACGCCGTCGCTGATGCAGCCCGCGACCGTCGGCGCGATCCTCGACGCCATCGGCAAGAGTTGGACGGTCGCGCCTGACGCCGAAGTGACGCTCGAGGCCAATCCGACCAGCGTCGAGGCGACGCGCTTCAAGGGTTATCGCGCCGCCGGCATCAACCGGGTCTCGCTCGGCGTGCAGGCGCTCGACGACGATGTGCTCAAATCGCTGGGGCGCACCCACACGGCGCAGGAAGCGCTCGCCGCGGTCGCGATCGCCCGCAACTCGTTCGAACGCTATTCGTTCGA
>Ga0075420_100000385_pt1 | contig 34433 bp, 26 predicted proteins | sample SoiMetdeltSBSDD4_FD_75296 | JGI IMG/M metagenome (GOLD analysis project Ga0075420, IMG submission 75296) | Bulk soil microbial communities from a Populus tree surrounding site in Tennessee, USA - Soil MetaG P. deltoides SBSDD4 | ecosystem: Environmental > Terrestrial > Soil > Tree plantation...
AAACCTCTCTCAAACCAAACAATCCGAAATCTTTAACGAGGCGCTATTGAAACTAAATAACAAGGTGTCACTAAATCATAATTGAGCAAACCTCAGTTCCTATATTTGAGCACCCATGGATGGAAGACAGGCAAACAGCACAGAATAGAGATATGGTTTGTAGAGCATAATGGAAGATACTACATTATATCTGAGCGACTTGATAGTGCGCATTGGGTTCAGAATATTAAGCACAATCCAACAGCAGTTTCATTTAGCATAAATGATAAAGTGTTCAAAGGCAATGCTCGAATAGTTGATCAAGAGAAAGAGTCTGCATTGACTGCAGAAGTTTTGAAATTAATGAATACAAAATACAAATGGAGCCAGGGACTGATTGTAGAGCTTATGCCTATAAATTCAAGTTGATCATCTAAAATCTTTCTCAAATAATATTTTGTTCATTGAAGTTCTTTTATTGGAACATATGGACATGCCATCAAAAGTGCAAGGCATAATATCCACTGCCAAACAATTATCTACACTATATATGACTCCACATTCGTGCTCAAATGGAGGAAGAAAGATAATGGAGATGTAGGAGATAATTTTAGGTGTATTTAGTAACTCCTTATTTAATGTTGGATAAGTGTCAACTATTATTTCACATCATGCAGGTCGATTAACCAGAAAAAATGACACAACAACAACAACTAGTAGATTATTGATTCATTTGAGATAATGGCTGTGCAAACGATAATTCATAGCCATTTGGTTCGCGAATATGAAAGAACCTTTCTCCCCATGGGGCATTGGTGGGCTCGTTCTCAAATGCAATAGAATTTGAGATATACTCATCTCGCTTCATATATGAATAAAGTTCATCTACATTCTCTGCATAAAATATTACTCTTCCAAAATCATCATTCACTTTCACTTTTTCAACGTTAGATTTCTTGTATAAGTCAGAGCCGTCGTTTTCTTTTTCCCTCATCAGTTCTAAATTAAGATACGTTGTTGACATATTTCCTTCGCCTATTTCAAATGTTGTGAAATGATCTGAAGGACTCCCTCCATATGTCAGCCTAAAACCAGGGATCCTTGAATATAGAGAACATGATTTTTCCATATCTTTTACTTTTAGTGTAATGGCGGAAATTCTGTAGACTTTCATGCAAGGTATAGTAGTATCGTTCTATTTAATGGAGAGGCACATATATCACGAACACTGGCAAATTCATACATTCTCAAAAATCTGATTGCTCTATAGTACGGCCTCCTCCTGTGTAATTGCATTGAGTCTCAATTCAGAAGGTTTCTTGTCGCAACCCTCTGGCCCTCTTTCTTATATCAATATTAGTGGGCAGATGACACTGCAAATGCTAAATCTGTATAGATATCGATAGGTTTAGTCACTCACTGATGAGGTTCTATCCCCTAGACTGAGTGATCCGATTTTGCTTCATTATGGTGCACTGGTCTTGTTGGATCTGCATTGAAGATTTGGCCTCCTTCATTGCATTCTATTTCATTTGTATCCCTCAACTGACTGAACAGAAGTTTCTATTTTGCTTGGGAAATTTCATATGGATTTCCAGAGTAAAAGATAGCTTTTTCGTTTTAACGAATAATTTTATACGATTAGGTCAACGTAGGGTTAACTAGTAAATTTAACCAGTGTAAATATTAATGTCAACACGCACCTTCTACATCTTATGTCACAGCCTCAGGGTACGCCCATGAGTAATACTAAAAATAATAGTACAACAACATCTTCAACTGAAGAAAGTTATACAATTAAGGGAAGCATTAGGTACCCCAATGGCGAGCCTGTCAAGGGAATAAAGGTACAAGCAATGGATAGTGATCAAGAAGTATTTCAGGATCACAATGACGACATCATTTCTATCGCCTCTGTAAACGATTCGGAGGGAACATTTGAAATTAATTTTGATTCAAAACCATTCAGAGATGGATGGCTTGAGGGATATCCTGACCTATATCTCATGGTTAGAAATGCTTTAGATGGCCAGGTAATCTACAGGACTGAGATAAGGAAGGGAGTAAAACCGAACTCCCCTGATCTCATTTTCGATATTGTAATTAATTCTGTTGAAGGGGCATATTCCTTTAATGAGACTCCTAAGAATGGCAACTTATCCGACCCCTTCCAAGGCAATAATGATAGAGTTATAGCCGCATTCACCCGTTTAGGAGATGTAGTGCAATTATTACCTGGGGAGATTAACAGAAACTTTGCGCTGCTTGTTAGTTCAATTAATGCTTGGACCCTCTATACCCGGGAAGATGTGTGGAGAAGAATAGAATACGATGGACCGCAGGTTCCTCGGCACCCTTGGAGGGAGGATGGGCATTCTCACAAATTATCATGGGAAGGAAGGTAGTAGCTGTATGAAAAAAATAATGCCAATAGTAAAAAATGAATACCATTTAAAGAAGAGACTATTGTGGCTAAAATCTATCTATCTATCTGTCTGTAACTTAGTGTCCGTCTTCAAATGCATGAACGTATTTTTTCAGAGAGGTGTTCAATAGAAATGGATAATTGTATTTACACAACAGAAAAATATGAAAAAAGAGCTGAAAGGTGTAAACTCGTCACTAAAGATCTCGTACGCTCTGTAGACGTTTGTGTAATTGGTTCTGGTGCTGCGGGCGCAATTTTGGCAGCTAAACTAGCGCAGGCAGGCAAATCTGTGGTTATCCTTGAGAAAGGAGGATATTATGATGGTGAGTCGATGAATCAGAGGGAAGCAGACATGCTTCCATTGTTATGGCAAAACGCAGCAGCCAACTTTACATCCAATCTCCGGATTGTTATTGCACAAGGTTCTTGCCTTGGAGGATCCACAGTAATCAATGATGCTGTCTGTTTTGGAATCCCTGATCTAGTAATAAACCAGTGGCAAAAAGAAAGTGTATCAGGAGTATCAATATCAAAAGAAGAATGGCAGGAAGCAATCAAAGAGGTATCAAAAAAGATTAATGTTAACGAAGTAACAGAAGAAGAGCTAAATGTTAATGCCCAAAAATTAAGAGAAGCCTGCAATAAGTTCCTGTTGCATGGAAAACCAATTCTTCATCGTAAAAACTCAAGGAATTGTGGTCCTTCGTTTACAAATCCTGATCTTAAATCCTGTGTCAAATGCGGGTTTTGTCATTTGGGATGTCACTATGATACAAAGCAAAGCATGCTAGTGACATATATTCACGAAGCACTCAACGACCACAATGCAGACTATTCTGCATACTGTAATTGCAGAGTGGATAGGATTACCATCGAAGAAGAGTCAGGACTGGCAACAGGCGTAGATGGAACTCTGACAGACTTGAGAGGTGGTGAGCTCTATAGAATAAGGGTAAATGCAAAAGTGGTCATAGTCTCTGCAGGTGCAATTGCGTCCTCAATCCTTCTTCAGAAATCAAATATTGGAGGACAAAAAGTCGGAAAGGGATTAGCATTACATCCTGCACCTTTTGTAATGGGTGTATTTGATGAGGAGATAAGAGCGAACAGAGGAATACCTATGTCGTACACCTGCCACGAATTTGGAGTCACTAATGGAGTAGGAAATGGTGGATTTTTAATTGAAAGCATATTTTTGCCAGTTTTTCAAATGGCACTTGCAATTCCTAGCTTTGGTATCGACCATGCAAAAATGATGGAGCGCTTTAACAATTATACAATGGCAGGAATAATGACTAGGGATGAACCTGTTGGAAATGTTACAATCTCTTATAATGGCCATCCAAAAGTGGTATACAATTTAGCGCCAAAAACAATTGATGATATGGCCCGTGGAATGGCAATACTTGCCAAGATGTGGTTCAGTATAGGCGCAAAGAGTGTTATTACTTCACACAGGGATATACCGGAGATTAGAACAAAGGCCGATATTCCACTGCTAAAGGATGCAGTAAGAAACAATCCCAATGGTCTAATGATTGGCTCGGCTCATCCTCAAGGGGGAAACAAGATGGGAAGCAATGTAGATGTATGTGTCGTTGATTCTGATTGTAAGGTGTATGGTTTTGAAAACCTATTTGTATGCGATGCCAGCGTTTTTCCTACTGCACTAGGGGTCAATCCTCAGCTGACTGTTATGGCACTAGCAGCAATGACTGCTAACAAGATAATTAAGAATTGGCAGGAAATTGAGGACAATGTTAGTACCCAAATAGAAAAAACAAAAACGGCCACTACAATAAACGAAGGAGCTTCTCCTTTTGGAATGACCTGCCATATTAGTCAGCCAAGATTCTGTAACGCTCGGGCAATTGGAGATCTATATGCCGTTACATCTCATAACTCTGACCTACTTTCAAAACTGGAGAATTCTCTAGATGAGACCATCGCTATCGGCAAGAATTGGAAATTTGATCCAAAGACTCTCAAAATCTACAATAACTTGTACTGGAAGGGCTTCTATGGAAGAGATAATGATGCGCTTACCCTGATGTTAAGATATTTTGGAGGATTCTATAAAAGATTCTGGAAAATCGATGACAAGAGAATGCGAGGAATAACTCATCCATTTGAATCTCAAATAATTGATGCAAGAAGCATCGCAACTGAGAAAGAAGTACCCGGGTATGGGAAAGCAATACACCTAGAATACCAAGATCCTCCTTACTCTTCTGCATATGATCTATTGAAAATGGTAGATGAAAATACGATAATTGGTAAAGCATTTCTTGGTTCATTTGGGCATGGAGTAGAGCTGTTCAATTTTAGTATGTCTCGTGTATATGATGTAGACTTTATGACGGAGGGAGATCTATTGACGCTATTCAGAACTGATGAACTAAGTCATAAACCAAAGGAAGGAGAGTTAGCTGGAGTCTGGGAAGGCATGTTAGTGTCAGACTCTGCTATAACTCCACGCTCTCAGCTGTTTTACTTTAATTTTGAGGATGGAGAGATAGATATGCGCTACTCATTTGCCAATATACTTCAAGGCAGATCTGATGTTAAAATAACTGATTCTCTCTTTAGACTGGATGACCAGACTCCTCTATATGATGAGTTGAGAATGGTTACTTCCAATGTAGCTGTGGGGCGATGGGTGACAGAATGGTCTGATGAAGAGTTGCTAAGACCAATCATTGAGGACTTTAAAAGATACTCTCCAATTCCTCTATCTGCAGAAGCGGAATCATTGTTGGATAAAATATCTCGACTCTCTGGTTTAAGAGGTCCTAGACTTCCAAAAGAATCAGGGCTGAGTTTTCTTGGGGTAGAGAAAGATGAAAAAACTGGAAAGACAAGGATCGGATTATCCTATCTGCTAAAGAAGATTAGTGGCTAATACCTTTCATTTTGATAGCGTTTGGCAAATGACAATGAAAAATATTTTTCAGACGTATTGAGCCCTTTGAAAGTTTTTCTCTCGAATCTCTCTTCGCCCGCTAATTATTGTTAATATCAATTAATCAATAATTTCATAAATTGTGTATCAAATTAGCCCCCCCCCAATAGTTAGTAAACTGAATATGCGAAATATAGCATATTCTATACTTGATTAGTACTTTGAAAAAGAATACAATCACTTTTCATCTTCTTCTTGATATGTATCGACTCTATTTAGCTTATCATTTATTTTGACGTACCAAATCTTTCAGTGCACCTAAAAGGAACAATTATGTTGCTTTTTTCGGCTTGCTTGTTATATCCGTTGTCCAGACCTAAATATTACATTATAGAAACTATCGGATATGGCAGTGCTCTCGTCGGCTTGGTACGAGGTAATGACTTGGGCGACATTAATGTCTGTAATATTACTATTTGCGCTTTCAATTTGGATATACTTCTTATGGTCTGCACTTAAGTAAATATTACACTCTCCAAAGTTAAGGGGTTTTTCAATTTGAAAGGAATCAAGAAGATGACGGAAAAGGATTTCTCCATAGTCACGATGAAAAAACGGTAAAGTTACCTCTAGTAAGTGTAATTATACCAGCACGTAACGAACAGGACAATATACAAAAATGTCTAGAGTCACTAGTCCTTCAGGACTATCCAAATTACGAAATTATCGCCATAAATGACTCCTCCACAGATGCAACAAGCAAAATATTGGACAAGGTTGCAGCAACTAATCCAGAGCGAGAAATTAAGGTTTTCGACCTAGGGCCTAAACCCTCTGGCTGGCTGTGAAAAAACTGGGCATGTTTTCAAGGCTATAAGAGATCATCAGGCCAAGTACTACTTTTTAAAGATGCAGATACAACTCAAGCACCAGACACTATATCATTGACAGTAAAATATCTGTTCAACGAAAGGCTCGATGCACTTACTGCTAGACCAAGACTAACTTGTAACAACACCTGGACAAAAGTTGTACTTCCTCTTGTATGGATGGTTTCTCATATTGCCTATTCTGCAATTAAAGTCAATAATCCGAATTCGAAGACTGGTTTTGTATTTGGAGGCTTCTATCTTATTACAAGACATGTTTACGAGTCTCTGTGTACCCATCAATCAGTAAAGGACGAAATAGCAGAGGATCTGGCAATAGGAGAAAAGTTGAAACGTGGTAAGGCCCGGCTCAGAATGTTTCTTGGATAAGAGAATATCCAAGCGTCATGGGCTTTGGATTCTGGATCATTGCATAGTGCGCTCCATAGCGCTAAAGTCTCAGCCATTCAAAAACAACCCATTTAACCTGTGTTTCAGCTGCATTGCAAGCTATAATGTTGATCATGCCTTGGATAGTTCTTCCCTACTCTATCGATGGGCTTTTGTTATCATCATATGAATCGCAGATGTATGTAAATGAAACACAGGTTCTGTTTATTGTAAACTTCATTTTAGGGGTAATCTTCATAAGCTCTTCCTACCTTTCAAAGCTCAGTCTTCGTCAAGGTCATTTTTTTCTACTATACGTGCTGGCTTCTCCACTTGCATGCTTCTTTATTTTCGGTGAGACTATTTTCTCAATTATCAAGGCTGCTACAAAGAAGGACATCATATCATGGAAGGACAGAGATTACCAACCATGTCAAGATGGGTAACGAGAATCAGCTTTGCAGACAATAATGGTTTTTTCCATTCCTAGCTTAAAGGGTTCAAACCCTTTAGAAATCGGCTGTGAATGAGCATGATGCTCCAAAAGTGGGAGGCCATTAATGCTATCAATATTAGATAGCAATGCTATCTGCCAATGTGTTGTGTGTACTACTGTGGTCTCAAATCCAATGTGGAGCCTGGGCGCACTATGCCATTCTCATCCCGTATGTCGGCAATAAGATGCGGCTTGCCATTATCCTCCCCCTCCGCCTCCTCGCTGTCTCTTCCATCTTCAATTCTGATGTAACCAAAATTGAATACGTTGCCTTCTCCGTAAAGAAGAGTAGGATTAAAAGTTTCATCTAATTGCGGGAATGGAACCCCTAATCTGAACGCGCTTAAAGGTCCGCTTACAAGCTCATGTATTTCAGTCATGTTGCCATCATTATTCAGATCAAAATTATATCTTATGAATGCAGGAAAATGCACATCTGTAGTTACAAATACAATATTCTTCATGTCCTGTTCATCTATAAATCTAAGTAGATCTGTTAATTCTCTTTCAAATCCTGTATAATATGAGTAATTGTTAGTTTCATTGCCATTGGCCCACCCATCTCTACCTAGTATCGAAGCATTGCTTCCAGTTGGTATAGAAATAGGTACATCGCTGCTTATCAGTTTCCATGTTGCGTTCGAATTAGATAGTTCTTGTTTTAGCCATTGAAGCTGCTCCTCTCCTAACATCGTCTTATTGCTTTCGGGAGTATCTGCAATGTGGTTTTGACTTCTATAAGAACGCGCATCAATTATGAATAAATCTAAATCCTTACCCCAATTAAAGGATCTATAAATATGCGTGTCTGGATCATTTTCAGTGTCATTATTGTTATTGTTGTCACTGCCCACTGGAGAGTAATACAAAAATGCATTTCTACCTTCTTCAACTATATTTGGGTATCCTTCTTTGTCGGTACTAAACAAATTCCAGTCAGGCCACTTAGATCCAAAATCATTTATTATCTCGTGGTCATCCCATTGGGAATACATTGAAACGTTGCTGAGAAATTCTTTGAAATAAGTATCATTTCTGTTGTATTTCCAATGTTCTAAAAATATAGATCTGACTTCCGTGACGTTATTCCAATCAACTGAAGGGTCTGCTATCGATTTGAAATCACCTGGAATGTTTCTCCATGTGATGGTCTGATTATTAGTACTATTATTAAAGACGGGCCCTTGTATAGGACAGGCTCCATCTGCGTATATCATATCGCCATTAGCTATGAAGAAGTCTGGACTCAGCGCCTGCATAGATTTAAAGAAAGCGTAGCCTCCCTCGTCGGCATTTCTACAGTAATTTTGTCCACCCGCATCGGCACCCCAAATAAAACTAAAAGCAGCACTACTACTACTACTATTACTGGACATATTGAAACTCGGAGCTGTCCTAAAAGTTCCAACTTCAATTTGTTCGGCAATATCAGAACTCCCAGTTAAATCATTACTTGTGTCACTATTTGTGTTATTGACTATATTTGAGGCCGAGAACCATACTCTGTAGTAATATTGAGTATCTGGTTTTAGACCATCAAGCTTTGCTTGTGCTGTAAAGTCTGTAGTCGAGTTAGCTTGAGCAGTCTTGCTAAGAGGATTAGAAAAATTTGCATTAGTGTCATATTCAACGTTCATTTGGGCCGGTTGATCGTTTACCCGTGACCATACTATTGCGCTCTGATTTGTAACATCTCCACTTGCAATCCCATGAGTAATTTCGAAATCAGTTGTGTTCACTTGCTGAGCAGAAGCCTCTGCATATAAGAATGGGGCTAGTATAGCATTGCCTATGATAAGAAGGGCTATTGATATGATCCTAAATGATGAGAACAATTTTTGAGTTACACTTTCATCTTTTGGATATACTCTTATTCTTTGTTCAGTTGAATTACAGATACCTAATTTTCTCAGCAAGTTTTCCAGATGACCTTCGTATTATATATAGAAAAATCTATCGGTGATATTCTTGAAATCAAAGGTTCAATACGATAATAATAAGGAACCTCGTCATAGACGTAGTTGATTGCAAATTATCTGTACCACTAGTCGCGTTTTGGAGCATTTGGTTTCTAGCTGAGATGATCATACTCCGCAAACGGTACATAACATGTAATTCCCTTCAACTATTAGACTGGCAAAATCATGAGAAAGCAGAATTGTAAAGACACACTATGTCATAAATTCCATCATCAAGATTTTTTGCCTTTCGTCTGATTTTTCAAGAAGTTGAATAATGTATATACATTTAGGTTTATTGCACGCGTTTGCATATATTCTTAGCAATAATACAATCCATAACAATGCAGCTACAATAAGATATGATGATAGCATAGGATCAGCGATGCAATATTTTCCTAGCCGACGAATGGTAGTGTAAAAGTAAATGTGGCGCCCTTTCCATCCTTGTTGTTTTTGCCCCAAATCCTATCGCCATGAGCTTCGACAATATTTTGTGAGAAATATATAGTCCTAATCCCATGCCCTTATGCGATTTGGTTGCAAACTTGGAAAACAACTTAGGCATAATTTCAGGATCTATGCCAGAACCTGTGTCTTTTATAATGGCAATAATTTCAGAGTCTTCTTCTTTTCCCGCTCCTTTTTTCTTCACCTTGATCGTTACTGTTATCGTGCCGTCATTTGTAAATTTAACAGCATCATTCATCACATTGGATATGACCGGATCAATCTCTGTTTGTCTGCTTCCACAAAAAATCATTACTAGGTGTGAATACTATATTGACATTACTATTCCTCTTATTATTAATACTACCACTCTGGCCTTCATATACCCTAAGAACATCTAGAATTATTACCTCATTTAGATTGAATCTTTCCTTCTGCAGCTCCAGAGGGTGATTTTCAATTATTGTGAAGTATAGTATATTTTCTATCAATGTCTTTAGTCTTTTTGCATTTTTAATCACTAAATTGGCAAAACCAATTGGTGTAAGATGTAAGATGAAATCTATAAAATACCAGATGTAGTGTAATGCAACTATAAATCACCTCATGTTTACCGTATTGAGGAGAGGATGTCTGAGTTGATATTTGGTAAACAAGCATTTCAGAGCCATAGAATTAAGCTTCTCTTGATGCAACACCTTGGCTGAATCATAAATGAGTTAGAGATTTGGTGAACAGACACAAATTCACACTTGATCTTACCGGCGGACAGTCGCAGAAACTGGTTATTATTATTACAAAACCATTATGACTTTTGAGATTGGTTTTATAGTATTGTTAATGTGCTTCAAGGTTAGTATTAAGTTATGAACATCGGTGAAGCAGCAATGTTTGTAGCAGTCGGCTTTGTCCCAACGCTGATTGCCTTAGAAATGGTATACCGAATGGGCAGAGCGATTGGAAGGCGTGGAGAAGCTCCCTTGCTAGCGCAGAATCATAATAAGCTGAGAAAATTATTTGCGTAAAATCCGTAAAAGTAACGGGCCGAGTCAATGGCCCACACATCACTTCTTAAACCCTTTGCATATCGATACAAAAACATACTTGGATGAGAGCTGTTGTTAGGCAATATGTTCTGACTGTTCATCCATGTGTGTGTTTTTCTATATGGCCCCCGTGCGGGTCAATGACAGCTAGTTCGCTGCTATAGTCATCATCAGCTAGGTATTCAAGGAATTCGCTATAGGCTTCTAACTCAACATCATTAAGACGTACTGCTGCTTAGGATTTAATTTGACCTGAGGTTCCACAGTTGAAACACCAAACATTTCTCAACTTCATCAAGATCTCTCGAAATCCTCTGTGTGCTCCTTTTTGTGTAACAATAGCCTAGTTCTCGTGCGATTTATAAAGTAAGAACAGGTAATAAGGTATACAAGTGCACAGCAATAAGAGTCATGTGAGTATTGACTCTCATCAGTTGTCTTCGCCATCTGGGTATGAAGCAACGTTTGTCCATTCAAATGAACCCGCGTTCCCAGGGTCCTTGGAAATTGGCCGTACCGCCCAAAAGTCATATGGTGCATCTTTTCTGTCGCCTGCATCATTTAACTCAGTACTTCCCGTTACACCAACGTACGAATTGGCAGTGTTGATAAAGGCTTCTCTTAAAGAGCCAACGTCTTCTTGCTGTTGTGTTACAGTGTAATTGTTAAGAGTGAGGGTTGTGACCCAAAATTGGTCATAAGCAACTTGTGCGTACGATGTAGGCACTCTACCTATCTCTTTGACTATCCTTTCTTCTAATTTCTTAAAGCTATCGCTTGCGTTCACTCTATAGATAGGATTTAAGAAATTAGTCTTTGCTGCAAATTCTGCGGCTTCAGTATTTTTTATTAGACCTTCGAGTTGAGCAGAACCATCGCTTCCATACCAATTTACTGACCGGAGTTCTTTATGTCTATTTGCTTGAATCATAATAGGTACTACTTCATCAAAAGCTACGATATACACTCCCACTTTGTCCGCACCATACTGCCTCACAGCATCATTTACCTTTTGAGTCAAAGATTTCAAATCTTGCTCCCAGACAATAAAGTTGATTCTATGGAGACTTGCAGCAAAATTACCGATTGGTGGGTCATATCCTATGCCATCAACCACCTTGCCATCAAGTTTTTCAAACTTTTCTTTCAACAAAGATTGAAGATTGTTTCCAAAAACATCAGTTCGCCATATTGGAATGACAACTCTTGTGCCTTCATCCCACATCTTTTTTGCAAGTGTCTCTGCTTGATAAGTATCGTCTGGAACGAATCGGAGCACATTGTCATTAGGAATTGACAAAGATGGAGCTGTGCTACTACTACTAACTATCAGAATACCGTTTTCGTCAGCATAATCTTTGACCGCTGCGACTGCAGCGCTTGTCGATGGCCCAATGACTATCTGTATTCCCTTTGATGCCAAGTCCTTAAGTTTTTCAAGCGCGACTTCAGGGTCTGTCTTTGTATCTTCAATTACAAGGCCGACCCTTGATGATGATTCAGACTTTGCCAGTTGATTGTTTACGTCGTCAACTGCAAGCCTCAATGATGCTTCAACCTCCTCCCCCGTGGAGGAACTTGTACCTGTGAGTGGTAGTAGGGCTCCTATCAATATGGTATTTTCACCTTCTACAGGACCAAAATATCTTGTAGGCTCTGTGGCGCCTGAAGTTATAAAGCCGTAACTTAGTATTCCGCCGACCAGAACTGCAGCTATTAATACTTGCAGATATCGAATCTTATTATTAGGAATATTATTTCTATTGCGAGGGCCATTTGTTATTTTCAAATAGTCATGACTAGTGGTATTTGTTACAGAGGTCGTACCGTGGTTTTTATAAACAGCGAGATATTTGTTAAACCACAAAAGACCTCCAGCCAATATAAGATACTCTGCCCCAAAGAACATAGATGATAACCATACCTGTTCATACAAGCCTGAGATTATTATGAATGCGAACCAGCTGTCTGTAATCACTATGCAAAACAAAGATAGTGATTTGAATGTCCAAGGTATGGACCAGGGTCTTTCCTTCCATAGTCCGAGCAGGATTGAAAGAGCCGGAACTGTCAGTAGGGCATTCATTATTGGATAGGAAATAAGGACTGCAAACATCAAACCGCCTTGTTGGCTTGAAAAATCTGATATTCCGATAGTAAGCCAAATCAACCATGCTACAAAAATGACATTTCCTATTATGCTGGCGATCAATACTCTCTTATTGAATTTGTTGTAGAATAGCCTGTAAGTGGCAATAAGATTATACGCAAAAAAGGGATAACCGGTTAACCAGAGAATGTCTGATAAGGATGGGATTGGTGCCGCTACATGATAAATTAGTTCATAGCTGGCCCAAATTATATCAGCAATGAGCCAAAGCACAAGGCCTATTGCAAGGGATATGTACATCTTGGAATGAGAACGGTTGTGAAGAATCTGTCTATATGCTAATAGAATTCCAAGAAGCGCTACAATAGATGCTGACGCAATTATTATCAGCTCAGAATAAAGAATTCTAGTTTCCGTCCCAGCGAAAAAAATCATGGAGTTAGCAGCTGTGGCAGACACTATTAGCCCAAGTAATAATAGACTCGGGGTGATATGCGTCTCCACTACGAACGTATAAGCCGGTTATGTTCTATAAGAACTTACATTCATTCTTGTAAATATGTGTTTTATTAAACTAGGGTTGCAGGATGTTGGAGAGCGAGAGACAAAATAGCATAAAATATCAGGCTACTATTACAATAATTCTTTTTGAAGAATTGCATTTTTGTCATTTCTATAAGACGCCTGCTAAGAAATATTGATCGATACATTATATAGTTGACAGTGTGATAAGGAATATGTAAATCGAGTAAAGATGACTGTATACTATTTCTAAAGTTTTTGCTCTCGGAATCCTCTGGGCCCACTAAGAAATTTTAGTACTCAACATATGTTTAACAATATCGCATGCTCAAATGGCATTATAAAGAACAAAAGAATGCACTTGATTACTCTCGCTTGTTTTTGAAAGGCACTCGTGCATTCGTCGTCGATTACCATAGTCACCTTACAAAATTTGTATTCTAGATACTCTTTAGTAGGATGTGCTTTTCATTAGTCTGATGATAGTGGAGAAATGATCTTAAAGGAAGTTGAGAGGCTGGAAGTCACATGTTTAGTTGATAACACTGTGGATCTACTTCTGCCAAATACTGAAGTAGCTCGTAGGCCAGTCCTTACTAAGAATTGGTATAAACAACCGCTTGTAGCAGAGCATGGGTTCTGTGCAGCGTTAACTTTACACTTAGATGGAATGAAGCGTAGTCTATTATTGGATTCGGGATTAGACCCTTTTGCCGCTTGTCACAATGCAGATGTCCTCGAACTTGATTTGTCTAATTGTGAATCGTTGATCTCAAGTCATGGTCATATTGACCATGCAGGTGGATTGCTCAATCTTAGAAAGAAGATGAATTCAGGACAAGGAATCCCACTTGTCCTTCATGAGGATGCTTTTAGGAATAGGTTAGTAAAGTTTCAGGATGGTAGAACCATAGACCTGCCTGCTCAGGATAGATCTATTTTAACGAACGCAGGATATCGTATTATCGAAAAAAATTCTCCCAGCTTGTGGATTGGCGATGGAGTCCTAGTTACAGGCGAAATTCCAAGGACCAATAATTTCGAAAAAGGGTTCCCTAACCATTATTCATTAGTAGAAGAAGAAGAAGGAAAGATTGAACCCGATCCGTTAATCAAAGACGATCAGGCTATTATTTTAAACGTCAAAGACAAAGGACTCGTAATTATAACGGGCTGCGGGCATGCAGGAGTTATAAACACTCTCAATTATGCAAAAGAATTGGCAGGGGAAGATAGAATCTATGCTGTGCTTGGAGGGATGCACCTATCAGGTGGCTTGTTTGAGCAGATAATTCCTAGAACGGTAGAGGAATTGGAGGAACTGAAACCAAGGTTTGTTGTGCCATGTCACTGCTCTGGTCTGAAAGCTATGAATGAAATAGCTAGAAAGATGCCCAACGCTTTTATTCAAAACAGCGCCGGAACCAACTATATCTTCTGAATTGACGAGGACGTGTTTAAGCTAAAGTGGGCATTCCAAGAAGGATCTCTATCCAATTTGATCCCCTAAGGGGTATACTAGGTTTAATTATTCTTGGCTGATATGGGTTAGACCTAGTCTTGTTGAGGGTAGTCAGAGCCCCTTAGTCTTAACATGAAAAATTCGTATTGATATTGGCGTAGCTGGAAGAAGAGCCGTTAAAGCTGCGATGCTCGTTTGGTCTATCATGATATCGAACAAGAATAACAGATGGTGCATATCGGCCTGGCAGTTACGATCCTTTTTCTAACTACAGCATCTTTGAACAACATATAAGTTCGCTAGATTATTCTTTCGCTATCTGGTCGAGCTGACCATAGACTTTAAGGAACCTGAGACCTTTTTCCGTCGTTTTAAATGTACGAGTATGCAAATCATACCTAAGCAACTCCTTTTCACTTAGAGTCGCCAGATAGTTTTTCAATTGTAGATAGCTTAGATTTGCCTTGGCCATTATCTTGGTCTTACTAGTAACACCACCGTTTGCTACTTCTAGAATCTGACTAATTATTTCGATTCTGTTTCTTACTGTCATATCTTTGCGGTGTTCAGGTGGATTATCGTCCTTAATAGTTTTATGAGATGTGTCCAGCTAGTGCCAACTATAGACGATATTTCAAATCAGATTTGATAGCTTGTGCTCAGGCGAGCGCTGCATGCTGAATGGAAGAAAGGCGAGATATGAATAAACTATTGCAAGAAAAAGTGAGCTCGCTTGGCATACTACGGAAAGCAATAGATGAATTTTACGGCTAGATGAATTATAAGCACTTGCCATTCCCATAAAGGAATTGTGTTTTCAGGATTGCAGGACTGAATATGATAAGGAAGGGGTGATAACCGAAGGAAATTATTCCAGAATCTCTGGATTAGGGAAACATTCATTCTCAGTCGGTTGCAGGGACATCCTATACAAATCGCAGCGGCAGGAAATGCTCTTGAAAAGAGCCCTAGAAACATAGCAGTTCCTTAACGCCAAAAATACAAGGTCAATTTTTTGGCCCTTACGACCCTGGCGGACATCAGAACAGTGAAACCAGACTGCAAGATAAAACGTCATTTATTTTCTTCCTGTCAGCGCTGACGCAAATAATCTGAAGAGAGTCGACGACCAGGAATGATATAATATCTGATAATACTATCCACTACCGTTATAGCCTTAGTCACACCATTACAACTTGTGGATGATAGAAGAGAAGACTTCCTTGGCGCGGGAAGCAGCAGTCATCATTCCCTTCTTCCATCCCAATCGCAGTCTATTACTACTGTAGCATTAAAGCTGGAAAACGTCAAGAAAATTTTTGAATCACGATCAGCCTCAGCCAAAAAAATGGAAGTAGTAGCTCTTGACAGGGTCAGCTTTGAAGTAAAGAGAGGAGAATTTGTCTCAATAGTTGGCCCATCCGGAAGCGGCAAGTCCACTCTCTTAAACCTCATAGGAGCTCTTGACAGGCCCACTTCAGGAAAGCTATTCATAAATGGACAGGATATTTTCTTGCTTGACGATACAAGACTTTCTGATGTCCGAAACCACTTGATTGGATTCATTTTTCAATCATACAATCTTGTCAACAGAATGTCCGTTCAAGAAAATGTCGAGTTTCCAGCAGTATTCTCAGAAAGACGCTCCTCCTCCTCCTCAACTTCTGATAGCCATACCCGGGCACTGAAATTGCTCGAAATGCTAGGAATAAAAGATAAAGCAAAACAAAAGCCGGCAGACCTGAGTGGAGGAGAGCAGCAGAGGGTGGCAATTGCAAGAGCCCTGATAAATGACCCAGCTTTAGTATTGGCAGATGAGCCCACCGGAAACCTTGACTCTAAGACAGGAAGGGAGGTCTTTGAACTTCTCAAGATGTTATCTGATAGCTTCGGTACCACTATTGTGATGGTTACACACAATCTAGAGCTCGCAGGCATGACTGACAAGTCGTTATACATCAGCGACGGAAGAATAGAGAAGGAAATAATGCACAAAACCACATCAGAAAAAGAAGTAAAGTTCACTACCACCAATGATGATACTAACAAGGATATCACTTTTCAAGAAAAATAAGGATAAGAATATGAAAGTCATCCAAACCTTTAGAATTTCATTCAAAGCCCTTGGAGATAGAAAAGTCAGGACTTCTCTGACAATCTTGATGGTAGTTGTGGGCAGTAGCCTAATGGTAACCCTCAACGGCATAGTAGCAGGGCTTGGCCAGTTTGCAACAGATGTTTTCAGCAAGCTCGCTCCAAATATTCTGTTTGTCACAAGCATTCCTACAGATGGGCCAGGACCACGAGACAACGCCGATAACGGCGGCGGTCCACCTACGTTCCTTGGTCAGGGCTTTATACCTGTTCCTGCAATAACCCTTGATCAAACTGTTGTGGGCAGACTAGAGTCACTGGCAGGTGTCAGTGCCGTTATCCCTTCGTACCAGGCAAGAATCACAATTGCTGTAGAGAACAGATCACAGGGTGCAAGCGTGCTATCGCTGCAGCCTGAAAACCTCAAGATCATTGCCCCTGCTCTAGAATTTATGGAAGGATCGACTGTAAACCCAACAGATGAATTGGCAATATACCTTCCGTCTTTGATTGCCAACAACCTGTGGGATGATCTGCCAGAAGCACGAGCAACAAACGCCGACAACAATGATGAATCCGCTGCATCAATAATAGGTCATCAAGTGAACGTTACCTACACTTACATCGACCTTGCTACTGCCTCGAGGCAGTCCAATTCAGAAGTATTCACTGTTGCTGGCATAATGAAGCCAGTGGGAAATCCGACGATTGACAGAGCAATTGTATTTAATCTTGATGCAGGCAACAAGCTCCTTCAAAAATCTGGTAGGTACGATTCGCTCTTTGTAGCAGCAGAAAGCACGGATCTCGTCAGGCAGGTTGAAAAAGAGATTCGCGACCTCTACGGATCAGATATTGGGATAACAACTTCAGAGGCAATACTTCAATCAATTGGCGATTTTACTGCTGGCTTTGGCAGTGCCATCTCAAGCATTGCGCTAGTAGCTCTTCTAGTTGGCTCTGTAGGAATAATTACAACGATGTATACGGCGGTCACAGAGAGAACCCGTGAGATAGGCGTCATGAAGGCCATTGGTGCAAGAGATCGAAATGTGCTAGCTCTTTTTCTTGGAGAGGCAGCCATAATAGGAATTATTGGCGCAAGTATAGGACTTGCAGTAGGTGTGCTTGGAGGCTATGGTGTTTTGTCTCTTTTTGGTTCTAACCTTCTTCAATCTGTTGAAGTTACGCCAAACTATCCTTGGAGTGATCTTGCCAGAGTGTGGGTTATATCGTTGGGATTAAGTGTTGCGGCGGGTCTTTACCCGGCTTGGAAAGCATCCAAGCTATCGCCCATAGTCGCGTTAAGGCGCGAATAAAAAAGGGGATGCTAAAAAATTGGAGCGGCTCATTCTATTACATTATGGTGTTAAATTCTGGAGGTTTTTTATCTAGATGTATCTGGGCCGTCCTTTAATATCCTTAGCAAATAGCAGATAAGTTTTTCAGGCCTTAAAGTCTAGGTTTATTTCCAGTAAGGTAAAGCTCAACCCTTTCATCCTCACATACCGCAATATGATATTCGTTGCAAATTTCCTCTAACTGCACAATGGCCTTGTTGCAGGTTGCGTACAGGGCTGCAAAGGTTCGAGGATTAGGCCTGTCGTCATTCATTAGTAGGGCACAGCGATCTAGCATGAGGAAATATTGGCTTTCTAGCATCCCAAGCTCGCTGTCCGATAAATTTCCAAGAATTGGGGAACCCCAATATGAAGAGACAAGAGCTAGTAGGCAAATGATTGCTGAACACAGAGTCGATGTGATAATAAAAGCAGGAGATTGTATTGCATTTCTGATAGAGCGTGTTATTGATTTATCTTTAGTCTTAAATGTGTCCACATTAATGGTGATTTTGTATTCTCTGCCTCCCGACTCGAAGGTAAATGTGGAAGACCCTTTAGAAAATGCAACAGGATTAGACCTGTCGAGTTTGCCGGCAAGGAAGTGGTGTAACTTGTTTACCTGATATTCTGCAACCCCCAACTGCACTATCGAGTTATTTAACTCCTGGTCTTTTTCTTCCTCACTTTCCAAGATTGAGACACCACCTCTTCTCAGAGGTGATTGGGACAATCTCTCATATACAGCTTAGTGCAGGATATGTTGGTTGACTGAAAGTAATCATTATAAAATGAGAAAATCTTTCTATTATACTAGTTGAGGAATCATGAACGGTATCCAGTGCATTTTTCCTACAGTATCAAATTTCCGAACTGTAGAGTAAATGCCGGTTGTTAATTCAAAGCGTTTATAGTCTGATTTACCATTCTAGCATGTCAATGGCAACAAAAATCTTTGTGAATTTACCAGTAAAAGATCTTAACAGGACAGTAGAATTCTTTACCAAACTTGGTTTTTCATTCAATCCACAATTCACTGATGAAAATGCGACCTGTATGGTCATCGGGGAGGATATATTTGTAATGCTCTTAATTGAAAAATTTTTCAAAAGCTTTACTAAAAAGGAAATTTGTGATGCCACGAAAGATGCGGAGGTGATAGTAGCATTATCTGCTGAAAGCAGAGAAAATGTAGACCAGATGATAAACAGGGTTATACAGGCTGGAGGTAGGGAATCAAGAGAGCCACAAGACCATGGATGGATGTATGGGCGTGGTTTTCAGGATATAGATGGACACCTCTGGGAGGTAATATACATGGACGTAAGCGCAGTGCAAAAAGAGAGTGAAAAGCAGTCCTGATTACGGAGGCTTAATCCTATAGTTGCGAGCTCCTGCGGCATAATTCTGAGATGAGGGATCATCTCAGAATTATGAGTGCTATAGTCGCTGCAACCCTCTAAATTGTATTACATCTAATTGACAAATATCTTACCTGGGATCCTTCGCTCAATGAATACTCACAGGATTTGCATTCTGGGAAGAAGCTATAACACCACCAAGAATATCTATTCTATTATGCGCTGCACTAACTCGAAACCCTCGGTCAGGGTTTATCATTACTGGCATTTGGTGCATGAAACATACGGATTAAGATATTACCTCCCTCACGGTCAAAGTATCTCCTCCAAAAACCTTCACAATAATGTTGAAATAGCAAAAAGTGGAGATGGTGGAGATCGTGAGATGTGTTCTATTATTAGTAACTCTTCATCCTCTGTAGCTAAGTCTCAACCCTGTTTACTCTTTTTTCGTGTTATCGCTTCTTCCGCATGTTTATCCGGTTGTGGCGGTTCAATCTCACGTATTGAGAAAAACTTGAACTTTAATTTGATGATATCAGATCTGAGTGAACCTATATTGCCATTATCAGTTCCACCAGGCTCATTGATGATATCTTCAGCTTGTCTTTGTCTGTGGTTCTCATTTTTGGCCTCATTCGTGTCCAGTACTTCACACTTAAGTTCAAAATTCTTATTAACATAATCCTGTTTCAGGTCCTCCATACCCCATTTGCCGATGTCATTGACATTTGAAACATTGCGCCACTTGTTGAGTACTTTTAATTTACCGCCGTTGTCGTCTGACTCGTCGTCGATCCACACTTCGTTTGCTACGCACTCTTTATCGTCGTGTTTGTAGTTGTATAGTACTTGCTTTAGTCCTATCCAACGACCCTTCACATCCTTTTCTGTGCCCTTTTTCTTGCCCATTTCTGTTAAATAGAAAGGATGATTAACCTCCTTGCGAACTGCTACTGCGCCATCTTTTCTTACCCCGATCTTGTAACAGGCGCCCTCACACCTTCTCTTACTAGAATGAGTTCCTCCCCGACCGTATAGCTGAAATGCATAGTTAATTTTGTTTGACATTAATGCCTTGCCTTGCTTATTTCTGCCCTTAAGATCAAATTCATAGAATGCGTAAACCGTTATCTCCATGTTAAGCCATTTCTTATTCCTATCTTCTGCTTCGCTCCAGCCCTCTAGCCTGACCTGTCCCTTACCTAACCATTCTGATTTGCCATTTTTCTTCTTCACCTCTTTAGCACCTGTCACAGACCAGGAACCATCGTCCTCCTTTTTCAGATTCGCATTCTTCTCATTCCCCAGACGGTCGTTGATTTTTTTACCCTTATCATCGACCATGTCGTCAAAGTACCACGCTTGCTTCTTTCTATCGCCAGTTGCATCAGAATAGAGTTTGCGAATATTATGTTTGTCTAAATCGCTCTCCGATGTTTGCAACTGTTCAAGAGATTTTACCACGACAGTGTCTATAATTGGATACCTATTAAGATTCTGTGCCTGGTTGAGACACATGTGAAGTTTCTTGCATGAATTCTTGAATTATATAAAAGGCTTGGACTTAAATTATAGCATGAATGCGTGACTCTCTAAGAGGATATGACAGACAGTGATGAATTTTTGCCGGATCCATCTGTGTCTAGGTTTTTTGTCAACAGAAGTTGGGTCCTCTAATTCCTAATATGCATGCTTGTTCAGTAAGAACAAGCAAATGACATAGGCAGAAACGTCTTCCGACGATTCTGAGCTAGAAAAAGTTTGGGCTATTGAATTATTTGCTATCTGATCGCGTTTGGCCTTTCAGTCATGATGAGCTACGAGCTGAGCAAAAAATTAAAATGATTTAGATACAATGATAAGCGGTCATCTGGTTAAATCTTGAGTCCATAAATAGATTTTTCATATGATAGCGGCTCAAAATTAAGACCTATCTCCTTTGCGTATCGGTATGATCTTGTAATTTCTTCTAGAGTGCAAGGGCGAGATATATCTCTGTAATGTTCGCGATACTTTGATGAATATGGATCACAAAGGTTGTCAGGATGATACTGATCCATGATGTTGACTGGTACTTCTGGCATGTACTTTGCAATCCACTCTAGCACTGGCTTTGTACAGCACTCTATGTGGTTTGGCATTATCAGGTGTCGGATCACTATATTCTCATCCCACTCATGCACAAGCTTGATGTTGCGAGTTACGGTTTCCCAGTACCAAGGTGTTCGTGTTATGTCAAGTGCACATTTGCCCGGACCAAATTTAAAGTCAGGCAGCCACACATCCATAATATTACGAAGGATATTCATCGCCTCCTGACTCATGAAAAAGTTTGAATTCCATAGCTGCGGGCAGTTAAAGTGACCTTGATAAAAGGCATGTCTTGCATCTATATGCGAAGAAGCATCAAAATGAGTGCCGACAACATCATCATGCTTAACGGATTGTATGTGTTCTAGCTGTTTGGGGTCAGGCTCTCTAAAAGAATCAAGCAGCTTTATCGCTTCTACAATTGTGTGAAGATGTATTGTTGGTTCCCCACCAACCCAGTTCACATTATGGCACCCTTCCATCCTAAGCTGCCATGCCATAAGAGCCAGAGCACTTGGACTTACTGGAATTCCATTATCCTTATCTGTACTTATGTCGCCGTTCTGACAGAATGAGCACCTCATATTACAACTCGTAAAAAATATTGTGCCAGAACCAACCGTCCCCCTGAAGATGATCTCCTCCCCGCTATGGTGAAAGTAGCTGCCAACCTTTGATGTTGATTCAAGCTGGCATGTTCCATGTTTTATTCCCTTGGAACGATCAACTTTGCAGTCCCATAGGCAAAAATTACAGTGTGATAACATGCGTTTGGTTATCTCAACGCTTAAGTCCATAAGAGAGGGGCTTTCTAATTTGCGAGGAAGCGATGATATTTCTCCCATCTTTACTCTTTTCCACATATCCAAAAAGGCTTCGGTCAGCAAATTGTTCTCCTTCCATAGCTCTTCTTCAGTTACTGATGAAAGATCAAGGTTACATGGTATACATTTGCCAATTAAGTACTTAGCAGGCATCTGGTTTTTTGACACTGCAAAATACCATGGTAATCTGTTCTTGAATGATTCCCAGATTTTCAAGGATTCAATTTGTCTGGGTTGAGATTTCACTTTGGGTCAATATATTATCTAGAGATTCTGTAATTTATTCTGACAGTATTACAACTGAATCTTGGCTATAGTTTGAACTTGACAAAAGGAAGCAACAATGGAAACTTTAGTTGAGGCACTACACAATTAAAAAGGACCCCCGCAATAAAATCGCCACCTAACGCATTTTTTAGCCACTAACCTGGATAACCCCTTGTATGGTTCCTCTTAGCGATGCCAGCACAATATTTTCTAAAACAAGCTATGATTAGAAGTGAGATCTTGGAGATGAGGAGTTTTTTGGAATGCTACTCCGACATAAGCGATAAAGACCTTTATTTGATGTATGTAAGTCCTGTATCTAAAGGGGTTCTCAGAATTCTCGCGCCTTCCACTATCATTCTGCCAGAAGGATTTGTATGCAGATATACACATTTACACGTATGCACATATGTACATAGTGAGAATCTAGCTTCAATCTTTTTAGCTGGATGAATCTTCAGTTGGGCTATCAATGCTTCATCCCAGATATCGCTGTAACTACCTAGAAATGGTACGCGATTCTAGGAAATCCATCAAATTATCTTCTATAAGGCAATATCATTTTCTTGTTCTGCGCCCCTTGGTGCCAGCTGGTATTTATGGTAGTTATCTGAGTTCATGAGCAGGAGTGGGATGGTGGCAACATTATGCAAAACACTAAACATATACAAGTGACAGCAACGGTGATTGCCATCCTATTTTCATTGACAACAGTAGCACAACAAGAGATGGCAGCCGCTCAAATGAATATTGATGAACTGTGGTGCACAACTTGTGATGAAGAGGAAGTATCTAGCGAGAAAGTACAAGCGGAGCAATCCACAGAACGATCCGAAGATATGGAAGGAGATGTAGCTACTGTTGATGAATTCATAGCTGATGTTAGTGCAGAGCGCGAATTTGACGATCAACGAATAGCAGAAGAACAGGAAGAAAATGGGATACCGGAAGCAGAAAATATGCTGTCTGCAAGAGTAGTTAATGATGATGCAAAGGCTCTACTGCTAAATGAGATATTCAAAAAATTGCTAAATAACGCCGATGAAATAGAAGAAGCAGCACCAAATATCGAGCAAGTCGAGGAGGAAGTTGATATTGATGAAGTGGCACAACGTCAAATAATATCCTATGAATTCAACGAAGATATAATGGTAAATGATGATATACGAATTTACACAACATTCAATGAAACGGTACAGAGTTTAGCGCGCACTTTTACCATCTTCACGCATGAAACAGACATCGATCTTTATTCTAACGGCCGCATGATCATCACTTATGCAGGCGAATCTGGCTTTGATGAAAGAGACGACACCCGCATATATGCGCCACATAACTATACGACTCTCACCGGTTACAGATACACCAATGGTACAATTTATGACGAGAATAACATCGAAATATTTGCAGATGCCCCTGGTAGGACTATATTATGAGCGGAGACATCATCAGCGACATATCATTTAGACATTACCCACGTCACAATATCACACTGCTGTGTGGACTTGTCAATAACTTTGATTTCTTCTTCTTTGGCTATTCTTCAACATAGTATTGCCAACTCAAGGACGCTCTATTATCGTCAATGTTTGAATTCCGGATTCAAGAATTCAATCCAAGATAATTTAAGTACAAGTAAATGATATTCTATATCAGAAATGGCCGAGAGAGAAGAGAAGATCAAAAGAGAAGTAAAAACTGATGAGTACGGAAATGTAAAAAAGGAAGAAGTGGAACGAGAAGTTGATACCAAGAGTGAAGCCAAACAAGATTTGGAAGACGCAGGAGACAAAATGAAGGCTGGTGTAAAGGCGATGGGCGCAAAGATGGAAGATCCAGATAGAGATATCGGTGCCCAGTACGAAAAGAAGAAGGCAGAAGAAAAGCTAAAGGACTAATAGTAACAAACAAACATCTCTATCCTGAAACCACCCGCTTTTTATATAGGATTGGGTACTGGATAAAATCCATATTACTAACAACGATGTTCTATTTCAGAGCCTTTGAAGCGTCACGATTTGGAATATATGATTAAGAGCAAGGAAGAGAAATGAGATTGAACCTAGAGGAGGCATGTAATGACGAAAAGAGAGACTATCCTCTTCCTAACTCCTCTTCCTTGATCTTTTTTACTTTTTCGCTCTTTTTTGTAGCATAGTGGTGGAACCCTGGAACCAAAGACTTTTTGTTTGTTCCTTTCTGATATAACATCGCTTCATGAATTAACATAAATGAAAAAGTTACTTCAATCGTTCCTTCTCAAAAGAACCTGTGTATTTTAAAAACCGTTCATGCCTGTTTGCAAATCTGCGAAATATCAAAATTGGCTGTTAACCTCCTGAAAATAATGCTCACTTTGTTTTCATTTTAATAATATTATGCTTTTTTTATTTTAAGCTTCAAAGCATTGATTGAATCATTTTCTATAGATTTTTCTGTCGAGCCTTCACGTTATACTTCAAGGAAATGTCCATTACTGACAGCGGAATGTGTGACAATTGCGGTAGGAAAAAGGTAGAGCTTTTGCCAGTGTTTATAGAGGGCCGGACAAGGGTGGGTAAATGTGAATACTGGTGCATAGAATGCCTGAGAAATAGAAATTTGCAAAATGCTCATAGCAAATTCACCTCTTTAGAGAAAAAGAGCATCAGTAGAATTCATTGGTTCATATTACCAATTCATATTCCTCTCTGTACTAACCAAAATAATCATTTTTAGAAAGACAACTGAACTTTACCTACTCGTTTCAAAGTAACCTGTACTGAAAATATCTTCTACTTTTAGTTTGTCAAACAAAGCCATGTTAAAAGTGATTTTCTGACCATCGACCGCTTTACTTTCTGCTCGTTTTCTTTCGAATAAGTTCTGCAATATCCACGTGGTAATCCTGATAATATTGATATCAACATCTACATCATATTTTTGTGAAGTGTGCTTAATACAATACTCATAGTTATTTCCCCCAATAATTTCATATTTTAGAAACTCAAGTAAGTCTCCTTGGACGTCTGTAACCCCTTTTACAGAAGTATCATCAATAGCAAGAAAACCCTTCTGACGTGGAAATATCCTCAGGCTATGTTTGTATGCGCTGTATTCCTTGTGCTTTATGTATTCATGGACTAGCCTTTTAAGATACTTTTTAGCAAATGTAGCAGAATCCTTGGTTTTATGATATGCCTCGTGAGACTCATTTATAGTTGGATAAAGGATATCCCTTAGCCACTTTTCCGGGTCTTTGATTATGGCTTCTAGTCCATTATCTTGCAAGAGGTTGATGATGTTGTTATATTTGTTCTGAGTACAGGTAGACATCCAAAACCAGGGCATTGCAGGATAGAAGTAATGACCAAGCAATGTCATCAACAGGCTCTCTGCAGAATGAAACACCATCATATGGATTTCCATCTTCAGGTTTTCAATTATAAACTCGTCACTATCGATATCTTTGGGAAAGCGAAGCAGCGATAATTTAGACTGGTCTTGAATAAAATGCAAAAGCGCTAGTCCTTTGTGCAACCAATATCCATATGGGTAGCTTGTGAAATAATCTCTTTGATAGTCAGTTAACGGTAACATTCCTACATATTTTATTCTCTTTTCTTTGCTTGCTTCATAGAGTTTCCGTTTTTTCTTATCCTTCATAGTACATCGCCTTTCGCTTACGTGCTAACAACAACAATATAATTTGCTTGTTTGAGCTAGCTAGAATCTGTAGTCAAATAGCTTATCGAGTTATTGCATAAAATGCAGTGATGCAACGCTATAAGGTATGTGAATTAACATTTTATCAGTAACCTGATCTTATATACCATAAGCAGATGCTATTATCGCTAGATCGCTGTAGCTTTTGCTGAGCAATAGACCTGTGAACCCTCCCTATTACTTGCATATATTTGGAAATCAAGTCTCGTGTTCGCCTCATCAATCCTTGTCAGATTGACATGAATCTCTATATCTAATCTTTAATCATATGCACTATTATATCGTATTGTAAAATTGGAATATCGTAAACTGACAGGCACCTGGAATATCCGCTCCATTATTACTTTGGCTCTTCAGCTGGCAGGGGGTACATTTTCTTTTTCCAGACGTGAAGATGGTTTTGTTGTGGCTACAGGATGATGAATGCCTTTATCCACCATGGGAAGGGATTGTTGAGATATCTTTTGTTCTAGCTTATGTTTTCTGCAATAGGGCCAGCCTCATCCTAAATGGATCGCCAGAGCTTGTGAACTTTAATTTGGGCTGTGTATTATTCGACCATCGGTTTTTAGGTAGTTCTTGATTGCAGGTTAATCAAACCTCGTGGATCGTCCCTCTTTATCATGCTTGGATATCTGCCTATTTCTTAACTACAAAATGCAACCCGGTCGCAGAATCATTCGAGTCCTCTTATTACTATCAAGGTTGTCCACTTATGCTGCCAAAGACAACCAACTGGTCAAAAACCAGTAAACAGATTCTTATGGATTTTGCGTGCAAGCAAGAGAAAAATCCCGTGTGATTATCAAAACCATTGTGTGGCCATCTAAAACAAAAAGGCATAATTATTCTTGCCTCTTATCGTATTTGTTCTTGATGTTCTTATTCCATCATCTGGAAGGAAGAAGTGTTATTCAAGTCAAGCCAGTGCTTATTGAAAGATGATGCACTTTTTGGCAGTAGTTGAATGAACATCCAAGAGGCCAAAAAATCTATTTATAGTTGCATCACAATATCCACTCGATCTAGAAATGTCTTATCCCGGCTCGCCCCGGCTAACCAGGGGATCTATTGTTTCTTTTGATATCACTAGCCCAGTACCTCAGGTTATTCAATTTCAGTACAACCCTGATACAATGACTAGGTCACTTCAGCCCCAGACTGCCGGAGGTGAAGGTGATCCATCAGAAGTATATCGGCTGAAGGGTCCGCCGGTAGAGACAATAAGCGTAGATATTGAGTTTGATGCGACGGACAAGCTTGAGCGCTCAGATGGGAACTCAACTGCTGCAAAGATGGGCGTTTACCCTCAACTTGCAGCTCTTGAAATGATACTCTACCCAAAATCGTCGGTAGTAATCGCTAATACGATTCTAGCTAGTACAGGGGTAATTGAAGTGATCTCTCCAGAAGGCCCATTTACTCTCTTTATTTGGGGACCTCGAAGAATCCTACCAGTTAAATTAACGGAGTTTAGAATTACAGAAGAGGCCTACGACACCGATCTAAATCCCATCCGAGCCAAAGTATCTTTGGGCATGCGCACACTAACCTATGCAGATTTGAAGATTTCTCATCCTGGATATTCTCTTTTCTTAGCACATCAGGCAATCAAAGAGAGCATGGCAATGGCAGGAAGCGTTAGTAGCCTTGCGGCAGCTGGACTATCTTCTATCAAGATAACTTGAAGATGATATGGTGAATAGAAATGTTTGAACCTTCAAGCCGCTATGCAAATTGCGAGGATCTGCAGATGCAGACTTCCTCCTCCTCCTCTTCTTCTTCTTCTTCTGGTGAGGGGAAGATCGTGCAGTATAAAGCCCGCCGTTTTTTGCCTCCGTACAAATCTATGACCCTCTTGCAAGAAGTGACAGTGACATCTAGCGATAGACTCGACATTCTCGCAGCACGAATAATCGGAGATCCTGAGCAATACTGGAGGATCTGTGATGCTAATGACATTTTACATCCAATGGAACTAACTTCAGAACCTGGCAGGCAGATAAGAATAGCGGTGCCTTGGTAAGAAGAATATAGCTCATGAGCTCACTATTAGGCATTCACCTGCAATTGTTGATAGGACCCTCAGTTCCCATCCCTGCTCCGCGTTCTCTGATTGAATCAGTCAAGCAGATTGAGGTTACAAACTCCGATGAGCGTAGCGATGCTTTTCAGATAATATTTGCTGCTGGTAGAAGTGGTCCTGCGGATTTTTTGGACTACCCAATCTTGACAAACCCTCTTCTTAAGCCCTTCAACAGAGTAATAATCCAAGTTTTCTTTGGTCTGATGCCTAAGGTACTAATTGATGGCGTCATCACGCATATACAATTCAATCCAAGCAATGAACCAGGCCAGTCAACCTTCGTTGTAACTGGTGAGGATGTTAGCGTGATGATGAATCAGAAGGAAAAAGTAGTAACAAGGCCAAACCGTCCAGACAAGTTAATAATAGACGAGATTATCTTGGGATACTCGCAGTATGGATTGGTACCACAGTCTGTCCCTCCGTCACTTTCAGAAGTACCTATCGAACTTGATAGAGTCCCAACACAGCGTGGTACAGACTTGCAATACCTTAATGCACTTGCAAAATCTTACCATGCAGTATTCTACATTGAGCCAACTGATGTACCTGGAGTCAATAAAGCCTACTGGGGGCCCCTAAATGTATCTAGTGTTCCACAAAAAGCGCTTACTGTAGGCATGGGTGGGCAAACTAATGTTCAGGGCAGCATTAACTTCCAAAATAACTCACAGGGGCCAACGATGGTCAGCGGAGAAATTGTTGACCGTCAGACTAACGCAAGGGTACCGGTCAAGAGCCTGCCAATTTTAAGGCCTCCTCTTGCAGCTATGCCTGCTTGGATTTTTAACCAACCAAATGTCAAGACAAAACAGTTTCAACCCGATGGTGGCGCAAGCATAATGCAAGCACAATCACAAGCACAAGCACAAGCGGAGAGCTCAATAGATGTGATTACAGCTACAGGTGAGCTCAATGCAGCGCACTACGGTGATATCCTGCGTGCAAGGCGGTTAGTCGGATTACGTGGCGCAGGCTACCTACATGATGGCCTTTACTATGTCAAGAGTGTGGTTCACAAAATAAAGCGCGGAGAATATAAGCAGAGTTTCACTCTTAAAAGAGAAGGTTTAGGGTCAACTGTGCCAAGTGTATTAACATGAGTGAATCCAGAACTAGTCAGCAAAATCTCGTTGGAAAATTCAGAGGCAAGGTTACTGACAACAAGGATCCCCTTTTTCTAGGAAGAGTACGTGCAAGAGTTCCTGGAGCCCTTGGAGATGAGCAGACAGGATGGGCAATGCCCTGCGTGCCATATGCTGGAAAGGGGGTAGGATTTTTCTTTATTCCTCCAGTTGATGCAAATGTATGGATAGAGTTTGAGAATGGAAATCCTGACTATCCTATATGGACAGGTTGCTACTGGGGACCAACAGAAGCACCCAAGATACCTGCAATGCAGGAAGTAAAAATAATTAAAACAAAAACTGCGACCATAACGCTAGATGATTTGCCTGGTGTTGGTGGCATAAAAATAGAGACTGCAAATGGGCTAAAGATTGTAATGGATTCAACTGGCATAGAGTTGAGCAATGGGTCATCGAATATCAAGATGACTCCTGCAAGCGTATCTATCAATAACGGGGCACTTGACATTATCTAGACCTAAGTTTGTCTCGTAACATGTATTATTTTTGAGGCGATCAAGTTTGAATGGAAGATGGGAACCTTGTACTATAGAATAACTGCTCCCATCTTCCTTCTATATATCTAGTAATATCAACCTCACTTAGGAAGTTCTTATTCATAGCACGCATTTCATTATATATCACCGTTGCCATAAACTTAATCTGCATTTCTCGTTGCGTTCTAATCTGTTCTCTTGTTGCTTGTCTTCCACTAATAATCGGTATTTGTGGTTGAATATTGAGCTCTTCAGCAAGTCTTGTCATTGATGCAACAGCTTTTAATTGGCTTGGTGGGAAATTTTTGAGGGCTTCTGTTGGGGTCAAAATGCCGCTACCGACCGAGCTTCTGAGCAGATTGCCGAAAACAACTGCCGCATCACTTCTGGCGGCCTCAACATTAATTAGTCTAGCGACTGATGCAAGCGATCGAGCATTTTTTGCATTGGGGCCTCCAAAAATGCTTGGAAGCGGAGTTCCATGACTAATGTTTTGAATTGCTTCTCCTATTTGACGATCACTGGCTCCTGTCTCTCTTTGTATGTCCCGTAGAGTTCCCAATATCTTTGGATAGGTTCCAATACCCCTTACCTCAACTCTACCTAAACTTGGATGAGGGTTTCTCACTCTTCCCCTTGGATGCAACCATTCGCTGACCGTTGTTCCTGCCATTTCTAAACGCTCCACAACTCCAAATTGCCTCTGCATTATGGATTCTCTAAGGTCAATTGCTTGACCCTCATTACCGACGCCTGACGGAAGAACAAGCGGACTGCCTTCTCGCCCAAGACCTTGAGTACGTTGTTCACTAATTTCCAGAGCTGCCTGACGCGCCTCTATGTTCTGGAGGTATCGGTTTCCTATTTCATGTATTAATCTAAGTAGCCTATCTCCCCTGCTTTCGATAATCCCTCGAACTAAGTCAATTTCTGGGCTGTTTGCTGCGACTATCTTTCTCTTGCCCTCAGATTCTTCCTTTGTAGTTAGTATCCTCAAACCATATCTTATCCTCCAGAACGCCAGCATGGAAGAAAGGGCTATACGCGGAATGCCTCGTCTTAGCAAAGGAGATACTCTACTAGGAATTTCGCGTTGTGCCCTAGCTAGTTTCTCCGCTGGACTCTTCCGTCTGCTGACAGCTTTTCTACGGACTCTTCTGCCTATGTGTCTTGCTTTGGTTGCTATACGTCGTCCTAGCCGGTCCAGTCTGCTTCCTTTAAACGAAGATCTAACTCTGCGGCCTATGCGTCGAGCCATCCTGCTTACACGTCCGCCTGCTCTACGAATTGCTTTCCCTGCTCTTGCAATCCCTCTTCTAACCGCCTGCCCTGCACGCCTGAGTCTCTTTCCTATCCTCAATGCGAGCGTCTTGAGCCTTCCAGCAACCGCACTTGCCGGCCTCATCAGCCTTGCAATAAGCCATTGGGAAATAAAGTCGATTACTGCAACGGCCCCTGCGGCAACAGCGACAGCAAACGGTTGACCTGCGTTACCACCTTTAACTGCCCTCAAGAATGCAAAGAACTTTTGGAAAGCCTGTATAATCCGGCTTATAGATCCCCATGCAGCTTGGATTGCCTCTACTATCGCCATTACTGCGCCTGCCGCTGGGACTATCATGGCCACAAGTTTCTCGATCAATAGCCTTACTAGAATTACAGGGATTGCGCTTTTGATTCCCTCCCATGCCATCTTGGCAACCATGGACAAGCTTATCTTGCCTTTACGCAGCATATCCCAAACTGCTGCACCAAGTCCCAGAACTTGTTCTACTTTCTGATTAAACCATGTCATAACGGCAGCCTTCAGCTCGCGCCAGAGGTGGTTCTTAACGCCGTCTACCACTCCTGCACCAAGGTTTCTTATCCACTGTCCCGGATTGGGCGCAATATCTGCTATCAATGCAGCAAAGGCTAGCAATGCATCTACCACTGCCTGAGCAAACTTGATTGCTCCTTGCACGACTCGATCTACAACATCAACAGCTGCTAGCAAGCCGCGTTCCAAGAGGCCAAGTGCGGCATCAAGCGCTGCGCCAAGCGCATCAAGGGCTTTCTGAACACCAACCTTAAGCTTCTCTGCTAGCTGGTTGACCTTATTTACCGCATTATTTACTCGGGTTTGGATAGCCGTTCGAAACTTTTCCTTTAGCTCTGGAAACGCTGCTAGCACAACGTCGCCTATTGCAATTAATGCATCGCCTACTTTCTTGATGATACTCACAATAGCTTTCCGGGCTGTCTCAATTACGGCTACAGCAAGCCGTTTTGCTGTCTCAATGGCCGCCTTGACTGCTCTTCTAGCAAGGTCAAACGCGCTCTTTATTGCTTTCTTGATTGCATTGAAAAACCTCTTCGCTTTGCTTGCCAACCATCCAAAAAAACCCTTTGAAGAAGTTTCACTCTTCGCCTTTGCCCGCTCGCTTGCGGCCTTCTGCTCTGCTTTTTGCCTCTCATTCGCCACTGTCTTGTTACCATCCTGAATGTGGGTTGATGCCTGAGAGTTTGCATGTACCTGTTCGGCAGAGAGTTCCGTTCTTCCCCCTATACTTGCAGCATCTGCATCTTGCCTAGATTTGTCCATAACCCCGTCCTGCTCGTTGAGCCACTGGCCACGAGTTTCAGCGACTTTCCTTCGTGCGCTATTCCTCTCGTCCAACTGTTCTGTAGCGCTTTCTCCAACTAGCTGGTCTATTTCCTGTCGGGAGTCTTCGTTGGCTTCTACAACCTTTTCTGAATGTTCCTGCTGTTTTGTCGCTATCTCGGAATTTGCCTCTGCAAATGAGGAGGTTATTTCAGGGCCTCGCTGCTCCTGCGCGATAATTGACACTGCATCTGTCGTTGCGCCGCCTACAGCTCCCTCCGCACTGCCAGGCGTAGTTGATTGTGACGCTGAAGCAGGGGATCCTCCTAATCCACCTCCTCCTGCTCCTGCCGCCGCCCCTCCTCCCAATGGAATTTGGGCAGTGAGGGTTTCCTGTGGCACGTTAGGATAAATTTCATCCTCCCCCATTGGCTCTACTGCGTCCTTTCTTCCGCGGACTAGGGAGTCTGAAGCCTGCACGTCAAGCTCAGAACGTTGTCTGTTTACGTTCTCAGGATCCGCGTCGCCTTCTAGCTGTATCCGTGGGGCTGGACCTGCCGTCACATTCAAAGCGGGATCCGTAGTCGGAAGTTCATTTACTGCGCCGCGCACCCGACTTGCATCCTCTGCAGACATCTGTCCTTCCTGCTCGCCGCCACCTTGGCCCATAGGTGGCAAAGAAACATTCTCGACGGGGGCTGGTGGCATTTGAGCCATGGGCTTAGGCTCAGGTGTTGGCACGGACTCACCCCGAGGTATACGGTTAACCCGGCGAGCAGCTTGAATGCTTGCTGATACAGGAATGTCTTCTGTTGCATCGCCAGGTCTCAGACCCGAAGGTCGCTCTATCTGAGGAGGATTGGATGCAAGTTCGCTTCTTTTATTGCCTACTGTATTTGAGACTGAGCTTGTAACCCCAGACATTGCAGTAAGCATTTGTCCAGGAGGAAGACTGCTAATTGAATTCAAGGCGGCCGATGGCTCAAGCTGTGAGACATCCGGTACTGGCGGCGGTGAAGGTGGCTCTTCTATTGGGACTCCACCTTCACCGCCGCCGCCTCCTCCTGCCCCTGCTCCCATGACAGCATCAGCACTATCTTCCAAACCCGCTGCGCCACCAGAGAATCCAAATGCAGACTTCTCCTCCTCAGATATGAGCTGACTTTCTCCCTGTGCTGATACAGTACTGGCTGTGATTGCTCCCTCTCCCTCCTCTTCTGTCGCGCTTTCTTCAAGAACATTATTACCTTGTTCAACAGCAGTTACTGATACAGGAGAAGATACCTCATCAACTTCTGTAGCAGCAGTCTCCTCTTCTAATGCCGTTTCATCTGGCAAAGTTGGTGCTCGGGAAGGTTCCTGCACTGCAGAATCTTCTAATGTGCTTTCTTCAGCTAACACAGGTTGTTGTTGTTGTATTGGTTCTACGAACCTCTCCGGAGGTAAACTCGGGGCTTCAGGAATTGTCGCTTCACGTTCAGCCTCTGCTACTTCTTCTTGAGGCCGCCGCTTCTGCTCTTCTTCTTTATCTTCTTCCACTGGCACAGTTTGGGCGGCAACCTCGCCCTGGTCGGCTGGCATAACTTCTGCTTCTGCGACAGGTGCCTCTGGAATCGCAGGATATGGCGGTGCAGCAGTTGTTGCAGCTGGACCTGCTCCTCCTCCTCTTGCCATCGCAGGTTGCACCTCGACTGCTTGTCCTTCGGCAGGCCTTCTTCGCTCAACACCTCCTTTCTCCTCCTCCTCCTCAGCCATGGCTCCTTTTTGAAGCTCAGGAGTATCCGCGATTTCTTCTTCTCCATCTTCTGAGGGTTCCTTTATGAGGTCGGCAGAACTAGGTTG
>Ga0075420_100000388_pt1 | contig 34373 bp, 19 predicted proteins | sample SoiMetdeltSBSDD4_FD_75296 | JGI IMG/M metagenome (GOLD analysis project Ga0075420, IMG submission 75296) | Bulk soil microbial communities from a Populus tree surrounding site in Tennessee, USA - Soil MetaG P. deltoides SBSDD4 | ecosystem: Environmental > Terrestrial > Soil > Tree plantation...
TCGCCGTTGGCATTCTCGTCGGCCTTGCGGCGGCTGTCGCCGGCAGCCGCCTCATGAGCGGACTGCTGTTTGGAGTGACGTCGACGGATTCCGCGACCTTTGCGTCGGCAACGGTCGCCGTCATCCTCGCGGCGCTGGCCGCCACCGTGATTCCTGCCTGGCGAGTGGCAAAGACAACCCCTGTGAGCGCGCTGCGCGTCGAATGAGGCTGTCGCCGCTGTTGGTCCCGCGGTTTCTCCTTCCGGCTGAGGGCATCCGTCGCTAAGATCACCGCGATTCATGGCGCTCTCCGCTGGCACGCGCCTCGGCGCATACGAAATCGTGGCGTTGCTCGGCGCCGGCGGGATGGGCGAGGTGTATCGAGCCCACGATCCGCGCCTCGACCGCGACGTTGCCATCAAGGTCCTGCCCGCCGCTTTTGGTGCCGATCCCGAGCGGCTCCGCCGCTTCGAGCAGGAAGCGCGCGCCGTGGCGGCACTGAGCCACGCCAACATCGTCACGATCCACTCCGTCGAGGAGGCGGATGGCATTCGGTTCATAACGATGGAACTCGTGGAAGGCCAGCCTTTGAGCAACTTGATCCAGCCTGATGGCCTGCCGCCGAATCGGCTTGTCGCTCTAGCCATTCCGCTGGCGGACGCCCTAGCCGCAGCCCATGCAAAGGGCATCACGCATCGCGACCTGAAGCCCGCCAACATCATGGTGGGCCCCGATTGCCGCGTCACGGTCCTCGATTTCGGCCTCGCGAAGCTTCAGGTGTCAGCGCCCAGCGCAGGCGCGGCGACCGCGATGCCGACGGCGGACATGACCCGTGAAGGACGCATCGTCGGCACAGTCGCCTACATGTCGCCCGAACAGGCGGAAGGAAAGCCCATCGATCACCGCTCGGATCTTTTCTCGCTCGGTGTGATCCTCTACGAGATGGCCACCGGCCGCCGCCCGTTCACAGGCGAGACGAGTCTGTCCATCATGTCCTCGATTCTCAAGGACACGCCGCCGTCGATCACGGATCTCAAGGGCACGCTGCCCCGCGAGCTGGGGCGCATCATCCGGCGGGCGCTCACCAAAGACGCCGAGCGCCGGTATCAGACCGCGAAAGACCTGCGAAACGAGCTGGAGGATTTGAAGCGGGAGATCGAATCCAGGCCGGTCGAGCCGGTCATCGCCACGCGGCCGTCGGAACGAGGGGCGTCGATCGCCGTGATGCCCTTCACCGACATGAGCGCGGCAAAAGACCAGGACTGGTTCTGTGATGGGATCGCCGAGGAAATCCTGAACGCCCTCACGCCGCTCAAAGGCCTGAGAGTAGCCGCGCGCACGTCCGCATTCTCGTTCAGGGGCAAGGGCGACGACCTTCGCACAATCGGCGAGAAACTCTCCGTGACCACGGTGCTTGAAGGCAGCGTGCGCCGGGCCGGGGATCGCGTGCGCATTACCGTACAGCTGAGCGATGTGCAGAATGGCTTTCAGGTGTGGTCGGAACGGTTCGACCGCGAGCTGAAGGACATCTTCGACCTCCAGGATGAGATCGCGAAGGCCATCGCCGAGCGGTTGCGGGTGACCTTCGCCGGCGAGAAGGACAGACTCGTCGAACGGGCGACCGCCAACGTCGAGGCATATCAGCTGTACCTGAAGGGCCGACAACTGGCGCTTCGGCGAGGCACCAGCTTGCCGCCCGCACTCGAACTGTTCCGAAGGGCGGTCGAGCTCGATCCTGACTACGCGCTGGCCTGGGCCGGGATTGCCGACGCGTTCACCGGCATGGCGATCGCCGGGTCCGTGCGAGGCTCTGAATCGAAGGCGAACGCGATTGCGGCAGCGACGCGGTCGATCGGGCTCGATCCCACCTCCGCGGCAGGCCATGCCGCGCTGGCGTGCGCCACTCTCATGCACGAGAACGACCGCGCGACGGCGAAGCAGGAGTTCGAGCGCGGGTTGGAGCTCAATCCGGACGACGTCGTGGGTCGTTGCTGGTACGCGCTCCTGTATCTTCAATGGGCCTGCGGGAAGCTCGAACAGGGCATTTCGGAAGCCCGCGTGGCGCTCGACAAAGATCCGCTGTCGGCGTACGTCGCCTTCACTCTCGGGGCCTGTTTGTGCACAGCCGGCCGGACGGACGACGCTATCGAAACACTTCGCCGGGGCGTTCAACTGGACCCAGAGTCGTTCGTGGCGCGATGGATGCTCGGTGTCTCGCTGGGAACGGCTGGACGATTCGAAGAGGCCGTCTCCACGCTCGAGACCGCCCTAGGGTTGTCGCGTCGTGCCTCGAGCGCCCTTGCAAGCCTGGCCACGGTCTTCGGGCACTGGGGGAAGCCGTCGGAGGCGAGCGCGCTACATAGCGAACTGCTGGACCGCGCCTCGCGCTCCTTTGTGCCGCTAACGTATCTTGTCCTTTCGGCCGAGGCTTCCGGGCAACGTAAAGAGGCGGTGGCATTCGCTCGACGTGCCTGGGACGAACACGAGCCGACCTTCTTGCTCCACGCGCGCCACTTTCCGGAGTACCGCAGCCTTCGCTCGGATCCGCGATTTGCCGCGATCGTGCGCGAGATGAACGAACCTGTTTAAGAAGTCCTGTTTCTGACGCTGCTGCTGGTGCCCGCCGCCTACATCAAGCTCGACGCGCTGGAGCAGTCGTTCGCGAACCAGCGACTCAATGCGTGGCTGGCGAAGCTGCGCGTGCTCGGACCTGGTCGTCGCACGGAGGGGCTGACGAACTAGCGACCGCACCATCTGGACCTTCCCCGTCACGAGGCGGGATTAGGGTTAGGATATGGTGTCCGTCATGTCGAAGAGCAGCATTTACGGCGGCGCGGACCCTCGCGATCTGCCAGCATACGCACTGGCAGAAGTAGCCCACTTCTTGTGGGTAGCGCGTTCGAAGGCCGCTCGGTGGGCGCTCGGCTACGAGGCCGAAAGCAGGCATCAGCCGGTTATCCGAGTCGCCGACCCTGCCAAGCGACTCTTGTCGTTCAACAATCTGGCTGAATTGCACGTCTTGAGCGCACTTCGGTATTACAACGTTCCGCTCCAGCGAATACGAAAAGGGATTAGGTATTTGCAGCAGAATGTCGTCGGTGTCGATCATCCTCACCCGTTGTTAGCCCGGGAACTTCACACTGACGGAATCGGAATCTTCGTTGAACAGTTAGGGCAGTTTCAAAACATCACGAAAGATGGGCAGGGAGTGCTTCGTCAGCTCTTTGAAGCCCATCTCAGAAGGATCGAGCGCGACCCTAACAAAGACAGTGTGCTCAGGTTGTTTCCGTTTGTGAGGCCTCCGGACCGGCTCGACGCGCTAGAATTGACGACCGAGAACACCAATCAGCCGCATGCAGTTAGTATTGATCCCGTCGTCTCGTTCGGTCGTCCCGTCGTTGCAGGAACCCGAGTACCGACCGTCGAACTAGCGAATCGATTCAGTGCGGGTGAGTCAATCGACTCCCTTGCCACGGACCTCGATCTCCCTAAGTCTCTAATCGAAGAAGCAATCAGATACCAGCTCGCGACGCGAGTTGCCTGAGCTCCCTCCCATCTACGTGGACGAGTCGTTGTCGCAAGTGTTGCTGCCTGAGGCTCTCAGACAACTCGGGCTGACTGTCTACAAAGTCACGGACAAGTTCCGACGCGGAGTGTCAGATCCGGAATGGTTGCCGGAGGCTGGGCGGAACGGATGGATCGTATTGACGAAAGACAAGGCAATTCGAAAGCGACCGAACGAGATGACGGCACTCGTGAACTCGCGAGTCCGCGCGTTCGTTCTCGCAGCCGGTGAAATCACCGGATCTGATCAAGCCGCTCTCTTCGTCCGAGCTGTTCCCAAAATGATTGAATTCGTCAGTCAACTGTCGCCACCGTTCGTAGTGAGGATCTCCAAGAACGGGAGCTGTGAAGTGCTCTATCCGGCGAAGTGATTCTCTCGTTCTCTCGTGCCGGCGGCCTACTCGCGATTCACCGGCCATTTGCACCACGCGCACCAGCTGGCATCCCGTGTGATGGGATGGGCGCACGCGGGGCACTGCAGATTGGGCGACGACGCGGCTCGGGTCGGGCTCGCCGGCCGCCGCGTCGCCCTGTCGCTCGATGCGCGGCGGACGCGCGATGCTGGCGCCTTCGGTCGCGGGGGAGCACCTGGCAGGCGAATATGGCAGCGTGGGCAGTGCTCGGGGCCGGACTCGATCGTCCGCCGGCATAAGGGGCACGTTATTTCGGACACATCTCAGGGTATCCCTATCAGGGGGCTTGCGCGCGCCCAGTCTCGGGATCGAAGGGAGCCGTCCTGACACCGAGCGGTTCCACCGACCGCACACGACTGCTCACGCGCAATGCGGTAAGCAATGCGGCCGCCTGCAACAGAGCAATGGCGACCAGCGGTCGTCGAAAATGACCGGCATCGAGGACGGGCCCGAACACGAGTGGCGAGAGTGCCTGCCCGGCGCCAGACCGGAATAGACGAACCCGTACACCCGACCGAACGAGCTGCGGCCCAACCGGCACGTCGCGGCGCGTCGCACCAACAGGTCGCGGCCGGGCCCGGCGAAGCCGACGCCGAATCCGGGGCCGACCATCAGCGGCCATAACGCCACTGATGGCATCTCGCCCGACGCAAGCACGGCGGCCATGACTGCGGCGAATCCGAGCGCCGGTGCCACTATCCGATCGGCACGATCCTTCAGGAAACCCGCAACCAGCACTCCAGTGCCGCTGCCCACGAGGTAGGCCGTGAGCCCGCCGCTCGCGACGATGAGCGACACGCCGTAGACGTGACTCAGGATTGCCGGAGCGAAGTTCTGCAGAATGCCGAACGCCATCGTCGTCAGGAGGAAAAAAGCGAACGACAGCCACACGGCGCCCGATGCCAGAAACGCGAAATGTCCTGGCCGATGGTGTGCGCAGGCGGTCTCGGGTGCGCTGGCCTCGCTCGGTCTGATCACGCGGGATACACCGCTCCGCCTGCACGCGGCGGTAGGTCCCGCTTCGGCCAACACACGCACGATCACCGTGGTCATCGAGATCGGGCGCACGTCCGACGCCGCCTGGGGCAAGGGCGCCGAGGCCGATGCCGCCCTCATCGATCCATCCGGTGCGACGGTGGCATCGACGCACTTGTCCATACTGCACAGCGTCGCTGATCGTGCAGTGGGCCGTTGGACCACGCACGCTGCCACCCGGCGACTACGAATTGCGAGTACGCGCGAAGGCCGCCTCGCCCGCTTCGATGGCCGCCGACTCGCTTCGCATCACCGTGCCCGCCACCTCGGACGGCGCCGGATTTCTCGTCTTCAAACGCGGACCGGGCACAGGCAACCGCGAGGTCGCCACCGCCGATCTGCGCTTCCGCCGATCGGATACGCTGCGGGTCGCCGTACCGGCCTCGGACTCATCGGCGTCCTCGGCACGTCTGCTCGATCGAACCGGCAACGCGCTGCAGGTTCCAGGTCCGACGTCGCTGCGAGACGAAGCGAATGGCTCGAAATCGCGAAGCGCAACGCTGGCGCTCGCTCCGCTTGCGACCGGCGACTATCTGATTGAGCTGAGTGCGAGTCAGAGCACGAGCTCGGCACGCACATTGATCGCGTTCCAAGTCGTGCCCTAATGGTGAGCGCAAAGTCATTCGCGCGAGCGACTCGGACGAACGAGTCCTCGTAATTGCGAGTGAGCTTCGTCAGCTCACCTGTAGCGAGATCACGGAATTCGGGTTTCCCAGGATGACTCGCGTGGCTGGCTCATCTGCGCCCTTGGGGACCATCCACCAGCAGCCGCACACTCGACATCGAAAGTAATCGACTGTGGGCGAGTAAAGGAGGTCGGCGAGGTCCACGACGTCGGGACCATCACATTCCGGGCATTCGGTCCGTGCAGAGCCCATAGGAATCACCGCCGAGAGGTCTGATAATCCAGCCCCTTCAGCCTTAGAAACTACAGTTGTCAGCGAAGTCATAAGCGTATCACGAGCGCGGATGACGAGTCACTGGACAGAAGATGCCTCAGTTGGTTTTTGTGCCCGCCGCGCCGTAACTCCAGCGAATTCGCGCCAGTTCGCACCGAGCGAGCTCTCATTCGTCATCGAGAGATTCGAGTAAGATTCGGCCGCCGTGAGACAGGTGTTGCCAATCGTGCTCCTGGTGGGGCTCGCCGGAGCCTGCGCAAGGCAGGACACTCAGAACGCCAGCGAGATCGCAGCGGCGACAGCCCCATCCCCGCCGTCCGCGGACTGGGTCACCTACAACGGGCCGCTTGCCGGCGATCGCTATTCACCGCAGACACAGATCACCACCGCCAACGTCGGCCAGCTTCGGCAGCACTGCGTGTTCGATGCGCCGGAGGCGGTGAACTTTCAAAGCGGCATCGTAGCGGTGACGGGTGTTCTGTACTTCACGCTCTTCAATCACACGTACGCCATCGACGCGACGACGTGCCAGCAGAAATGGAAGCACACGCGTCCGGAGCCCGACACGTTTCTGATGGTGAACCGCGGCGTCGCGTACAGCGATGGCCGCCTCTTTCGCGGCACAGGTGACGCACACGTGCTGGCCCTCGACGCCGCCGACGGCAAACAGCTGTGGGACGTCTCGATTGGCGATCCGAAAAAGGGCGAGTCGGTGCCGATGGCGCCGATCGCGTGGAACGGCCTCGTCTTCGTGGGCAACGCCGGCGGCGACAACTTCGGTGTCATCGGTCGGATCTACGCGCTCGATGCGGCGAGCGGCCGCGTCGCGTGGCAGTTCAACACGGTGCCCGACTCGGGCCCTGCGCTCGCCACCTGGCCGAAGGCGTCACCGAAGAATCCGCCAAGCGGCGGCGCCACATGGACCAGTTATGCGCTCGATGAGCCGAACGGCATCCTCTACGTGCCCGCCGGTAATCCCGCTCCCGATTTCGCGCACGCGCTGCGTCCCGGGGAGAACCTGTACACGAACGCGCTGCTCGCGCTCGACGCGAAGACCGGCCGTCTTCTCGCGTACGTGCAGCCGCTCAAGGGCGACTTCCACGATTGGGATCTGGCGACGGCGCCAGCTCTCATCACCACGAAGAGCGGTCGGCCGTTCGTCGCGGCGGCGTCGAAGGATGGCCACGTCTACAACATCGATCGCGGCGCGGTGACGACGCAGACGATCGATCCACCATCGTCCGATCAGCTGATCGTCCGCAGCAAGGCGCTGGTGACGACCAGCGAGAACGCCGACACGCCGCTCTCAACCGAACACGAAACGCGCTTCTGTCCGGGAGTGCAGGGCGGGGTCGAGTGGAACGGTCCTTCGTACCACCCCGGTCTCGGCCTCTTGTTCGTGAACGCGATCGACTGGTGCACCTACGTCAAGATGCAGCCGCTCACCAAAATCAAGGGCACGCCTGGCGACGCGTGGACGGGCGCCGAACCGGCGGACGGATGGCTGTTCGGCAGGCACGATCCGGTCGAGCAGGCACGGGGATGGGTGACCGCTTTCGACGCCGAGAGCGGCGAGATCAAGTGGCAGATCCAGACGCCGCGGCCGATGGTGGCGGGCATCACCGCGACGGCGGGCGGGCTCGTGCTGACTGGAGACCTCGATGGCAACGTGATCGCTTACGAGGCGCCAACGGGCAAAGAGCTGTGGCGGCACGCCACCGGGAAGTCCATCGGCGGCGGCGTGATTTCCTACGACGTCGGCGGCACGCAATACATCGCCGCGGCCACGGGACTCAACGCGGGAACCTGGCAGGTGAAGGCGGGACCGGCACGTGTGGTGATCTACGCGTTACCGTGACGTTCGGAAACGAGGAGGCGACATGAAGAACCTGGTGGCGGCGGCGGTGCTCACGGGAATCGTGGTGACGGCAGGAGCGGTCTTCACGGCGTCCAAGTCAGACGAGGAGCTCGTGCAGCGCGCGAAGGATCGCGAGCAGTTCGAGGAGCTGATGTGGCGCTACGCGCGGGCGCTGGATACCAGCGATGCGCAGACGTACGCGTCCTTGTATACCGTGGACGGCCAGTTCTCGGCCGGCGCTAACGTGACCAAGGGGCGCGAAGCGCTGAAGAACATGATCTCCGGCACCGGCCAGCAGCGCCCGGCAGCCGCGCAGCCAGCCGCACGGCGGCCGCCGATGTACCACATGACGGCGAATCATCAGCTGCGCTTCACCGACAAGGATCACGCCCGCATCGATGCGTACTACATCACGATGGTCGCGGCCGCCGGCCCGGATACGCCGTCGCGCGTCGCCGGCGTCGGGCGCAGCATCGACCAGTTGGAGCGCGTGAACGGTCAGTGGCTGATCAAGTCGCGCAACGTCGCGCCGATGGACTAAAGGTCAAAAGTCAAGGATCTGTGATGAAGACGTCCCGCCCGAATCGTCGAGAGTTCATGAATGCGACCGGCGCCGGCCTGGCCGCCTTCATCGGCGCGCCGTCACTCGTCGAGAGCGCCCGGGCCGGGCAGGCCCAGTCTGCGCAGGCTCCAACAGCAGCGGCGGCGGACCCGCGCGATCCCAACCTGGTCGTCGTGAACGCGAAGGTCTACACGATGGACACGCGGACGCCACGCGCCGAGGCCTTCGCCGTGAAGGGGGATCGCTTCGTCGCCGTCGGCTCCACAGCGGACGTGCGCAACCTGGCCGGCAAGAACACAGCCGTGTTCGACGCCAAGGGCATGACCGTAGTGCCAGGCTTCGTCGATACGCACAACCACGCCGGCGGCGAGGTGCTGCTCAACGAGGTGCTGGTCGGCAATCCCTTCGAGGTGGAATTCGTCACCATCCGCAGCGTCATCAGTAAGCTCAAGGCCAAGGCGCAGACACTGCCGCCCGGACAGTGGGTGGAGGGTTTCTTCTTCGACGACACCAAGGTGAAGGACAACCGTGGACTCAACATCCACGACCTCGACGAAGTGTCGGATGAGCACCCGGTGATCGTCCGACATCGCGGCGGCCACACCTATTTCTACAACTCCAAGGCCTTCGAGATGGCCGGCATCACCAGGAACACACCCAATCCGATGGGCGGCACCTACGACAAGGACGAGAAGGGCGCGTTGAACGGCCGCGTGACGGACCTCGCCTCGCAGCCGTTCCAGAAGGTCGGGATCCGCCCCACCTACACCGACGCGCAACGCGAGCAGCGCGCGCGCGACGGCCTGTCGCACATCTCGAAGCAGTTCGCGCGCTACGGGTTGACCAGCGTGCATCATCAGGGCGGCAACCTGCAGGCGATGCAGGACGTGCGGGCCCGTGGCGAACTGCTGCACCGCATCAGCTACGAGACAAGCGGACCCGCGCTGGACGCGATGATGGCTGCCGGGATCCAGACCGGATTCGGCGACGAGTGGATCAAGTTCGGCTCCACCTCCGAGCACACCGTCGACGGCTCGTTCTCGGAGCGGACGATGGCACTCTCCATGCCGTATCCGGGTGTAACGCCGCCGTACAAGGGCAACGTCACCGAGACGCAGCAGACGCTCAATGAGTGGGTCGAGCGCGTGCACCGTGCCGGCATCCAGATGAACTGCCATGCCAACGGCGACGTGGCGATCGACATGTACCTCACCGCGGCTGAGCGCGCGCTGAAGCTGCTGCCTCGGCCCGACGCGCGGCCGAAGATCACTCACTGCACGTTGATCAATCCGCGGCTCGTGCAGCGGATCAAGGACATCGGCGCCGTGCCAGCGATGTTCACGACCTATGCCTATTACAACCCCGACAAGTTCGTGTATTACGGCGAAGACTTGATGAAGAACTGCATGGCCTACCGCTCGATGCTCGACGCGGGCATCTACGTGGCGGCGGGCTCTGACTTCAGCCCCGGCCCATTCGCGGCGCTGATGGGCATCCAGGGTATGGTCACGCGGCGCGGATGGGATGGCAAGGTGTGGGGCGCGAACCAGCGCATCACCGTCAGCGAGGCCATCGCGGTGAACACCTACAACGGCGCCTGGGCCTCGGGCGAGGAGACCATCAAGGGCTCGGTCACCGCCGGCAAGCTGGCCGACTACGTGGTGCTGGCCGACGATCCGCACACCGTCGACGTGGAGAAGATCAAAGATATCCAGATCGTCCGCACCGTGGTAGGTGGACGAACGTCGCACCAGGCGTAGTGAGCAGTCTCTCGTCCTTCGGCCGCGGTAGCCGCATCGAGGCAAGATTCGAGGGCATCCGTGCCAGGCATGGATAGCGAGCGACAGCGTCGCGTTGAAGCACTTTATCGAGCCGCGCTGCAGCGGGATGCATCCTCCCGCGACCGGTTCCTCGAGGAGCGATGTGCTGGCGACCAGAGCCTGCGGCTCGAGGTTGAATCACTGCTGCGACAAGACTGCTCGCTCATCGCGACCCGCCTTGACACCGAGCAGAGTACGGACCTGCCGGCTACGCGCAGCGTCGGCACCGGCGACCGTGCTCTCGTGCAACCGCGAAATGTCGACGCCGGCGATTTTCGAGGCACTGACCGTTTTGCGGTGATTCGACGCCTCGGGGCTGGCGGCATGGGCGTGGTCTATGAGGTTCACGACCGGGCTCGGGACGATGTCGTGGCGCTCAAGACGCTGCGTCACGCCACGCCGGCGGGTCTCTATCGGTTGAAACAGGAATTCCGAAGCCTTGCCGGGATGTCGCATGCGAACGTCGTCTGCCTCTACGAGCTCGTGGTCGACGACGATCGCTGCTTCTTCACGATGGAGCTCGTCAGGGGCCTTAACTTCGTTGATTACGCGAGGACATGGCCGGAAGGGCGGTTGTCGATCGCCCGTCTCAGGTCCTCTCTGCGGCAGTTGATCGGTGGCGTCCTGGCCGTCCACCGATTTGGAAAGCTCCATCGAGATATCAAGCCATCCAACGTGCTGGTCACGCCGGAAGGGCGCGTTGTGATTCTCGATTTCGGTTTGATGACGGAACTCTTCCCAGGCAGCCTTGGCGCCAACGATCCGGCCATCGGCGGAACACCCGCGTATCTGCCGCCGGAACAAGGAACCATGCCTCCTTCCGAGGCCGGTGACTGGTACAGCGTGGGCGTCACGCTTTACGCAGCGCTGACCGGTGAGCTTCCGTTCAAGGGGTCGCTGGTCGAGGTCCTATATCGCAAGAGCCACTTCGATCCGCCGCCTCCGGCCGCGATCGCGCCCGATGTGCCTCCCGAGTTGAGTGCAGTCTGCATGGAGCTGATGTGCCGCGATCCATCCTCCCGCCTGTCCGGGCTCGACGCTCTCCACAGGCTGGGTTGGGAGCCGGGTGTGTCCACCCCCTACCCGACGTCGGAACCGGGCATCGACTCACCGTTTGTCGGCCGCACGCGCGAGCTGGCTCTCCTGGACGGAGCATTTCGGACCGTAGTCGACGGTCGGCCCGTGGCCATGTCCGTCTGCGGCCCGTCAGGCATCGGCAAGAGCGCCCTGGTCCGATCGTTTCTGGATCGCTTGACGTCGCGACACGATGTCGTGGTGCTCTCCGGACGCTGCTATGAGCACGAGTCTGTGCCGTACAAAGCGTTCGACGGGGTCGTCGACAGCCTTTCTCGGCAACTTGTATCACTACCAGAATCGCTCGTCGAGAGTGTGTTGCCGCGCGACGTGGTCGCATTGCCCCGGCTCTTCCCCGTGTTGCTGCGCGTACCGACGATTGCCGAGGCCTGTCGTGATCGAGAACCGCCCACGTTGGAACCACTCGCGCTGAGACGCCGCGCTTTCGAGGCCCTGCGGGATCTCCTTGCCCGGCTCGCAGTTCGCGTCAGGCTGGTGATCTCCGTCGACGACCTGCAATGGGCCGATCTCGACGGTGTGCGATTGCTCGAGGAGTTGTTGCGTCCACCGGATGCGCCGGCGCTTCTCGCGATTGTGTCGTTCCGGAGCGAAGAGGTTGCCGCCAACCCGTTCCTCGCACGCCTCACACAGGGCGGGCACGAGATGTGGTCGGCTCTGACGGTCGAGCCGATGCCGGAGACCGAGGCCGGCGAGCTGATCGACGCGCTTACCGGCGCCTCTCTGAATGACGAGCAGCGTCGTTGGATTACCTCTGAAGCCGGTGGCAACCCGTTCTTCCTCGAGCAGCTGGCGCGCTACGTCGTCACACGGCCAGATCACGCTCGTGCTCCCACCTTCACCGACATGTTCGACGCTCGCGTGCGTGGTCTGCCTGAGGCGGCGCGAGTGTTTCTGCATACATTGGCGGTGTCTGGTCGGCCGATGGCGTCGGAGTTGGTGTACAACGCGTCCGGTCTCGCATGCGACGAGCGCTCGCTCGTCGCGAGTCTGCGTTCGGCCCACTTCATTCGCAGCAGTGGATCGTCTGAACGGGTCGAGCCCTATCACGACCGTATTCGCGAGGCGCTCGCCCGACAGGTCTCTTCGTCCAACACACGGCGCATCCATCGTCAGGTTGCCGACACCCTCGTCGCCAGAGGGATCGATGATCCCGAAGCTCTGTTCGACCATTATCGAGGTGCGGGCGATCGCGAACGGGCGTCGATTCAGGCCGGTCGTGCGGGAGCGCGGGCGTCTGCCGCTCTGGCATTCGATCGGGCGGCGTTGTTCTACAGCCATGCACTCGACCTGAACCCAGGTTCGTCGGCTGCGCTCGAATGGAAAGAGGGATATGCCCTCGCCCTCGCTAATGCTGGTCGACCCGCCGAGGCGGCCGAAGCCTACCAGCGTGCTGCTGAAGGAGCAGGCCCACGCCGGCGCGTCGAGCTGCAACAGCGCGGGGCCGAGCAATTCCTCATCGGCGGCCATATCGATCGAGGGCTGGAGCTGATTCGCGTCGTCTTCGCGGGCATGGGTATGAAGGTACCGCGAAGCCCGCGTGCCGCATTGGTGGCGATGGCGTGGCAACGAGCACGACTTCGATGGCACACGCTGCGTTTTGTGTCACGGCATCCCGACGACATCGACGCCGATGTCCTGCTGCGCGTGGACACGTGCTGGTCGGCAGTCACGGGCCTGTTGCTCGTGGACATGATTCCCGCTGGATATTTCAGCGCGCGGCACCTGCTCATGGCGCTCGAGGCGGGCGAGCCTTCCCGTGTCGCTCGCGGCATGGCCGTCGAGGCGGCTGCCAACATCGCTTTCCCGTTCGGAAGAAAGTTGGCGAGGACGCTCGCCGAGCGATCGAGCGCACTCGCGAAGAGCGTCGGGAACTCGCACACCATCGCGCTGACCATTCTGGCCGAGGGGATGACGGCCATGATGACGGGCGAATGGAAGAAGGCATGGAGGTGTGCCGAGCACGCCCTGGGGGTCTTGCGCGAGGAGCGCGCTGGCGTCACATGGGAGGTGAACATCGCGCAGAATCTCCTGATTTGGGCGCTCATGTACCTGGGACAGCTCGGTGAGGTGTCGCGTCTTGTTCCGCCGTTGCTTGCGAACGCACGCAGCAGCGGGAACTTGTACATCGCCACTGAGCTGTGCACCCGAAGCAACTATGTGTGGCTCGTGGCCGACGATCCCGACGAAGGCGAGCGAGAAGCGATCGCCAGCATCGAGCGATGGTCGCACAAGGGATTTCATCGCCAGCATTACAGCGCGTTGCTCGCCCGCGTCCAGACCGCGCTGTATCGCGGCGACGGTGAAGCTGCCTGGAAACTGTTCACTGAACAGGAATCGCGGCTGCGCCGCTCGTTGATGACGCGCATTCAGTTGTTTCGCGTCGAGTCGCACTACATGCGAGCACGCAGCGCGCTGGCGATGGCGGTTCAAGGCGGCAACCATCGACGATGGCTGTCAATCGCTCGCGCCGAGGCTCGTTGTATCGCCCGCGAACGAACGCCATGGTCGAACCCGATTGCAGCTCTGCTCAATGCAGGCATCGCGAACATGGAGGGCAATTCTTCACTGGCCCTGGGACATCTCTACGACGCCGCTGATCGGTTCGAGCGTGCCGATATGAGTCTGTATCTGGCTGTCGCCCGCCGCCGGATTGGCGCGCTCCAGGATGACGCCATCGGGCGCACAGTGCAGCGGCAGGCCGATCAGTGGATGGCCGCCCAGACCATCAAAAACCCCGTCTGCCTCACTCGCATGCTCGCCCCAGGCTTTCCCGATGTGTGAGATCAGAAGACTCGCATCTACCAGGTCAGCTCCGCGCTGATGCGTGCCAATCGCCCGGTCAGAATCGAGTTCGGCTGCAGCCACGTGCCGCCCGGCACGAACGCATTGTTGTAGGTCAGCACCACGCTCGAGTTGAACGCGTTGTACAGATCGAGTGCGATCATCGTTCGCGTGGGACCGAACCGCAGGATCTTGGCGGTCCGCAAGTCCATCTGGTTGATCCGATCGCCGTACATTGTTCCCGGCTCTACGAGGTTGATGGTGACATTGGTCACGTTGCCCGCAGGCGGCCGCCCGAGCGCCTGCGCGATCACCGAGGCAGGGACGGCATAGTTGGCCGAGAGCTGCGGACCAGGCTTGCTCTGAAACACGCCGCTCACCTGAACGAGGATCTTCGGGATGGTGTAGCTAGCCAAGCCTCGCAACTGTGTCAGGAAGCCGGTGGCCACGTGGCAGTACGGGCTCGTCTGACTGACGTTGGATCCCTGAAGGCCCGCACCGATTGTCACGGACAGCTCGGGCAGTTGCGCCCGAACGTCGCAGGCGTCCGACACCGTCTGGCCGAAGCTCGTGCCACCTTGCACAGTGAGGCCGCCCTCTGTCCGCGCGTTCACTGTGACGTCCATGCCGTTGAAGTATTGGGACCAGTCGCCGAATCCCTGCGAATTCGTGATGAAGTCGTTGACCTGCCCGAAGAGCGCGGGCGCGATGTCGTACAGCCCCGAGATCGGGTACCCGCCTCCGTCCGGCAGTCTCGGATCGAGCGGGGCCGTGATGCTGTACGGCGTGTAGTCGGACGGCTGCGTGACGAGGTTGTCCGTCACCGTGAAGCCGCGGAACCAGCGGCGGTGATACGCAACCTCCGCGGAGACCCGCGGAACGATCTCCTGCTGGACCGAGATGCCGATGCCCCAATCCGACGATCGCACGCCCCATCCGTGCAGCAGCGCTTCGTCATAGGTGTTCGTGAAAATGGGCTGACCGAAGGCCGCGTTGGAGAGCGCCCCACACAAGTCACGTCCACTCGCCCGCAGATCCTGTGCCGTCGGCACGAGCAGGTCGCAGTCAGGCTGGAAGTTGTTGTTGGCGTCGATCCACGTGCGAGTCGCAGTGCGTGGCAAACCCGTTCCCGGAAGCCGGGCCGTGGGATTCGGGCCAGCGAAATTGAGCTGGATGCCGGCGCCTTCCAGATACTTGCCGACGTTGGCCTTGAGGGCGGTCTTGCCGTTGCCGAAGAGATCGTAGGCGACGCCGACGCGCGGCGAGAGATCGTTGTAGCTGTCGACGCCCTCCGTCTTTGGGAACGCGATGGCCTGCGGCAGGAACCGTGACGGTCCCTCCTGCTGCTCGGGGAACCAGCTCCGCGCGTGGTCGAAGCGAAGCGCGCCCTGCAACGTCAGCCGGCCGAGCGTCCATTGCTCCTGTGCATAGACTCCATAGAACGCCGCGCGCGAATCGCGCTGATACGGGGCGATGTATTGGGTCAGTTGATTCGGTACGCCGTTGTTCAACCGATAGGCGAGTTGTTCGTCGTTGGTGTACCAGACCTGGTCGTCAGTCAGGTAGTTCCCTTGGTACCCAAGCTTGAGGCTGTGCGCTCCAGTAACAAAGGAGGCAGAGGCTCGCCAGTTCCACGAGCCTTGCCATGCGTCGAGCCAATCCTGCGATCGATAGACGAGACCCGGGATGTTGCCATTGGCGGGACAGCCCGCTGCGCACTGCTCGGACACGCGGATGAGAGGTCGCGTCGTATTGCCTTTGCGCTCACGGTGCCCGTAACCGTTGTAGTTGCCCCCGAAGCCGGCATCGAGCAGGAAGCGGTTCGTGACCGGCGACGACCAGGTGGCCTGCGGCACACGGAACGTTCCCGAGCCGTTGCCGATCGCTTCAGGTGATACACGGGCGGGGTCGGTGATGCCCTGCGTCATGCCCTCGCAGTTGCGGCAGATCCGCTGCTCATCCCAGGCGAAGCCGATCTTGTTGCGAGGTGTGGCCTGCCACGTGATGCGCCCGCTGATGTTGTCCCAGGTGCGGTCGGAGAACGCCGGCCGATCGAGGTCCGGTGAGTAGAGCCACTGGGTGGCGTCGCCAGAGTTCTGGTTGTAGTACACGCTCGCAATCCCTCGCGTGCTGCCCTGCGTGCGCGCGTTGACGAAATACCAGACGCGATCCCTCATGATCGGCCCGCCAACCGCGCCGTTGAGGTCGTAGACCTTGCGGAGGGGAATTGCTGCCGTGAGCCCGGCGAGACGCAGTTCTTCTGTGTAGTTGCTGGACTGGAGTCCCTCGCCGGTGCCACTGAAGAAGACCGCGCCCGATATGCGGTTGCCTCCGGTTCTTGGCACCACATTCATCACCACGCCCGCGGTCTCCGATTCGCCGAGGCCGCCGGAAGTCGTGAACGTGATCTCCTGCGCGTTGCCGATATCCGCGATGTATCCCGGCGGCTGATTGCCGCCAACGGGCGTGCCGATGTTCAGTCCGTCGATCATCAAGCGGCCTTCGTTGTTGCGGCCGCCGTGAATCGGAAACTGAGTGGTGGTGGCGCCCGTCGGGACGTCGTTGGTGTTGGTGGTGACGCCGGGGACGAGCAGAACGACGCCGTTGTAGTTGCGGATGGTGGGAATCGACCGGAGCACGTCGCTTCCGAGCGTCAGCTGTCGCCGCGCGCTTTGCACGTCGACGACGGGGCTTTCGCCGGTGACGACGATGGTTTCCTCGAGTGCGCCCAGCCTCATCTCGGCATTGACGACCGCCGTAAATGAGCCCGTCAGCTCGATGCCCTCCCGCTTGAACACGCTGAACCCCGTCAGCATGAACGAGACGGTGTACGTGCCCGGGCGCAAGTCTTCGATGCGGTACTGCCCCGATCCATCGGACACCGCCGCGCGGAGCTTTTCGATGAGGACGGGACTCGTGGCTTCGACGGTGACCCCGGGCAGAACCGCCCCCGACGTGTCACGCACCGTCCCTGTGATGACCGCTTGTGCCGACGCCGTCGCGGGAAGGAGGACGAGCCACGCAAGTACGATCCTGACTGCGCGCATGTGTCACCTCGCTTGTGAGTCCGCCGGTGTATCGTTCGCTACGCTGTCATGTGAGCTCTTCGGAGCCGGGCTGAAAGATCCTGTGGTTTCGACGACGGAACGCCCCGAGAAGATGTTTTGTACCGAGGCGAGCGAATAATGGCACAGATCCTTATTTCGATTTCGGATCGGCGTGACGGGCTCTATCGCTGAGTTAGGCGTACTAGCAAGTACGCCACTACTACCGTGACTGCGCGTTCGCCAGCGGCCTCCGAAAACGGAAGAACCCGGTCTGGTTGAACGTCAGCCCGACGTGCAGGCGCCGGATGTCGTCGAGGAAGCCGACGTTGTAGTAGTCCTGGCCCGGTAGTAGCGCGTAAAGAACCCCCACCCGCCATTCACCGTTGGAAAGCACGAGAACTGCAGGCTGAATGACAGCTCCGGTACCGTGTCAACCGCGCCCGGGTTCCACACGAGTCCTCCAGACGATGGCGTGAAGCTCCCGGAGACTGACACGGGCCAGGTTGGCAAGCGCAGTAATGACTCCATTTCCTGAGCCCGACCGGGCGCTCCTTGAGTCCCTGATCAGGGCAACGATGCAAAGAACGTGACGTGACATCATCGATCACTCCTTCAGTGCCAACCCACTTTGCGTCTTTGATCGGGTGAAGCCCGGGCCACCCTCAGACGACGACCACGCGGCTTTGAACGCGTGCAAGCTTGTTCGACTGCCGAAGGCCATCTGTTTCGCGACGGCAGGGGTTCGGCCAGAGAAAGGAATCGGTGGAGGCGCTCACCGACCCGCGTACGGAGTGTGGACTGCGCCGGGTCGCAGGACAGCAACAGAATCGCGAGTTCAATCGGTCGTATGTGCTGAAGTGAGCGCTCGGCCGTCCGCGCCGGCGTTCTCGGCTGTATCGCGGCTACCGGATCGTCGACTACAATTCGGCGATCCGGAGGGACCGACGTATGCCGTTCGACCTCGTGGTGAACGGAACGCAACACACCGTTGATGCCGATCCACAGACGCCCTTGCTGTGGGTGATTCGCGACCACGTCGGGCTGACCGGCACCAAGTTCAGTTGTGGCATCGGGCAATGCGGTGCCTGCACTCTGCATGTCGAAGGACGACCCGTCCGTTCCTGCAGCGTCCCTGCAGCAATGGCCATTGGCAAGCCGGTCATGACCATCGAAGGCGTCTCGCTCGATGGCACTCATCCAATCCAGGTAGCCTGGAAGGAACTCGACACGCCGCAATGCGGCTACTGTCAGTCCGGCATGATCATGAGCGCGCTGGCCCTGCTGCGCGCGCGACCGAAGCCCACCGACGCCGACATCGACGCCCAGATGACAAACATCTGCCGCTGCAGCACGTACCACCGTATCCGGCAGGCGATTCATCTCGCCGCTGACTTGATGAAAGCGTGAAGGCGGAGGATCGAACGTGAGTCAAACGCCTGGCGTCGATCGCCGTGAATTCCTCGCAACGCTTGCGGCCGCCCCGGGTGCGTTCGTGCTCGGCTTCTGGCTGCCCTCGCGCGCCGACGCGCAGACCGCGTCCGCCGCCGCGTGGTACGAGGAGCCTGCGACACCAGAAATCAATGCCTGGATCGTCATCGCGCCGGACGACACCGTGACGATCCGAATCGCGCAGACCGAGCTGGGCCAGGGAGTCTGGACCTCGAACGCGATGATGGTCTGCGAAGAACTGCAGTGCGATTGGAGCAAGGTGCGCCCGCAGTACGCGTCCGCAAACCGCGATGCGCGTGAGAAGGCGCCGGAGTGGACGTTGAAAGTTCCAGGCAATGGAGCCGGCGATCCAAACGGCGGTGGTGTGCCGACGTTCGGCAATCGCGACCGCACCGGCGTCGCCGGCATTCCTGACAGCCTCTATCGGCGCATGCGGACAAACGCGGCGTCGTCGGTGAAGGACGGTCGCTACTATCTGCAACTGGCCGGGGCCGAAGCGCGTGAGCGACTACTGCTCGCCGCGGCGTCGCTGTGGAACGTCCCCGTCACCGAGCTGATCGCAAAGAACAGCGTCGTCACGCATACACCCAGCGGACGCACGACGACGTATGGACGGATCGCGCAGCGTGCCGCCGAAACACCGCATCCGCACCCCGAGACGATCACGATCAAGCCGCCCGATCAGTGGACGCTGATGGGCACCGAGCAGAAGAACCTCGACGTGCCGTCGAAGGTCACCGGCAAGACCATCTACGGGATCGATGTGCGCCTTCCCGGCATGAAGTGGGCAGCCGTGAAGACGTGCCCGGTCTATGGCGGTGACGTGAAGCGCTACGATTTCCAAGCTGTTCGCCACATGCCGGGCGTGCGTTCCGCGGTCCAGTTTCCGATTCCTGATCCGGCGTTGACTCGCGGCCGCGTGTTCAGCGGCGGTGTCGCCGTGATCGCTGATACCTGGTATCAAGCCAAGACCGCGATCGACAAGATGCCGATCGAGTGGGACATCCCTCCGGCCAACGCGGCGTTCACCGACGCGAACATGCGTGAGTCGCTGCTTGCGGCGCTCGATCGGCCGGGAACAGCGCGCGCCAACCAGGGTGACGTGGACCAGGCATTTGCTCGCGCCACCCGCATCGTCGAGGCGACCTATTCGACGCCGTTCCTGCCGCGCGCCCGCATGGAGCCCGGCAACGCGACGGTGCTCGTCGCCGACGATCGCGTGGACATCTGGATCGGCGATCAGAGCCCGCAGGAAACCCGGTTCAGCGCCGCGAAGATCACGGGGATCCCCGAGACGAATGTGCATCTCCACCTGTGCCACCTGGGTGGCGGCTTCGGCCGCAACGGCAACGGGCCGCAGGCCGAGCACGCTATCATGATCGCCAACGCGCACCGCGGCACGCCGATCCACATGCTGTGGACTCGTGAAGAGGACTTCATCGGCACGACGTATCGCGCGATGGGCGTCGCGCGGCTCAAGGCCGCGCTCGATGCCGACGGGTGGCCGATCGCACTCGAGGTGCGCACGGCGATGCAGGAAGGCGGGTTTGGCCCCGAGGCGTCGTTCCATGTGACCTCGCGCTACCACGTGCCGAACTATCGCTACTCGAATCACACGACGAAATTCCACGTGCCAGTCGGAACGCGACGGGGCGTCGGCCAGGCGGCGCACGAGTTCTATCGGGAGAGCTTCTTCGACGAGCTGGCCCGCGCCGCGGGGAAGGATCCGTATCGCTATCGACGCGAGTTGCTCGCCCGCACGAACCTCCCTTACAAGGAGGACATGATCAAGGCGCTCGACATCGCGGCCGAGATGTCGGGCTGGGGGACGCCGCTCCCGAAAGGCACGGCACGCGCCATTGCCCTCGAAGAGCGTGGAGCCGAAGGAGACGGCATGGCGACGATCAGCGCGATGGTCCATACCGTCTCGCTGAGCCGAGAGGGCAAGGTCAAGCTGGAACGCGTGGACGTTGCCCACGAGACCGGCTTCGGCCTCGTCAACCCGCTGTCGGTGAAGAAGCAGATTGAAGGTCAGATCACCTGGTTCTATAACGACGCCGTGCACCAGGCCTGCACGATCAAGGACGGCCGCATCGTCGAAAACAACTTCAACGTGTTTCCCATCTCGCGCATCAACGAAGACCCGCCGGTGATTAACGTTCGCTTCTTTCCGACCAAACATTGGCTGCTCGGCATGGGCCACGATCGCGCCACGTCGGTCCAGTCTGCGATCGGCGACGCCATCTTCCAGATCACGGGCAAGCGGCTCCGCGATCTGCCGTACGCCCGGCACGATCTGCGCTGGAGCTAACCGTGCGCAAGCACCCACCGGATACCGCCCACTGGGTTGGGAGTGGGTGTCAGGCAGTGAATCGTGAATCACGGGCCGGGTGTTCGGGTGGGTTGTCCGGCGGGCGAGCCGGGGTGTTTGAATCACGGGCACAGGCGGGGTGTCAGGCAGTGAATCGTGAATCACGGGCTGGGTATCCGGGTGGGTTGCCTGTCCGGGTGGGTTGTCCGGCGGGTGTCAGGCAGTGAATCGTGAACGAGCGACCGTCGCGGTGCTAGAACCCGAGCACCCAGCGGATGCCGCCGAGGATGTGCTGCTGGTACAGCGAGTTCTCCCACACGTCTTCACGATGTCCGAGTGCCGTATAAAACACGCGGCCCCGGCCATGGTTCTTGGCCCAGGCGAGTGGTAGATCGCCTGGTTGACCGGCTTCCGGCAAGCCATCGGCGGGATGGCGATCCAACGACAGCAGCATCGTGACGCCGTTCCGATTGTTCCTGGCGAACTTGTAGATCTCATCGAAAATGCGCAACCGCTCTCCCAGCGGACTCGATGCCGGATGCGAGCGATTCTCGACGGCGGCTTCGACGGCAGCTTGATCGCCATGCGTGAGGAACTCGTTCCCCAGCATCTCGATGTATCCCGGCGCGTCGTGGTAGGTGTCCGATGCGCTGTGCATTCCGGCAAAGCCGTGGCCTTCAGCGATCCAGTTCAGCAACGCGCCGAGATCGCGAACCGGCAGGCTGCCGGTCGTGTTGGCGAAAACGATGGCGTCGACGTTCGCTAACGCCGCAGGGGCGAGCATTGTCGCCACGTCCGCGCCGGTGCGGCAGAAACTCGTCGTGAAGAGACCCGAAGTCTGGCCAAGCATGCTGATTGTCGCTTCGGCAACCGGGATGGAGCTGTGCCTGAATCCTTCAGTGTGAGTGACGACGAGCACGCGGCGTGACGTTCCGATCGGCGTTGGCGCGAGTTGGTTATCGCCTGTACGGGGCCTGTCGCTCGAGCACGAGTACATCGCGGCAGCGACTATCAGCGCGGTCAGCAATCGAGCCAGTCGTCGCATCGTCCATTCTCGTCCGATCTGCCGCCAGACGGTGTGCGGGCTCGAACGCGAATTTTGCACTCGTTGCGGCGTCCGCACAACGGGCTGGCGCGCGGAGCGCGCGCAAGAGATGCTGCCGAACTAGTCGGGGGTTCGCCGGGATATCAATCGACTAGTTCAGGTACGATTGCGCCGCTTTCCCGTACACGAGAACAGAGGTGAATTGTATGCCGGGCACTCCGCAGCATTGCCCCTCGACGACAGTCCTCGACGCCGAACGTAAGGCGATTGGTCTTGATGACGCGGCCAGGGACGTGGCTGGCCTCGCGATTTCCGGCGGCGGCATCCGGAGCGCAACGTTCGCTCTCGGCCTGCTGGAAAGCCTCAAGGACTGCGGGCTGCTCTCGAAGTTCCACTACCTGTCCACCGTTTCAGGCGGTGGATACATCGGGGCATGGCTGAGCGCCAACTGCCGGCGGCATCCGACCTGGTTCCACGATGACTGGACGGATTCGATCGCGTATCTTCGGCGCTACTCGAACTACCTTTCGCCACGCGTCGGTTTCTTCAGCGCTGATACCTGGTCGATGCTGACGATTTGGCTACGCAACACCATCCTGATCCAGGCCACCGTCATCCTCACAATCGCATGCGCGTTGCTGGTGCCGCGCCCGCTGTTCTGGCTTTTCCACTGGTGGCCCGACGCGGGACTGCTTCGATGGGCGACCGTCCTGCTCTTCATCTTCGGCATCGTCGGCATCGCCGGCAACCACTGGCAACTGACCGCCGGTCCGCCGTTTCAATACGGCAAGTCGCCGCGCGAGTGGCGCCCCGTCGATTTGCTGCAAGCCAAAGCGCGGGTCATCGGCCTCACTGGAGCTCTCGTCTTGTTCGTGTTGGCCCTCCTGGCGATGAGGCTATTCGCGTTCAATCCGTTCGCCGTCTACGATGTGAACGATCCTGCTTACACGTTCGCGCACGCCGCGACTCGCGTGGTCCAGGCATTGCTGGTTGGCGGCCTTCTGGTACTCAGCGGCTTCTTCCTCCAGCCAGTTGCCGTCAGCATCGTCGCGCTGTTTTCTCCGGACCGGCCAAAGAAGGTGAATTACACCCAGGGCTACGTGCAGGTGTGCGTCGTGACCCCGCTCATGATCGTGGCTCTGCTGGTCACGTCGATGCTATGGGCGCAGGCGACCGGGAGAACAGGGGTGACATCGGTGAGCACGCTGACGGAGTATTCGACGCTCGTCTCCCACGCGTGGAAGTTCTGGCCGTTTCACCTCTCGATCGTGTTCGTGTCGTTTTGGCTGCTCTCGGTCTTTGCCGTCTCCAGCCGGCGCCAGCCAGGGCGGATTTTGATCGCGCTTGCCGCGCCGGCGGCTGCAGTGCCGGTGCTGCATGCGTCGCTGGCAGCAATCGTCCTGGTCTTTCAGGAGTTCAACACGCACACCGGCGGCGAGTGGATGGCGTTTGTCTGGGGACCGGGCCTGGTGGCGATGGCGTTCGTGCTCTCGATCGTCGTGTTGATCGGGATGCTCGGTCGCGATTCAACAGACGGCGTACGGGAGTGGTGGAGCCGCCTCGGCGCCTGGCTCGCGATCTATGCGACAGCGTGGATGGTCATCGCGGTGAGCGCAGTGTATGGCCCGCTCTGGGTGGCATGGGCATCCAGCCATGCGACTTGGACGACGATATCCGGTGTCGCGGGCTGGGTGGCGACCGTGGCGGGCGGCCTGTTCGCGGGGAATTCAGGGTCGACCGGCGGCCGCTCCGAGGGAGCAGGTGCAACGGCCAAGGAAGTGCTCGCGCGCGTGGCTCCGTTCGTCTTCATCGCCGGCGTGCTGCTCGCCGTGTCGTGGGTAATTCATCTGATCATCAACTTGAACGGCGGTGCCGATTGGTGGGCCACGCCATCCGAGCCCGTTGCCGCGGTGCCGCTCGTGATGCTCGCCCTCTGCCTCGCGGTGACCATTGTGCTCTCGGCTCGTGTGGACATCAACGAGTTCAGCCTGAACGCCTTCTATCGCAACCGCCTGGTGCGCTGCTACCTCGGCGCAACGCGCAAGGAGACTGATCGCAACCCGCAGAACTTCACGGGCTTCGACGATGACGACGATCTGCCGCTCGCGTACACGCCGTCCGCGCAAATGCGGCCGCTGCACATCGTTAACTGCGCCCTCAACCTGGGCGGGTCTACCGACCTCGCGCTCCATACGAGGCACAGCGCCTCGTTCACGCTGTCGCCGCTTCACTGTGGCAGTGCCTACGAATCACTTGATCAACAAGGAGGTGCCAAGGAATTGGGCTTCATTCCAACGAGCGCGTTCGGTCACCGCGACGGAGGCCCGACGCTCGGTCAGGCGATTTCGGTCTCGGGTGCGGCCGCGAGCCCGAACATGGGCTACCACACGTCGTCGGTGATCGCATTCTTGCTGACGCTGTTCAACGTGCGACTCGGCTGGTGGTTTCCAAATCCCGGCAAAGTCGAGGACGGGTCCATGTCGCCGCACTTCAGCCTGAGCTACCTCGCGGACGAGTTGTTTGGCGGTGCCTCCGACCGATCGAAGTTCGTGATGGTGTCTGATGGCGGCCACTTCGAGAACCTGGCGGCCTACGAGCTGATACGGCGAAAGTGCCGGGTCGTCGTTATCAGCGATGGCGAGTGCGACGACAAGTATACGTTCGGGGGCCTCGGGACGTTGATTCGGATGTGTGAGGTTGATTTCGGGTGTCACATCGCGATCGATGTCGAGGAGCTGCGTTCGGGTACGGGTGGTGGTGAGTGGAGCAAGCGCCGCTTCGCCATCGGCGAAATAAGGTATGACAAGGACGACACCGGGATCCTCATTTACGTCAAGGCATCGATGACGGGGAAGGAAGACACGTCGGTCCGTCAGTACAAATCGAGCCGCCCGCTCTTTCCGCATGAAAGCACTGGCGATCAGTTCTACGGCGAGGATCAGTTCGAGAGCTACCGCCATCTGGGGCGCGACATCGGCTATGAGGTCTTCGGTCCGTATACGAAAGAGCCCACCCTGGCGAGCGTGGCCGAGAAGCTCCATGCAATGTATTGGGGTGGCGATGTGTGATGGATGCCGTCTGGGGCGATCCTCTGGCGATCCTCTGGTGTCAGGCAGTGAATCGTGACCGAACTGCCTTCCTATCCTGTCGTGGATGTTCCTATCCTGTCCTGGGTGTCAGGCAGTGAATCGTGATTCAAGCGACAATCGTCGGCGATCCGGGAATTCGACTGTCGACGTTCGGGCAGTGATCTGGGCCCCGGCTTGCCCCGGCTTGCCCCGAATTGCCCGACGTGGAAATCGGCCTGCGGCAGTACTACCCTCGCGCCGGCAGTCAGGGTAGGAGACGCGCGCGCCGGAACGCAGTATGGTGATCGGCACTTCAGGAGGACCTGCTGTGAATAATGTCCGCGAGTACTACAGCCAGCGCATCAAGGCCGAGCGGCCGGTGTTCGTGAAAGTGATGAAAGCCGTTCCGCCGGATCAGGGCGATTACAAACCACATCCGCGATCCACATCCTCAGGCGACCTACTCTGGCTGCTGGCGACGGAGATTCATGACGCATGCACGCTCATCGACCACGGCGAGGTCAGCTATGTGTACAAGCCATCGCCCGGAGTGTCGGAGTCGGTGGCTGCGTACGAAAAGCACTCGGCCGAACTCGAGACGCGCCTGGCGAGCCTGGACGACGCGAAGTGGGAGAGCAACGCCCGGTTCATGATGGACGGTAAGCCCCTGTGGGAAACGACGCTCGGCGACATGTTGTTCGGGTTCCTGTTCGACGCCATTCACCATCGCGGTCAGCTGTCCAGTTACCTGCGCCCGATGGGTGCCAAGGTGCCATCGATCTACGGTCCTTCCGCCGACGATCCTGGGGTGTCAGGCAGTGAATCGTGAAATCGAAAAGGTGCCCCGGCCGTCGGACCGTGAATCGTGATGAGGAGCCTGCGGTGTCTGGCAGTGAATCGTGACGATGATGTGGACAGTCGGGAAGCCTAGCCCACACTACGCGCCGATCGCGATTCTCGCACCGCGCACGCGCGCCGCAGTACGCGGTATTTGCCGCAGCGTCTGAGGACTGACCCATTTCTCCTCGTGATCTCGTGAATGATCTGGCGGCGCGTCGTTTGCGACCTGTCACCACATGGCGAGACGCAGCCGCATTCAGTTTCCGGGCGCGGTGTACCACGTGATGTCGCGCGGCAACCGCAAATCGACGATCGTCGACGATAACGACGACCGGCGGACGTTCATGACCACGTTCAGCGAGGCCGCGAACGACTGCCAGGTGCGTGTCTATGCCTGCTGTCTGATGGGCACGCACTACCATACGCTGCTCGACACCCCGCGCGGCAATCTGTCCGAGTTCATACGGACGTTGAACACCGAATACTCGAAAGCCTTCAATCGCCGCCACGGACGCGTGGGACACACATTCGAGCAGCGGTTCGAATCGCTGGTGGTGCAACGCGAAAAATACCTGCGGCGGGTCGCGCGCTACATAGCCCTGAATCCGGTCAAGGCTCACCTGTGCCGTGACGCGGCGGATTGGCCCTGGAGCACGCATCGGGCGACTGCCGGTCTGGAAGACGCTCCTGCGTGGCTCCATCTGGATTGGCTGCGCTGGGCCTTCCGCGCCGACCAGCTCTTCGAGGCACAGCGCCACTATCACGCGTACGTGAAGGATCCGGCGGGGCTGACGTGGTCGTTCGACCTGGCGGCGGCGCTCGGCACCGCTCGGTTCAAGAAGGCCGTCGCTGAGTCCCTGGCGCAAGGCGGGAAGAACCGGCCGATCCCATTCGACTGCCGACGATGTGCACAGCCGCCGTTGGAGAGCGTGTTCACTGGAGAGGAGGCTGACCGTCGCAGCCGGGACGCCCTGATTCTCGTCGCGCGCATGACGCACGGCTATCGCCTTGCTGAGATCGCGAGATTTCTGACGGTATCGCCCTCTACTGTCAGTAAGGCACTGAGCCGGGCCCGAGATCGGAAGTCCCCCGACGGCCACGACGCCACGGGGTTCTCGCCGCAATAGATTCCGCGAAGAACCGTTCGTGATTCAGTGCCTGACACCCGATCAGGTATCAGTTCGTTCACGATTCGGCGCCTGACACCCAATCTTGCACGCGCTCGGCATTGTGCCTGACACGCGATCATGCGATCAGCTCGGGCTCGGCATTCACGATTCACTGCCTGACACCCGCTCGGCACCCGCCCGGCAACAAAAACCCCGCCACTCCCGTCCAACCCGCCGTGACTACTTTTCTCTGCGACGTTCGACATAGCCTGCGGACCCTCCGCCAGCACCCCGGCTACGTCGCAGTCGTCGTGCTCACCCTGGGATTCGGCATCGGCATTAACACCGCCACCTTCAGCATCGTCAACGCGGTGCTCATTCGGCCGCTCGAGTTTGCGCAACCGGACAGGCTCGTCGCGCTTCACGAGAGCCTGCCCGACTTTCCGGACGGTCCCTTCTCTCCGCCCGACTTACTCGACTTCGAGCGCGATCAAATGGCGTTCGAACGTGTCGGCGCCTATCTGAACATTCCTGCGGAGCTGTCGGGGAGCGGCGAACCGGTTCGCCTCGACGGCGCGAAGATCTCCGCCACTCTCCTTCCAGTACTCGGCGTCGCGCCGCTTCTCGGCCGTGGCTTCACGCCCGAGGAAGACAGACCTGGGATCGACGTCGCCATCTTGAGCTGGGGACTGTGGCAGACCCGGTTCGCGGGAGACCCGTCGATCGTCGGTCGGACGATTACGCTCGATCGCAGGCCCTACGCTGTCGTCGGCGTCATGCCCTCGACTTTCTCCTTCCCGCCCCGCGGGCCGCAATTCAACAACAAGCCGGCCAGCGTGTGGATCCCGATGGCATTCACAGACCGGCAGCGTCAGTCGCGTGGCAACGAATTCAATCATGGTGTGATTGGCCGGCTGAAAGATGGCGTGTCAATCGCGCACGCGCGTGCCGAGCTCGACGTTCTCTCGGAGCGAATCAACGCCAACTACTCGACTGCCCTACGGAACGTGAACTTCTCGACGCGACTTACAGCGGCGCCGTTGCGCGACGAAGTCGCCGGACGAACGGAACGGCCGCTCTTGCTGCTGCTGATATCTGTCGGCCTCGTGCTGCTGGTGACGTGCGCGAACGTGGCCAACCTTGTGCTCAGTCGCGCGGCGTCGCGTTCGCGAGAGATCGCCGTCCGGATCGCTCTTGGTTCGAGCCGCGGCCGGTTGCTGCAGCTCCTGCTTGCCGAAGCTTTCGTTCTGTCGATCGCGGGCGCGCTGCTCGGTCTGCTGGCTTCTCGTCTCATGATCGGGCTCATACCGGCGTCGGTCGCCGACGCACTTCCAGTCGTCCAGGAGATCTCGATCGATTTCCGCGTGCTCGCCTTCAGCGCCGCGCTGGCTATCTCGACATCGATTGTCTTCGCGCTCATTCCATTGATCACCGTCGGTCGAGCGGCTCCGGGATCGACACTTCAAGAGGAGGCCACGCGGACGACACCAGGGGTGCGACGACACCGGGTGCAGGCGGGCCTGGTCGTCTCCACCGTGATGCTCGCGTTCGTTCTTCTGATTGGGGCGGGGCTCTTGATTAGGAGCTTCTCCGCACTGATGGAGACGGACGCCGGGTTCAATCCAGACGGCGTGCTCACTGCCTCTCTTGTGCTTCCGCGATCCGGCTATCGTACGGCGGCCAGCGTTCGTTCATTTCACGAGTCGCTCCTCACACGAGCAGCTTCGTTGACGGGCGTTCGCGCCGCCGCGCTCATGACCGATCTCCCACTCGAACGGTACGAGCGGCGCTCGCTCTCGGCCGAGGGTGTGAACGCGGTATCCGGGGGTGTACCGCCGAGCACGAATCTGTCGTGGGTATACGGCCCGTACTTCCAGACGCTCGGGATCAGGGTCATGAGCGGCCGCGCGTTCTCGGATGTCGAAAACGTCGAACCGCGAGGTGTCGTTGTCATCAACGAGAAGTTAGCGCGGACGTTCTGGCCAGGACAGGATGCGATTGGAAAGCGGCTTCGGTGGGGTGCGAACGTGCCTCAGAACCGGAATCCGTGGCTCACCGTTGTTGGTGTCATCGCCGATGTGGCCGACGGCCCGCTTGGTGTAGAGCCATTCGTCCACGCCTACGAGCCGTTCAGTCAGTTCCCTGACTTCCTGCTGAACAACATTCCCAACGAGTTTGGACGGCACGTCAAGCTGGCCATGCGGACCGGCGGCGACCCGCGCGCGCTCGCCTCCACCGTTCGCTCGGCGATCAACGCCATCGATCCGCAGCTCGCCATCGAATCGATCGCCACGATGAACGACCGTCTTGGTGACCTCGTGGCTCCAAGGCGGTTCAGTGCGATGACGCTCGGCGCATTCGCAACTGGCTCACTCCTGCTGGCAGCAATTGGTCTCTACGGCCTGCTCGCATTCAGCGTCGCCGAGCGTCGTCGCGAGATCGTCGTCCGGATCGCACTGGGCGCCGCCCCGCCGGCGATCGTGCGGATGGTCGTCGGCCAGGGATTGAAACTCGTATCAATCGGCTTGGCGGCGGGTATCGTGGTTTCGTACCTCGCGGCGCGCCTGGTTGCGTCGCTTCTCTATCAGACCGAGAGCCACGACGTGATCACGTTCGGCAGCGTGCCGCTCGTGCTGATGCTGATCGCGCTAGTGGCGTGCGCGCTGCCCGCCTGGCGCGCCTCACGGGTTGAGCCGATCTCGGCGATGCGCTCGGACTAGAAATTTTCACGACGGTGTAGCGGGGCGTTCCCGTTCGGTACTGACGCCGAACGGACATTCACGATTCGGTGCCTGACACCCAGCAGACACCTAACGGACGCGTTCACGATTCAATGCCTGACACCCCACGGACGCCTGACACCCGACGGGCGCCCATTGAGCGTTCACGATTCACTGCCTGACACCGAACGGACGGGTCACTTCGGGCCTGACGCTGTGCGAGCGCACGCGCGAGTGCAGCGACGACCAAGTGCTGGACGTAGGCCTCGACGGCATCACGTCGCCGACCGGAGAAGATCCGCGAGGCGCTCGAAAGCCTTTGCCGCGATCTGCTCGCTGCGTGGGCCAAATTCAAAGAGGACAACAAAGATTCGAGTGGGCACTCGAAAGCCGCGAGCAGTTGAAGAGCATCCTGGACGCGATGCGGTGAACCGGCCGAGCATGTTCGCTCCCTTCACGCTGGCTTTGGCGCCAGCTTGGGAGCACTCCAACCACCGCGATCGCGTTCACGATTCACTGCCTGACACCTCTGCAGCACCCGAACGGTCGTTCATGACGTCCGGGCCTTCACGGCAGGCTGCGGCAGTTTGGGCGGCCGCTCCTCCCACCGCCATTGTTCACGGCGGCGACGTCTGCCGCCAAGTGTGGCCACGAATAGTCGTGGCCGACCTGTTTGCTGGACGCTCCAGCCGCGCGACGGCAGGTTAGAATTCGCAGCCGAACGCCCGCCGGTCTGGCATCGGTCCTGCTGACCCACCGGCGTCGCGTGTGAGCCCACGGTGACGTGTCTCATGTTGCCGAGGTGCGCGCTGCGCGCGCGGGGAATGGAGCCTCCATGTTCATATCTTCTTGCCGTTCGCCAGTTGTTGCCGGGATTCTCTCAGTAGCGATTGCCGTCCCGCCGGGTGCGACGCTCTACGCGCAGGCCAAGCCTGCCGCCGCACCGCAGGCCAAGCCTCCTATCGCACCACCTCCTGTGGCACCAGCGCCGCCCGTAGGCACAAATGCCGACACCGGCTGGCCGCGAACCGTTGCCTTGAAGAGCGGCAGTGTCGTCTGGTACCAGCCGCAGGTTGAAAGCTGGGCGGAGCAAAAACAGATCCTGGCTTGGTCGGCCGTGTCCTATCAGCCAACCGGCGCGAAGGAACCAGCGCTCGGCACCATCAAGATCGAGGGGCCGACACACGTCGCGCTCGACGATCGCGTCGTGACCATGGATCTCAAGATCACCGAGTACAACTTCAAGACACTGTCGCCCGATCAAGTCAAGACGCTGGTGGCCGACGTGCAGGCGCTTCCCCAGAACGAGCGCGTCATCGACCTCGATCGATTGCTCGCGTATGTCAACAGCAGCCCGTTGACGGTGAAGAACGTCGAAGGCATCAAGGCCGACCCGCCGAAGGTGTTATGGGCGCTCGCACCTGCCATGCTGATCAACCTCGATGGCGAACCGATCTGGAGTCCGATCAAGGAAGTCGATCTGCGCTACGCCGTCAACACGAACTGGGATCTGTTCGAGCACACGCCGACCAAGACGCTCTACGTGCGTTACAACGAATCGTGGCTGCAGGCGACTGCCGTCACCGGTCCGTGGAAGGCCGCCGGTAAGCTTCCTGACAGCTTCTCGAAGCTGCCAGCCGACGAAAACTGGAAGGACGTGAAGGCCGCAGTGCCAGGGAAGAAGCTTTCCGGCAAGGCCACGCCGAAAGTTTTCGTAGCGACCGAGCCCGCCGAGTTGATCGTTCTCGACGAGAAGATCAGCTACCTGAAGGTCCAGGGCGCATCGATGCTGCTGTGGGTGAACAACACGGACGCCGATCTGTTCCGCATGGGACTTGATGGTGACTTCTACTTTCTCGTGGCCGGGCGCTGGTTCAAGGCGCCGAGCCTCGACGGTCCGTGGACCTTTGCCACGCCGTCGCTGCCCGAGGACTTCAAGAGAATCCCGGTCGAACACCCGCGTTCACGCGTGTTGGCTTCAGTGCCCGGCTCGGCGCAGGCGACTGAGGCAGTGCTGCTCGCGAGCATCCCAAGGACGGCACGCGTCAGCAGGAAAGAGTTGAAAGCGCCTGAAGTGATTTATCAGGGCGATCCGATGTTCAAGGCGATCGAGGGATCCAAGGGCGTCGAGCAAGCGGTCAACACCGACAAGGACATCGTCAAGTACGGTGACCTTTACTACATGTGCTTCCAGGGCGTCTGGTTCATGTCACGCTCGGCGACCGGTCCCTGGGAGGTCGCGACCAGCGTTCCGCAGCAGATCTACACGATTCCGACGAGCTCTCCCGTTCATCATGTGACCTACGTGACGGTCGAAGAAGATAACGACGATGAGTGGGTGACGTTTGCGTACGTGGCGGCTTATACGGGAGTCATGATTGGCTGGGGCTGCGCGGTGTGGGGTAGCGGCTGGTATTACCCGCCCTATTCGTATTATGGCGGCTTCTATCCCATCTACTATCCGTATCCGCATACCTATGGAATGGGCGCGTGGTACAACCCGCACACCGGCGCCTACGGGCGCGGTGTCGCCGCGTATGGACCGTACGGTGGCGTGGGCATGGGCGCCTCGTACAACCCACGTACCGGAACATACGCGCGCGGAGCAGCCGCTTACGGTCCGTATGGCTCGCGCGCATACGGCGAGGCGTACAACCCGCGCACCGGCGCGTACGGCCAGACGCGTCAGGGCTCGAACGTGTATGGCAACTGGGGTTCAACCGCCGTTAGACGTGGTGACGACTGGGCGCAGACCGCCCACGTCCAGAACTATCGCCAGGGCACGACAACATCCGGCATTCGAAATGACAACGGCGCCGGGGCAGTCACGCGCACGGATCGCAGCGGTTCGCGAACGACTGTAGGTCGAACGGAGGGCGGTGACGTCTACGCCGGGCGTGACGGCAACGTCTATCGCCGCAACGACGGCGGCGGCTGGGAGCAGAGCAACGGCTCCGGCGGGTGGAACCCGGTCGAAGGCAACGGTGAGGCGGCACAGCAGGCACGCGACCGTGCAGCGCAGTCCGGCGGACAAACGCGCGATCGATCAGGGAGTGGAACAACAGCAGGCACGACGAGTTCCGGCTGGAATGGCACGCCTCAAGGCCGTCAACTCGAAGGCGACAGCAGTGCGCGCACGTCTGGCAACGACCGAACGTCCAGCCGTAGCGGCTGGCAGAGTAGCGGATCTACGCGCGCTGGTGCGGGCAGCTACCGGGGCGGCGGCGGAACGCGCGGGGGCGGTGGCCGGCGCCGCTAGCGCGCGTTTCGCGTCTGCGTCGCGCGGGAGGCACCGAGGCTACGTGGTGGAAAGGTTCTAGCGCGCACTTGTGCTGCGCGTTGCCGTGAACTCGACTGGCACCGACGAACTGCCGCCTTCGCTCTGCATCGTGAACGCGATCGTGTCGCCCGTAATCGTGCCGCGGTAGCGGTGCGAAACCGATACAGGGTTATCGAAATCGCCTCGCACCTCCTGCGTTCGCGTCTGAAACACGACTCGCTCGCCCTGCAGGGAGCCGTCAACGATCCCGCGCCGGACTCCGAGAAACGACGCAGTGCCGAGCACGGCGTCGCCATCGACCTTGAAGGAGAAACGCTCCGTGTACTTGTCTCCCCAGTCGTAGGCGACGTTGGCACTCCAGTCGCCGGTAAGAACGACCTGGGGTTGACGAGTCTGCAGAAAAAAGAAAGCGCCGATGGCCGCCGCTGCTACGAGAACTGCGGCTATGAGCGGCCACCGTCGCGGCCCTGGTGATTTTCCTGCCAGCTTTTCCGTCGCGTCGATCAGGCGGCCAACATCGTACGTCCAGCGCTCATCGCTGACATCGTGCGCATCATGCGAGGCAAGCAGCTTGAGCGGTTCGGGCAACGAGGATGCCGGCGGCATCCCCGCTCCGCGCACCAGCACGGGCATGACCGGAATGCCGTGCTCGAGCGCGATGCCGATCTCGGTTCGCACGAAATCGTTTGGCATGTCGAGCCGTCTCGTGCCGCCTGACGCGCAGGTCAGCCACTCTTTGCCGATCACCGCCAGGACGACATCGCTCGAGCGAACCGCGCCTTGAATGACGTCGACAAAGTTCTGCCCCGAGTCGATGTCGCTGAGGTCCATGAACACGTTGTCGGCGCCGAAGTGAGACTGAAGCGAATCGTGGAGACGCCCCGAATGACCGGCGGAATCCTCGCGTCGGTAGCTGATGAAGACCTTCATTGGACGGATTTACGTTCCCGAACGTCGACGCTGCTTGGGCAGTGCGGCGCATCGTTCACGATTCACTGCCTGACACCACCGAACACCAGCCGCGAACCCCAAGCCGTGTTCACGATTCACTGCCTGACACCAAGCCGTGACTGCTTCGACAGCGCCTCGGACGCCGTTATCTTATCTGGATTCGATGCAGCGGCTAGTGCCGCGCGTCGTTCACGATTCACTGCCTGACACCGACACGTAAATCCCCGACACCGACACGTGAATCCCACCGTTCACGATTCATTGCCTGACTACCCATCGTCGAGCGGCTCGAGGCTCCCGCGCTGATTCTGTTCACCGACGCACGCCCACTGGTTCGCCGCGGCGCCGTCATTGAGGCTGGTACCGCGAGTGCTCAGGCACTTATCGCTGTGACGCGCCACGATCTCGTACACGCCGGGGGGCGCCCCAACCGCTACTTGAAAAGCCTGCGGTATTCGATGGTGCGACTCGTACAGCAAGCGCGACAGCGGAGAAAATGAGAGTGGACCAGACCGCCCGCGTGCGCGCGCCTCGACGCCAAGGCAGG
>Ga0075420_100000390_pt1 | contig 34331 bp, 31 predicted proteins | sample SoiMetdeltSBSDD4_FD_75296 | JGI IMG/M metagenome (GOLD analysis project Ga0075420, IMG submission 75296) | Bulk soil microbial communities from a Populus tree surrounding site in Tennessee, USA - Soil MetaG P. deltoides SBSDD4 | ecosystem: Environmental > Terrestrial > Soil > Tree plantation...
CGTGCGGTTTACGTCCTGAATCACTGCCACTTCTGTCACGGAACGGACCTCCGGCGCGCCGTGATGGGCGCAAGCGACCTGCTTCGCAGTCCACTCATTGGCGCCGACCACGACGGCGAGTTACTCGGCGCCGTCGTGCGCGCGGGTCGGCCGAATCTGCAGACCGCGATGCCTCGCTATGATCTGGCGCCCAGCGAGATGACCGATCTCGCGCGATACATTCATTACCTGCGACAGGTTGGACGGTATACAGATTTGACAACCGCATCTCTCGGCGGCGGCGATCCAGTAGCGGGTCAGGCGTACTTCGCGCGCCGATGCGCCTCGTGTCATGCCGTCGACGGCAATTTGAAAGGGATCGCCTCGAAGTACGACGCCGCGTCGCTACGGACCCAGGTGTTGCGGCCCCGCGTGTTCGATCCCCATGATGGGCCGGCCGTGCCGGGACGACGCGAACACCTTCAACTGCTCGAGCAGTACAGCGAAACCGATCTCGCCAATCTGCTGTCCTTTCTGGGACGCGCCTGAGGGGTGACCGCAATTTCTCTTTGCATGGGCCAGCGAGGAAGGCGGTAAGGACGACGCGGTCGCACCCCTTGCCAGCGGGGAGGCACTGCGCGTAGGATCTGCAACCGGTTACATCATCATCGCGCAACCGGTTACAGCAGCCGCCGGCGGCTTCGCGCTGCTGCGCGCGCAAAGGAGGATCGTGCCATGGGTCGTGCGATTGGCGTTGTGGGCGTGCTCGCCGTGGCTATTGTGCTGTCTACGGTCTCTCTGGCCGGAGCGCAGGCAACAACGGCCGACCTTGTCGGACGGGTGACCGATGGCAGCGGGGCGGTGCTCCCGGGAGCCACGGTCACCGTAACCCACACCGGCACTAGTCAGATGCGCACTCAGGTCACCAGCGACACCGGTGATTACGCCTTCAACCTCCTGCCGATCGGTACCTACGACATCAAGATCGAGCTCGAGGGCTTCAAAGCACAGGCGGCGCGCATGGTACTAGCCAGCGGTGATCGTGCGCGCGTTGACGGAAGACTCGAATTGGGAACGGTAAGTGAAACGGTCCAGGTCACGGCTGAAGCCCCGCTGCTGCAGACCGACAGCGCCAACGTCAGCACTCTGTTCACTGACAAGGTCTTGACGGAACTGCCAGTGCAGGAGCGGAACATCTATCGCTTCGTGCAATTAGTGCCCGGGGCGCACGAGGGCGCGCTGTCCAGCAGCGCCAACGGCACGCGGCCAGACGAGCGTCGGCAGACCGTGGCCGTCAGCGTCAACGGTGCCACCGACATCGAGAACAATCACATGATCGACGGCGCCGACAACAACGAGCGCCTGCAGGGCACCGCCGGCGTGCGCGTGTCGCTTGACGCCGTTGCTGAAGTCAGGGTCCAGACGAACCTCTATGCCGCGGAGCTAGGCCGCACGAGCGGCGCGGTGATCAACATCATCACGAGATCGGGCACCAACGAATTTCATGGCAGCGGGTACGCGGGAGGCCGACGCGGCCGGTTCGACTCGCGCCTGTACTTTGCAACGCAGGACCCCAACCGGCAGCAGGATGCGTTTGGCGGGAGCATGGGCGGCCCGATTCGCCGCAACGGGACCTTCTTTTTTGCCGACTACGAAGGTTACCGTCTCGAGGACGGGCAGCCCAACCTCTTGACGGTGCCGACGATGGCGATGCGCAATGGCGACTTCTCGGCGCTCCTGCCCGGCACCGTCATCTACGACCCGACGACGACGGTACGCACGCCGTTCCCGGGCAACATCATTCCGCAGGACCGGATCAGCCCGATTGCACGCAATCTGATGCAGCTCTATCCGCAACCGACGAGCGCAGGCGTGGTGAACAATTTCACGGGGGAGACGATACGCACACAGGACTCGAACGGCGCCGACGTGAAGATCGAGCACCTGTTCACGCAAAGCGACACGCTGGCCGTGCGGTACTCGTTCAACGGCGTGAAGACCTTTACGCCGGGCCTCTGCCCGACGGTGAACATCGGCGGGACGACGATCGATCCGAGCTGCGTGACGGCCAACGTCGGCGGCGGTGGTGCGTTTCCGGGTCCGAACGACACGGACGTGCATGCCGTACAGGGCAACTACACGCGCATCTTCAGTCCGACGGTGGTCGGCGAAATCCGCGCCGGCTATCTGAAAATGGATATCGCCTCCACGGGACCGAACGAGGGCACCGATGCGGCGACGCTGCTCGGCCTGCCCGGTGCGAACCTGCCGGGTTTCCCGGGCCGTGCCACAGGCCTGTCGGCCATTGAGATCGCCGGGTACGCATTCCTCGGCGATCAGGGCTTCCTGCCGATCGAATATCACGACACGACGAAGCAGATCAGCGGGATGCTCACCATGAGCAGGGGCGCGCACAACATCAAGGTAGGCGGCGGGTTCATCGATCGCTGGGCCTCCAAGCGCGGCGTGGGCGGCTCCCCGTCGGGCAACTATGTGTTCAACCAGACGCTCACGAACAACGGGCCGCCCGGCGTCGGCGGCAACTCGATCGCATCGCTGCTGCTCGGCTATCCGGCGGCCGTGTCGCGCAACTTCGAGATCGTGATCCCGAACTACCACACGGTGGAGCCGAGCGTCTTCGCGCAGGACGACTGGCGGGCGACCTCGTGGCTGACGCTCAACTTCGGCGTACGGTATGACATCTACGCGCCTCTGACCGACGAGAACGACAACATCTCGAATTTCGACGTACAGACGCTCAAGCTGCTCGTCGCGGGAGAAAACGGCGTCAGCCGCTCGGTCAACGTGAAAACCGACTACTCCAACGTGGCGCCGCGGTTCGGGTTCTCGGCCACGCTGCCGCGTCAGGCGGTGCTGCGTGGTGGCTGGGGGCTCTCGTACTTCCCGACGAACATGCATTCACCGGCCCTGTTCCGCAACCCGCCGTTCACCAGCAACTACCCCGGGCCGACGATAAACCTCGGGCCGAGCGGGCTCGTTCCGACGCTGTTTCTGAGCGATCCGCTGCCGGTACCCGAGCCGTCGAGTGCAGCGAATCTGGTAGGAGCGATTGCGGCGGTGGACGAGAACTTCAAGGCGATGCGCATCCAGCAGTTCAACGTGATCCTCGAGAAGGAGTTCGCGGGCAACGTGGTCTCGGCCGGGTATATCGGCTCGCGGAGCGACCGGGCGGTCGGGTCGGGGCTCGGTGCCCCCGGCGAGAACTACAACCTGGCGGCGCCAGGCCCGGGCAACGTGAACACGCGCCGCCCGTTCTTTGCCCAGCTGCCCGGGGTCACCAACATCACGGTACGGGAGAGCAAGTACAAGCAGTGGTACGACGCGATGCAGCTGATGTTCCAGCGCCGCTACCGCGCGGGGCTGACGCTCAGCACACACTACACGCTGGCCAACGCTGAACTCACCGCATGGTCGCCGTGGGACATCACGATCGTCGAGCGCTTTACCAACTCGACGCTCGTCAAGCACAGGTACGTGTTCACCGCCGGTTACGAGCTGCCCTTCCGGTTCGGGAACCAGACGGCTCAGCACGTCCTCGGCGGCTGGCAGGTGAACGCCTCGGCCTTCTGGCAGTCGGGGCTGCCGTTCGACGTGACCAATCAGAACGCCGCGGTCAACAACGGCGGCACCGACCGGCCGAACCTCGTTGGCGACCCGAATCTCCCGAAGAGCGAGCGGACGGTCGACCGGTGGTTCAATACAGCCGCCTTCGAGCGGCAGGCGGCGTTCACTGCGGGAGACGCGCCCCGGAACATGATGACTGGTCCGGCGCAGCGGCGGCTCGACCTGTCGTTCTTCAAGAACGTGGAACTCGGTGCTGCCCGACGTCTCCAGGTGCGCTGGGAGATCTTCAACGTCTTGAATACCGCGAATTTCGCGCCGCCGAACAGCCTGCTCGGCAACCCGCAGTTCGGCCGGATCACGAGCACTGGCAATTCGATCGCGCGGCAGATGCAGTTTGGCGCCCGCTTCGCCTTCTAAGCTCGGATCTCACTCGGGTTGACGTAGAGCGCGTAAGCTGGGTCCGAAAGGACCCGGCTTACGCGAGGCACTCTTGCAATACGCTCTAGAGGAGAGGGGAGGGGGATCATGACGTTGACGCGGCGCGACTTCGGCAAGCTGGCACTCTCCGCGGTTCCCGCCGCGCTCACGGTTCCGGTGCTGGCGCAGAGCACGCGGCGGCCGAACTCCGTGATCAACGGTGTCAACGTCGGCACTATCACCTACAGCTATCGGGCCATGCCCGATCAGAGCGCGGAGGCGATCCTGCGGTACGTGGTCGACTCCGGCATCAGCCAGATCGAGTTCATGGGCGGACCGGTGGAAGCGTTCGGCGGGGCGCCGCCGCGTCCCGCCGGCCCCGGTCGCGGCGTGCAGCCGACGACCGAGCAGCAGGCAGCGCAGCGCGAGCACGCGGCGCGGTTGCGCGCGTGGCGCACGTCAGCGTCGATGGACCGCTTCAAGGCCCTGCGCAAAATCTTCAACGACGCCGGAGTCACCATCTACGCCTGGAAGCAGCTCGATCCGAACATGACCGACGAGGAGATCGAGTACGTGTTCGGCGTCGCCGAGGCGCTCGGCAACACGCACGTCACCCTCGAGCTCGTGGAGGACGCTGCGCAGCTCAAACGGCTCGGGGCAATGGGCGAGAAGCGGAAGATGTCCGTCGCCTACCACACGCACCTGCAAGGCAGCCTCACGGCGTTCGACCAGGCATTTGCCGCTTCGAAGGCCAACATGGCAAACGTGGATCTCGGGCACTACGTGGCCGCCGGCGGCGACCCGGTCGCGTTTCTGAACCGCCACCACGCGCGCATTGCGAGCTTCCATCTGAAGGACCGCACGACACCCGCGAACGGTCAGAAAAACCTGCCCTGGGGGACAGGTGACACGCCGCTGGCGCAAATTCTTCAGACTGTGAAGAAGAACGGCTGGAAGATGCCCGCGACCATCGAGCTCGAGTACGACGTACCGGCCGGGTCGAACGCCGTGAAAGAAGTCGTCCGGTGCTTCGAATTCTGCCGGCGGGCGCTCGCCTGACGGCGACAAACGCGCATTGCTGTTCTACGCCATCATGCCCACGGCAGGCCCCTGTACCATGACATCGCGGGGCCGGCAAGCTGCGAGCGCGGCTCGCGTGTGATGCCGATACTGCGGCTGGCCGCCATCACCGACGAATTCTCGCCCGATCTCGACGTAGCGCTCGATGCCATGGCGGCCGCAGGTGTCGCGGGTGTCGAGCTGCGGACGCTCGGCGGACGCAATATCGTCGATCTCACGGACCGCGAGGTGGACCGCGCGTGCGTCGCCGTGGCTACCCGGGACATGACGATCGTCTCAATCGCTTCGCCGCTTCTCAAGTGCGTGTTGCCAGAGGCGCCCACGCTCGATCCGCTGGTTCAACGCGACACATTCGGGAGCAGCTACACGTTTGCCGACCAGCCACGATTGACCGACCGAGTGTTCGCGATCGCAAGGAAGACGGCCGCGCCCGTGATCCGCGTCTTCTCCTACTGGCGGACGATAGATCCGGAAGCGTGCGCGCCGCAGATCGTGGCGGCGCTGACGTCGCTCGCCGACCGGGCGCGGGATGAGGGGGTGACGATCGGGCTCGAGAACGAGCACGCGTGTAATGTCGGTACCGGCGATGAGAGTGGTCGACTGCTCGCGTCGCTTGATCACTCCGCGCTCGGATTGATCTGGGACCCAGCCAATGCGCTGGTGCTCGGCGAAACGCCATACCCCGATGGCTATCGCCACGTGCCGATCGTCCGCATGGTCCATGTACACGCGAAGGACTGCCGCGTTATCGATCACGTGCCGGTCTGGGGGCCCCTGGGGGAGATGGACGTGGACTGGGGCGGACAACTCAGCGCGCTGCAACGGGACGGATACTCGGGCTGGGTCAGCCTCGAGACTCATTGGTCCGGGCCGCGTGGAGACAAGCTCGAGGCGAGTGTCGTCTGCGCCCGCATGTTGCAGCGTCTCGTGTCGGCCAACGACCCAGGTGCGCAGCCAGGCGCGGAAGACGTGTGCTGACAGTCTCTAGTGCCGTGATCGCGACGAAGCACTCGGTCTAGAGCGTTCCGCACTTCCGCCGCGAGCATGCCGGCCGGCGGCGTCCGGCTCCGCATGCCGGAAAAACACCGCTCCGGATAGAGCAGACGCGGAGACCGATTTCCGCCGCGCCGCGCCGGCGGCGGCGAGCCGGCAGGTCGAGTCCGCCTCACACGCAGAGGCAGTGGAACCGCATCGGGCGAGATACTAGAGCGACCACCCGCGGCGGTATTCGCGCGACAACAGCTGATTAGCGGCGGCATTGTTCAGCACGGTGCCGCTGTGGCCGTCGTACCGGATCTGCACGCCCTGCCCGGTCCTCACGGCAACGATGCCGAGCAGCATGTTTTCGGTGAGCCTCGACGCATACTCGAAATCGGCAGTCGCCTTCTTGTGATTGCGGATGGCATCCACCCAGTTCATGGCGTGGAGCTCGCCCGGCACGCGCTCGTACTTCTGCGGGACCTTCGAGGCCTCCTCCTGCAGCGATTCGGGATAGAGCTGCGGGTTGTTGCCATACGAGTTGTGCATCAGCACGCCCTTGTCGCCGACGATGATGGCGGCGCGCCGGTGATTGACTCCATCCGGCAGGTTGACGGGACGCGGCGCCCACAGCCCGCCGTCGCGCCAGTACACCGTCACAGCCGGACGCGAACCGTCCGCCGCGTAGCGGTACACCACCTCCATAGCCGACGGGTAGCTGGCCGGCTGGCCGTTCTCATCCAGTCCGAATGCCGACGAAGTGGCCTCGACGGTCGTCGGGTACGTGAGTCCGAGCGCCCAGTACGCATGGTTCAGGGTGTGAGCGGCGATGTCGCCGATGGCGCCCACGCCCCAGTCGATCCATCCTCGCCAGTTGAAGGGGTGGTAGATGGGGTGATACGGGACGTGCGGTGCGGGACCAAGAAAGAGATCCCAATCGAGATCCGGCGATGGCGCGTATGCGACCGACAGCGCCTTCCCGAATTCCTGACTGACGCGGCGCGGCGGTGTCCAGTCGTTGCCCGCGCCGGCCGATCCAGGCGGTGGGGGAAGGGGTGAGTTGTAAGAAGTCGGCGTGACGCCTTCGGCGTTCCGCGCCGGCCGCGGCACGCCCTGGGGCCAGATCGGTCGATCGGTCGACAGATGTACCTCACGCACTGGCCCGATCAGGCCGGCCTGAATCCATTCGTTGATGAGGCGCGCACCATCGGTCGACTGTCCCTGGTTGCCCATCTGTGTCACGACATTCGTACGCCGGGCGGTTTCGCGCAGAACCCGTGCTTCGTGCACGGACCATGTCATCGGCTTTTCGACATAGACGTGCTTGCCGAGCTCCATCGCCGCTTTCGCGATGACCGCGTGGGTATGGTCGGGCGTCGCGATGAGAAGGGCGTCCATGTCGCGCTGCTGCTCGAGCATCCGGCGGAAATCCGTGTACCGCTTCGCCTTGCCGTACGCCGCCTGAAGCCGAAGCCGCGCCTCATTGGGCTGCCCATCGGCCGAGCGAGTCGATCGCGCAATGCGTACGTCGACGCTGGAGAGATCGACGTCGGCCAATGCGACGACGTTCTGTCCACCGGCCAGGAGCTCAGTCGCGACTGCGGCGCCCCGGCCGCCGCCGCCGACGACCGCGATATTGACCGTGTCGCTGGGCGCCGGCCGGGCTTGCCCGCCGAGAACGTGGCGCGGAATGAGCGTCAAGCCAGCCGCGGCTCCGGCGGTTCCCAGGAAATCACGTCGCGTGACATTGTTGGAATCCATCGCGTTCGCTCCTCGAGAAAACTGTTCCCCGATTAGAGAGCTATCGACCCGGTGGCAGCTGGAACACGTCGTTGAATCCGTAGCAATAGTACTCGAGCACGCGGGGTGTTGTTTCGATCCGACGATACAGCGGCATCTCCATCTTCCACGGCCGGGTGAATACCTTCGGATCCTCGATCGTCACTTCGTACCTGATATGGGACGCGTCGATGAAGCTGTAGCGCTCGACAACGTGCAGCATCTCGCTGTGGAAGTTACCTGCCTTGTCGAAACGCGTCTGGTCGTTGAAGTGAACGACGTCGACGACGAGCGTGTCACCATCCCAGTGCCCGCGTGAGTCGCCCATCCACCACTGAATCGGTCCGCGCGGATGAGGCGCGCCGTTCATGAAAATGCGCCGGAGCGCTCCGACGTATTCGTACGAGATATCGATCCGCCCAGGCGTCTGGATGATGCGGAACGGATACGGCATGTAGGTCACGCGCGGCACGCCGGGCAGAAAGCACTTCGCGTCGGTGTCCTCGGTCAGCCGGTTTGCGTAGTTACGCTTCTTCTGTTCGAGCGCCCAGGGTTGATACGGGATCTCTCCGCCCACGACCACGCCAGTACCTGCTGGCACTCCGGGCTGCGCGTGATGATCCTCGATATCGTACGCCGCGCTGTTCAGGACCTGCCAGACGCCCGAAAAATCAGGCTTCCCGTCGGACGTGCGTGGGATGCTCTGATTTTGCGGTTCCGCCATCGCCGGCGTCGAGACGACCGCCGCGAGCAACAGCCCAGGCGCCAGCTTGATGATGTTCACTTCCCGCTTGCCTTCGGCGCGACCATGTTTTGGACGCTGCGCTCCCCTTCGAAGCAGGCGGTTTCCCACGGTTCATCTACTTGTCCCGTCCTCTTCGCGAACTCGACGTGCGCGGTCCAGGGTTGTGTGAACACTCGCGGGTCATGGCTCGTGACGTCGTAGTACATCTTGTTTCCGACGAACGTGAACCGCTCTTCGATGCGGAGATCGGGACTGTGAAAATTGCCGTACGTGTCGTACCACCCGTGCTCGTTGAGATTGCGCCCTTCGACGATCAGGGTGTTGCCGTCCCAGCGGCCACGCGAATCGCCGTACCACAGCTTCACGCGATCGTTGAGCGGCGCGCGACCGTCGAGATAAATCGTCCGGACCACGTTGTTGTACGGATACTGAAAGAACACGAAACCGGACGTCTGGATGATTTCAGCCCCCTGGTCGAGACTCTCACGCGGGAATCCCATCGGCAGGCAGCGGGCATTCGAGTCGAGGTGCCAGAGCTCGGTGGCGTTGAAGAAGTTCTTCCGGTTTGCGGTGCGGAGCTCGCGTGCCCAGGGCTGATAGGGAAGCCGGCCGTCAGGGGTCCGGACGATCTGCGGCTTGGGGAAGTTCTCCCGGTTGCGGCCGGTTGCACGCATCTCCTCCGGGTCCTGTCCCTCTTCGAGATCGAAGTTCGGCCCGCGTGCGCCGATCCAATCCTTCGCGTACGAGCCGGCGACGTCAGGTTGTCCATCGGATGTTCGCGATCCGGTCCACGGCGTGGTCGGCGGCGTCAACGGCTCGACCGCCTGCGCGCGGACGACCGCCGGCAGAACGACGGCCATAGCGACAGCCAGCACACAACGGGTTGCACGTGTCACGTGTACTCCTTCCTTGCGCCCGCGGCCGCGTGAGGGTAGCATATGCAACCGGTTACATCAAGGCGGTTGCCAGATGATGAAGAAGAGATTTCACAGCCGACGCGAGTTCGGCAAGCTCGTGTTCGCCGGGGTCCCGGCGCTCACCGCTTTGCAGGGCGCGACGCTTCACGCACAGTCAGCAGCCGGCTCGAATCGGTCGCGCATCAACGGTGTGCAGTTCGGGTTGCAGCCTTTCTGCTATCACGATCTCGTGATGACGCCGGACAACCGGCGGACGCTGATCAATCGCCTGGTGCAAAACGGGCTCGGTATGGTGGAACTGCATGCCACCTGGGTTGAGCCGCGTTTCGCGGCGGCCGGCGTGAGCGCCGAGGCCGCACGCGACAGGATTCGGCAATGGAGATTGACAACGCCCCCAGCTTTCTATCAGTCCATCAGAAAAGAATTTGACGATGCGGGCATCGCGATCTTCAGCTATTACGTGAACCTGGACGACAGCTATACGGATGCCGAGATCGATGCAGTGTTCAAGGGAGCGAAGATTCTGGGCGCCGAAGGATGCGTCGGCTCGCAGGGTCTGCGCCTCACCGAACGCCTCGCGGCGTTTCCGGGCAAGCACGGCATGTTCATGGGTGTGCACAATCATGCCAACCTGTCCGACCCCGACGCGCTCAACAACGAAGCGAGCTTCGTCAAGGCGCTGTCGTTCTCTCCGCACGTAAAGGCGACTCTCGACACCAGGCACTACACCGCGGCCAATGGCGACTGCCTCGAATTTCTTGCCCGACACCACGGCCGCATCTCGAGCGTTCACCTGGGGGACCGCAAACGGAACAACGGTCGGAGCACGCCATTCGGTGAAGGCGACGCGCCCATCATCCCGATTCTGCGGATGATTCGCGACAACCAGTGGCCGATCGTCGCGCTGCTCGAATTCGAGCACGGCACGCTGCGCACGGGCGTTGAGGAAGTGCAATTGATGTTCGATTACTGCAAGCGCGCCGTCGCTTGAGCGTGCATACAGGTTATGGCGGAGGATGCCATGTCGAAGTGGCGTTACGTGCTCGTCTGTGGCGTTGTGCTCATGGGGAGCGCAGCGGCTGCCCAGTCAGGAAGGCGAGCTGGATACGACGTCGACTTTATCGGGCCGCCGCTCGCCGACTCGGTGATGCAGTACAACAAGGAGTCGTACGTGACGTACGGGTGCGCCTACTGCCACGGCGTCGATCTGGTGCCGCGTGGCGAAGCGGCCGACTTGAGGCAATCGGCCGTTGTCGGATCCGATGTTGATGGGAGCGCGATCGTCCGCGTTCTCCGTGCGGGCATTCCCAAGACGTCCAAGTTGTCGCCGATGCCGCAGTACTCGGATCTGAGCGACCAGCAGTTGAACGCCATTGCAGCCTGGATTCACTATGCGCGGCGGCGCGATCGTCTCACTACAATCACTCGAGCAAACCTGTCACCGGGCAATGCGACCGCCGGGCGGACATATTTCGAGCAGCGGTGCAGTTCCTGTCACTCGACATCCGGGGACCTCGCGGGGCTCGGCAAGAAGTACGAGCCCGCCAGGTTGCGCGCGCAGATTCTCGAGCCCTCTGCGCTGGCAGGTGACGGCTCCTTCAAGGTGGACGCCCTTCAAGACAGCCGCATCGCGGAAGGGCGAAGGCGGCATCACGCTCTGCTGGAAAACTACTCGGCGGGTCAGGTCGCGGATCTGCTCGCGTTCGTGCAGGGGCTCAACTGACTGCCGGAGATCGCCTCTCCTTCATCTTGTAACCGGTTGCAGATGTTATGTATAGTCCGGCATCGATGAACCAGCCAAAGGCTCACAGTTGATAACCCAGTCGTCGCGGAGCATCGCCTTTTGGGTGGTGTGGCTGCTCGCTGGAGCCATCCTCGTCGGGGTCGGCCTTCAGCCTGCGCGCGCCCAGACTCCGCCCGCGACGAGTGGTGCCCGGGATCTCTCGGGGTTCTGGGAATTGTCGCCCGACAGTCGTCGTGTCCCGACGGCCAACCTGATCCCCGGGATCACCAGTGCTGTGCGTGCCGAGCGCGCCCGCAAGGACGCCTATGCGATTCGCTGGTGCAACCTCCTCGGCATGCCCTTCATCATGGATTCAGGAAGGCCGCTCGACATCCGGCAGGGTCGGACCGCGGTCATCATCGTCCCTGAGCACGCGTCCGGCCCGCGTTATCTCTATCTGAATCGGTCGACGCATGTCGGCGAAGATGTGTTCGACCCTACGACATACGGCGACTCCATCGCCCGCTGGGAGGGTGAGACGCTGGTTGCCGACACGATCGGCTTTCATCCGGACCGCGGAATCACCGCGATCCCTGGTGGCGGCTACCGAACCGCCACTTCACGCCTGGTAGAGCGTTATCGTCTGCTCGAGAATGGCAACCTGTTGTCGGTCGTATTCACGTGGACCGACCCGAAGATGTTCCGCGCTCCGCACACTTACGAGTTCCGGTATTACCGGCTGCCGGCGGATTACGAGCCGCGCACGTGGTTGCCGTGCGATCCATACAACGACGAGCGCACAAGGTTCCTCGAAGGAACACCGGCTGGCCGGACCGCGCCCGGCAAGTGACGCATTCAACGTGCGGGAGGCTTGACGTGTCTGTGGCGAGACTGGCGACAACGATGGCTCTGCTCGTGGGTGCGGCGGCCACACAGCCTGCAGGGGCGCAGGCGCCTGCGTCTCCCGACCTCCGCATCGAAGGGCACTGGGTGCGCACAGACCCCGCCGGCGCCGGAAGTTTCGGCGGTCTGGCGAGTCAAATTCCGCCTGCGCAGTTGACTCCGGAAGCCGCGGCCACGCGAGGAGGAGGTCCGGGGCGCGGTGGTGGGCCTGGACCGGCTGCCGGTCCGCAGCCGACTCGTCCGAACGCCGCCGGTGTGCCGTACATCGTCGTCGAACGACCCTGTGCCAATGCGGCGCGGGGCAATGGCGCGCTTCTTCTCAATCCAGACTCTGGCGGCATTCACATCATCGAGCACAAAGATCAGGTGATCCTTGCGGGCGAGCGCGGCGGTGTCAGGCATATTTATCTCGATGGTCGGCCGCATCCGCCACTTGCCGGCCGCGTGCCGACATTCGCAGGCCATTCAGTTGGCCGTTATGAAGGCAACGTGCTCGTCGTAGACACGATTGGGCTGATACCGGGAGGGGTCGTCGGCGGCGGCGCACGCACTCCGGAGACACGTCTCAGCGAGCGGTTCGAGGTGTCGGCCGACGGCAAGACAATGACCATCACCTATACGTGGCAGGATCCGAAGATCTATCAGAAGCCGCATACCTATTCGTACTTCTTCGATCGCCTGCCGGCCAACAGTTATGCGTACGAAGATTGGTGTGATGCGGGCGATCCGATAGAGCGACAATCGATCGTTCCACCGGAACAGCGTCGGTAGCGTCGGCCAACGCAGAGCGATGATGTGAGGTGATTGTGAGCACGAGACGACATGATGTCGCGGTCGTCGCATTCGCCCTGTTGTGGGGCGCTGGCACGATGTTCTCGCAGGACGGGCCACCAGGCCAGGCACCGGGCTTCGTCGCGTATCCGCAGCGGCCACCAGGCGATGCGGCGGCGATTGAGCGAGGCAAAGGGTTGTACGGTGCCAATTGCGTGTTCTGTCATGGCGCGAACGCTCGGGGCGGAGATGGCGGCGGACCAAACCTCCTGCGATCGACGATCGTCCTCGAAGATCAGAAGGGCGAGCGGATTGCCCCGGTGATCCGCGAGGGCCGCGGCGGCATGCCGCCGTTCCAACTCTCGGACGCCCAGATCGCTGATATCTCCGAATTTCTGCACAGCTTTCCCGTGAGCAGCCGCACCGGACCATCCACCATCAACATTCTCGTTGGTGATCCCAAAAAAGGCGAAGCGTATGTCGCGGCGAAATGCGCGTCGTGCCACACCACGGCAGCGCTCAAGGCTGTTGCGATCAAGCTCGACGATCCGAAGATGCTGCAGCAGATGTGGCTGATGCCGGGTAACGCCGGTGGCCGCGGAGGCGGGCCGGCACCGATCCCGGCTCCGCCCATCTCCGTGACGGTGACGCAGGCATCGGGCGAGGTCGTCAAAGGGCGGCTGAGTCGTGTGGACGACTTCAGCGTGAGCCTCACACAAGCCGACGGCACGCACCGCACGTTCCGAACCGCAGGGACCACGACGAAGGTGGAGATCCATGATCCGCTCACACCGCACAAGGAGCTGTTGCGGATCTACACCGACGACGACATTCATAACGTGACCGCGTATCTGTCATCTCTGAGATCACAGTCATGAAGAAGCTGCTCGCGCTGGTCTTCGTCACTACGACGGCAACGCTGGTGGTGTCTGCCCAGGGGGTCCACCGGGATTTCCTGCACAAACCGCTCGCAGATTCGTGGCCGACCTACTCCGGTGATTACTCAGGCAAGCGCTACAGCGCCTTGACGCAGATCAACCAGCGAAACGTCAAGACGCTCACATTGGCCTGGACTCGGCGGCTCGTCGCAGGTCCAGGGCCGAGCGGACCGGTCCCGCCGGACGAGCCTCCTGTGATCGCAGGCGGCGAGGGTAACGTCGTGTTCGGCGGTGCCACCATCGTCAAAGGTTCGATCCTGTCGATCGACGGGGTGTTGTACGTGACAGCTCCCGACAATGTGTGGGCGCTCGATGCGAACGACGGCCATCTCCTGTGGCGTTACTTCTGGAAAACAAAGGGCGGTACGCACATCGGCAATCGCGGCGTAGGGATGTGGGGCAACTACCTTTTCTTCGTCACGCCGGACAACTACCTCATCTCGCTCGATGCGAAGACGGGCAAAGAGCGCTGGCACAAGGAACTCGCAAGCTTTCAGCAGCAGTACTTCCACACCATGGCGCCTGTCGTGATCGACAACCATGTGCTGGTGGGATCGAGCAACGATCTCGACATGCCAGGGTTCCTGCAGTCGTTCGAGCCCGAGACAGGCGAACTGCAGTGGAAGTGGTACGCAACACCGCAAAAGGCGGGCGATCCCGGCCTCGATACGTGGAAGGATCTGGACGCGGCCATTCACGGCGGCGGTCATCCGTGGGTGCCAGGCGCGTACGACCCCGAGACGCGGCTGTACATCATCGGCACCGGAAACCCGACGCCCGCGTATACGTCGGCGCCCCGCGGCGAGGGCCTCGAAAACCTGTATACGTGCGCGTTGGTGGCGATCAACGTCGATACGGGGAAGATGGCGTGGTACTACCAGACGTCGCCCCACGATACGCACGACTGGGATTCGGCGCAGACCCCGGTGCTCGTTGACGGTGAGTTTGGGGGCCGCCCGCGGAAGCTGGTGTTGACTGCGGCGCGCAACGGCTACTTTTTCGTGGTCGATCGGGTGACGGGCGAGCATCTGCTCACCAGCAAGTTCTCGGAGTCGGCGAACTGGGCCCGGCCGGAGCTCAACGCCAAGGGACAGCCCATTCGCATCCCAGCCAAGGATCACCACATCGCGGGTGCGCTCGTCTCGTCAGCCAACCAGGGCGCTGCCAACTGGCCGCCTCCGTCCTACAGTCCACAAACCGGACTGTTCTACGTCCCGTCGACCGAGACTTACGCCTTGTATTACCTGACCGAGCCTGACCCCCGCGGTGCGCTTGGACTCGGCGGGAAAGACGAGCGGTCGGTTGGAACTGCGGGCAGTTACCTGACCGCAATCGATTACAAGACGGGAAAGATCGTCTGGAAACGTCGCTATCGGACGACGGCCAACACGGGCTTGACCGCGGGTTTCCTCACCACCGCGGGACGGCTCCTGTTTGCAGGTGACGTGGGCGGCAACTTCGTTGCCTACGATCCCGCGAACGGTACTCCCCTGTGGCACACGCAACTGGGCGCCAACACCACCAACGCGCCCGAGACCTACATGGTGGATGGCAAGCAGTACGTGCTCGTCGGCGCGGGCGATACGCTGTACGCCTTCAGTCTGTACTGACTCTCACTCATGTGGGGCGCGGCTTTACGCCGCCAGGCGGGCCGTGAAGGCCCGCCCTCCGTCGTGCCACCCGATTTTGAGGAATGCCTGGCTGGTTTGTAACCGGTTACAGAACACGATATAATCCGGCGCTCGAGGTCGCCGGCCCCCACCGCGGCCCAACGTCCGGCGCTTTTATGTGGAGAGATGCCATGAACCCTCGCAATGCCCTCCTGGCCGTATTGCTGACGATGATCGCTTCTGCCAGCGGTCGCGTCCTCGCGCATCACTCATTCACGATGTTCGAAATGGACAAGGACGTGACCTACAAAGGGGTCGTCGTCGACTACAAGTGGATCAACCCGCATGTCCATTTCACTGTGGACATAAAACCGGGACCTGGAGTCGATCCGGCAACCGTCGGGACATGGGACGTCGAAGGCGGTTCGACGAACATCATGGGCCGGCAAGGGTGGACGCGGGCTACGTTGAAGGCGGGCGCCCCAATCACACTCGTCGGCCATCCGATGAAGGATGGGTCAAAGGGGATCTCGCTCTTCTACATGATCATGCCCGATGGAAAGCGGATGTATCACGACATCGCGCGCCCGAAGGATGACGCTGGACAGTAGGAGCCGCCGATGTACTCACGACGCGAATTCACGAAAACCGCGCTCTCAGGCATAGCCGTATCGCTCCTGCCGGGTCTGACTCGCCACGCCGCAGCCATTGAATCGACCGTCCGCGGCGTCAGAATGGGTCTGATCACCGGGTCGCTGAATCCGTTGCCCGAGAACACGGGGCGCGATCCGATCGACGTGATCATCGAGCAGTGCCTCGCGCTGGGTGCGGCAAATATCGAGCTGGTGACGGTGTTTCCGCAGGGCGCGCCGCAGATTGTCAACGGCGGCCGGTTCGGCCAGCCGCCCGCTCAACGAACGCCCGAATTCATCAAGTCGCGACAGGCGCTACGGGAATGGCGCGTGGCGCTGCCCCTGGATCGCTTCCGTGAGGTTCGAGCGAAATTCGACAAGGCCGGTCTGAATCTCTTCTCCTACGTCCAGACCATTGACGACGACATGACGGACGCGGAGATCGATGCCGTCTTCCGGCAGATGCAGGCGTTGAAGGTGCCGATGTTCACCACCAACCAGACACGCGTCGGCATGGGCCCGCGCTTCGCACCCTTTGCCGAGAAGTACAACATCAAAGCGGCCTGGCATCCGCACGCGCAGGTGCAGGATCCGAACGAAGTCGCGACGCCTGAAAGCATGGAGAAGGTGCTCACCATGTCGAAAGCGTTCGTCGTCAACCTCGACATCGGGCACTACACGGCCGGCAACAATGACGCCGTGGCATTCTTGCGAAAGCATCACGACCGCATCACCCATCTGCACATCAAGGATCGCAAGCGGAATGACGGTCCGAACGTGCAGCTGGGCACCGGCGATACGCCGATCAAGGAATGCGCGGCGCTGATTCGGGACAACAAGTGGCCGATCATGCTGATCCTCGAGCGCGAGTACCGCGATGCGCCCGGCACGGCCGTCGAGCAGACCCGGTGGCAGTTGGATTACGTCAAGTCGCTGCTGGAGGCGTAGGTGCAGGCGTGGCTGGTTGTGCTCGTAGCCGGAACGCTTGGCGTCGGGCAACAGGTGGCACCGCTCAGGCCTCTGCTCGACGTATCGTCCCAGGTGTCGGCCGATCGCGTCGCCGTCGGTGAGCGCTTCACGATTACCCTCGAACTTACGCCGGCGCCGAAGATTCACGTGTACGCGCCAGGGGTGGTCGGATATAAGCCAATCGCGTTCACGGTGCAGCCACAGCGCGGCCTCGTCATCCGCGGTCTCACCTATCCCCCCTCAGAAACCTATTTCTATGCGCCGTTGAAGGAGACTGTTGCTGTCTATCAGAAACCCTTCCGCATAGTGCAGGAGCTGGCTCTGGATCCATCGCTATCTGGACGCGCTGCTCCGAAGGAGGCGGGGACGATCGTCGTCCGCGGGACGCTGACCTATCAGGCCTGCAACGACCGTGTCTGTTTTCCGCCGCGCACGGTCCCGATGATGTGGACCGTTGCCATCAAGGAGTCGTGATGTACGCGACGCATTTCCGTCGTCTTCTGCTGGCATCGCTCGCCGCCATATGCGGCACAGCCGGACACCCCGCAGCCCAGTCTCAGCTTCCTGCCACACCCCCGGCCACCGAGACCTATCAGCAGCAGATGGCACGCGAGCAGCGGGAGCACCCGACGCTGACGATCGGTTCCGTGGCGCCAGATTTCGCGCTGAAGGGCACCGACGGTCAGATCCACACGCTCGCCGAGTACAAAGACAGCCCCGTGCTGGCCATCGCGTTCATCTCGAACCACTGCCCGGCGTCACAGTTGTACGAGGGTCGTCTGAAGCAGATCGCGCGCGACTACGCCGCAAAAGGGGTTCGGCTCATCGCGATTGCACCCAACGGGCCTCAGGCGGTTGCGCCACGTGAGTTGAACTACAGCGCCGTCGATGACTCGTTCGACAGCATGGTGGTTCATGCCGGATACCGACAATTCAATTTCCCGTACCTGTACGACGGCGACACCCAGGAGCTGGCCCACCAGTACGGGCCGAAAGTCACGCCTCACATCTTCATCTTCGACCGCGAACGGAAGCTACGCTATGAAGGGCGGATTGACGACAACATGCGCGGCAACAACATCAGGTCGAATGACGCGCATAACGCCCTCGACGCAATGCTCGCCGGCCGACCGGTACCGGTGGAACACACGCCTGTGTTCGGGTGCAGCACGAAGTGGAATTCTGCGATCGCTGGGAAACAGAGAGAAATGAACGAGTGGCGGATGAAACCCGTGACGCTCGAGGTGGCTTCGATCGACGAGTTGAAGAAGTTGCGCACCAATCCGACCGGCAAGACGCTGATGATCAACTTCTGGGCGACGTGGTGCGGACCCTGCCAGGTTGAGTATCCCGAGCTCCTGACGACATATCTTTGGTACCGAAGTCGCGATTTCGAATTCGTCAGCGTCGCGCTCAACACCCCGGAGGAGCGTCCGTCCGTTCAGCGGTTTCTTGAAGAGCACCACTCGGCGGTTCGCAATCTGATCGTTGACACCGAAGACGTTTATGCGGTCCAGGCGGCATTCGATGCGAAGTGGGAGTCGGGCGTGCCGTTCACAATCGTCCTCGCGCCAGACGGGCGCGAAATCTATCGCGTGGAGGGCGAAGCCGATATTCTCGCGCTGCGGCGCGCGATTCTCGCGAATCTTCCGGACGCGGGGATGTTCGCGGGAAACACTGAATACTGGAAGCAATAAACCATGCTGACACGCCGCGAATTCGGAAAGACCCTGCTGGCCGTCCCGGTGGTCACTTCCGCACTCGCACAGCAGGTGCGGCGCGTTCAACGGTACGCCTCGCGCTTCAACGGCGTCCGGATTGGTGCGCAGACGTATTGCTACCGCTCTCTCCGCGACACGACGCAGCCGTGGTCGGCCCAGCGCGTGGACGCACTGATGGGCCAGGTCGTCGACGCATTCGTCCAGAACCAGATTGACCTTGCGGAGTTCTGGATCGCGCTCGTCGAACCGCCTGGAGGACCTGGGCGCGGACCCACCGATCCCGTGATGCGACAGGCACTGCGCGACTGGCGACGCGCGAGACCGCTCGATGTCTTCGAGCGTGCGCGTCGCAGGTTCACCGACGCTGGTATCGAGATCTATTCGTGCATGTACAACTTTGCCGACGATCTCACGGAAGACGAGCTGGAGTTTCCGTTCGAGGTCGCGAAAACGCTCGGCACGAACATCATCTCCGCCAACTGCACCAAGTCCTCAATCCAGCGAGCAGCCCGGCCGGCCGATCGCCACAAGACGTTCGTGGCGGCTCACGCCGAGAATGCCCCGTTCGATCGCAATCCCGACGGGATGGTCTACGAGAAAAACCTCGTTGGGGCACTGTCCCACTCGCCTTACATCAAGGTCACGCTCGACACCGGGCACTTCACGGCGTTCGGCGGCGACGCTGTGGCGTTCGTCCGCCAGCATCACGACCGCGTGGCCAATCTGCATCTCAAGGACCGTTTACGGCGCGCTGAGGATCGAAACGACGAGAACACCACCGAGTGGGGGAAGGGAGATGCTCCGCTGGGGCAGGTTCTCCAACTGATGCGCGACCAGCGGTACACATTCCCTGCGTGCATCGAGTACGAGTACGCAGGGAAGGGCACGGCTGTCGAGGAAATGCAGAAGTGCCTGAACTTCGCGAAAGCCGCTCTCTCGGCACGCACGTGAAGACCGACGCCCGGCGTCGATGAAGAAGCGTTTCGCGCGGGTCGGTCCTTTTCTTGCGTTGTCAGCGCTCCTCGCCGGCCAGTCGGCCTTGCCCGCCGGCGGCGAGTGGCCCGCCTACGGAGGCGATGCCGGACAGCGGCGATATTCGCCGCTGCGGCAGATCACTCCTGCCAACGTCGCGGATCTCCGGATCGTGTGGTCGTTCGACACTGGAGAAGCTGGCGGTCTTCAAACCAATCCGATCGTCGTAGACCGCGTCCTCTATGTGCCGACGCCGGCACACCGCGTCATCGCCCTCGACGCCGCCACCGGAGCGCTCCGCTGGCGCTTCGACTCCGGCATTCCGGGCCGTGGTCCGAACCGCGGCGTGGCCTATTGGCGCGGCAATGGCGGCGCGCGCATCTTCACCGGTCAGGACCAGTACGTCTACGCGCTGGACGCCGCTACCGGCCATCCCATTCCATCGTTCGGCAAATCAGGGCGGATCGATCTGCGTGAGGGCCTGGGCCGGGACCCCGAGCTGCAGTCCGTCCGCCTGACGACTCCCGGGGTGGTCTTCCGGGATCTGCTCATCGTCGGGGGTAGAACGGGGGAAAACCTGCCTGCCTCTCCAGGGCACATTCGCGCCTACGACGTGCGCACCGGTGTCATCCGCTGGACCTTTCATACGATCCCGTGGCCGGCCGAGCAGGGATACGACACGTGGCCTGCCGATGCCTGGACCTATCTGGGCGGCGCCAACAATTGGGCAGGGATGGCTCTGGACGAGACACGAGGCATCGTCTTTGTGCCCACCGGATCTGCTGCGTCGGATTTCTATGGTGCGAACCGGGCGGGAGACAACCTCTTCGCGAACACGCTGCTCGCGCTCGACGCCGCCACCGGCCGCAGGCTGTGGCATTTCCAGGCGGTGCGCCACGACATCTGGGACCGCGACTTCCCGGCGCCGCCCACTCTGGTGACCATCATGCGAAACGGCGCGCGCATCGACGCCGTGTCGCAGACGACGAAGCACGGTCATGTATTCGTGTTCGACCGCGTCACCGGCACGTCGGTGTTTCCGATCGAGTACCAACCGTACCGGCGCAGCACCGTGGAGGGAGAACGCGCAGCGGACACGCAACCGCTTCCATCGATTCCGGCTCCCTTCGCGCGGCAGATTCTTACGGAGGATCTGCTGACCCGACGCACGCCTGCCGCTCACGAGGCGGCGCGGACGACGTTCAGGACGTTTCGCAGTGACGGGCAGTTCGTACCGCTGTCGGTCGGACCGGAGACCGTCGTGTTCCCCGGATTCGATGGCGGAGCCGAGTGGGGTGGGTCGGCATTCGATCCGGATACCGGCGTGTTGTACGTGAACGCGAACGAGATGGCGTGGACAGGCAGTCTGGCGCCCGGTGAAACGGGGGCAGGGGGACGACAGGTATACCTGCGTGAGTGTGCGTCTTGCCATCGAGACGATCTCCGCGGCACGCCGCCGCAGATTCCATCGCTGATTGGTGTGGGTGCCCGCCGCCCCCAGAATGAGGTCGCCACCATAGTCCGACAAGGTGCCGGACGGATGCCGGGGTTTCCAGGACTGGCTCCTTCTGAATTGAGCGCACTCGTCGAATATCTGCGAACCGGCGAATCAGTGGATCGGGGCGACGCCCCGGCGTCGCCGCTCGCCCTCAAGTACCGCTTCACGGGATACAAGAAATTCCTCGATCCCGATGGTTATCCGGCGATCGCTCCGCCGTGGGGCACTCTCAGCGCGATCAATCTGAACACCGGCGAGTACGCGTGGAAGATCCCACTCGGTGAATATCCGGAACTCGCGGCACAAGGGGTTCCGACGACCGGTAGCGAGAACTACGGCGGACCGGTGGTCACCGCCGGTGGATTGGTGTTCATCGGTGCAACGAACTTCGACCGTAAAGTACGCGCGTTCGACAAGGCGACCGGATCGCTGCTCTGGGAAGCCGTGCTGCCGTATTCCGCCAACGGCACGCCCTCGACATACGAGGTCAATGGTCGGCAGTACGTCGTCGTCCCGGCGGGTGGCGGCAAGGGACGGCCCGGGACGCCGCTCGAATCGGGCGGAATTTACGTTGCCTTCGCGCTCGCGCGATAACGTGCGGCTTGCGCCGGCGGCGGCGCGGTGCTGGCCCGAACCATCAGGGTGTGCGGGAGCGTAATCGACACGGGCGTCACGTCCGCCTTGCCTTCGAGGATCTCCAACAGCAGCCGTACAGTTCCTTCACCAATCTCGCGCATTGGCTGGGCCACGGTTGTGAGCGGCGGGTCCGTGTAACCGGCGAACTGGATATCGTCAAAGCCGATGACAGACAGATCGTCGGGAATCCGGCGGCCGCGTCGTTTCGCCGCTTGAATCACCCCGACGGCCATGCCGTCGTTGAAGCAGAAGATTGCAGTCGGAGGTTTGGTCTGTCCGAGCAGGTAGTCACCCATCGCGACCCCTGAGCCGATCGAAAAGTCACCCTGCGCGGTCAGCAGTTCTGCTGCCGCGCCCTCCGACGCTGCTTGCGCCTTCGTGCCGCGCAGCCGGTCGCGGCTGAGCGGGCTCACCAGGGGCCCCGTGATGACGCCGATTCGGCGGTGACCCAGCCGATACAGGTGGCCCATCGCTTCGGCCGCAGCTTTCGCGTTGTCAATGTGGACGCTAGGCACGCCTAGACGAGGGCTGAACTCGCAGCCATTGACGATTGGAGCGCAGCGCGGCGCCATGGCTTTTACGAGCGCCGCCGCTTCCTTTGGAAGCCGATGGCCGAGGAAGATCAGACCGTCGGCTTCCTTGCGCTTCAACATCGTTGCGTAGCGCTCTTCGCGCTTGCCGTCGTGCTGCGTGTCTCCGAGGAGCACCGCATAGCCTCGGCGCTGGGCCGCCTCTTCGATGCCCTGAAGAATCTGGGAAAAAAACGGGTTGGAGATATCCGGTACGGTGACCAGGAGCTTGAAGGTTCGGAACGAACGAAGGTTCGCTGCCACGAAATTGGGCGTGAACCCCAGGCGCTCCACCTCCTGGAGCACCTTCTTGCGCGTTTCGGGCGCGACTACATCCGGCCGGCTGAGGACGCGCGAGACGGTGGCAGTGGACACTCCGGCTCGCTTTGCGACCTCGTAGATGGTGGACATGCGGTATCGAACCGAACTCAATTGTATCCGCGGACAACTTGAAGACCCTGAATTCCGTACACGACGCACCGCGGCGGAGCGGCCGGCGGCGAGCATTGACGTGCGTGTAAGTGCCCATGTGACGCCGGGTTGCCGCGGAGCGGGAATTCGTATAGCATCTGCAACCGGTTACATGTTAGGGGGTACGGAACGCTGTTTGTACGGAGGGCCATCAATTGGTAACCCGGCGGATTGGGATGGGTTTGGTCGGGCCCGGCTTCGTCGGGATGCACCATATCGACGCGGTCCGGCGGCTCGGATTCGTCGACGTAGTGGCGATTGCCGACGTCGACGAAACGCTCGCTCGCGCCAAAGCCGACGCGCTCGGTGTGCCCAAGGCGTACGGCAGCTTCGAGGCGCTGGCCGCTGATCCCGACGTCCACGTCGTCCACAACACCACGCCGAACTTCCTGCACGGCGCCGTCATCGGGGCGGCGCTCGCGCACCACAAGCACATCGTGTCGGAAAAGCCGCTCGCATCCTCCGGTGAGGAAGCGCATGCGCTGTGGCTCGCAGCGCGCGAGGCGGGCGTGGTGCATGCCGTCACATTCAATTACCGCGGCAACCCGATGGTGCAGCAGGCGCGCGCGATGATCGCCGCGGGCGACCTTGGTGCGGTGCATTACGTGCACGGCGGGTACCTGCAGGACTGGCTGCTCAAACCCACGGACTTCTCCTGGCGTTTGGAACCAGACAAGGGAGGCGCCAGCTCTGCGGTGGCGGATATCGGTTCCCACTGGTGCGATCTGGCGCAGCACGTTACTGGCCGGCGTATCGTGTCCGTGCTGGCCGACCTTTCTACAGTGGTTCCCACTCGCTATCGTCCGCGCGCCGCCCGCGAAGCGTTCGCGGAGGCAGCACCCGAAGATCGCGGCGAGCCGGTTCAGATCCGCAGTGAAGATCTGGCTACTATCCTCGTGCGGTTTGAAGGTGACATCAGGGGTGCGGTCTCGGTGGGACAAGTCTGTGCCGGGCACAAGAACGACCTGTGGCTCGAGGTAAACGGGGCGCGGCTTTCGCTGCGATGGCGGCAGGAACAGCAGAACGAGCTCTGGATCGGCCGCCGGGATGAGGCGAACGTCGTGATGGCGAAGGACCCCACACTCCTCATGCCGGATGCCCGCGAGTACACGCACCTGCCAGGCGGCCATCAGGAGGGGTGGCCCGATGCGTTCCTCAACGTCCTCCGCAACGCATACGCAGCCGTGCTGCAGCACCGCGGTGACAAGCCCGCGCTGGCGTTTCCCACCTTCGAGGACGGTTATCATGTTGCCTGCCTGATCGACGCGGTACTCGAGAGCCATCGTCGCGGTGGCGTCTGGACAGCGGTCGAGGCGGCAGCGCTGGCAGGGGGCGTTCGATGAAATTGGGGGTGTTCACACCCGTATTCGGGCAGCTGTCGACGACCGAGATGATCGCGAAGGTGCAGTCGCTGCAGCACGTCGAGGCGGTCGAGCTCGGAACGGGCGGCTGGCCGGGGCGCGCGCATCTCGACGACCTGAAGGAGATGATCGAAGGCCATTGCCGCGCGACCACCTACAAGCAGATGCTCGCCGACGCGGGCCTGACGATCAGCGCTCTCTCATGCCACAGCAATCCGCTGCATCCTGACCTGGCCGTTGCCCGGTCGGCAGACGAGCTGTTTCGCCAGACCGTTCGGCTCGCCGAAAAAATGCACGTGCCGACTGTCGTGACGTTCTCGGGATGTCCCGGCGACTCGGACGACGCAAAGCACCCGAACTGGATCACCACCCCGTGGCCGCCGGAGTTCCTCGAAGTACTCGACTGGCAGTGGGAGCAGAAAGCGATTCCCTACTGGAGGGATGCGGCGAGGTTCGCCGCCGACCACGGCGTCACGGTAGCGCTCGAGGCGCATCCGGGATTTCTGGTCTACAACGTGGACACCATGCTGAAGCTGCGCGCCGCTACTGGCCCGGCGATCGGCATCAATTTCGACCCGAGCCATTTGTTTTGGCAGGGAGTGGACATTCCAGCGGCGATCCGCGCGCTGAGCGACTGCATTTTTCACGTGCACGCCAAGGACCTTGCCTTCGACCGACAGAACGTCGCCGTCAACGGCGTGCTGGACGTGAAGAGCTATCGGCGGATGAATGAGCGCTCCTGGCTGTTCCGGAGCGTCGGCTGGGGGCACGACGCGCTCGTATGGAAGCAGATCGTGAGCGCGCTCCGCCTGTCTGGCTATGACCACGTCGTCAGCATCGAGCACGAGGACGCGCTGCTGTCCATTGATGAAGGGCTGCGAGCAGCGGTGGAGCTTTTGAGCCGCGTTATCCTCACCGAACCCCCTGCGGATCCTTGGTGGACATAGAGATGTCTGGTAGCGCGCGCCTCAAGCTGTCGGTGTTGATGTTCCTGCAATATTTCGTGTGGGGCGCCTGGTCGGTGACGATGGGCACTTGGCTGGGAGCGACGCTCGGATTCAGTGGTCAGCAGGTCGGTCTGGCGTATGGCACGACTGCGGTGGCGGCGATGGTGTCCCCATTCTTCGTGGGCATGATTGCCGACCGCTTCTTCGCGACCGAAAAGCTGCTGGCAGCGCTGCACGTTGTCGGTGCGGTCATTCTCCTGTGGGCATCCACGCAAACCGCCTTCGGTCTCTTTTATGCGGTGCTCCTCGCGTACGCGCTTTGCTACATGCCCACGCTTGCCCTAAGCAACTCGATTTCCTTCCGTCAGATGCGGGAGCCGTCGCGCGAGTTCCCGCCAATTCGCGTCCTTGGCACGATTGGCTGGATCGTTGCGGGACTGTTCATCGGAACACTCGGGCTTGAAGCAACCGCGATACCGATGCGTATCGCCGCCGCAGGATCTCTCGGGCTCGGGTTGTTCTGCCTGGCGCTTCCACACACGCCGCCAGCGAAGATGGCGGTTCGCGTTACCGTTCGTGACGTGCTCGGGCTCGACGCGCTGCAGCTGCTGCGCGACGGTTCATTTGCAGTGTTCGTGCTCGGGTCCTTTCTCATCTGCATACCGCTGCAGTTCTATTACACGTTCGCGAACCCGTTTCTGAACGAGCTCGGAGTCAGCAATGCCGCTGGCAAGATGACGCTCGGCCAGATGTCGGAGATCGGGTTCATGCTCATCATGCCGTGGTTCTTCCGCCGGCTTGGTGTGAAGTACATGCTCCTCGTGGGGATGGGCGCGTGGGCCGCGCGATATCTGCTTTTTGCGATGGGGAACAACGGCGCGATGGTCTGGGCGCTCTACTCCGGCATCCTGTTGCACGGCATCTGCTACGACTTCTTCTTCGTGACGGGTCAGATCTATGTCGACCAGCGCGCGCCTGCGGACTTGCGGGCGGCCGCGCAGGGGCTCATTGCGTTCGTCACCCTCGGCGTCGGTATGTTCATCGGCTCGCTCATCTCGGGTCGTGTCGTGGACGCGTTTCTCATTAGCCCGGATCCGCCTGTACACGCATGGGATCGCGTCTGGATGGTTCCCGCAGCGGGAGCGGTCGTGGTTCTCGCCCTGTTTGCATTGTTCTTCAGGTCGAAGGAAGAAACGTCACCGATTCGCGAACGGACGCCGCTCGTATCTGAATCGGCGCAATGAACGACAGAAGGTCCGACGGCGGCACGCTGCGGGCAGCCGACTGCGGGCTGCTTCTGCTTCGGGTCGGCGTCGCAGGTCTGATGCTGGCCTTGCACGGCTGGGCCCGGTTTTTTCGCGCCTCCGACTATCTCGTATTCGGCACTGCGTGGCCGTTTGTCGATCTTGTCTCCGGGCTGGGTTTTCCGTTGCCCGGTGCATTCGCGGTGATGTCCGCGCTGTCGGAATCGGTCGGGGCAGTGCTGGTGGCGATAGGCTGGCTCACCAGATGGGCGGCGTTGGCCCTTGTCATAGATATGTCTGTCGCCCTATTCAACGAAGCCTCCAAAGGCGACCCGATCGAGTTGCCCGCGCTATACCTGGTCGGGGCTCTGACGTTGATGATCACAGGTCCGGGCCGGTTTGCCTTCGACGCCTGGCAACGCGCCGAACGGCGAGCGACGGTGTCAAAGGTCCATTCCCCGAAAGCAGCATCGATCTAGCACCTCAGGCACCCCAGGCACCCTGGCTGAACTAAGCCCATTGAATGCCGCCGTGTACTGCGCTACTTTTTCCCCCTCTGCGCGAATCCGTCCTTCCAACAGGAGGGTGTGCTGTGAGCGTGAGAAAGCTTGCGGTGATGACGATGCTGGCCGGCGCCGGTATCGCAGTGCTGGCGTTGGTTGCAGCCCTCGGGGCGCCCCGGGCGTCTGCCCAGATACGGCCGTATACGCCGCCCAAGACTGCCACGCCGGGCGCAGATTGGACCGAGCGGATTGAAGAAATCCTGCCTCCCGGCGTCGAGAGTCGCGCCGAGGCGACCAAGCGCGTTCAGACTTACACGCCCGATCCCGCGAAGTATCCGATCCCCCGTACGCCGTGGGATGGGAAGCCCGATTTTTCGGGTGTCTACTGGCCTGACGCCACCTTCGCGCCGCCCCCGGTAGCGCTTGAATCGTTGTACCGCCCGGAGGCACGCGAGTACAGGGAAGGTGGCGGCGCCGCACGCGGCCTGATCGACTGGCGTGGCATCGATACGCCGAACTACCACTGCTGGCCACCATCTCCCGTAAACGGCTCGATGGGTGGAACCGTCCAGCTGGTGTCAACTCCGGGATATCTGCTCGTGCTGAACGAGGGCGCCAGCAACTTCCGAATCATCCCCATCGTCGGCGAGAACGGCGCACAACCGCGAGCATCGCGCAGGCCGTCGTTTCAAGGCTCGTCGGTGGGTCATTGGGAGGGTGACACGCTGGTCGTCGAGGTCAGCGACTTCAACGGGAAGCCGTGGCTGGGAAATGCCCAGCCACCCAACCGGCTGCCGCAGACCACGTCCGACGCGCTGCGCATAACCGAGCGCTGGAGCAGGCCGGATGCGCAGGTATTCGAGTATCGGCTCGTGGTTGAGGATCCAAAAATGCTCACCGCTCCGTGGACTGGAGCGAGTGATCGGCGGGGCATCATGCCGTACGACACGGTGCAGGAGTCGCTCTGCTTCCTGGATCCTGAGTTGGACGCGAGACATCGCGAATTTGCCGAAGCGCAAGCCAAGAAGAACGCGGGTGGTGTCAGATGAACCGGCGTGTCACGACGATTGTCGTTGCGGCAGTCATCGCAGCGGCGGCTCTGTTTGTATTTTTGCGCGGCACATCGAACGACAACGAAGCTTCTGACGCGTCGAGCGCCGGGTCATTTGCGGCACAGACGTCCTGGGGAGAACCGAACCTGACGGGTGTCTGGAAGGCTGAGCCACTTGGCGCCCGGACCGGGCGCGACACGTTCAACCTGACAGAGCTCGAAGCGCTTTATACGCCAGACGCACGTGCGCGGATGAAGACACTATCAGCGAAGGACGACCCGACCATGCATTGCGCTCCGCCCGCGTTTCCTCGGGCCGCGATGCTGGGGCATCCGGTGCAGATCGTTCAGCGCCCGGGCTTCGCATTCGTTCTCACAGAAGCGTATCCGGTCTTCCGAATCCTTCCGACAACCGGGCGACCGCACACGTCGGAGCAGTACTTGTATCCGACGCACATGGGTGACTCGACGGCGCGGTGGGAAGGGGACACGCTGGTGGTCGACGTGATTGCGTTCAATGGGGAAGGATGGCTGGCGAGTGCCGACGACAAGCCGACCGGCGCCAGCACCGGGGTGTGGTTGACCTCCCCGTCGATGCACGTCGTCGAGCGCTGGCGCCGCGTTGACGCCGACACGCTCGAGTACCGAGCGACAGTCGAAGACCCGCAAATGCTTACCAAGTCCTGGGAAACACCGATGGTCACCTTCAAGCGACAGCCGATCGACGTGATCGCCGAGGCGCTGTGCCGGCCGGAGGATGGTCCGGAAACGTATCTGACACGTCTGGGATCGTGAATTCAGTTACTAGTCATGAGTTTTGAGTTCTGAGTTTTAAGTTCTGAGTTTTGAGTCGTAAGTTTTGAGAAGAAGGCAATTCGTTTCAACTGCAGCGAATTGCGGGATTACAGCAGGGAGGCACAGATGGCGCGCAAGACACTGGGCATTCTGATGGTGCTTGTCGGATTCGCGTCGATGACGACGCTGCTGTCGGCCCATCATTCGCGGGCAATGTACGACGTCGAGCAGTTGGTGTCGGTGGAAGGCGTGGTGACGAACGTCGAGTGGAGGAATCCGCACATGTGGATCACGCTCGACGTGCCGGGCCCGACTGGCAAGCCCGAGAGCTGGGGCTTCGAAGGCTCCGGCGCGGCGTCGATGGTCGCGTCCGGCATTTCGCCGCAGATTCTCAAGGTCGGCAACAAGGTCAAGATCATCGCGCACCCTCCGCGGGACAAGTCCAAGCGCACTGCCGAGTTCATGGGCATGGAAGTGAACGGCAGGTACTATTCCCGCGGAACGGGTTCGAACATCCGCGGCACCGGAGAGAACTGAAGCGATTCATACGAAACCACGCTCGCGCGCAAACACGATCGCTTGCGCGCGAGACCAGACACCCAGCTTGTCGAACAGATGCGAGAGACGGTTCCGGACCGTCTTCTCGCTGATGCCAAGGCGCTCTGCTATTTCTGCATTGCTCAATCCACAAGCGAGCAGCGCCAGCGTTTCGCGTTCGCGAGGCGAGAGCGATTCAAACGCCGGATCCAAACCCCCTGCGAGCGCGGTCTGCCCTGTGAATTCGAGGACGGCGTCCTGGAAGCGCGTCCAGGCCGGCTCGTGCTCCAGCAGTATGTGATTGGGAGACTCGAGCTCCACGAACTGCGCGCCGGGGATTTCCGATGCCAGCAGACGGCCCTCGGAAACCGGCGCAATTGCATCGTTGCGAGCGTGAAGGACCAGCGTCGGAGTGCGCACTTCCGCGAGAAGCTGTCTCACGTCGGCCTCGGCGCGTGAACGCAACAACGTTCCTGCGAGCTCCGGCGACGTCGTTTTTCGACACAGTTCATTGAACCAGCGCAGTTGTTCCTCGGTGCCCTCCGGAATGAACCGCGACGTGAAGACCTGTCGAAACGAAGGATTGTCGCTGCCCCAGGAATTGGCCAACACGGTAATCGCCTCGTAGGTTCGCTCGGCATCCCGGTCGCCACGGCGCAGCGCGCCGCGCGCAAAACCGCCGTACAGCACCATACGCGCAACGCGATGCGGATGTCTCACGGCGTACGCGATGGAGACGGCCGCCCCGTGAGAGATACCGAGCAGTACAAATGGTTCCTCGACACGAGCTGCCTCGATAACTGTCTCGAGATCGCGCACGCGTCGATCGAGGGAGAGATCGCGAACATCCCAGTCGGTCATCCCGCAGCCGCGCTCGTCGTATCGCACGAACCGGAAGTGGCCGGTCAGAAACGCCATCCAATGACGCCACACCGGACTGTCGAGGTCGTGTTCGAGGTGTGTCAGCCACGTCGCGGCTTTGACCAGCGGCATTCCGGCGCCCGATTCAGCGCAGGCGAGACGCACGCCGTCCGACGCCGTGACATACCGGACGGTCTGACGAATTCTGGCTGGCATTTCAGGTCACTGTTGGGGTGCCGGTTCGGGACATTTGTCCCTCGGAAGACGCGCGATTGTAGCAAAGTCGGGACATTGATCATCTGGTGAGCGACTTCGGGATCGCCCATCCTCGTCTCGCAGGCTGAAGCCTGCGCTCTATGCGAATGAGGAGGTTCCGATGGTCACACGCATTCTGTTCTTCGTCTATGGCTCCCTGGCGTACGCGCTGTTTGCGGTCACGTTCCTTTACGCAATCGCTTTCGTTGGCGGATTCGCTGTCCCGACGCAGCTCGACGGTGCTGTCACATCGCCGTTCTCAACCGCGCTTGCGATCGATACGCTTCTGCTTGCTGTGTTCGCGGTCCAGCACAGCGTCATGGCACGCCGCTGGTTCAAGAACTGGTGGACGCAAGTGGTGCCGTACGCAATCGAGCGATCGACGTACGTGCTCTTCGCGAGCCTTGCCCTCGATCTGCTGTTCTGGCAGTGGCGCCCTCTTGGCGGCACCGTGTGGAGCGTTCAGCAACCATTCATGCGGACGCTCATCTGGGCGGTTTTCGCGTACGGATGGCTGCAGGTGCTCGTGGTGACAGGTCTTATCAACCACTTCGACCTGTTCGGCCTGCGGCAGGTGTGGCTGCATCTCATCGGCCGACAGTACACGCGGGTCGGCTTCGCCACCCCGGCGCCATATCGTTTCGTCCGTCACCCGTTGTACCTTGGATTCCTTCTGGCATTCTGGGCGGCGCCCACGATGACTGTTACGCATCTGGTCTTCGCGCTCGTGACGACCGCCTATATCGTCGTGGCCATCCAGTTCGAAGAGCGCGATCTCGTGCATGAGCATGGCGCCTCGTATCAGGCGTACCGGCTCCGGGTGCCGATGCTGTTTCCCAGGGTGCGCACACGGATGGAGGCGACGAGTGCGATGCCACAATCACAATCGTAGGGTGGGCCTTGACGGCCCGCCTGGCCTTCGACTTTGCTCAGGGCACCCGAGCGTTAGTCGAGGGGTAGCGCGGCGTAGAGCCGCTTCCTACGAGGGAGGAATCCAATGCGTATCCTCTACATCTTTCCGCATCCAGACGATGAATCTTTCGGGCCGTCGCGGGCGATCGCGACTCAGCGACGGCAGGGGCATGACGTCTTTTTGCTGACATTGACGCGCGGCGAAGCGACCAAAGTCCGGCACAAGTTCGGATGGACGCTCGAACAGATGGGCGAAGCTCGTTACCGCGAGCTATTGGAAGTGAAGAAGACGCTCGATCTCAACGACCTGCGTGTGTTGCAGTTGCCTGACAGCGGACTAAAGGAGCTCGATCCATGGGTGATCGAGCAGGTGATTCGGGACGAGATATTGCGTATCGAACCACACGTCCTTGTCACGTTTCCGGTCCACGGAATCAGTGGGCTGCACGATCACATCGTCACCCACTTTGCGGTGACGAGGGTCTATCTCGAATTGCAAGGTCCCGATCACCCATGGCTACAGCGGCTCGCGTTCTTCACAATGGTGACGGCGCCGAGTGAGTTTCCATGGCACGTCAACGTGACGGCACCAGCCGAGATCGACTGTTCGTTCGATGCGACGGATTCCGATATGGACCGATTTCACAAAGCCCTGGACTGCTACGTCACGTATGCGGATGTGATCGCTCAAACGAAGATCCATGACGTATTCGATGCCGCAGTCCATTTCGAACTGTTTCGCGAAGACCACAAGCCGCCGTTGACAGACCTGTGTGAGAGGTTAAGGCGATGATTTTGTGCCTGTGCCTCAGTCTATGCATCATAAGGAGGGCACAGCGCGATGCAATTGCACACCTACCTCAACTACGGCGGAAACTGCGAAGAGGCGTTCCGGTTCTACGAGCAACACCTTGGCGGCAAGATCACTTTTCTGATGCGGCATGGCGAACAGCCGGGCCCCGGTAACGTGCCGCCGGAGTGGAATGGCAAAGTCCTCCATGCCCGCATGAACCTCGGAGGAACGGAGCTTCTCGGAGCGGACATTCCAGCGGAGCGTTTTCAGCCGATCCGCAGTGCTTATCTGTCGCTCACTATGGGCAGCGTCGGCGAGGCAGAGCGTATTTATAGTCTGTTGTCCGATGGTGGCCAGATCTTCATGCCCATGGAGGAGACATTCTTCGCAAACCGCTTCGCCATGCTCAGAGACAAGTTCGGCACGTCCTGGATGCTTCTGAATCCAAAGCCCAACGCCGCTTGAGACGAGCGGAATCATCTAAACAGTGTCTCGTAAGGCAAAGGGTCAAAATCTTGACTTACGCGTTTCTGGTTAAAATGGCGCCGGAGCTGTGTCGCACCTGATCGGAGCAATCGACCAGGGCACCACGAGCACGCGCTTTCTCGTCTTTGACGAGTCCACGCGTATCGTCGCGCAGTCGCAGATAGAGCACACCCAGATCTATCCAAGACCAGGATGGGTCGAGCACGATCCGGTTGAGATCTGGCGGAATACCCAGACGGTAGTTGCCGCCGCTTTGCGTTCGGGGAACCTGGTCCCGAGCGATCTCGCCGCAGTCGGCATCACGAATCAACGCGAAACGACCGTAATCTGGGACCGCCACACTGGCGTGCCCGTCCACAACGCCATCGTCTGGCAGGACACCCGCGTCAGCGAAGAGGTCGCGGGATTCGCGGCCCGCTGCGGTGTGGAGTTCTTCCGCGAACGCACCGGCCTTCCGCCCTCGAGCTACTTCAGTGCCTTCAAACTCCGTTGGCTCCTGAACGAGGTGCCCGGCGTCCGCGAGCGCGCCCGCGCAGGTGACGTTCTCTTCGGCACGATCGACAGCTTTCTCGTGTGGAACCTGACGGGCGGCTCCCACGGCGGCGTACATGTGACTGACGTGACCAACGCCAGTCGCACGCAGCTGATGAACCTGCGCACACTGCGGTGGGATGATGAGCTGCTGGAGCTGTTCGACATCCCCGCGGCGATGCTGCCAGCCATCCGCTCCAGCAGCGAGCTCTACAGCGTTGCAAGGGACGAGCCCTTGTCGTCGGTGGCCATCACGGGCATCCTCGGCGATCAGCAGGCCGCGATGGTTGGACAGACGTGCTTCGAGCCTGGTGACGCAAAGAACACGTACGGCACTGGCTGCTTCCTGCTGCTGAACACCGGTGACACGTTGGTGCATTCGAATTGTGGTCTCTTGACGACCGTAGCCTATCGTTTCGGCAATGCTGCGGCTTCCTATGCGCTCGAAGGCAGCATCGCCATTACCGGCGCGCTCGTGCAATGGCTCCGCGACAATCTGGGACTCTTCCAGCAGAGCGCAGACGTCGAGGCGCTCGCCCGTACGGTGCAGGACAACGGCGGCGTGTACTTCGTCCCGGCCTTTTCAGGCCTCTACGCACCACATTGGAACGAGAACGCTCGCGGAGTGATTGCCGGTCTGACCCGGTTCGCCAATCGCGGCCATCTGGCACGCGCCGCGCTCGAGGCCACGGCCTTCCAGACCTGGGAAGTGCTACAGGCGATGGAGAAGGATTCCGGTGTCAGGCTCGAGTCGCTGCGTGTCGACGGAGGGATGACCGATGACGATCTGCTGATGCAGTTTCAAGCTGACATCATCAATCGTCCGGTGGTGCGGCCCAAGGTCAAAGAGACGACGGCGCTTGGTGCTGCGTTCGCTGCCGGGCTCGCAGTCGAGTTCTTTCGCGATCTCGACGATCTGCGCGGCAGATGGATTGAGGGGCGGCGATGGCAACCCGACATGCAGGATGGCGAAAGACGGCGCGTGCTGAGATTGTGGAACAAGGCAGTCAACCGCTCGCTCGACTGGTCCGACCCGCCGACCACCTGAGGCCGGGTGGGCTATGACTAGCAGGCAGTAAGCAGTAGGCGGTAGGCAGCGAGCCGTTCTGCGAATTGTCACCCACCGTCCGCTGTCTACTGCCTACTGCCTACTGCCTACTGC
>Ga0075420_100000396_pt1 | contig 34100 bp, 32 predicted proteins | sample SoiMetdeltSBSDD4_FD_75296 | JGI IMG/M metagenome (GOLD analysis project Ga0075420, IMG submission 75296) | Bulk soil microbial communities from a Populus tree surrounding site in Tennessee, USA - Soil MetaG P. deltoides SBSDD4 | ecosystem: Environmental > Terrestrial > Soil > Tree plantation...
GCAGGACACGTCAATATGTGTCACTAGGAGTTTTCGTCTCCGTCACCAGCACCTGAGACCCTGACCAGCCACGACACCCCAGCCCGTGTCGTAGAAGATCGCTCAACTGTCGAACTCGGGAGGAGGAGAAGCCGTGAAGCGACTCGCCATCGTGGCCGGGCTGACCTGGCGATGCTGCTCGTGGGGCTCGCCCCCGCCGCGCCGGCCCACGCCGCCACATACACCAAGGTCGTGCGGTACGGGCCGTTCACCATCCCCGCCGGCAGCGACGCCAACCCCGGCGTCATCCACAACAAGCTGACGTTCGCCGTCCAGCGGCCATGCATCGACTGCTACCTCACGTCTTTCACGCCGGACCTGGTCTACTCCGACGGCACCCGGGCCACCATGGAGACCGGCCCGATGCTGCACCACGCCGTGCTCACCAGCCAGTTCCAGCGCGACGCCACCTGCGGCGGCAGCTGGCTGGGCCTGGCCGGGGAGCGGTTCTTCGCCTCCGGCGACGAGCGCACCGCGGTCCGCCTGCCTTACGGGTACGGCTACCGCGTGCGCTGGTACGACTCGTGGAACCTGCTGGTCGACCTGATGAACCACGCGAACACCCAGAAGACGGTGTACCTCTGCGCCGGTGACCCCCTTGCCGTGCTGGCCCAGGGCCAGACCGTGCGCCTGCACAGCATGTACCAGAGCTCGCACGCCGCGGACGACGTGATGGGCATCATGATCGGCTACATCAACCCGAGCTGAGCGCTTCGTCGTGAGACTTTGGCCGGGCAGGGCATCTTGTCCGCCCTGATGCTCTGCCCTATCTGCTGGTGCAGAGCATCAGGGCGGCGGACCTGACCCCCTGCCGGGTCCTTCCTCGGCAGGATCGGGGCCGAAGGTTGCACGTGGCGCGCCGGGAAGTCTGGTCGGCGCCGTCGATGGTGTCTGTGCCAGGAGGCCCCGGTGATCCTGCTGCTGTGCTTCTCCGAGCTGGCCCTGTTCACGGTGCTGTTCACCGATGGGATGCGGGTCGGCTGGGCGGACCTTCGCTCCGCCGCACCTCCACCGGACCGCCCCGGGCACCGCGCGTACCGGCCGGGCCTGACCCGCAGCCCTGACCCGCAGCCTGACCCGTCGGGCAGACCGGCGGTCGGAGCCGAGCGCTGCGCCCGGGTCGCCAGACCCGGGCGCAGCATCCACCCACCTCGGTATCAGCGCATGGACACCGCTGTCGCGGCGGCCCGGTCGGCTCCGCCGCGCTTGGCCGGGGCGGGCAGCGGCACCACGACCACCGGGCAGCACGCACGGCGGACGCAGTCCTCGCTCACCGAGCCGAGCACGGCGTGGTGCAGCCGGCCGTGCCCGTGGCTGCCGAGGACGAGCAGGTCCGCGTCTTCCGTGGCGCGGGGGAGCGGTGGTGGTCATCGGTCCCTCCGTCCGGTGCGGCCCGGCCGGTGCGGCCGGCGCTTGCGTGCCAAGTCCACCCGGCGCCGGTCACGGCCGGTAGGCCCGAAGGACGCCAACCCGCTCGGGCCGAAGGTCCCGGACCTGCGCGATGGGACCTTGGGGCGCCACAGCGGGGCCTTCGGCCCTGTACGTGGCGCGGGCGCGCCGCAGACCCTGGCCAGTGAGGAGGTGTGTGATGCCCATCGAACCGATTGGACCCGTAGTGGTCGGCGTGGATGGCTCCACCGAGGGCTTCGAAGCGCTCGACCTGGCCGCTGAGGAGGCCGCCGGGCGCGTCACCCCGTTGGTCGTGGTTCATGCGTACCCGGGGCACCGGCGCGTCGCCGCGGCGGCTTGCGCGCCGGAGTGGGTGCAGGCCTGGGACGCCCCGCGGCGGTTGCTGGCTACCGCTGTCGCTCGGGTCGGTGCTGAGCATCCCGGCCTCGCGGTCGACGGCGAGCTGGTCAGCGGCGACCCGGCGGAGACGCTGATCCAGCGCTCTGCTGAGGCGTGCCTGGTGGTCGTGGGGCACCGCCGGGGCGGACTGCGCAACGGCGTGCCGCTCGGCTGGGTGGCCCCGCGCGTGGCGACGCTCGCCGCCAGCCCGGTCCTGGTGCACCGCCCGCTGGGCGCCGGCGCGACCGTACGGTCTCCGCGACCCGTGCTGGTCGCCGTGGACGGGCTGGTCGGCTCGGACCCGCTCGTCGAGTTCGCCTTCGCCGAGGCGGACCTGCGCGGCGCACCGCTGACCGCACTCTACGTCTGGCGGCAGCCGCCCAGCACCGAGCCGGCCGGCATCCACCCGCAGGCCTACAGCTACGACGACGCGCGGGACGAGGCTGAGCGGATGCTCGCCGAGGCGCTGGCGGGCTGGTCGGGCAAGTACCCGGACGTCGAGGTCCACCGCGAGGTGCGGCACAGCCTGGATGTGGTGCGTACGGTCCGGGACGCCTCGGCTGGCGCCCAGCTCGTCGTGGTCGGCCGGTGCCGGCACCGGCGCCTGACCAGGATGCTGCTCGGCTCGGTCAGCCACGCCATGGTCCATGGCGCGGGCTGCCCGGTGGCGGTCATCCCGTAGGCCGCCGGTCCCGTCGCGGGAGCGGGTCATGGCCGCCATCGTCGTCGCTGGGCTGGGCAAGTGCCATGGAGCACTGCGGGCGGTCGACGACCTCAGCTTCACCGTCGCCGAGGGCGAGGTTCTCGCGCTGCTCGGCCCGAACGGCGCGGGTAAGACGACCACCGTGGAGATCCTGGAGGGGTACCGCGAACGCACGTCCGGCGAGGTGAGCGTGCTCGGCTTCGACCCGGCGACCGGGGGCCGGGCCTACCGGGAGCGCATCGGCGTGGTGCTGCAGAGCGCCGGCTTTGACGAGCAGCTCACCGTACGGGAGCTGGTGCGGCTGCACGCCAGCCTGTACCCGCGCGCGTACCACCCGGACGACGTCATCGACCTGGTCGGGCTGTCGGACAAGCGGACGGTCCGGATCGCCACTCTCTCCGGCGGCCAGCGTCGCCGGCTGGACCTGGCGCTCGGGCTGGTCGGCGTGCCGGAGCTGCTGTTCCTGGACGAGCCGACGACCGGGTTCGACCCGGGCGCCCGCCACCGCGCCTGGGACCTGGTGGACCAGCTGCGCGAGCTGGGCACCACGATCCTGCTCACCACGCACTACATCGAGGAGGCGGAGCGGCTGGCGGACCGGGTCGCCGTCATGCGCGCCGGGCGGCTGGTGGCGCTGGGCCGCCCCGGCGAGCTGGGCGCCGGACGCGGGGCGGTGAGCACGCTGCGGTTCCGGCTGCCGGCCGGGGCCAGCGCCGCCACGCTGCCCGCGCTCTCCGCGCCGCTCCGCGTCACGGACGGCTCGGTGGAGGTGCGGACCGCCGCGCCGCCCCGGGACACGTACACCTTGACCGGCTGGGCTCTGGAGCGCGGCCTCGACCTGCCTGCGCTGACCGTGACCCGGCCCACACTCGAGGAGGTCTACCTGCGGCTGGTCGGCAGCACGGCGGAGGGCAGCGATGAGCATTGAGCCGGCGGTGACGGCGGCAGAGCCAGGCGCCGGGCTGGCGGCCGGCGCTGCGCCGCTGGCGCTGCCGACGCCCCGCACACCCGGGCGTTCCGGCACGCTCCGGCTGGTGGCCACGATCACCGGGTACGGCCTGCGCTCGTTCGTACGCAGCCCGGTAGCGGCCTTCTTCACGTGGCCGGCCACCTTGACGCTGTTCTGCGGGTTGGCGGTGCTGTAGTACGCCAGCGGGTCGCTGTCTTTGAACGTCGGGATGCCGGCGTTGGCGGCAGCACACGCCGCCACGGTCTCGACGGCTGCGACTTCCGCTGCCCACCAGCACCTCCTTGTGCAGGCACAGCTCCGTTACCGGCTGCGTCCCGAAGGTCGCGTAGGCGTAGCTGAACTGGTACGGGCAAACGCGCAGGGTGTCGTCGTAGCCGACGTACTGCCGGTTCCCGAGCAGGTAGTACCGGTCGGCCGTCTTGGTCGCCGTCCCGGTGCTGCGCTGCCACAGCGCGGTCGCGGTCTACCCACCCGGCTGCTCGACGTCGTCGGTGAACAGCGTCGTGCCGCCGGACCTGGCGACGATGTCGTCGAGGAACGCGCCCGGCAGGTGGATGCCGGCGTCGGTCTGGTACCGGAACCGGAACCGGAACCGGAACAGCGTCGCCACGCCGCCTGCGGCGTAGGAGAAGCGCAGCGCGGAGTGTTACACGAACTCGCAGAGTGGCCGTGCCGGCTCAGTGACGGGTCATCTCCCGCTCGCGCGCCCCAGCCGGCATCGGGCCGGGCGCCCCGGCCGCGGCAGGCGTCAGCAGGTGCCGCAGCGTGGCCGCCAGCCACAGCGCCACCGTGGTGCCGACCTGCACCGCCAGCAGCTTCTCACTGCCGGTGATCATGACAAGTACGGCGGCGATCAGCGTCATCGTGCCGAAGAAGCTGAACAGCCTCGCGCCCGGGCTCGCCGGCTGGCCCTTGGCCGCCGGGACCATGGTGCCGCCGACCGTGCAGGCGCCGATGCCCAGTACGAGCGCGACCGCGGCGAGCATCCGCGGGCTGTCCAGCAGCGGCAGCGTGGCGTCCGTGAGGAAGCCCGCGTATAGCGCGACGATGACCGCGACCAGACCGGTCGCAGCCGCGTCCTTCCAGGTCAGTCGCATGGTTACACCTCCCTTTCCCCTTACCGTCGCCCGGCGCCACGGGCCTGGTCAGGGCCGAACGGCGGACCTCGCGGTGGACTACCCGCAGCGGCTCTCCCGCGGGCTGGTGCTGGTGAAGTGGTGGCTGCTCGCGATCCCGCACTACCTGGTCGTGGCCGTGTTCGCCGGCGGCTGGGCCGGCTGGGTGGGCGAGGACCAGCGGCTCACCCTGGGCGGTGGCCTCGTCGGCCTGCTGGTGCTCGTGTCAGCGGTGGTCCTGCTGTTCACCGGCCGTTACCCGCAGCCGGTCTACGACTTCGTGATGGGCATGGACCGGTGGTGCTTCCGGGTGCTCGCCTACGCGGCGCTGATGCGGGACGAGTACCCGCCGTTCCGGCTGGACACCGGCGGCACCGACCCAGGCACCGCACCAGCCGTGCTGGTGCCGCCGGCGGGGCCTACGGGTCCGGCGGGAGTGGCCGGGCCGCAGGACAGTGGTGTGCGGCTCGTCGGCGCGCCCCGCTGACCGGGTACGGCCAGACGCGCAGGGCCGGCCGCGGTACGGCGGCCGGCCCTGCTGCGGTACGGCCCGGCCCCCGAAGCGGTATGATCCGAGTATGACGAAGCGCGTGACGGTCAGCCTGCCCGACGATGTCGCGGCCTACCTCGCGACCGCGGACAACGCGTCCGCGGCAGTGGCCGATGCGATGCGGGCCCAGATGGACCGGAGGGCTGCCACCGAGGCGATGCTGCGTGCGGCTGGCTTTGAGGTCACCGAGGCGGGCAAGGCGCGGGCACGTGCCGCGCTGGCGCGGCTGGGCCCGGAGCAGCGGGCGGAGATCGACCGTCGCCGTGATCTGCTGCAGTCGGGCGACTGGCCGGCGGAGGAGCGCCGCATGGGCGACGCCGCATGAGCGGCGCCGGCACCGAGGTCCGCGCGGTTCTCGACACCTCCGCAATGCTGTCCTACGCCCGCGGGCATGTGCACGTGGGCGAGATCCTGGTGGAGGTCGCCGGGGAGGGCGCCTACGTCGGGGTGCCCACAGTCACGTTGCTCGACGCCTATACGAAGGTCCACGATGGACCAGGCCGGGCCCGGCTCGGGGTGCTCGCCGCACTGCCGGGCGTCCAGATCCTTGGCCTCGGCGCGGGCGAGGCGGCCTCGGTATCCCTCGCAGCAGACCTGGTGGACAGCGACCTGGCGCGGGCCCACGCGGTGTGGGCGGCGCTGATGCATGGCGCCTACTACCTGACCACGCAGCCCAAGGCGGCACCGAGCATCCTCACCGCGGAGCAGGTCCATCACCTTCCGGACGACGACGCCTGAGACGTCTCAGCCGGTCTCGCTGTGATGCCATGACACAGATCGGCTGCTCAGAGGCCAGAAGCTAAAGATCAGGTACCCACCACGGCAACCGCGGGTACGGTCCAGCTCATGGCGGTCACGTACGACTGGCGTGGCGGCTTCGACAACGCGGAGGTCAACACGCTGCATGCGGCGGGGCTTTGGCCACGCACCCTCACGGGCTCGTCGCCGAAGCCACCCGGCAGGCCCGTGCCGCCGGGTGCCGGTGGCTCCACGTCGACTTCGAGGACCGCCATCGCGCCTTCTACCTCGACGCCTGCGGGTTCACCTCGACCAGTGCAGGGCTCATCGCGTTGTAGCCGGCCCTGTCCTCAGCGCGCCTGAGCCAGGGCCGACGTGGCGGACAGGACCTAAGTCCCAGTGACAGAGGCCGATGGCCCTGGATAGGGACGGGCGGTCGCGGTCGGATGGAGGAGGAAAGGAGAGTTGCCATGTTGGCGAACCGTTTCAAGAGCAGCGTCCCGGCGCCCTTCGGGTGGTCTGACCTGTCGTGGCTGCCCTTCCTCGAGCCGACCATCAAGGTCGAGGAGTACCTCGAGGACGACCGGTACGTGATGCGGGCCGAGCTGCCCGGCGTCGACCCGATGAAGGACATCGAGATCACGTACCTGGAGGGCACGCTACGCCTGAGCTACGTGCGCGGCGAGGAGCGCCGGGAGAAGGGCCGCTCCGAGTTCCACTACGGCTCCTTCCACCGCACCATCGTGCTGCCGCCGGGGGCCAAGGAGGACACCATCTCGGCCAAGTACCTCAACGGCATCCTCGAGATCACGGTGCTGGTCGGCGAGCCCAGCTACCTGGGCAAGCAGATCCCGGTCGCCGTCGGTGACGTGCCGAGCAAGCCGGCCAAGAAGTCCTGACGGCGTCACGACGCGAGGCGTCTGGACCCGTACGGCTCGGTAGTCCCGGCTGACCCTCGCTACCCGCAGGCCCGCGCTTTCGCGCGGGCCTACGTGTAGCCGCCGAGGCGCTGTCCTCGGCGCTCCACTGAGGACGGCGTCACCCGTCCGGCCTGCGGGCAGGCGAGCGCTGCCAGTCTGGCTGGGCCGACCGGCAGCGCTGCGGGGACCCCAGGTACGTGCGCCGGCGCGCGCACCCGGGGCCTGTCCTGCTCAGTCCGGCTTGCCCCGGGTCCGCCAGGCGGCCAGGTGCGGGGCGAAGACCTCGGCGAGCGTCGGTGAGCCGACCTCCTGCAGGTCGTAGGTGACCCGCCGCACCGGGTGCCCGAGGTCGACCAGCCGGCCAAGGTCCATCGGGGTGCCGACGATGACCGCGTCGCAGTCTGCCGCCCGGACCGTCTCGGCCAGCTCGGCCAGCTGCCGGTCGCCGTAGCCCATTGCCGGCAGCACGGCGCCGATCGCCGGGTACGCGGCGTAGGTGTCCGCGATCGAGCCGACCGCGTACGGCCTGGGGTCGACCACCTCGGCGGCGCCCGCCTGCCGGGCGGCGACCGTGCCGGCGCCGAACGGCATGCCGCCGTGGGTGGCGGTCGGGCCGTCCTCGATGACCAGGACGCGCTTGCCGGCCAGGGACGGGCCGGGTTCGAGCTGCGGCGGTGAGGCCGCCATGACGATGGTCGCCTGCGGGTTGGCCGCCTTGACGTTCGCCAGGACCTGCTCGACCGCTGCCGGCTCGGCACTGTCGACCTTGTTGACCACGACGACGTCGGCCATCCGCAGGTTGGTCTCGCCGGGGTAGTAGGCCAGCTCGTGGCCTGGCCGCAGCGGGTCGACCACCGTGATCATGAGATCCGGCGTGTAGAACGGGAAGTCGTTGTTGCCCCCGTCCCAGATGACGACGTCAGCCTGCGGCTCGGCCAGGCGCAGGATCTCCTCGTAGTCCACGCCGGCGTACATCACCACGCCCATGCGTACCGGCGCCTCGTACTCCTCCCGCTCCTCGATGGTCGGGTTGCTGGCGTCGATCTCCTCCAGGCTGGCGAAGCGCTGCACCCGCATCCGCTCCAGGTCGCCGTAGGGCATCGGGTGGCGGACCTGCGCGACGGCCAGGCCGGCGTCGAGCAGGATCTGCCCGACCCGGCGGCTGGTCTGGCTCTTGCCGCAGCCGGTGCGCACCGCGCACACCGCGATCACCGGCTTGGTGCTGGCCAGGCTGCTCGCCTTCGGCCCGATGAGCCGGAAGTCGGCCCCGCAGCTCAGCACGAGCGACGCCTTGTGCATCACCTCCTCGTGGGACAGGTCGGAGTAGGCGAGCACCACCTCGTCGACGTCCTCGTCGGCGATGAGCTTGGGGAGGTCCTCCTCCGCCAGGATCGGGATGCCCTGCGGGTACTGCGGACCGGCCAGCGAGGGCGGGTAGGTGCGCCCGGCGATGCCCGGGATCTGGGCCGCTGTGAAGGCGATGACCCGCGCCGACGTGTCCTCCCGGAACACCGTGTTGAAGTCGTGGAAGTCACGCCCGCCGGCACCCATGATCACAATGCGCCGCATGTCATCCCCTCTCCTGCCTGAGCCTCTCGCGCTCGACCTTGATCACTTCTGCCAGCGCGGCGTCAAGGTCGGCAGGCAGCCGCAGCTCCCCGCTGTGCGCGGTGACCGGCTCGGCGACCCCGGCGGCCACCACGTGCCCGCCGCGCCGGGCGGTCGTATCCCCCATCCACAGGAAGACCGGGATGCCGAGCAGGATCAGCAGGAACCCTTTGTAGACGACCTCGTAGCCGCCAGCCGGCGACGGTCCAGATAGCGTACGCCAATGCCAGCCCCGCGACCGTGGCGTGACCGGCCAGGCGTTTGGCCTCGAACCTGGCCCGGCCGGTGACGAGCAACACGTACGGCACCAGGGTGGACAGGGTGGCCAGCAGGACCACGAAGGTGAACTGGTCAACCAGGCTGGCGTTGTAGTTGGGCATGGTGAGCGCGGTGACCAGGGCGCTGGACACGACCAGGCCGACCACCGGCGCGCCGGCCCGGCCGCCGAACGCGGACTCGGCCGCGTCGGCGAACGGCGCGCCCGAGCCGGCGAGCGTGGCCGCCGGCAGGATGCCCATCACCGCGACCGTGCCGAGCAGGTAGACGAAGACGGTCACCGCGGTGCCGATGATGGTGGCCCGGGGGATCGTGCGCTTCGGGTCCTGCGCGTCCTCGGCGGGCACGGTGGCCGACTAGCCAGCCGAGGATGCTGATCCCGCCGTAGCCGGCGAGAGCGCTGGGCAGCAGGAAGATGCCCGAGCCGATCATGTTGCCGACGACCAGTGCGGTCGTCACTCGCTCCACCCGACCAGCCCGCTGGTGCTACCACCGGGCACGGACGAGATTGATCTATCTCGAACGTATGCCCGACCGGCGGGCTGGTCAGGTAGGAAGGTCCCGGCTCAACCGGACAGTCGGACCCGTTCGTGGCTGATCGACTCGATGTCCATGGCGGCCGTGTCGAGCAGGCGGCGGCCGAGGTCGGTGAGCGCGCGGGCGACCGCGATCTCGTCGCCGATCTCCGGCACGTCCTCGTCTGCCGGGTTCAGCACGGCCTTGCCGCTGCCCACCAGGTGGTTGCCGATGTCGTCGTGCAGCTCCGCCTCGGCGTACGTGCGACCGTCCGCCTCACCGACCGTGACTTCGACGACCCAGCGGTTGATGACCTTCATCGACGCCTCCTTTCGGCCCAGGTCCAGCCTTGGCGGGCCGGGCCCGGTAGGGGAAGAGGCCATCGCGCCGCCCGGCCGGGACCTTCGTCCCTGGCTGGGCCGGGCCAGGCCGACGGCGGTGCCGCCGCCCACCCCGGCCGCGCGGAACGCCCGGATGCTAAATACAAAGTGGACGGTGGGACGAGGGACCGAAAGGCCTGTCCGGGCAAGGCCGGATGCCCGCGCCCGGCGCGCCGTCGTAGCGGCGGTTTCTGGGAGATCCGCGGAAGGGTCCGGTGGGCTGGTCCGACAGCGGCGCGGCTCAGCTGAGGCGCAGGACGGGGATCATGGAGCTCACAGCGGGGTGGTGGGCCGGCGCGCCGCCTCGTGCGGGCGCTGTGTCGCGCCGTGCATGTTTCCGCAGGCCACCGGGTAACCGCTGCGTGTGCCGGCCGTACCCCGCCGCCCGATGCCCGAGGCCGGCGTCTGGGCGTACCACCCTGCGCTCGACGGCGTCCGGGCGCTCGCCGTCACGGCCGTGCTCTTCTTCCACGCCCGCCCGGACTGGCTGGGCGGCGGCTTCCTCGGCGTCGACGCGTTCTTCGTCCTGTCCGGTTTCCTCATCACCGGCCTGCTGCTGGCCGAGCACCGGCGCACCGGCCGGGTCAAGCTGCTGCCGTTCTGGGGGCGCCGGGCCCGCCGGCTGCTCCCCGCGCTCCTGGTCGTGCTGCTGGCGACGGTGGCCATCGGCCGGCTGACCCTGCCGGACACCGAGCTCACCGCGCTGCGCTGGGACGCCCTGGCCGCGCTCGGGTACGTCGCGAACTGGCGGATGACCTACCGCGGCGGCGACTACTTCACCGAGACCGCGCCCGAGTCCCTGCTCCAGCACACCTGGTCGCTGGGGATCGAGGAGCAGTTCTACCTGGTCTGGCCGCTGCTGGTGGTGCTGGCGCTGCGGGCGCGCCGGCCCCGGGCGGCGGTCCTGGCGGTGTGCCTCGCCGGGACCGTGGCGTCCACGGCCGTCTCCACGGTGCTCTACCGCGGTGAGGTCGACCCGGCCCGGGCGTACTACGGCACCGACGCCCGGGCCAGCGCGCTGCTGGTCGGCTGTGCGCTGGCCGCGCTGCTGGCCGGGCGGGACCCGGCAGCCGCGCAGCCGGGCCGGCGCCGGCCGCTCGTCCTCGCCTTCACGGCGGTGCTCGCCGCAGCCGTGGTGGGTGTGGCGTGGGCCGCCGCGGACGGCCGGGCCGGCTGGCTCTACCAGGGCGGGCTGACCCTGCTCGCGGTCGCGGTGGCGGTGGTGCTGGCGCACCTGGTGACCGCGCCGGCCGGGTGGGGCGCCCGGCTGCTGTCGCTGCCGCCGGTGGTCTGGCTGGGCCGGGTCTCCTACGGCGTGTACCTGTGGCACTGGCCGCTGTTCGGGCTGCTCACCGCGGACCGCACCGGCCGTACCGGGGTCAGCCTCGTCGTGCTCCGCTTCGGCGCCACGCTGCTCGCCGCCGCGCTCACCTTCTACCTGGTCGAGCTGCCGGTCCGCCGGGTCCTGTCGGCGGGCCGGCCGGACGTGCGCCTGGCCGGGCGCGGACGGCTAGCGGGGTGGCTGGCCGGGCATGGGTGGCTGCCCGGCCTGGCACACCGGGCGCCCGGCCCGGGGCGTGGCCGGGCGCCGGGCCGGACCCGCCGGTGGGTTCCTGGTACGGCCGTCGCGCTCGCCGCGACCGGGACCGCCTTCGCGCTGACCGCGACCGTGGTGGTGGTCGCCACGGTCGCCCCGCCGTCGCTGGTCGCGTCGGCCGAGGACGCCCCGCCGCTGGCTCCCGGAGCCGAGGGGAGCGACCCGACGGCAACGCCCGACCCGCGGCTCGCGCTGGGTGTGGCGCCGACCGACCGGCCCGGGCGCCGCCCCGGGGCGCTTCCCCGGGTCACCGTCCTCGGCGACTCGGTGGCCTGGACGCTCGGTGCCTACCTGCCCGCGGACCCCGCGCTCGCGGTGGCCAACCGGGCCATGCCGGGCTGCGGCATCGCCCGGCTGCCGGACATCTGGTACGGCGGCGGGGAGCACACCAACTACAAGGACTGCGACAAGTGGGACCTGCGCTGGCGGTGGGCCGTCCGGACCGACGACCCCGACCTGGCGGTGGTCCTGCTGGACCGCTGGGAGCTGATGGACCGCAAGCTCAACGGCCGCTACCAGCACGTGGGCGAGCCGCAGTACGACGCGTACCTGCTCAGCGAGATCAACCTGGCGGTCAGCGTCGCGGCCGGGCGGGGTGCCCGCGTGGTGCTGCTCACCGCGCCGTACACGCGGCGGCTGGAACGGCCGGACGGCGGGCTGTGGCCGGAGGACACGCCGGCCCGGGTGGACGCCTGGAACCGGCTGCTCACCCAGGTCGCGTCCGAGCACTGGGCCCGACCCCAGATCCTCGACCTCAACCGGGTGGTCTGCCCGGACGGCGAGTTCACCTGGACCATCAACGGCCTGCGGGTACGCAGCGACGGCCTGCACCTCACCCAGGCGGCGGTGCAGAAGGTCATCGCGCCGTGGCTGCTGCCGCAGCTGGTACGGCTGGCCACCACCCCGCCGTGAAAACCGGCTAGGTACGGCTTTTCCGGCGGGCCTGGCGGTTCCGCCGGGCCCTGGCGGGAAGGTCACTGGCACAGAGGCGACCGCCGCGGTCCCGTACCCGGTGGGGGCCGAGGTCTCGGTTTTGGATGCTGCCGGTACTTGTTGTCCTGAATGGTTGCCTCGGCTCCGCCACACAGAGGAGTCTGTCCTCGTCGAAGCGCGGACACCGGTCGCCGTCGAAGCGCGGACACCGGTCGGCAGGCCCCGGCCAGGACCGGGCAGCCGGCACACCGGCATGTCCGCACTGGCGAGGAGCGGCAGGAGGCGTGATGCGTAGAGGGATCCTTCAGCACGCCCGCTGGGCGGTGGTCGTGGCAGCGCTGGGTCTGGTCGTGGCGACCATCCCGACCGGGGCGGTGGCCGAGCCGGAGCCGTCCGCCGAGCCCGAGCCGGCGGCCCTGGTCGAGGTGCACCTCGACGGCCGGGCCGCGCTGGACCGGCTCGTCGCCACCGGCGCCGACCTGGCCGAGAAGGTGGCGGAGAGCGAGTCGGGAACCACGGTCTACGCGGTGCTCACCCCGAGCGAGGCGCAGGACCTGCGCGCGCAGGGCTTCACGATCGGTCGTACGGTCGAGACCGAGGCCAACTGGGCGGCGGCGGTGGCCGAGCGCGAGGCCACCATCCAGGCCAAGCGGCGCGGCGAGGGCTACCAGACGCTGGCCGTGTCGCCGGGCGGCGCGGTGCGGCTGCTGCGGGCCGACTACTTCACCAGCAGCCAGGGCCGGTTCCTCTCGGTCGAGGCGAAGAGCTCGGCCGGCGCCGGGGACACCCTCACCCTGCGGTGGGACTCCGGGCCGGGCACGCCGATGGGCTCCGGTGGCAGCGTCACGCTGCAGGCCTTCGTCGACGCGGGCGCCTACCTCTACCACCGGCGCCAGGTCGCGGTCGCCGCGCGGCCGTACCTGGTCGAGGTGGCCAGCTCCGCGGCGGGCGGCGAGGCGGCGACCGCGGCGGCCCGCGACTGGCTGCCGCTTGACGAGCACGGTGACCGCCGGGACCCGTACCTGACCGACTTCGTCGACCACTACCTGGACCCGACCGAGGCGACCGCGCGCATCGAGCAGCTGCACGCGGAGTTCCCCGGGCTGACGGAGATCATCGAGCTGCCGTACCGGACCAACGGCTACCGGCGCAAGGCCCAGGCGCTGCTCGGCGCGACCACCGCCAACCGGGTGGTGGTGACCTCGCGGGCGTGGGGCAGCGAGGGCGGCAACGCGCTCACCGTCGAGCTGCGCGACCCCGGTGCCGCGGCGTCCCCGCTGGGGGTCACGGTGAGCGGCACCGCGGTCGTGGTGTCCCTCGGCACCGACGCGGCGGGTGCGGTGACGAGCACCGCGGCGCAGGTCGTGGCCGTGCTCGACGCGGGCGCGGCGGCGCTGGTCGACGCGTTCACCTACCGCGGCAGCACTGGGACGGGCGTGGTCACCCCGACCGGTGGGCCGGTGGCGCTCACCGACTTCCTCAACGCCCCGGCGTCGGTCTCCCGAGCGCCGTTCACGGTCAAGGCGCTGCGGATCGGCAAGCACCGCGACGGGTCGCGGGTGGGGGTGCTCGGCTACGCCCAGGAGCACGCGCGCGAGTGGGTGACGCCGCTGGTCGTGGTGGAGACCGCCGAGCGGGTGCTGCGCAACTACGCCCACGACGGGGCCACCCGCCAGCTCGTGGACAACCTGGACATCTTCCTGGTCCCGTCGGTCAACCCGGACGGCGGGCACTACTCGTTCTACGACTTCAACGGGCAGCGGCGCACGATGCTCAACCACTGCGCCGACAACAACTCCGACCCCAACCGGCGCAACGCCTGGGGGGTGGACGCCAACCGCAACTACCCCGACGGGTCGATCTTCGACGGCTACTCGGGCGCCTCGTCCAGCTGCACCAGCGACGTGTTCGCCGGGCCGGCCGAGCTCTCCGAGCAGGAGAGCCGCAACGTGGCCTGGCTGCCGCAGCAGTACCGCAACATCAGGTTCTCGATGAACATCCACAGCTTCGGCAACTACTTCATGTGGTCGCCAGGGGCGTACCAGGTGCCGGGTCGGACCACGCTGCCGCGCCCGTCGTTCGGCACCGAGGCGTTCTTCTGGTCGGCCTCCCACAGATCCTCACCGCGATCAAGGCCAGCCGGGGCACCGTTGTCACGCCGGCCCGGACCGGACCGGTCGCCGACGTCCTCTACTCCGCGGCCGGCAACTCCGGCGACATGATGTACTACCGCTACGGGGTCTTCGCCTGGAACTTCGAGGTCGGCGACTCCGGCTTCCAGCCCGCCTTCGCGCCGGAGGGTCATGCCCAGGCGCTGGAGTTCGCGGGTGGCCTGGTCGGGCTGCTCGGCGTCGCGCACCGGTGGGCCACCGACCGCCAGCGCCCGGTGACCACCCTGCTGCCGGGCGCCGGCAGCTACCCGGGCCCGGTCTCGCTGCACTTCGCCGCCAGCGAGCCGGTCACCATCTACTACACGACCGACGGCAGCCGGCCGACGCTCGCCTCACCGACGGTCCAGTCCAGCGGGGTACGGGAGGGCGCCCAGCCGCTCGTCATCACGCAGACCACGACGGTGCGGTGGTTCTCCGTGGACGCCGCCGGCAACGTGGAGGGCAGCTACCACCCCGAGCAGAACGGCGAGAACTACCGGCGGGCCACGGTGACCATCTCGTAGCCCGTCAGCCGGCCGGCGGTGGGGCTGGGGACGGCGCGGCCGGGGATGGCGTACCGGCCGCGCCGCCCATCTGGGCCAGTACCAACCGGTCGTAGGCCTCGTGCTCCCGCCTTGCGTCCGGGTCACCGATGCCTACTAGGCGATAAAGGAAAAGCTCAGACATAACCATCATGGTTGGCGACCATTTAGCGACCGTCGGGCCGGTTGTGTCCGCTGGCACAGCTCACCGCCCGGCCGCCGGACCGTCCCTCGCCGGACCCTTGCCTTTACCCTTTCCCGGTACGACGATGCCGCGCCGGATTGCGTCGCCCTCGACGTAAGATCCCCCGATCGGCGTCCAGTTGTAGACACCCGGCCTAGCTCGGGCCCGGCTACGTGGCGGACGGGGCGACATGGGCAAGGACGATCGTCGAACAAATGCCCTATACCGGGCGAGTTCGATCGATCAACAGGGGGCGACCAGCCGCTTTCACTGGCCGTGCCCCGGGTGTTACCGTGCGCCGGGGCTGGGCTACGTCGATCAATAGACCCCTCCCGGCCCTGCGAGATGCAGCACAGTAGTGCCGGGATGGGTCGCGCGACCCGCGCCCATGCCGGTTCCCAACTCCTGCTGGGGGATAGATGTCTCACCGCTGGGCTAAACCCGCAATTGTCATAGCCGCCATTGCAACCCTTGTCTCAGCCGCCGCGGGCAACAGCGCGTCGGCGGCCTCCGACTCAGCCAAGCTCTCCAAGCAGGACCGCGCCCGGCTCGCCGCGGCGCAGGCCTCCGGCGAGGAGTCGGTGACCCTGCTCATCGCCACGAAGTCAGGCGCCACCACCTCGGTCGCCAACGCGCTGGGCCAGCTGGGCGCCCCCGTGCAGTACCGCGACGACGCCCTGGGCTACCTGCGGGCTCTCGTCGACACCGGCGACGTCGAGCAGGTACGCGCGCACTCCGGGGTCGAGGCCGTCGAGGTCGACTCGGTCGCCGACGTGCCGGACCCCAGTCCGGACGGCGCGACGGTGCCAACGCCGCAGCCGGCGCCCGGTGCCGGCACGCCGGCGGTCAACCCGTACATGCCGACCGGCGACATCGGGGCCGCGCAGTTCGTCGCGGCGCACCCGACCTACGACGGGCGCGGCGTCACCATCGGCATCGTGGACACCGGCGTCGACCTGGCGCACCCGTCGCTGCAGACCACGTCCACCGGCGAGCGCAAGATCGTCGACTGGGTCACCGGCACCCACCCGGTGACCGACAACGACCCGACCTGGGTCAACATGAACACCAACGTCACCGGGCCGACCTTCACCGCCGGTGGGCGCACCTACACCGCACCGGCCGCCGGCACGTACCGGTTCGGCGTGTTCAACGAGCGCGACCCGCGGCTCGGCGGCGAGCTGGGCAGCGACGTCAACCGCGACGGCAACCCGGCCGGCAGCAGCGGCCTGTTCGCGGTGCTCTGGGACGGCGCGGGCACGGTCTGGGTGGACACCAACCAGAACCTGTCCTTCGCCGACCAGTCGGCGATGACCAGCTACAAGACCGGCTTCCAGGTCGGCGCCTTCGGCGTGGACAACCCGGCCACGGCGGTGGTCGAGTCCCTGCCGTTCGTGGTGCAGGTCGACGGCGCCAGCAAGTACGTCAACATCGGCATCGTCTCCGGTGCGCACGGCTCGCACGTGGCCGGCATCGCCGCCGGTAACCGGCTCTTCGGCGGGGCGATGAACGGTGGCGCGCCCGGTGCCAAGCTGGTGTCCGTACGGGCCTGCCTGTTCGTCGCGGGCTGCACCTCGCACGCGCTGCTCGAAGGCATGATCTACGCCGTAAAGCAGGCGAACGTCGACGTGGTCAACATGTCGATCGGCGGGCTGCCGGCGCTCAACGACGGCAACAACGCCCGGGCGGTCCTCTACAACCGGCTCATCGAGCAGTACAACGTGCAGATGTACATCTCCGCCGGCAACAGCGGCGCGGGCATGAACACCATCGGTGACCCGTCCGTAGCGGACAAGGTCGTCAGCGTCGGTACCTACATCTCCAACGCGACCTGGCAGGCGAACTACGGCTCCACCTCGCCGTTCGCCGACAACCAGCACCCGTTCAGCTCCCGGGGCCCGCGTGAGGACGGCGGCTTCAAGCCGACGCTGATCGCGCCGGGTGCGGCGATCTCCACCACGCCGCTGTGGCAGCCGGGCGGACCGGTCCCGGGGACCTACGCCCTGCCGCCGGGCTACTCGATGTTCAACGGCACCTCGATGGCTGCTCCGCAGGCCACCGGCGCCGGCGCGCTGCTGGTCAGCGCCTCCAAGCAGGAGGGCTTCCAGCGCTCCCCGGCCCAGCTGCGGCAGGCGCTGTCCTCCAGCACCCGGTTCATCGCCAACTACCAGGCGTACGAGCAGGGCAGCGGCCTGCTCGACGTGGGTGCGGCGTACAACCTGCTGCGCACCAACATCAAGACCGTTGGCATCACCGCCAAGGTGCCGGTGAACACGGTGCTGGCCGGGTTCCTGGCCACCCCGGGCGTTGGCACGGGCATCCACGACCGCGAGGGCGTACGGGCCGGCGTTGCCTACACCCGCACGTACACGCTCACCCGTACCACGGGTGGGTCCAAGGCGGTCACCTACAACCTGTCGTGGGTCGGCAACGACGGCACGTTCAGCACGGCAGGGTCGGTCGCGCTGCCGCTGAACAGGGCGGTCGCGCTCCCGGTGAGCATCAACCCGGCGGCCGTGGGTGAGCACTCGGCGATCCTGCGGTTCGACGACCCGGCCACCACCGGCGTCGACTTCGCCACCCTGAACGTGGTCGTCGCGGCGCACGAGTTCACCGCGGCCGGCAACTACCAGGTGTCGATCAGCGGGACGGTCGGGCGTAACCAGGCCAAGCACTACTTCTTCCGGGTCCCGGCCGGCACGCCGGCGCTGAAGGTCGACTTCACCGGGCCGGACGCCACCGCGGGTACCGGGCAGGCGCGGTTCCTGCGGTTCAACCCGTGGGGCCTGCCGGTCGACTCGAACACGTCGACGGTCTGCTACAGCCCGCCGGCCGGCGGGGGCTGCCCCGGCTCGCCCAACAGCCGTACCGCAAGCCAGCCGATGGCCGGCGTGTGGGAGGTCGTGGTCGAGGCACGGCGGACCTCGGACATCGAGATGGTCCCGTTCACCCTGACCGCGTCGATCCTGGGCGCCAGCGTGTCGCCGAACCCGGACGTCATCGCGTCCGCTCAGGCCGGCACTCCGGTGACCCGCTCGTACACGCTCAGCAACCTGTTCGGGGCGTTCACCGGCCGGGCGACCGGGACCACGCTGGGCAGCGCCCGGCTCGGCCCGTTCACCATCGGCCACCTTGCGCAGCAGACGTACGACCTGACGGTGACGCCGGGCTCGACCCAGCTGCGGGCCACCATCGGCGGGCCGTCCGACCCGGCCGCCGACCTGGACCTGTTCGTCTACAACTGCACCTCCGGCACGTGCGTGCTGGCCGGGCAGGCGGCGGACGGTGACTCCGAGGAGTCGGTGACCATCAACAACCCGGCGGCGGGCGCCTGGCGGGTGCTCATCGACGGGTTCAACGTGCCGGCCGGGTCGACGTCGTACAGCTACGTCGACGTCTTCGCCAACCCGGCCTTCGGGTCGGTGGCGGTGACCGACGCGGACGCGCTGCGCGACGCGGGCGCCACCTGGACCGTCTCCGGCACGGTGACCGCCAACACCGCCCCGGCGGCAGGTCGCGTGCTGCTCGGCAACGTGCAGGTACGCACCGACGGCAACGTGCTCATCGGCAGCGGCGACGTGATCGTCCAGCAGGTGAGCTAGCCAGGTAGACACAGATGGGGTGGGCCGGGAGCGCAAGCTCCCGGCCCACCCGCCGCTTGTACGCCCGGGCACGGTGGCTGCCCGGTGTCTGTGTTGTCTGTGGTGGGCGTCGTCGACGCCTGGTCGGTCAGCGGCCTCCCAGCGCGTACTCCGACCACGTTGACTACGCGCTGCTGCGCCGCTGTGCCCTGGCCATGCCCGCCCAACGCAACGCGGTCGCCTGCGGCAGCTCCTGGACGGCTGATAAGCATCGTCGAGTGCGCAGGACTGGCGCGGCGTGTCCACATGGTCAAGTCACTGCCCTAGCCACCACCCACATGGCGGCGACACCGCCAAGATCAAATCAGTTCCATGGTAATTGGGGCTACGGGCGGACTGGATAGGGCCGATTTCAATGGAATTGATTTGATCAAGTACATGTCGGCGGAGAAACCCGTACGCCGTACAAGGATAGAAGCGGCGAAAGCGGTTAGATGGGGCAGCTTGGCGGCCCGGCGATCGAGGAGCGCCACCGCCCAACAGGCACCCCAGCGCTCAAGGGGTAGACCAGTCATGCAGGTCCGCGTCCCACGCGGTGTCGGGTCGAAGCCGGCCGGGCCGATCGCGTCAACCCCCGGGATGATCGCGTCCATGACCCGGGCCGATCGCGTCCACGACTTGGTCGGTCGCGTCCACGACTTGGTCGATCGCGTTCGTGACCGGGTCCGGGGGCTCGCCCTTGCGCAGCCGTCGAGGACGAGACCGGATGCGACTCCGGGAACGGGGACCTGCTGGGGTTCCTGCTCGACCTGCGCAGCCGTCGAGGATGAGACCGCCGGATGCGACCTGCAAGCTCGGTGGTGGGTAGGGGTCCGGGCACCCCGGACTCCTACCCGAGTACCGATGGCGCCGGTCAGCTGCTGGTGATCTCGACGTTGTCGACACCGGCCTCGACCAGGCTGGCCGTGCTGGCGTCGGCCGCCTCGACGAGGATCCGGATGGACTGCCCGGCGTACGGCGTCAGGTTGGCGCTCGCCACGGCCCAGGCGGCGTTGCGGTTGACCGCCGCGCCCAGCTGCGAGAAGACCACCGTGGTGCCGCCCGAGTGCACGACCGAGACCCGGAAGAAGTCCGCGGACGAGGAGTTGGAGCCGTGCCCCAGGTACCACGACAGGGACAGGGTCAGCGTGCCGGTGCCCGGCAGGGTGATGGCGGGGGACCGGACGCTCGTGGTGCCGGCGTCGATGTCGTAGTCACCCGCGCCCACCCCGGCGAGCCGGCCGGTGACCAGGTCGTTGGCTCCGCTGACCGTGGTGCCCAGCTGCTTGGCCCCGGAGGAGTTGGTCTCCTGCGGGTCGCCGCGCTCCCACATGCCGGTCGTCGCGGTGTCGGTGCCGTTGGGGTTGGTGACCCAGCCGGTGGCGGTCTCGAAGTCGTCGAAGTAGACCCGGGTCGGCGGCGGGGTGGTGCCAAGACGCGGCCGCAGCACGAACAGCCCGCGCTGGATGCTGAAGACCGCGACGGCACCGCTGCCGTAGTACGGGTAGTTGGTCCAGGTGCCGGCGTACCCGGAGGCGTTGCTGGTCGGGTCGACGTCGAAGTACCCGGCCTCGGTCAGGCTCGACGGGGTGGCCACGTTGGTCAGGTTGAGGATGCGCAGCCCGGCCCGGTAGTTGGACTGGAAGGTGTAGTTGCCCTTGACGAACTGGTTGTGGTCGGTGGCCGTGGTCGGGCCGGAGTAGTAGCCCAGCAGCGACACGCCGGTCAGGTTGGACGTGCTGAACACCCGGGTCCGGGTGTTGTGGCCGAAGCCGCCCTCGTCGGTCTCGTCGTCGAGCAGGAAGTAGCGGTGGTCCTCGGTCAGCCAGCCCTGGTGCACGTAGCCGCGCCCGCTGTAGCTGACCCGGGAGAGCTGGACCGGGCTGGACTTGGTGGTGACGTCCCAGATGGTCAGCGTGTCCTCGTTGGAGGCGAGCAGGATCTCCCGGCCCTGGTAGCGGGTGTCCGGACCGTGGTAGGTCACGACCTGCGAGTCGTGGGTGTAGCCGTCGCCCGACACGCAGCCGAGGAACGGCGGGTTGGTGGGGTTCGCCCTCAGGTCGAACATCCGCGGCCCGCCGCTGCACGTGTCGGAGCCGTTGACGTAGGCGACCCCGGTGGAGTAGTTGATCGTCATCGTGTGCGCCCGGCCGAACGAGGTGTTGCGGGCGTCCGCGGTCCAGGTGACCGGGGTGGTCACCCCGCGCAGCCGGGTCAGGTTGAAGATCTGCATGCCGTGGGCGCCGTTGTTGTCGGACACGATGTAGGCGTGGTTGTTGTAGACGTTTAGCTCCCGCCAAGTGGAGGTGCCGGTGGCGGTGGGCAGGTTGCCCAGGTAGAGGGGGCTGGTCGGGTTGCTGATGTCAACGAACGACGTGCCGTTGGTACGCCCGACGATCGCGTACTCCTTGCCCGTTGAGGGGTCCGTCCAGCCCCAGCCGCCGCTGCCGCTGCCGCCGCCCATCGATGCCAGCGGCAGGTTCGACAGCAGGTCCACGTTGCTGCACGGGTAGCCCGCAGCCGACCCGCCCACGCAGTCCGCAGCGGCCACGATCCGGGTCTCGGTGGAGACCGGGACCGCCTCGCTGGGCTCCGGGCACGCCCACGCTGGCGACGCGGTCAGCACCGCGCCGAGCGTGGCGGCGATCAGGACGGGGACCGGTCTACGCCTCATGGCGCCACCTCCTGGCCCCGGGCGGGGGACCCCCCGTCCGGGAGTCATTGAAGAGAGTCTTTGCGTATGAGGCTACCTGGAGTAATCGAGATTTATAAATGGATGATCGGTGGAGTGGGCGGGACGGCAGAGGGGGTCAGTCCACCCGCACCGGCGCGCTCCCGGGCCCGGCGCTCCTGCATCACCCGCGCCACCCGGTAGCCGACCGCGGTCAGCGGCACCGCGACCACCGCCCCGGCGATGCCCGCCGTCAGCGACCCGGCGAAGACCACGACGACCACGACGACCGGGTGCAGCCGTACCTGGCGGCCGACGATCAACGGCTCGAGCAGGTTGCCTTCGATCTGCTGGACCGCGATGACCGCGGCGAGGACCAGCAGGGCGTCGATGGGCCCGTTGGCGGCGAGCGCGATGAGGACCGCCACGCTGCCGCTCACGGTCGCGCCGACGTAGGGCACGAACCCGCCCACGAAGACCAGCAGCGCCAGGGGAAGAGCAAAGGGTACGCGGATGAGGGCGAGCGCGATGCCGATGCCCACCGCGTCGATCGCCGCCACGACCAGCGTCCCGCGGATGTACCTGGTCACCGTCTCCCAGCCCGCGTGGCCGGCCTCGGTGGCCGCGCCGCGGGCCCGTTCGGGCAGCTGGTGAACCAGCCAGGCCCACATCGCCGACCCGTCCTTGAGCAGGAAGAAGGCTACGAACAAGGCCAGCGACGCGGCGGCCAGGACCTCGACCAGCGTGAGCGCTCCCACGAGCGCGTTCGTCCCGAGCTGCTGCAGGCGCTCCTGAAGGTCGTCGAGGACCCGGTCGAGCTGCTCGTCGCTGATGGGCAGCACGTCGCCGAGGGCCACCCGGGTGCGCCGTAGGCCGTCGCCGACCTGGCCCGCGACGTCACCGAACCGGCTCGCGACCAGGTTCCACAGCAGCACCGCCGGCACCACGAACGCCGCTACCAGCAGCAGGACCGCCACCAGCGAGCCGAGCGCGCGGGGCACCCGCAGCCGCCCCAGCCCCCGTACGACCGGCTCCAGCAGGGCCGCCATCAGGATGGCGGCGGCGATGGCGATGGACAGCGACGCCAGCCGCACCGCCACCAGCGCGACCACGTAGACCCCGGCGGCGATGACCAGCAGGCAGCCACTGGCCAGGGCACCCACCCGCAGCGAGAGGGGGATCCGGCTCCAGGCTCCCCGCCGTGGCTCGCGGCCGATGTCGCGGCTGGCTCCGCGCCCGGTCTCGTGGCCGGCGTCGCGCCTGTCTTCCGCAGCGTTCACCGCAGGCCTCCTCCGGCGGTCGGGAGCTACCACGATTTCACGGCACGGGCCGGGACCGGGAGAGGCGACAGCAACCCGCCCGCGCGCGCCGCGTCCGCCGCCCCGACCGTCTCCGCCGCCCGGACCGTCTCCGCCGCCCCGACCGTCTCCGGCGGCACGCCGTCGGTGCGCTGGTAGATGGCGACCGATGCCCGCGGGCGCGGGGCCCACAACAGGACGCCAGCCCCCACAACCGGGGCGATGCGCCGCGAGGGGAGGACCTTCGGCCCTGAAGGGCAGCGCGCCGCCGGACTCACCATGAGACGAGAGCGGCCCGCCCGACCCCCGCCCAAGGACCAGCCCGACCCCACCCAAGGACCAGGAGGAGCGATGACGACCATGCTCGGCCGGCTTCTGGCGCCGCTGCAGGCCAACGCCATCCCGATCGAGGAGTACGAGGACGACAGGAGCTACACCATCCGGGCCGGGCTGCCCGGTGTGGACCCTGTCAAGGAGCTGTCGGTGATGGTCGCCGACGGGGAGGTGACGATCGCGGTCGAGCGGGTCGACCCGCGCCGGGACGAGGCGCACTCGGAGTTCCGCTACGGCTCCTTCCGCCGTACGGTGATGCTGCCCCGCCGCGCCCGGGACGAGACCGTGCAGGCCACCTATGACCGCGGCATCCTCGAGGTGACCGTGCGCCTGGCCAGGACCGCCCCGATCGGGCGGACGGTGCCGATCCGGGTGCTCGGCAGGCGCGGCGGCCGGACCCGGTCAACGGGGCCGCAGCCGGCCCGGCCGCGGCCCCGTTGACGGTCCACACCGCTACGCGGCGCCGGTCAGGGGGACGGAGTGGGACAGGCTGACGCGGTGACCAGCAGGTGGTTCTTGGGACGGCTGGCGTCGTGGTGGTGCGTGTGGACGACCGCGACCGGGCAGACGGTGTGGTGCAGCAGCCGGAGGCTGACCGAGCCCAGCAGCAACCCGCGGAAGCCACCCATGCCGCGGGAGCCGACGACGAGCAGCTGGGCGTCTGATGCGGCGTCCACCAGCGCGGCCACCGGACGTCCGGCCACCACCTGCTGCTCGACCTGGATGGTAGGGAAGGACTTCTTCCAGCCGGTCATGGCCGCGGCCACCTGCCGGCGCCCCTCCTCGACGGGCGCGGCCCCGGGGAGGGTCGTCCCGTTGGGCCGCTGTGGACCGGGCGGCGGGCATGCCCGCACCGCGGTGACCGGCGCCTGCCGCAGCAGGGCCTCCACGAGCGCGAACCGGGCCGCGAGGTCGGACGAGTCGGAGCCGTCGACGCCCACCACGATGCGCTGGCGGCGGGACGGCTGCGCCGAGTATCCGGTCGGTACCACGACGACCGGGCACCGGGCGTGCATGGCGACCCGGCCGCTGACCGAGCCGAGCAGCAGGCCGGCGAACCCGCCGACGCCGCGGGTGCCGACGACGACGACGCTTGACCGGTCCGACTCTTCCACCAGCACCGTGCTGGGCGCGCCGTCGATGACCGCGCCGCTCACCGGGATGGTGGGCGCGGCGTCACGGGCCTGCGCAACGGCGCCGCCCAGCACCTGCTCGGCCTCGTGGTGCAGGTCCTCCCGTGGCGCCGCGTCCGGCGGTACGCCCAGGGCCGCCGCCATGGCGGGCCAGGTCACGCAGTAGAGCACACGCAGCGGGCAGCCGCGCAGCGTCGCCTCGTGAGCCGCCCAGCGCAGCGCCGCCAGGCTGCCCGGCGAGCCGTCCACGCCCACGGTGACGTGGCCCTCGCGCGGTGCCGACGTGTCGTCCTCGATATCCACCGGGCGCCGGGCAGCCGGGACGCTGCTCCAGCCGTTGCTGCTGGGTCTGACGCCGTTGTCTCCTCCACCTTGGGTAACCATTACCGTCCCCCTCCGGTCCAGTCAGTGCCGCTGCTCGCCGAGCAGCCGGGTGGCCAGCACAGCGGCCTGGGTACGCCGCTCCAGGCCGAGCTTGGCGAGCAAGCTGGACACGTAGTTCTTCACGGTCTTCTCGGCCAGGAACATCTTGGCAGCGATCTCCCGGTTGGTCAGACCCTCGGCGACGTACGCCAGGATCCGCCGCTCCTGCTCGGTGAGCGACCTGAGCTCGCGTGGCTCCTCCACCCCGTGCCGGATGCGCTCCAGGACACGCTGGGTGATCGCCGGGTCCAGCAGGGACTGTCCACCCGCCACCCGACGGACCGCGTCGACGAGGTCCGTGCCACGGATCTGCTTGAGCACGTATCCGGCGGCGCCGGCCATGATCGCCGCGAAGAGCGCCTCGTCATCCTCGTACGAGGTGAGGATCAGCCCTTTGATCGACGAGTCCACCGCGCGCACGTCCCGGCACACGTCGATGCCGTTGCCGTCAGGCAGTCGGGCGTCCAGGATCGCCACGTCGGGCCGCAAGGCGGGAATGCGTCGCGTCGCCTCCTGGGCCGAGCCTGACTCGCCGACGACCTCGATGTCGCCTTCGCGCTGGAGCAGCTCGCACAGCCCACGCCGGACGACCTCGTGGTCGTCCAGTAGGAAGACTCGGATCATATGCAATGTCTACCATCAGCTCGGCTTTCCTGCTCAGAGGCGAAGGTCCCCAACCCGCGGACTTCGCCCGCGCCAGAGCTGCTCATCCCCGGCCGGATGCGGTCGCCGGCCCAGTGCTGTGGCCGGTGGCCGGCGGTGGTGGCGCAGCTGCCCGGGCCGGAGTGTCAGATCCGGCGGGTGTGCCCGGTTGGGGAGCGGGTGCGGTACCAGGTCGGGGGACGCGGTGGTGACCGGCCACAGTGGACTTTCCGGGGTGGCGGTGCAGGTGCCGGCGACCAGCCCGGCGGTGACCGCGACCGCCGCCGCGGCCATGGCCAGCTGCCGGAGGGCCCGCCGGGCGGTGCCCTGCCGGGCCGCGGGCCTCGCGTCGTACGCCCGGCTGCGTGCGGCCGCCTGGATGATCTCGGCGCGCCATGCGGACAGCAGGTCGGCCACGGGCTCGCCGGCCGGTGGCGGCGTGTCCTGCCCGGTGGTGCCGCGCTCTACATGGCGAACAACCCGACCGCGTCGCCCAGCGCGGTGAAGACGGCCCTCCAGTCCGCCGGCAACCTCGGCTGGAGCACCGCCACCGACCCGGACACCACCGACGACATACTGCTCAACGTCGCCACCTTCTAAGACCGGCCCGTTCCAAGAACCGAGCTGCACACGAGGGGTGGCCAGCCGGGCCCGCGGCTGGCCACCCCGCTGCGGCTAGGCGCTGCTGCCCTGCCCGGCGCGTTCATGCCGGCGCAGGACGGCCAGGCCGGCCAGCAGGACCAGGAGGGGTGTGGCGGCCATGAACGGCCGTTGGGCTGGTCCGGCGTAGACCGGCAGGACGCCGCCGGAGGAGGAGCCGAGCTCCAGCTGGACGACGGCCAGCAGGGTGACCATAGGCGCCAGCAGGGCCAGCACCCGCCGCCGCACGGGCGGGGCGAGGCCGGCGACCACCACCACGACTGCCAGCGCGGCGACCGCGTAGGCCAGCAGTGCCGTAGGCCGGACCCAGCGACCGTCGACGAGGGCGAAGACGAAGATGTCGTGTCCACCTCCGCCGCCAGTGCCTAGCAACGGCTCGACCGCCGCAGTGCCGGCGGCGACCGCCGCGGCGGCTCCGAACAGGGCCACGCGGCGCCAGCCGAGAACGACGACACCGCGCCCGCCGCTGGAGAAGCTGAGCGTCACCGCCACGATGAGCGCCAGCGCCAGCGACCACCAGATCGGGATTGTCACTGCGGTCTGGGTCGGGTCGCTCCTGGTCAGGACGACCACCTCGCCGAGCACCCCGGCCCAGGCGCCGGCCGCGGCGACGAGCCGCCACCCGCAGAGGACCGCCACGGTGACGGCCGCCCACCCGGCGACGCGCAGCCAGCCGGTCGGAGCCACGGCGAAGGGCAGCGGGTCGTCCACCCGCAGCGCCCACCCCAGGTAGTCGGTGACTGGCCGCAGGTGCTTGGCGAGCAGCACCACCGGTGCCAGCACGCCGAGCACCGCCACGGCGTCGGTCCAGCGGCTGTCGCGGAGGCCGGCACCGGCGCGTCTCACCCTCAGCCGTACGGCGGTGAGCAGCAGGTCGACGGTCTCGTGCAGGCCCGGGTAGCGCTGCTTCTCCCGCGCCCCGGCGAGCAGCACGCCCAGCATCTCGTCCCCGTAGACGCGGCGGTGCTCGGCGGGGTAGCAAGCCAGCAGCCAGCGGTACCGGCGCTCCAGCCCGGCGCTCACGCGGTGCCTGTCCCGAAGGCGGGCGCGGTGCCTGTCCCGAAGGCCAGGCGCGTGTCGTTCAGCCGCTGGTGTGCCACCTTCGCGTGCCGTCGCAGCCGCTCGCTCTCGGCGGCCAGGCGCTGCGCGCCCAAGGCGGTGAGCCGGTAGTAGCGGCGCAGGCGGGACTGCACCACCTCTTCGCGGTCGACGTCGACCAGGCCGGCCTTGCGCAGCCGGTCCAGGACCGCGTAGAGCGTGCCGGCGTGCAGCCGCACCTGGCCGTCGGAGATGCGCCGGATGTCCTCGATCATGCCGTAGCCGTGCTGGGCCTCACCTGCCAGCGCGGTCAGGACGAGGAAGCCCGTCTCGCCAAGGTTTGTCTCGGTCATGGCGAGATTATATACGCGGATCGCGTATATAAGAAGTCTTGGGTCCGCCGTATGGCGCCGGCTCGGGCTTGGCTCGGGCTCCGGCGCGGCGCACCAAGCCCTACCATCGACCAAACGCGGCACCCTGCCTGCCCGCCCGTGCGTGCCGCGGGAGCCCGCTGCCTTAGGAGCGTCGAATGTCGACCACGCTGCCGCGTCCCACCCCGTCGTCAGCTCCGGTGGCACCGCGCGTGGAGCGGGTCTCCGCCGTGGTGGTCGGGCTGGCGGTCGTCGGGTTCGGGGCCTGGGTGTGGGCGACCCTGCCCCGGCAGCCGGCGTTCATCCTCACCCTGGCGGCGGTGCTCGCATACGTGGGGTGGCTGGCGACGAGCTACACGCACCCGGTGCGCTCTCGCAAGGTGATCGCCACCTACCTGTGCGCGGTGGCATTCCAGTTCATCCACATGGCCGAGGAGTACACCGGAGGGTTCCCGCACGAGATCGTGGAGCTGTTCAGCTCGCCGCGTGACTGGTCGGAGCGGTCCTTCCTGCTGACCTTCGTGTTCGCGTTCGGTGCGCTGTGGACGCTGGCTGCCGCAGGCGCGCTCTACCAGGTCCGGGTGGCCAACTACATGCTGTGGTTCTACGCGCTCGGTGCCGGGCTGCTCAACGCCATCGCCCACTTCGTCTTCCCGGTCATCAAGGGCGGCTACTTCCCTGGGCTCTACACCGCTGCGGGGCATCTGGTCATGAGCGCCCTGCTCATCTACTTCCTGGTCGAGGAGTCCATGCGGCTGAGGCGCGACAGCGCCGCCGCGCCCCCGCCGCCGGCCAGCTGATCGGCTGACCAGCGCCTGAGATCTGACCGGCGTCAGACCTGACTCGCGCCAGGCCTGACCAGCGCCAGGCCTGACCAGCCGGTCGCGCCCGGTTCGCCCCTTCTCATCGGCTCCGTTCTCTTCAAGATCGCGACCGCGGCGCCGTTTGTGCAGTGCGACTGCACAAACGGTGTATGCGATCGCGATCTTGTTGAGGCATGGACATGGTGGCGAGCGGTATATCTGAAATGTCCTATGTGGTCATGAGTGGGTTGGGCCCCAGGCTCCTACGGTCTCCGGGCCTGGCGTACGTGCGCATGGACCGGAGTGCTGCCAGGTCCGTTACCCGGCCGACGTGTCAGGTGAAGGCGAAGTAGCGCAGCCACAGGTACGGAACGCAGAGCGCCACGGTGACCACCGCCACGACAAGGCCGTACTTGGTGAACTGCCAGAACGTGATGCGCTGGCCGGCCCGCTCGGCCATGCCGAGGACCACCACGTTGGCCGAGGCGCCGACGGCCGTGGCGTTGCCGCCCAGGTCGGCGCCGAGCGCCAGGGACCACCAGAGCACCTGCGAGCCGGATCCGCCGCCCTCCGCGTCCACCAGCTCGGCGACGACCGGGGTCATCGTGGCGACGTACGGGATGTTGTCCACGATCGCGGAGAGCACCGCCGAGCCCCACAGCAGCGCCATCGAGGCGAGCCACATCCGGCCGGCGACCGCCTCCGTGGTCGCCTGGGCGACCAGGTCGATGACGCCCGTCGCGACCAGGGCGCCGACCATGACGAACAGGCCGGCGAAGAAGACCAGCGTGGGCCACTCCACGTCTTTGGCGACGTCGTTCGCGTCCAGCCGGGAGGCGGCGAGCAGCAGCAGGCCGCCGACGACCGCCACCACCGACGGTTCCAGGCCCAGCACGGTGTGCAGCACGAAGGCCGCGGTGACCAGCGCCAGCACGACCAGGCTCACCACCAGCAGGCGGCCGTCGGTGATGGCGTCGCGCTCGCGCAGCGCCATCACCCTGGCCGCCCGCTGCGGGTTGTGGGTGAAGGTGGCGCGGAACAGCCACCGGCACAGCCCGACGAACACCACCAGGAGCAGCCCGACGATCGGCGCCAGGTGCAGCAGGAAGTCGTTGTAGGACAGCCCGGCCCGGCTGGCGATGATGATGTTGGGCGGGTCGCCCACCAGCGTGGCGGTGCCACCGATGTTGGAGGCCAGCGCCTCGGCGATCAGGTACGGCGCCACCGGCACCCCGAGCCGCTCGCACACCAGGAACGTCACCGGCGCCACCAGCAGCACGGTGGTGACGTTGTCCAGGGCGGCTGAGGCCACCGCGGTGACCAGGACCAGGATCACCATGACCCGGAACGGGCGGCCTTGCGCCCGCTTCGCCGCCCAGATGGCGATGTACTCGAACACGCCGGTGCGCCGCAGCACGGCGACGATGAGCATCATCCCCAGCAGCAGGAAGATGACGTTCCAGTCGATGCCCGCCTCCTCCGAGAAGAAGGCGTGCTCGGCGTCTGTCGCGCCGACCAGCAGCATCAGCGTGGCGCCGCCCAGCGCCGCGGCGACCCGGTGGACCTTCTCGGTGGCGATGAGGACGTAGGCGGCGACGAAGATCATCGTCGCCGCCCAGGCGGTGGCGCTCACCGCTGGACCAGCCGGTCCAGCAGGGCGTCCAGGGTGACCGCGCCGAGCAGGCCGCGGTGCCGGTCGACGACCGCGACCACCGGGCTGCGGGCCCGCGCCATCAGCGCGGCGATCTCGAGCACGGTCGCGTCCGGGTCGACCACCGGCAGCTCCCGCCGCTGGCCGGGCAGGCACTGCGCGACCGTACGGTCGCTCAGCTCGCGCAGGAACACGTCGGCCGCTGCCTCGTCCACCACCCGGGCCAGCGCCGGGTCGTCCTGGCAGTAACGGGGTACGGCCATCCGCAGCACCTGGGTGCCCGGCAGGATGGTGAGCGGGAGCCCCCGGTCGTCGACCACGATCAGGCCGGGCAGGTCCTGGCCGGCGAGCAGCCGGGCCGCGTCCATGGCCGGGGTGTCCAGCGTGACGGTGGGAAAGTCGGTCGCGAGATCGTGCGCCTGCATCGTGGAGCCTCTCCGGTCGGTCGTCGACGTGCTGTTCGTACGACGCCGACCAGGCTTCCCGGCACACCCGATGCCAACGTACCGTCCCGGACCGGTGTCCGCAGCGCGCTTCGGGGTCGGACCTGGCGGTGAGGCTGCGCGTGGCCGGGGCCACTGCTGGGCCGGCGAGGTGTAGCGTGGTCGGCGGTGCGCCGGGAAGCCTGGTCGGCAGGTACGTGTCAGCTGCACATCCGCCCCAGGGAAGGACACCGGCCATGAGGCGCCGCTTCGCACCAGTCCGGGCTCCCGTACCAGTCCGGCTATGCTGAGCCCGCCTCCGGCCACGATGCCGCCCGCCGCGCCGCGGGGGCAGCGGAGGCACCGGTGAGCGGGCCGGCGATAGCCACCTCAGGGCTGACCAAGCGGTTCGGCTCGTTGACCGCGGTCGACTCGCTGGACCTGGTGGTGCGGCGGGGTGAGGTGTTCGGCTACCTGGGCCCCAACGGGGCCGGCAAGACCACCACCATCCGGCTGCTGCTGGACTTCATCCGCCCTACCTCAGGCCGTGCCGAGGTGCTCGGCGGCAGCGGCGCCGACCCGGCCATCCGGCGCCAGGTCGGCTACCTGCCGGCCAGCCTGGACGTGGACCCCCGCTGGTGCGCGCGGGACCTGCTGAGCTTCTACGGCGAGCTGCGCGGCGGGCGCGACCTGGCCTGGGAGCGTGCCTTGCTGGAGCGGTTCGACCTCGACCCGGCCCGGCCGGTGGGGCAGCTGTCAAGCGGCAACCGGCGCAAGGTCGGCATCGTGCAGGCGGTCGCGCACCGCCCGCCGCTGCTGGTCCTCGACGAGCCGACCTCGGGCCTGGACCCGTTGCTACAGCACGAGTTCCAGCTGCTGGTGCGGGATCTGGTGGCGGACGGGGCGACCGTCTTCCTCTCCAGCCACGTGCTGCCCGAGGTCGAGGCGCTCGCCGACCGGGTCGCCATCCTGCGGCGCGGGGTGCTGGTCGCACTGGCCACAGTGGACGAGCTGCGCCGCTCGGCCCGTACCCGGATCGACCTTCGCCTGGCCGAGCCGCCGGCAGCGGCGGACCTGGCGGCCTTCGCCGGGCTGGCCGAGGTGAGCGCCACCGACGCGACCATCCACCTCGTCGTCGAGGGCCCGGTCGACCCGGTCCTCAAGGCCGCCGCCCGGCTCACCGTGCAGGCCATCGCCACCCACGACGCGGACCTCGAGGACGTGTTCCTCACCTACTACCAGGGGGAGACCTCAGGCCGGGGGGAGAGCTCCGGCCGGGGCGACGGGGCGGGCCGGGGAGAGGAGACGGGCCGGTGACGATCGCGCTGCGGATGATCCGGGACCGGCACCGCTCCACCGGCGGGTGGCTGGTTGGCGTGGTGGCGCTGGTGCTGTTCACCATCGCGCTCTACCCGTCGGTCAAGGGCCAGGTCGAGGTCGAGGAGCTGATGCGCAACCTGCCCGACGCGTTCCGGGGCATGATCGGGTACGACGCGGCGGTGCCGCTGACCTCCCCGCCGGGCTACCTGCACGCCCGGATGTTCTCCACCCTCGCGCCGCTGCTGTTCGTGGTGTTCGGCATCGGCGCCGGAGCGCAGGCCATCGGCGGCCTGGAGGAGAGCGGCCGGCTGGAGCCGTTGCTGGCCAACCCGGTCACCCGCTCCCGGGTGGCGGGGGAGCGGTGCCTCGCGGCGGTGGTCCTGCTGGTCGCGCTCGTGGTCGTGTTCGCCGGAGCCACCTTCGGGCTCGCCGCCGCCTTTGACGCGCTGGCCGGAGTGCGCCTGTCCGGGCTGCTCGGGGCGTGCGCCGCGGCCTGGGCGCTGGCCCTGCTGCACCTGGCGCTCGCCTACGCGGTCGGGGCGGCCACCGGTCGGCGGGGCCCCGCGGTGGCGGCCGCCGCTGCGGTGGCTGTCGGCGGGTACCTGGTCTACAGCCTGCTCGCCCTGGTGGAGGCGCTGGCGCCGCTGCGCTACCTCACCCCGTGGTACTGGTACCTCCAGCGCAACATGCTGGTGCACGGGGTGCCGGCGGGGGCGGTGGTGGCGCCCGTGGCGCTGTCGGTGCTGCTGTTCGTCGCGGGCTGGGCGCTCTTCCTCCGGCGCGACCTTCGCTAGGCCGCCGGGGCCCGACCGTCAAGCCTACCTCTGTTTATCCACATAGATATATATCTACGAATCTAACTGCATCGTGCCTATGATCCGGTCATCCGGCCCGGGGCCGGTCCGCTGCGGGCGGCCCGGGACGAGGGCTTGACGACAGGGAGGACAGCAGATGCGACTACGAGGGTCGTGGGGGCGCCGGATATCGGCGCTCGGCCTCGCCGCGGCGACGACGACGGCGATGGTGGCGGTCTCCGCCGTGCCGGCGTGGGGTGCCCCGGGTGGCGGCGCCGTGCTGCATGAGGGCGGAGCCACGGCGGTGGCGGGCTCCTACATCGTGGTGCTGCGCGACGGGGTGCCGGCGGCGGGGCGGGCCCAGGTGCTGGCCTCGCGGGCCGGTGGCAGCGTGGGCTGGGTGTACGCGCACGCGCTGCAAGGGTTCGAGCTGCGCGGCTCGCTACGGGCGGCGCAGCGGGTGGCGGCCGACCCGTCGGTCGCGTACGTGCAGCAGAACCACCGGGTGTGGCTGACCGGCACGCAGTCGCCCACCCCGTCGTGGGGCCTGGACCGCATCGACCAGCGGGCGCTGCCGCTGAACAACTCCTACACCTACCCGACGCTCGCCTCGGGCGTGCGGGCGTACGTCATCGACACCGGGATCCGGTTCACGCACACCGACTTCGGTGGCCGGGCGGTGACCGGGTTCGACGCGATCGACGGCGGCAGCGCCGACGACTGCCACGGGCACGGCACGCACGTGGCCGGCACGACCGGTGGCACGGCGTACGGCGTGGCCAAGGGCGTGACCCTGGTCGGCGTACGGGTGCTGGACTGCAACGGGTCGGGCACCTACGCGCAGGTGATCGCGGGGATCGACTGGGTGACCGGCGACCACGACCCGGGTGAGCTGGCCGTGGCGAACATGAGCCTGGGCGGCCCGGCCGACACCGCCACCGACAACGCGGTGACCAACTCCATCGCCGACGGCGTGACGTACGCGCTCGCGGCCGGCAACTCCAACGCGGACGCGTGCAACTCCTCGCCAGCGCGGACGCCGAACGCGATCACGGTCGGCGCGACGCAGAACAACGACGCCCGGGCCTCGTTCTCCAACTGGGGCACCTGCCTGGACATCTTCGCGCCCGGCGTGTCGATCACCTCGGCGTGGAACACGTCCGACACGGCGACGAACACGATCAGCGGCACCTCGATGGCGAGCCCGCACACCGCTGGCGTGGCGGCGCTGGTGGTGGCGCAGAACCCGTCGTTCACCCCGCAGCAGGTGCGCGACAACATGGTGAACAACGCGACCCCGAACGTGGTGACCAGCCCGGGCACCGGCTCGCCGAACCGGCTGCTGTTCGTGGTCAACGGCGGCACGCCGGGCAACGACTTCTCCATCTCGGTGTCGCCGAGCTCCGGCTCGACCGCGCCGGGCGGGTCGGTCAGCGCCACGGTGTCCACCGCGACGACATCCGGTAGCCCGCAGACGGTGAACCTGTCCGCGTCGGGCCTACCGGCGGGTGCGACGGCGACGTTCAGCCCGTCCACGATCACCTCGGGCCAGTCGTCCAGCCTGACCATCGCCACGAGCACGAGCACCCCGGCCGGGACGTTCCCGGTGACCATCACCGGCACCGGCACGTCGGTCACCCGTACCACCACCTACACGCTCACCGTCACCGGCGCCAGCACCGGGTGCCGGGTCACGAACGGCACGGACGTGTCGATCCCCGACCTGTCCACCGTGGAGAGCATGATCACCATCTCGGGCTGCGCCGGCAACGGCTCGGCCACCAGCACGGTCGAGGTGCACATCGTGCACACGTACATCGGTGACCTGATCGTGAACCTGGTTGCGCCGGACGGCAGCCTCTACCTGCTGCACAACCGCTCCGGTGGCAGCGCCGACAACATCGACACCACC